>Ga0209023_10001190_pt1 | contig 35870 bp, 25 predicted proteins | sample LakOneMetagenome_FD_187468 | JGI IMG/M metagenome (GOLD analysis project Ga0209023, IMG submission 187468) | Freshwater and sediment microbial communities from Lake Erie, Canada (SPAdes) (version 2) | ecosystem: Environmental > Aquatic > Freshwater > Lentic | place: Lake Erie, Canada...
GTATTCGAACAGCGTCGCTAGGCGAGCCTCGCCGCGGGCGCTACGGCCGCTTGTACACGACGCCGCCCTTCATGACGAAGAGGCTGTGCTCGACGAGCTGCATGTCGGCGAGCGGGTTGCCGCGCACGGCCACGATGTCCGCCTGCTTGCCGGGCTGCAACGTGCCGATGCTGTCGGACATGCCCAGCAGTTCAGCGCCACCGGCGGTTCCGGCGAGCAGCACATCGGCCGCCGGCATGCCGTAGCGGTTCATCAGCGTGAATTCGTGCGCGTTGCGCCCGTGCGGATCGACGCCGGCGTCCGTGCCCATCGCGATCGGCACTCCGATGCGCACGGCGTTGCCGAACATGGTCTTCACCTGCGCCGCCGCGGCGCGCGCCTTGACCTGGATGGCCGCCGGGAAGCTGTCGGCCTTCGCGCCGACCGATTCCTGCGCGGACAGCGTGGCGACGAGGAAGACATGCTTCTTCTTCATTTCGAGCAGCGTGTCCTCCTTGATGAAGGTGCCGTGCTCGATGGAGTCGACACCGGCCAGGATCGCCATCTTCGCGGCCTTGTCGCCGTGGCAGTGCGCGGCGACCTTGCGTTTCCACATATGCGCCTCGGAAACGATGGCGTTCATCTCCTCCTGCGTCAGCTCGGGCTCATCGACGGAGTCCGCCAGTGACATGACACCGCCCGAGGGCATGAACTTGATGACATCGGCGCCATACTTGATCTGGTGGCGAACGGCCGCGCGACATTCATCGGCGCCATTGCACACGCCTTCCAGCAAGCCCGGCTGGGCGACGGTCTGCGGCGGGATCGGATCCTGGTCGGCGTGCCCGCCCGTCGCACCGATGCCGTGGTTGGCGATGAGCATCCGGGGGCCGGGAATCATGCCGTCGTTGATCGCGTTGCGCAGCCCGAGTGAAATGAAATCCTCGGAACCCAGGTCTCGCACCGTGGTCACGCCCGCCTCGAGCGTGATTTTCGCGTAGTGCGCTCCGTATAGTGCCTGCTCGGCCGGAAAGCGCATCATGGTGTTGTACCAATCCTTGTACCAGTTGTCGCCCGACTCGTCAGACAGGTGCACGTGCGCATCGATGAAACCCGGCAGCAGCGTGGCATCGCCCAGGTCGATGACATCGGCATTCGCGGGCGGCGCCGCTCCACTGCCGACGGACACGATCTTGTCGCCGACGACCACGACCTGGCCGGGCTCTGTCAACTTGCCCGACACGGAATCGAACAGGCGTGCGGACTTGATCACGACGGCGTGCGGGGAATCAGCAAACGCTGGGACAATGGGCATCATCGTGACAGCCGCGATGCCGGCCGCGATGCGCATCGCGCGCGTCAGCACCTGGTGTATTGCCTTGTTCGACATGTCGAGTCCTCCGGAAGCAGGTATTGAAACGGTAGCACGGCGCTAGCGCAGCGGCGCCAACTCGCCGCGGTACGCGGCCAGGCAGCGTTCGAGCGCGTCCGTCATTTCATCGATGTCGGCGCGAGTCGCGATCAGGGGCGGGGAGACCATGATCCAGTCGCCGAACTTGCCCGCGTGCGTGCGCCGACCGTAGATCAGCAGTCCCTCGTCGCGGGCGAGCGCCTGGATGCGTCCGACCACGTCGAGTTCCCGCGGCAGCATGCGCTTGCTGTCGCGGTCGGCGACGATCTCGACCGCGTTCAACAGGCCGAGGCCACGCACGTCGCCGACCAGCGGATTGCACTGCTGGATCGCGCGCAGCCTTGCACGCAGGTATTCGCCCATCGCCGCGGCATTGTCGACCAGCCGCTCCTGCATCGTCACGTCGAGCACGGCCAGCCCGACCGCGCAGGCCAACGGATGCGCCTTGTGCGTGTGCCCGACATGGAATCCGCCCGCGCCGGCCACGGCGTCGACGAGTTGCGCGGGCGCGAGGAAAGCCGACAGCGGCGTGTAGCCGCCGCCCAGGCCCTTTGCAAGAATCGCGAGGTCGGGACGCGCTCCGGGCCAGCGATCGCAGGCGAGGAAGGTGCCGGTGCGGCCCGCGCTGCTGACGATTTCATCGTAGACGAGCAGCACGCCGAATTCGTCGCAGATCTCGCGTACGCGCCGGTAGTATTCGGGCGGCGCGCTGTCGGCGCCGCCGCAGAACCCCATCACCGGCTCCATGATGAAGGCGAGCACGGATTCCGGGCCGCACTCGACGATGCGCGCGCGCAGCGCCTCCGCGCATTGCATCGCATGCTCGAGCGCGCTGGCGCCCTCCGGAGGCCGATAGCTCGATGGCGCCGGCACCAGGATGGCGCTGGGGTAACCCTCGAGGTAGGGCGCATAGCCCGGATCGGCCGACAGCGCCATCGTCGCGCGCGTGCTGCCGTGGTACGAGGGATTGCGGCTGATCACCTTGTAGCGCTTGGCATCGCCGCGCGCCATCGCCGCCCGGCGCGCGAACTGGAGGCACTTCTCCACGGCCTCCGAGCCGCTCGACACATAGAACGCGCACTCCAGACCGGGCCCAGCGAGCGCCGCGAGCCGCTGGCTCAGTTCCGTGCTGCGCTCGCTCTCGAAATTGCTCGGATACGCAAAGCAGAACTGTTCGGCCTGTTCACGCATCGCCGCCAGCACGTGCTCGTTCCCGTGGCCGATGTTGACGGCGATCGGGCCGGAGGTGACGTCGATGTAGCGCTTGCCGGCGGTGTCCCAGATGTGCAGGCCCTTCGCGCGCGCAATGCCCGGAGGGCCGGAAGCGGACGCGCCGGTCCAGAAGCGTTGCATGCCGGAGTGCGCACGGGTCACTGCGATTCGCCTTGGGGCCTGGCAGCAGGCCCTAGCGGTCGGCGGCCGGTGTCTGGCGCCGGCGCGCCGGATCGAAGAACGCCCCTTCGATGACGCGGCAGCGCGCCATGAAGCGATTCCACTTCAGTTCCTTCTGGTAGTAGATCTCGGCCAGCAGTTCCTCGCCCGGGGCGCCCCACGGCATCTTCACCGAGGCCAGCGCGATGCTGGCCTTTGCGGCCGGCGACCACATCGACGAAGTGACCACGCCGATATTGCGGCGCTGCTTGTCGTAGACGTAGGCGTCCTTGGCCGGCTTGTTTCCCTCGACGTCGAGGCGCACGAGACGGAAGCGCGAGCCGCGTTGCTGTTCCTCGAACAGCGCGCGCCGGCCGGTGAAATTCGGCTTGCTGAAATCGACGAGCCGGCCGAGATCCAGTTCGAATGGCGAGCGCGTGCGATCCACGCGAATGGCGCGGTCGGCCGGCAGGAAATCAACGCCCGCCTGGATGAATCCCGCCTCGATGCGGCTCATCTCGAGCGCCATCGTGCCGATGGCGCGGATGCCGTGGTCTTTCCCGGCTGCGAACAGCGCATCCCACAATGCAATCGCGCGTTCCGGATCGATCCACAGTTCATAGCCCAGGTCGCCCGTGTAGCCGGTGCGCGAAACGCTGAGCGTTCCACCCTGGAACGGATAGTCGCGCAGGCCGAAGGGCGTCAGCGTTTCGATGCCGTCAAGGCCCATGGTCTTAAGCACCGCGCAGGAAGTCGGGCCTTGCACCGCGAGGCCGGCGACGTCGTTGGTCTCCTCGACGATGCGGACGTCAAATCCGATCGCGGACGTGTGCAGCCAGTCGAGCTGCCGCTCCTGCGAGCAGAGCCGATACACGCCCTCGCGCAGGTGGAAGATCGTGCCGTCGTCGACCACTTGCCCAGCATCGTCGCACCACACGCAGTAGCCGACGCGCCCCGGTTTGATCTTCGCGACATCGCGCGTGACCAGGCGGTTCATGAAGGCGAGGGCGTCGGGCCCAGTGATGAGGTGCTTCGTCATCGGCGAGAGATCGAACACCGCGCAGCTGTTGCGGATCGCGTTGTATTCCATGCCGACGTCGAAATAGGCGTCGGCCACGGTGTGGTCGCGCCAGCGGTGCCAGAGATTGAGCTGGTTCAGCGCCGCGGTGCGCGGATGGAATGGCGTCTCGCAAACGGCCTGGTGGAAATGATCGCGCGCCAGCATCGTGCTCACCGCCCTCCGAGGATGACGCGCGCCGCGTTGCGGCCCGCGCTGCCCATGACGCCACCGCCCGGATGACAGCCGGCGCCGCACAGGTAGAGACCGGCCACCGGCATCGCGTATTGGGCGGCTCCGGCGACGGGCCTCAACATCATGAATTGGTCGAGCGCCAGTTCGCCGTGGTGCCAATGGCCGCCGCTGATGCCGAACTGCTGCTCGATATCGAGCGGCGTCAGCAATTCCGCATGCTGCACGAGCGCGCCGATGCCCGGCGCATGCTGCTCGAGCGTCGCCATGATCGCTTCGAGGAAGCGGGGCTTCGCATCGGCCCAGCCGCCCTTCAGGTCATAGGGGGCATACTGCACGATCGCCGACAGCACATGGCGGCCCGCGGGCGCCAATGACGCATCGTGCAGCGTGGGCAACGTGATTTCCATGACCGGATTCGGCGAGTACTCGCCATACTTCGCGGGATTGAACGCCTGTTCGATGTAATCGAGGTCGGGCGCGATCACCAGTCGTTCGCCGAGCAGGTCGGCCGCCACTCCCCGGAACTGCGGCACGCCCGCCAGGGCCAGGTGCAACTTCGCCGCGGTGCCCTGGGCGCGCAGGTGATGCACGCTGCGGGCGAACTCCGCCTCCAGGTGCCGCGCGCCCAGCAGCCGCAACAGCGTGGTCTTCGGGTCGGCGTTCGACACGATGACATCGGCAGACAACACCTCGCCGCCCTGCAGGCGCACGCCGGTCGCGCGGCCATTGTTGACGACGATCTCCTCAACCCGCGCATCGAAACGCATCTCGACGCCCGCCGCACGCGCGGCGCCGACCAGGGCGTTCGTCACGGCGCCCATGCCGCCACGCGGGAGCGACAACGCACCGGCGCGACCCGCGGCCGAACCGCTCTGGCGATACAGCGCGGCGTAGACGCTGTTGCCGGATCGGGGGCCCAGCCGCGTGCCGAGCACGCCGTCGATCGCCAGCGCGCCTTTCAATTGCGGGCTTTCGAACTGCTCTTCGAGCACGTCGAAGATGTTCATCGTCGCGACGCGCAGGAATTCCTGCATGTCGCGTCGCCCGAGCAGCCGAATGTCGAGTGCAACGGCCGCCGCCGGCAGCGCATCGCGCCACGAATCGAATTTCAACCTCGGTGGCACGCGTCCGTGTTGGCGCGCGATGACGCGCGCGAACTTGCGCATGCGTGCCGCATGCGCGCGCAGCGCGGTGCGATCGGCCGCCAGCACTTCGCCGCCTTGCACGTCGCCGTCGCCGAGCACGAGCGGCGGCTTCTGGATCGACAGCGCGATGGTACGCAGCGCCGATTTCGCGTACACCAGCCCGTACCTCGCCAGGCCGAGGTCCCGTTCGATGCCGGCATCGAGCAGGTGCAGCAGGTGCGCGACCGACGAGACGCGAAAGCCCGGCGCAAACTCACGCGTGACCGCGGCGCCGCCGGCTTGCGTGGCGGCCTCGAGCACGCGCACCTTGCGGCCGCCGCGCGCCAGGTCGGTGGCGCAGACCAGGCCATTGTGTCCGGCGCCGATGACGATGACGGAGTTGTGCTCAGTCATCGCTCCATCCTTCCGGCACCGTGGCGTCGCGGCGCAGGTCGTTGAGGATCTCGCGCGCGGCATTGGCGCCGGGCGCGGCCATGACGCCACCGCCGGGGTGCGTTGCCGAGCCGCACATGTACAGGCCGCGCACCGGTGAACGGTACTGCGCGAATCCCGGGAACGGGCGGTTGAAGAACAACTGATCGAAGGTGAGTTCGCCCTGGAAGATATTGCCCTCGGTCAAGCCGACCTCGGCCTCGAGCTCGCGCGGCGTGCGCACTTCGGCATGCAGCACCAGCTTGCGGAAATTCGGGCTGTAGCGCGAGATCTGGTCGAACACGGTCTGCTTGAAGGCTTCGCGGTCGGCGTCGGTCCAGTCGCGCCCCTGCACCTTGACCGGCACGTACTGCACGAACACCGACATCATGTGTTTGCCCGGCGGCGTCATGGTCGGGTCGGTCAACGAGGGAATCAGCAGGTCGAGGTAAGGGTCTTTCGACCAGGTGCCATTCTTCCAGTCATCGTAGGCCCGCTCGTAGCGCTCGAGCGAATCGAGGAAATGCATGTCGCCGCTGATCAGCGGATTGCCAGCGCCCAGCGCCGGGAAATCGGGCAGCCCGTCGAGCGCGATGTTGAGCTTGCCCGATGAACCGCGGATCTTGAAATGGCGTGCCCGCGCCAGGAACTCAGGCTGCAGGTCGGACGGCTCCATCAGCTTCAGGAACGTGCGCTTCGGGTCGACGTTCGAGACGACGGTATCGGCGTAGTACTCGTCGCCATTGGCGAGGGCCACGCCGTGCGCGCGGCCGCCGCGCGTCAGGATGCGCGCCACCGGCGCGCCGACCTTGATTTCACCCCCATGCGCCTGCACCGCGCCGGCGAGCGCATTGCTGACCGCGCCCATGCCACCGCGCGCGAATCCCCAGGCACCCATCTGGCCATCGACATCGCCCATGTAGTGGTGCAGCAGCACATAGGCCGTGCCGGGCGAGTGCACGCCGAGCGCCGTGCCGATGATGCCGCTGCCCGCGAACGTGGCCTTGACGACATCCGATTCGAAATACTCGTTCAGGTAATCGGCGATCGACAGCGTGTAGAAGCGGATCGTGTCGAGGATGCCGCGCTCGCCCAACTTCGCGAACTCCTTGCCGACATGCATCAGCTCGCGCAGGTCGCGCCAGCGGAACGACGTCGGATCGGGCGGCGTGCGCAGCAACAGCGCGCGGATCAAGCGGCACTGGCGCATGACATCACGCCCGTAGCGCATGTATGCGTCGCCATCGCGCGCGTTGTGGCGGGCGATCTCGCGCCGCTTGATGTCCTTGTCGAGATAGCCGCCGAGGATGTCGCCGTCGCGCGTGAACGTGACGCCGCCGCCATACGGCACGATCTGCAAGCCGTGCCGCGCCAGGTCGAGCGCGCGGTAGATCTCGGGCCGCAGCAGTCCGCAGACGTAGGAGCAGTTGGAGTAGGTCCAGTGCGGATAGAGCTCGCGGCTGACAGCCGCGCCGCCGATGTACGGATTGGCCTCGAGCACCAGCACCTCGAGCCCGGCGCGCGCGAGGAAAGCCGCGTTGCACAGGCCGTTGTGGCCGGCGCCGATGACGATCGCGTCGTAGCGCTTCATGTCACGCGCGGCTGGCCTGGTTCATCCCGCCAGCTTAGGTTTGCGCACCCCGGTCGGTCAATACTTTGGCCGGCGCCGCGGGCGGCCTGCGCCTCATTGGTCGATGCGATTCTTCAGGTCGATGCCCGCGAGGTCGAAGCCGCGGCGGTAGTCGCGGATGTGCTTTTCGGTCCACAGCCGCGCCTCGGCGGCGTTGCCGTCGCGAATGCCCTGCAGGATGCGCCGCTGCGCCGAGGCGATGCGCGCTCGCGCCGGCGCGACTTCGTCGATGATCGTGCGCAGCGACGGGCCGAGTAGCTGCAGCAGTGGTTCGTGCGCGAGCATCAGCACGCGGTTGTGCGTCGCTTCGCCGAGGTGCCGGAAGAAGTCGGCGGCCTGTCGTCCCGCGACTTCGGCGTTTTGCTCCAGCGCATGGCCGAGGCCGGCCTCGATGCGCGCCAGGTCGGCGGCGCGTCGATTGCGCGCCGCGGATTCCGCGATCGGCGGCTCGAGGATCGTGAGCGCCTCCCACACGTCGCGAATGCTGACATCGTGCAAGGCGAGGGCGCGGCTGACGCCACCGGCAATGGCATCGCGCTCGGGGCGGCTCACCATCATCAGCTTGGAGCCGCGCTGGCGGCGCAGCATGCCGGCGGACTCCAGCTCCCGCAGCGCCTCGCGCACCGTGGAACGATTGACGCCGAACTGCCGTGCAAGCTCGAGTTCGGGGGGCAATCGCTCGCCGGCGCTCAAGCTGCGATCGGTGATGCGCTCGAGCAAGGCATCAGCCACCTTGCGGTAGGCGGGTTCGAAGGCCAGCGGCTCGAACTGCACGCTCATGCGCTGGCCTGGTACAGCTCGCGCCCGATCAGTAGCCGGCGCACTTCCTGCGTGCCAGCGCCGATTTCATACAACTTCGCATCGCGCAGCAGTCGCGCGGCCGGGTAATCGTTGATGTAGCCGTTGCCGCCGAGCATCTGGATGGCCTCGAGCCCGGCAACCGTGGCCTTCTCGGCGGCGAACAAAACCGCGGCGGCGGCATCCTGCCGGGTGCACTTCCCGGCATCGCAAGCGCGGCCCACGGCGTACACGAAAGCGCGCGCCGCATTCAGGTTCGCGTACAGGTCGGCCACCTTGGCCTGCATCAGCTGGAAAGTGCCGATCGGTTCGCCGAACTGGCGTCGCTCGTGCAAATAGGGCAGCACCACGTCGAGCGCCGCGGCCATGATGCCGAGCGGACCGGCCGCCAACACGGCGCGCTCATAGTCGAGGCCGCTCATCAGCACCTTGACGCCGCGGTCACGTTCGCCGAGCAGGTTTTCCGCCGGTACGAAACAGTCTTCGAATACCAGCTCGCAGGTGTTCGAGCCGCGCATGCCGAACTTGTCGAGCTTTTGCGCGGAAGAGAAGCCGGGAAACCTTCTTTCGACGATGAAGGCGCTGATGCCCTTCGAGCCCGCGGCTGCGTTGGTCTTGGCGTAGACGACGATGACGTCGGCGTCGGGGCCGTTCGTGATCCACATCTTGCGGCCGTTGAGCATGTAGCCGTTGTCGAGGGCGTCGGCCTTGAGCTGCATCGACACGACATCGGAACCGGCGCCGGGCTCGGACATGGCCAGCGCCCCGACGTGCTCGCCGCTGACGAGCCTGGGCAGGTACTGGTCGCGCTGTGCGTCGTTGCCATTGAGTCGCAACTGGTTCACGCACAGGTTCGAATGCGCCCCGTACGAGAGGCCGACCGAGGCCGAGGCGCGCGAGATTTCTTCCATCGCGATGATGTGGGCCAGGTAGCCGAGATTGGCGCCGCCCCAACGCTCGGGCACCGTCATGCCGAGCAAACCCTGCTCGCCGAGCTTGCGCCAGAGCTGTGGCGGAAACTGGTTCGATCGGTCGATGTCGTTGGCGAGCGGGGCGATCTCGGCGCGCGCGAAACGCCGCACTTCGGCGCGCACGGCATCGAGCGTTTCGCCGAGGCCGAAATCGAACTCGCAGGCGTCTAGACCCGGCATCGCTTTACCCGCTGGCCCATATGCTGCTATTATCGGACAATCGGACTATTCTCGCAAGGCCCACCATGCCCGCCATCGAAACCGGCCTCGACGTGCGCAGCGCGGACTACCGTGCCAACCGGGGGGCCATGGAATCGCTCGTGGCCGACCTGCGCAGCCGGCTCGCGGCCGTGGCGCTCGGCGGCGGTGAGGCCGCACGCACGCGCCATGTCTCACGCGGCAAGCTGCTGCCGCGCTCGCGTGTCGAGGCGCTGCTCGATCCGGGCACGCCGTTCCTCGAACTTTCCTCGCTCGCCGCCACGGGCCTCTACGACGGGGAAGCGCCGGGCGCCGGATTGATCACCGGCATCGGCCGCATCGCCGGCCGCGAGTGCCTCATCGTCTGCAATGACGCGACGGTCAAGGGCGGCACCTACTACCCGATGACGGTCAAGAAGCACCTGCGAGCCCAGGAGATCGCGCGCGAGAACCGCTTGCCCTGCGTCTACCTGATCGATTCCGGTGGGGCGCACCTGCCGAGCCAGGACGAAGTGTTTCCCGACCGCGAGCACTTCGGACGCATCTTCTACAACCAGGCCACGATGTCGGCCGCCGGCATTCCGCAGATCGCGGTTGTCATGGGCAGCTGCACCGCCGGCGGTGCCTACGTGCCGGCGATGAGCGATGAATCAATCATCGTGCGCAACCAGGGCACCATCTTCCTCGGCGGCCCGCCGCTCGTGAAGGCGGCCACCGGCGAGGAGGTCAGCGCCGAAGACCTGGGCGGGGGCGACGTGCATACGCGTCTTTCGGGCGTCGCCGATCACCTGGCCGAGAACGACGGCCACGCGCTGGGCCTGGCGCGCCGCATCGTCGCTTCGCTGAACCTGCCGCCGCGCGCGATCGAGGCGCGGCGTGAAAGCGTCGAACCGCGCTACGCCGCCGATGAGCTATACGGCATCGTTCCGGCCGACCCCCGCAAGCCCTTCGATGTGCGCGAGATCATCGCGCGCATCGTCGACGGCAGCGAATTCGATGAATGGAAGGCGCGCTACGGCACGACGCTGGTCACCGGTTTCGCGCACCTGCACGGCATGAGCGTTGGCATCATCGCCAACAACGGCATCCTCTTTTCGGAATCAGCGCTGAAAGGCACGCACTTCATCGAGTTGTGCTGCCAGCGCAAGATCCCGCTCGTGTTCCTGCAGAACATCACCGGCTTCATGGTCGGGCGAAAGTACGAGAACGAAGGCATCGCCCGGCACGGCGCCAAGATGGTGACCGCGGTGGCCTGCGCGCAGGTGCCCAAGCTCACGGTCATCGTCGGCGGCAGTTTTGGCGCCGGCAACTACGGCATGTGCGGGCGCGCGTACTCGCCGCGATTCCTGTGGATGTGGCCCAACGCCCGCATCAGCGTCATGGGCGGCGAGCAGGCGGCAAACGTGCTCGCGCGCGTGCGCCGCGATGCGCTCGAGGGCAAGGGCCAGCAGTGGAGCGCGGAAGACGAGGCTGCATTCACGGCGCCGATCCGCGCGCAGTACGACCGGCAGGGTCATCCGTATTACGCCACCGCAAGGCTCTGGGACGACGGCATCATCGACCCCGCCGACACGCGCCGGGTGTTGGCCTTGGGCCTGGCTGCCGCGCTCAACGCGCCCATTCCGGAGACGCGCTACGGCGTCTTCAGAATGTAGGATAGGCGCATGCTGCCGTTCTCGAGCCTGCTGATCGCCAATCGCGGCGAGATCGCCTGTCGTATCGCGCGCACTGCGCGCGGCATGGGACTGCGCACGATTGCCGTGTATTCCGATGCGGACGCGAATGCGCGACATGTGCGCAGCTGCGACGCGGCAATCGGCATCGGGGGTCGCACGCCGGCCGAGAGCTACCTGCGTATCGATGCGATCATCGATGCCGCGCAACGCAGCGGAGCCGGGGCGATCCATCCGGGCTACGGCTTCCTGTCTGAGAATGCGGCATTCGCCGAGCGCTGCGAACAGGCGGGCATCGTCTTTGTCGGCCCCCCGGCGGCGGCCATACGCGCGATGGGGTCGAAATCCGCGGCCAAGACCCTGCTCGAGAAGGCCGGCGTACCGCTGACGCCCGGCTATCACGGCGAGGACCAGTCCGTGCAACGGCTGCAGCAGGCCGCCTCGCAGGTCGGATACCCGGTGCTCATCAAGGCCAGCGCCGGCGGTGGCGGCCGCGGCATGCGGCGCGTCGATCGGCCCGAAGATCTTGTCGCGGCGCTGGCGAGCTGCAAGCGCGAATCCGCCGCCGCCTTTGGCGACGACCGCGTGCTGATCGAGAAATACCTGCTGCGCCCCCGGCACATTGAAGTGCAGGTCTTCGCCGACCGCCTTGGGTCTTGCCTGCACCTCAACGAACGCGACTGCTCGGTGCAGCGCCGTCACCAGAAGGTGCTCGAGGAAGCGCCCGCGCCCGGCATGACGCGCGAGCGGCGCGCGCAGATGGGCGCCGCGGCCGTCGCGGCAGCCAGTGCGGTCGGCTACGTCGGCGCGGGCACCGTGGAATTCATCGTCGCACCGGGCGGCGAGTTCTATTTCATGGAGATGAACACCCGGTTGCAGGTGGAGCATCCGGTCACCGAGATGATCACCGGCATCGACCTGGTCGAGTGGCAGCTGCGTGTCGCCGCCGGCGAGCCGCTGCCCGTCCGACAGGACTCGATCGAACTGCGCGGCCATTCCATCGAAGCGCGCATCTACGCGGAAGATCCGGCGCGCGATTTCCTGCCATCGATCGGGCGCCTGCAGTACCTGTCCACGCCGACGCCATCCGCGCACGTGCGCGTCGACACGGGCGTCGAAGCGGGCGATGAGATCACGCCGTACTACGACTCGATGATCGCCAAGCTGATCGTCTGGGACGAGACACGCGAGCTGGCCCTGGCGCGCATGCGCACAGCGCTCGACGAATACCGCATTGTCGGCGTCGCCAACAACGTCGCATTCCTGCAGCGGCTGGCTGCCTCACGCGCATTCAGCAGCGCCGATCTCGACACGGCATTGATCGAGCGCGAGCACGACGCGCTGTTCCCGGCCGCCGAGGCGCCGCCACGCGATGCGTGGCTCGCCGCCGCGGCCGCGACGTTGCTGCGCGCCCACGCGGCCACGGGCAAGTCCCCGTGGTCCGCGGTCGATGGCTGGCGTCTCGGTGCGCGGGCCGAACGCGAGGTGACGCTGCAATGCGCCGACGTCGAAAGAAAAATCATCGCCCAGTACCGCGACATCGGCTGGAACCTTCGCCTCGACGAGGACTGCGTCGCGGCGAACGCCGTCGCGATCGACGGCGCGACGCTGGCGTTGACGCTCGATCACCGACGTCGCCATGTCACCGCGGTCGGGCAGGGCGCGCAGGTCCACGTGTTCATGGATGGCCGGCGCGATGTGTTCCTGTACGTCGATCCGCTTGCATTCACGGCCGTGGCGGCGGGCGGCCCGGCGGGCCTGCGCGCGCCGATGCCCGGCCGCGTGATCGAGCTGGTCGCGACGCCGGGTGCGAAAGTGACGAAGGGCGCGCCGCTCCTGGTGCTCGAGGCGATGAAGATCGAGCATACGATCGTGGCTCCGGGCGCCGGCACGTTGCGGGCTTTCCGGGTGACGGCGGGAGAACAGGTGACCGAAGGCATGGAACTGGTCGATTTCGCCGCGGACGGGCAGCATGCCGATATCCGGTGAGCTGTACCGGCAACTGGGGCGAGCCTCCGCGGGCGCCGTATCGGTCGTTGCCACGTACGAGGCCGAAGGCGAATCGATCGTCGGCCTGACGATATCCTCCTTCGTCACGTTGTCATTCGATCCGCCACTCGTCATGTATGCGATTCAGCGGCACACGGCCAGCTATGCGCCGATGGTCACCTGCAAGTCCTTCGGCGTGAGCCTGCTCACTGCGGAGCAGAGCGACATCGCACGCCATTTCGCCAAGCCGCGGCGCGAACGCGGCACGGAGATGTCATTCGACGTGGGCCATCAGGTGCGCGTGCCGCTGGTCCCATCGGCGCTCGCGCAGATCGAATGCGTCACGCACGAGGTTTTCATGAGCGGCGACCACGCGATCGTCGTTGGCCTCGTCGAGGCGGCGCGCACATCCGAGGGCGAGCCGCTGCTGTATTTCGGCCGGCAGTACGGACACTTCGTGCCCTCCGGCATTCGCTGAATCTCGAGGATGCTCGCATGAACGATCCGCAGCCCGCGTGGATGGATGATGAACTGCAGGCCTTCCGCGACGAGGTCGCGAGATTCGCCGAAGCCGAGATGCTGCCGCACGACGCGCAATGGCGCGCGCAGCGCAACGTCGGCAAGGACATCTGGCGGCGCGCCGGCGAACTCGGCTTGCTGTGCACCGACATCCCCGCGGAATACGGTGGTGCCGGCGGCGACTTTCGCCACGAATCGGTCATCTACGAGGAATTCAATCGCCGGGGCCTCAGCGGTTTCGGCCAGGGCGTGCACAGCATCGCCGCGCACTACCTGCTCAACCACGGCACCGAGGAGCAGAAGAAGCGCCTGCTGCCGCGCATGGCGCGGGGCGAGTTGATCGGTGCGATCGGCATCACCGAGCCGGGCGCCGGCTCCGACATGAAGGGCATCCGCACGCGTGCCGTGCGCGATGGCGACGACTACATCGTCACCGGTTCGAAGATCTTCATCAGCAACGGTTCGCTCGCAGGCCTCATCGCGTTGGTCGTCAAGACCGACACCGCACCGGGCTCGAAGAGCGTCTCCCTGCTCATGGTTGAAACGGAAAACCTGGCTGGCTTCCGCGTTGGGCGCGTGCTCGACAAGATGGGCCTGCACGCGCAGGACACGGCCGAATTGTTCTTCGACGGCGCACGCGTGCCGGCCTCGAACCTGCTCGGCGGCGAGGAGGGCAAGGGCATGTACCAGCTGATGAGCGACCTGCCGTACGAACGCATCCTGATCTGCGTGGCCGGAGTGGCTGCGATGGAAGGCGCGTTGGCCGCGACGCTCCAGTACACGAAGGAGCGCAAGGCCTTCGGGCAGAGCGTGTACGAATTCCAGAATACGAAATTCCGGCTGGCGGAAATCGCGACCATCGTGCGCATCGCGCGCACGTTCGTCGATGACTGCATCGTGCGTGTCGCCAAGGGCCAGCTCGACACGGTGACGGCCTCGATGGCCAAGTGGTGGATCACCGACATGCAACAGAAGGTGCTCGACGAGTGCGTGCAACTGCACGGTGGCTATGGCTACATGAACGAATACCTCGTGTGCCGGCTGTTCGCCGACAGCCGCGTGCAACGCATCTACGGCGGCACCAACGAGATCATGAAGGAAGTCATTTCGCGCGCGCTGTAGGCGCCGCCGGGTCCGCGCGTCCTGCCGGCCCCGGATCGCCCGCCGGGGGCCCGTGTGGTATGTTTGCCGCGCGACTCCGAACCTAGATTGGCACATGCAGTACGGGGGCTCAATTGCGGACATCGATCCAGTCGATCATCTCGGCAGTGTCCGCGATCGTGGCCGCCACCGCGTCCGGGCAGGCGCCACCCGAGCCGGCCAGCAACGGACCGCAGCTCGAAGAGATCATCGTCACCGCGCAGAAGCGCGAGGAAAACCTGCAGAGCGTTCCCGTCAGCATCCAGGCGCTCGACACGAAGAAGCTCGAGGAACTGCAGGTCTCCCGATTCGATGACTACCTGAAATACCTTCCCAGCCTCTCGAGCCAGAGCTACGGCCCAGGCCAGTCGCAGCTGTACGTGCGCGGCGTAACCAATGGTGGCGACGGCCTGCAGGTCGGCTCGCAGCCGCTCGTTGGCCTGTACCTGGACGAGCAGCCGGTCACGACGATTGCAAACAATCTCGACGTGCACGTCTACGACATGGCGCGCGTCGAACAGCTGTCGGGCCCGCAGGGCACGTTGTTTGGTTCGAGTTCGATGGCCGGCACCGTCCGGCTGATCACCAACAAGCCCGATCCGAAGGCTTTTGCGGCAGGCTATACGCTGACGTCGGAAACCATCCGGGGGCAGTTGGGCGGCACCATCGAGGGCTTCGTCAATGTGCCCCTGACCGAGAACACCGCAGTGCGCCTGGTCGGCTACACGCAGCACGATGCCGGCTACATCAACAATGTGCTCGGGCCGCCCGAGACATTCAGCACGTCCGGCATCACGCGCACGAATGCAAGCCTGGTCAGGCAGCACTACAACGATGTCGACACGCACGGCGGACGCGCGGCGCTGAAGATCGACCTGGAGAACAGCTGGACCGTGACGCCCACCGTCATGGCCCAGCAGACCAAGGCCAATGGACAGTTCAGCTTCAACCCGGCACTCGGTGACCTGAACGTGGCGCGTTACACCGCCGAGAGCAGCGAAGACCGCTGGTGGCAGTCGGCACTCACCGTGCAGGGCAAGATCGCGAACTTCGACCTGCTGTACACCGGCGCCTACCTGCACCGCACCTTCGACAGCGTCAGCGACTATTCGGAATACTCCTATTCGTACGACAACTATTACCACAACGCCTATCTGGGCACGGCATGCCCCGGGCCACAGCCGGACGCCCAGCATCCCGATCCGACTTACGCCTCCTATTGCGAGTCCTACTACGGCGACAGTTTCCGCGACGCCAGCGGGAACCTGATCAGCCCCGCGCAGACGACCGTCACGCACAACCTGTACAGCAAGGTGTCGCACGAGCTGCGGCTCACTTCGCCGAAGGATCGCCGCTTCCGCTTCGTGGCGGGCCTGTTCCTGCAGCGCCAGGTCGGCCACCCGCGCGACGAATACCGCATCAAGGACCTGGCCCCAGCCGACTCGGTGACTGGCCAGCCCGGCGTGATCTACCTCAATTCGCAGGACCGCGTCGACCGCGACGAAGCTGCGTTCACCGAGCTGTCGTTCGACCTCAGCCCCAGGCTCACCGCCACCGCGGGCTTGCGCTACTTCACCTACAAGAATTCGGTCTACGGGTTTTTCGGCTACAACGGCATCACCAACTTCAGCTACGACCTCGGCCCCGATGCCGACACTGGCCAGGAGGTCTTCGCCGGTTACTTCCTCGGTTCGAGTGGCGAAAACCTGTGCGGCGGCGCTCCGGATCCGAACAACCCGGTGCGCCCGTGCATCAACATCAACAGCATCGTCAGCGACCACGGCGAGACGCACAAGCTGAACCTGACCTACAAGTTCGATGACGAGCGCATGGTGTATGCGACGCTGTCCACGGGCTTCCGGCCCGGCGGCGTGAACCGCGTGCGCAGCCGGCCGCCGTACACCCCCGATTACCTGACCAACGCCGAGATCGGCTGGAAGACCAGCTGGCTCGACCGGCGCCTGCGCTTCAACGGCGCCATGTTCGTCGAGAAATGGCGGGACGCGCAGTTCGCGATCTCCGGACAGAACGGCATCACCGAGGTGCTCAATGCCGGCAAGGCGCAGATACGCGGCGTGGAGTCTTCGCTCGAATGGGCGGCGAGCAACCGCCTGACCGTGTCGGCCTCGGCCACTTTCCTGCACACCGAGCTCAAGACCAATGCCTGCAACCACGCCAGCACCGAGGCGGACTGCGGCACGCCGGACAACATCCTCGCGCCGATCGGAACGCGGCTGCCGGTCTCGCCGCTGTTCAAGGGCAACCTGATCGCGCGCTACCAGTTCCCGCTCGCCGGGCTCGATGCGCACGTGCAGGGCGCGCTGGTGTCGCAAGGCAACGTGATCCCTGCGCTCCAGGTCTCGGACGCGCAGGTGCTGGGCCGGCAACCGGCCTACTCGAGCTTCGATTTGACCGGCGGCATCGAGCACGGCCGCTGGTCGGTCGAGCTGTACGTCGACAACGCCTTCGACAAGCGCGGCGAGCAAAGCCGCTTTGCCGCCTGCTCGCCCTCGGTGTGCACGAACACCTACGTGTGGCCGATCAGGCCCCGCAGCATGGGATTGACCTTCAACCAGAAATTCTGAGCGCCCGCATTGACCTGGAGACGTGCATGAATAGAACGACGCGACTGCTGTTGACGGCCCTGCTGGGCTTGACTGCCGCTTCCGCTGCCTGGGCTGGCAAGACCCGCAATGTCGTGCTGATCATCAGCGACGGATTGCGTCCCGAGGAAATGTTCACCGGCGCGGAAGAAGACCTGCTCAACGACACGGCGGGCGGCAGCTGGACGCCGGAGCCGATCTTGCGCGCGAAGTACTGGAATGCCGATCCCAAGGTGCGGCGCGAGATGTTGTTTCCGTTCATCTGGGGCACGATCGCCAGGCAAGGGCAACTGCTGGGCAACGCAGCCCTCGGCAGCAGGGCGCAGGTCACCAACGGGCTCGCATTCTCGTACCCCGGCTACAACGAGATGTCGACCGGTTTTCCCGACGCGCGCATCAACAGCAATGAATTCGGCCCGAATCCGAACGTGAGCGTGTTCGAGTGGCTTTCGCACCAACCCGGCTTCGAGAACAAGGTCGAGATATTCGGAACCTGGGACAACTTCCACGACATCTTCAATGAAAAGCGCAGTCACCTGCCCATTCGCGCCGGTGCAAACGCCGTGGACGCGAGCGATGACAGCCCGCGTGGAAAGCTTTTCCTGGAACTGTACAGGAACACGACACGGCTCGAAGGCGTGGATCCCTACGACTCGTTCCTGTCGGTCAGCATCCTCGATCACCTGAAGACGCATCGGCCCCGCGTGCTGTTCCTCGGATTTGGCGACACGGACGGCTGGGCGCACGCCGGGCACTATGACGCCGTGCTGGACACCGCGCACAGCTTCGACGCCTCGGTGGCGGCATTGTGGAACACGATGCAATCGCTGCCGGAATACAAGGACAAGACCACGTTCATCCTGACCGCCGATCATGGCCGCGGCCATGGCCTGGTCGACTGGAAGGAACACGGCGTCGACCAGAAGGGGTCCGAGAACATCTGGATGGCGATCATCGGCCCGGATACGCCGCCGCTCGGGGAACGGCACAATGTCGCCGATGTGACCCAGGCGCAGATTGCCGCGACCATCGCTGCGCTCCTCGGCGAGGACTACCAGAAAGCGGAACCGCGCGCCGCGAAGCCGCTGCTCGACGTGTTGAACGCACACTGAAGCCAGCGCTGGCCTGACCTTGATGCCTGGTCTTCACACGGCAGCCACGTCTTGAGGGACGAACAACCCGCGGCACCGCCGAGTTCGCGCGGCTGGGTCGTCATGCTGCTGGCCGCGGCGCTGTGCATCAACTACATCGACCGCGGCAGCGTATCCACGCTCGGTCCGATGATCTCGAGCGAGCTGCATCTCTCGCCCGAACAGTTCGGCTACCTGTCGTCCGCATTCTTCGGTGCGTATGTGCTGGCGATGATTCCGGCCGGATGGCTGGCCGAGCGCCTTGGCGCGCGGCGCGTGCTGACGGTCGGTGTGCTGCTCTGGTCCACGGCAACTTTGCTGACCGGTTTTGCCAACGGCCTTTTCATGCTGGTCGCGATGCGCCTGATGCTCGGACTCGGCGAGAGCGTCGCGTTTCCGAGCGTGTCAAAGACATTGGCGGTGGTCGTGCCCGATTCAGAACGCGGCCGAGCCAACGGCGTGACCGGGTTCGGCTACCTGATCGGGCCCGCAATCGGCACCTTCGTGGGTGGCCTGCTGATGAGCCGCATCGGCTGGCGCCCGGTGTTCTTCATCTTTGGTTGCGCCTCGTTGATCTGGTTGTGGCCGTGGTCACGCACGCGCATCGCGGAAGCCGCGACCACGACACGCGGCAGCGCCGATGCGCCGACATTCCGGCAGATCCTGCGGCAGCGGGGCCTGTGGGGTGCATCGCTCGGTCATTTCGCCGGAAACTACAATTTCTATTTCGTGCTGACGTGGATGCCCACGTACCTGGTCACCTACCGTCATTTCAACGCGGACGAAATGGCGGCGACAGGCACGACCGGATACATCATCACGGCCGGCTGCGCGATCCTGATGGGTATGCTGGCCGACCGTTGGGTCAGGGCAGGGCGATCGCGCGACGTCATCTACAAGGGCCTGATGGCCCTCAATCACGTGGCGTCGATTGGATGCATGCTGGGCATGGCGTTGCTGCCCGCGAACGGCCTGGTCGCCTGCCTGTTCGTGTTCTCGGCCGTGACGGGCCTTTCATCGCCCGGCTACTACGCCATTCCGCAGACGATGGCGGGCCCGCTCGCGTCGGGACGCTGGGTCGGCGTGCAAAATACACTGGGCAATGTTTCCGGCATCATCGCGCCGGCAATGACCGGCATCCTGGTCGGATTGTCCGGTGGGCATTTTGAAACCGCCTTCGCGCTGGCCGCCGCGATGAACGTACTGGGCATCCTCGGCTGGGTAATCATCCTGCCCAGGATCGCACCGGTGGACTGGAAACAGCAGCGCGCCTAGCGCCGCCGCGTGCACGAACGAGCGCTGCGCATGCCAACGGATCTTCCACCGGAATCCACTCCGCTCAAGCGCGTCATCGGCGTGACGAGCCTGGGACTGAACGCCGTCAACCTGACGATCGCCGCCGGCATCTTCGGCCTGCCCGCGATCATCGCCGGGATCCTCGGCGCGCAGGGAATCCTCGCTTACCTCGTCTGCGCCTTGCTGTTCGGCCTGGTGGGCTTGTGCTTCGCCGAGGCAGGCAGTCGCGTCGGCCGCGCCGGCGGCCTGTATGCGTACGCCACGGTGCCGTTCGGGCCGATCGTCGGCGGCATCGCCGGCACTTTGCTGTGGACCGCGAGCGGCTCGGTCGCCGATGCGGCCATCGTCAACCTGCTCGTCGACACGCTGGCCGCCGCGATACCGGCCCTCGGAGCGCCGTGGGTCCGCGTGGTGTTCATACTCTCGCTGTTCACGCTGGTCGCGCTGATCAACATCCGCGGCGTCAGCCACGGCGTGCGCCTGTCCGTCGCGTTGACGATCACCAAGATCGCCCCGCTCGCGCTGCTGGTGATCGTCGGCGTTTTTTTCATCGACCCGGCCAAGCTCGCCTGGATCGGCACGCCGCCGCTCCACAGCGTGGGACAAGCCGCGGTCGTGCTGTTCTACGCGTTCATCGGCGTCGAAGCGGCGCTCAACATGAGCGGCGAGGTGATTCGTCCGTCCCGCACGGTGCCCCGCGGCATCCTGCTGGGGCTGACGATCATCGCGGGCCTGTACATGGGCCTGCAGCTCGTCGCACAAGGCACGCTCGGCGCGGCGCTGCCACTGTCGAAGGCGCCGCTGGTCGACACCGCCAACGTCGTGTTCGGCGCCTGGGGCGGGCGCCTGATCGTGCTGGCCGTGGCCATTTCGGCGAGCGGCTGCCTGGCCGCCGACATGCTGTCTTCCCCACGCGTGCTGCACGCGTTCGCCGAGCAACGCCAGCTGCCGCATTTCCTCGCGCGGGTGCATCCGCGCTTCGGCACGCCGGCCATGGCCATCGCGACCTATGCCGCGGTGTGCGCGACCTTTGCGATGACCGGCACGTTCAAGCAACTGCTGATCATGTCCAGTTCAGGCACGCTGGTGCTGTACCTGATCTGCTGCCTGGGCGTCTTGAAGCTGCGCGCGCAACACGTGGCCATCGACAACAGTCCATTCACGATTCCCTTCGGGCCCATCGTTCCGGCGACGGCCTGCCTGATCATCGTGTGGATGCTGTCGACGCTGTCGTTCAAGGAAATCTGGTGGACGCTCGCCTTCATCAGCGTCGTCGGCATTGCCTACGCCGCGCACGAATACCGGCGCGGCCCCGCCTAGCGCCTCAGGGTGCGTCGAGGCGCGCGACGACCTCTTGCCCATCGAGCGTGCCGTGCACGGTGGCTTGCGCCTGCGACTCGCCTTCGCGCCAGTCGAATCGGAGCGTGCCACTCGACGTTCCGTTTCCGTGCAGCTGGAGCCGGGCATGCGCGCCACCTTCACGCTTCGGCGCCTCGACCGTGCCTGACACCCGCAGGTCTTCCGTCCAGAGGACATCGCGCAATTCAATGCGATATCCCGATCTGGTCTCGCTGACGCGGTAGCGCCCGCCGCGCAATCCGACGCCATCGCCACGGCCGATTTCGCCCGTGCGCACCAGCGCATCGCCGACCGCCAATGAGGCCGCGGTCACGGCGCGCAAGGCCTTCGTCGCGGCCGCGTTGCCGCCCTGCGCGTCGGCGGGTGCGAGTTCATCCACATGGCGGGCAAAACGCGGCACGAGACGCATCTCCGGAATCGCCTGAGTGCAGGCGGTGTCGCCCAGCTCCAGCGTCTCGATGAAGCGCCGCACGAGCTCGGCGCCGCAGGCGGAGCGCGCATGCGGCAGCGCGTTGACGTGCAGGCTGTTGTGCAGCACCACCTGCCTGCCGTGCGGGAAATTGCGGGCGGCGGCCGCGCCGTCGGCCACCGGCGTCATGTTGTCGAGGTCACCCGAGACGACGAGCGTCGGCGCGGGTGGGTAGGGCGTATTCGGCGGCGCCATGCGGCCGGCCGGGCGCGACGGCGGCGGCGCGGGCCATTGCACGCATTCGTCCAGGAAACTGTAGTCGATCGGCATGGCGCGGTATTCATCGATCGTGAAGGGAGCATACGTGTCGGGTGCCATGCGCTTGCGCTCCGCCACCGCGGCGTCGCGCGCAGCGAGGCGCTCCACCGGCGGCAGCGCCATGTCGTAGACCTGTGGTGCGTCCTGGCACATCACCGCGGCGGCGAGCCCTGCGCTGAAGCTCGCCGGCGACTGCGCCGCGTCGCGCGAATCGACGCCCGTCATCGTCTCGGCGATGAGCCGGAACAGCGGCAGGCGATCGCCCGCGGCGTAGGCCCTGGCCGCGGCATCCACTTCCCGTACGGTGGCGCGCGCCGGCGCGCTGCCGAACATGACGATCGCGAGCGCGGTGGCGTCGGCGCGGAACCGATGCACGCGGCCATCCACATCGCGGCCTTGCGCTGCCACCGGGTGCGCGCGCAATTGCTGCAGCGCCGGCGCGATATGCGCAAGCGAGTCACCGGGCAGCTGGCTGCAGGCGCTGGAGCGCGCACAGGCTAGGTTGAACTTGTCGCGCATCGCGGGCGCATACGCCGGATACCAGGCATAGGAAGCGTCACCAAGCGGATAGGCTCCGTCGAGCACCAGGCTGCGCAACTGTGTCGGATGGCGAACCGCGAACACCTGCGCGAAGAAGGTACCGTACGAATCGCCGTACAGATCCACCGGTGCCGCGGCGAGGCGATCGATGAGCGCCGAGAGGTCGTCTGCCGCAAGGGCAGTGCTGTAGAGCGTCGAGCGCGCGCCCAGCGATCGCCCGCAGGCGGCGACGAGTTCGATCGTGGCCATCGGCGCGGTCTGCAGCGCCGGGCAATCGACGGCGGCCGATTGCCCGGTGCCCCGGTTGTCCATGATCAGCACGTCGCGCGTCGCACGCAACGGCGCGTACAGTGCGAGATAGGCATCCCGCGACAGCGTGGCCGGATACCCCGGGCCGCCTTCGGTCGCGACGAGCGTGCCCTGCGGGGCGCCGCCGCCCGTGTGCGGATAGAACTCGAAATGGATCGGAACGCTGCCGGCCACGGCGCCGTCCGGGTCCAGCGGTCGACTGAAGTCGCCGCACCACGCATCGGGCGTGACACAGCGGTGCAGGGTCATCGAGCCGACCCGCATCGAGCTCGAGGCGACTTCGGATGCGTGGGCCAGCGGCGACGCCACCACCAGCCAGGCAGCCCAGTAAATACGGCGCGCGCTGCTCACGGGGCGGTCGCCGGCTTGGGGTTCAATATCGCCTGCCAGTTGATGATCGCGTTCCACACCATGCGCTGGTCGCCGCGGTTCAGGTCGCGGTGCAGCGGATTGAAGTTGAACGTGACGACATGCCCGCGGCCTTCGGGCATGTCGAGGATCGCCGGTCGCCCGACCAGGCCGCCTTCGCCCCAGACCTGTCCGCTCACCAGCAATGGCGCGCCACCGCGATCGCCCCACTCGAGCACGACGCTGCGCAGGTCGAGCGGACCGTCGAGGCAGTTCTGGCAGTAGGCCATCTGCAGCCAGCGGCGTGGCAGCGAATACAGTGGATAGTTCTGCCGGAATACATGCGTGTGGGTGGGATACCCATAGGCGATCGGATGATCGGGCCGATCGAAGGTCACGCGCACGTGGGCGCCGGGCGTGCGCGTCTGCGAATCGGCGGATGCCGAAGCGGCCGCTGAACCCGTGCCCGCCTCACTGCGCGGCGGGCCGCCGGCGTCGCGGCGCACGCCACGCACGATGCCCGCCTCGAGCGCCAGCATCGAACCGCTTCCCAGCGTGACGAGCAGTCCGCCGTTTTCGACGAAGGACTGCAGTTGCGCGAGTCCTTCCCAGCCGATGCCGCCGGTGATGTCATCGGACTCGGCCGGCGTGCCGAGGCTCGGTGTCTGCGCGGTTTTCTTGAACGCCATCGGCCCCCATGATTTCGGGATGCCGTGGATCTGCTCGGCCAGCTCGAGATCGACATGGCCATAGAGGAGCACGTCGCAATGGTCGAGCAGCGCTCCTGCGCGGATGTCCTCATCGCGCACATAGCTGTACGGAATGTGGCGCTGGTCGAGCGAGTAGCGCACCCAGCCGATCGTATCGGTGTCGGCCCAGGGAACCCAGACGCCCAGTCGCGGCGCCTTCGCCTCGTGCCTCGCGACATCGGGCGTTGCCGCGACCGCGGTGAAATCGAGCGCGAGGCGCGTGCTGAGGTCATGCAGTGCGTCGGCAAGACCTGGCTGCTCGCCGATGATCCACGAGCCGGCCGGATAATCCGCCTTGCCTGACTTGAACGCACGTTCGGCAATTTCGACCTTGAAGGCCGCCAGGCGATAGCGTGCTTCGAGGAGCGATTCCTGCCCGGTGTCGCGCAACAGGAATACACGGCCACTGCCGGCGACGGCGCCGTGCGGTTCCGGCGCGGCGCCCAGGGCCGCCAGCTTCGCGCCGCGCACCGCCGGGTCGGCCGTCGCGTTGACCGTGAGATGGTAGTGCGCCGGCAACTCCCACGACACGTCGTCGTACGGTTCGCCCTTGTCCTTCGGATAATCCTGCGGCGTCAGCAGGTCAACGGCATAGTTGCGATAGGGTTGATCGAGCCGCACGACATAGGTGCCAGCCGGATAGTTGCCATCCTTGAGTCGCAGCGCTTCGCTGGCGCGATGCACTTCGATGTGCTGGTTCAACAGGAACTTCACGAGCTGCGCGACGCGCAGCCGATCACCCTGGTCGTCCGCGATCAGGAATGCGTAGGGCGCTTCATCGAGGCCCTTGCGCACGGCGTGCACGCCTTTCTGGTAGAAATTCGACAACAGCGCCTTGCCCTGGCCCGCGACCGAATCGAGTGCGGCCAGCGCACCGGTCTCGTTGTAGTTCAGGTTGTCGCGCGCCGACCACTTGAAAGGCGTCGACGGCGGCGGCAGCACGCGGTACCACTCCGGGCTCGTGTAGCCGGCCAGGTCGGACAATCCCATCGCGACATCCTGCGTCATCGTCTCGGCGCTGCCGTTGCCGAAGGTCTCGTAGCCGCGCCCGATCGAGTTGTGGTTCATGGCCACCGAATCGGTGTACAGCTCGGAGAACGATTCACCAAAATTCCAGGTCCACACGCCCGGCATGCCAAAGCCGGTCATCGCCTGCACTTCGTGGAAGCTGAGCTCCTGGAATTCGCTGAACGTCAGCGGGTCGATGTTCGGGTTGTAGGGACCGGTGCCATTCCAGCTCATCAGCAGGGCGATGCTCTCGTGCAGGTCGTGCACGACGGTCGGATGCCAATCGAAGAACATATGGCTGACGGCGCGCGAAGTGCCCAGCGCCAACTGGTGCGCATCGCGGTTCACGTCGACAAAGACGTATTTCGACCAGTACGGCGGCGCCTGGCGCGGCAACGTGGCGTAGTCCGTCTTGCCCTTGAGGTAGCGGTAGAACCATTCGACCTGTTTGTCGCGGCCATCCGGATTCAACACCGGATTCACCAGCACCACCAGGTTGGCGCGAATGCGCTGGATCAGCGGTTGCTCCGACACCGCCAACCGGTAGGCGAGCTCCAGCATCGCTTCCGCGGATCCGGTTTCGTCGGAGTGCGGCCCGGCGTTGATGTAGTAGATCGGGCGCGCCTCGGCGATGAGTTGCTTCGCGGCGGCCGCATCGGTGACGCGCGGATCGGCCAGTGCGGCCGTGGCGGCGCGCAATTTGTCGAGGTTGGCGATGCCGGCTTCATCGGCTATGGCGAGCATGATGATGTCGCGGCCTTCATCGGAGCGGCCGATCGTGAACAGCTTCACGCGCGGCGACGCGGCGGCCAGCGCGCGAAAATAAGCCTGCGCCGTTTCGGCGTTGACCAGTTCGCCCGGTGCGCCGGGTATGCGATGCAGGAAAGCGCGGGGCGAGGGCACCGTGCTGGACGCGGGCAGGTAGCTCACCCACGGCGACATGAAGCGCGCCTCGGTCGTGGCCTGCGCGATCTCCTCGATCGAGCCCGCTTCGGCGACATCAGGCCCGGTGTCGACCGGCGCATGCGCCGCGGCGTCCTCGGCGCGCAGCGAATGCGGCGCAAGCAGGGCAGCCACGCCCAACGCAACCAGGCCGATGATTTTGCGCACGATAGCCCCCTCGCTGTTGTCGGTGTTCCCATGATACGGCAGCGGCCGAGCCGTAAGCATCGCTGTGATAAAGTGAATGCATCCACCACCGGGCGGAGCCCGTCGCCGATGCCCGTCAAGATCCCCGCCAGCCTGCCCGCGCGCGCCACGCTCGAGAGCGAGAACGTGTTCGTCATGGGCGAGGAACGCGCCTCGCACCAGGACATCCGTCCGATGCGGGTCGCGATCCTGAACCTGATGCCGACCAAGATCGCGACCGAGACGCAGCTGCTGCGCCTGATCGGCAACACGCCGCTGCAGGTCGACGTCACGTTGCTGCGCACCTCGACGCACGAAACGCGCAACACCAGTGCCGAGCACCTGCTGAAGCACTACACCTCGTTTGACGAAGTGCGCGGCGAGAAATTCGACGGCCTGATCATCACCGGCGCGCCCGTCGAGCACATGAAATTCGAGGATGTCGACTACTGGCCGGAGCTGGTGCGAATCATGGACTGGGCGGCCACCGACGTCGTCTCGACCTTCAACATCTGCTGGGGCGCGCAAGCCGCGCTCTACCATCTCTACGGCATTCCGAAACATGCGCTGCCGAAGAAGATGTTCGGCGTGTTCGAACACCGCACGCTCGCGCCCACCGAACGGCTGCTGCGCGGATTCGACGACGTGTTCCTCGCGCCGCATTCGCGCCACACCGAAGTGCGCCGCGCCGACATCGAGAAGGCGCCAGACCTGAACATCCTGGCTGAATCGGACGAGGCGGGCGTCTACCTGGTCAGTTCACGCGACGGGCGCCACGTGTTCGTCACGGGCCATTCCGAGTACGACCCGCTGACGCTCAGGGACGAGCACGCCCGCGATGCGGCAAGAGGGCTGGCCATAGGCATGCCGCGCAATTACTACCGGAGTGATGATCCCGCGCAGCCGCCGCAGGTGCGCTGGCGCGGCCACGCGAGCCTGCTGTACGCGAACTGGTTGAACTACTGCGTGTACCAGGTCACGCCCTTCGACCTGCGCACGTTGCCGCACGGCACCGTACACACCGATTTCTAGCGGCGCCTTGCTAGGCGCGCTCGACCGCGAGCGCGATGCCCTGGCCGACGCCGATGCACATCGTGGCGAGCCCGCGTCGGCCGCCGGTATCGTGGAGCTGGTGGACCAGCGTCATCGCAAGCCGCGCGCCGGACATGCCCAGCGGATGACCCAGCGCGATCGCACCGCCGTTCGCATTCACGTGCGGCGCGGCATCCGGAATGCCCAGTTCGCGCAGGCAGGCGAGCGCCTGCGCCGCGAATGCTTCGTTCAGCTCGATCGCGTCGAAATCGCCGATCTGCAGCGTCAGGCGTTCGCACAGGCGTCGGGTCGCCGGAACCGGCCCGAGGCCCATGACGCGCGGCGCGACGCCGGCGGTCGCCATGCCGAGGATTCGCGCACGGGGCGTCAATCCGTGGCGATGCACGGCCCGCTCGGATGCCAGCAGCAACGCACATGCGCCGTCGTTGATGCCCGATGCGTTGCCAGCGGTCACCGTGCCGCCGGCACGCACGATGGGCGTGAGGCGCGACAGCGAGGCCTGCGTCGCATCCGGCCGGGGATGTTCATCCTGCTGCACGCGTGTTTCCGCGTAACCCTTGCGGCCCGGGATCGCGACCGGAACGATTTCCGCGGCGAAGAATCCGCGCGCGCTGGCCTGGGCGGCGCGCTGCTGGCTGCGCAGCGCGAAGGCATCCTGGTCTTCGCGCGAGACCGCGCATTCCGCGGCAACGTTCTCGGCCGTCTCCGCCATCGAGTCGACGCCGTAGCGATCCTTGAAGCGCGGATTCACGAAGCGCCAGCCCAGCGTGGTGTCCTCGACGCGCTGATCACGCCCGAAGGCATTTTCGGCCTTACCGAGCACGTAGGGCGCGCGCGTCATCGATTCGACGCCGCCGGCCATCACCAGGTCGAGTTCGCCGGCGCGAATGGCGCGCGCGGCGCTGCCAATCGCATCCAGGCCCGAACCGCACAGCCTGTTGATCGTCACGCCCGCCACGGTCTGCGGCAGGCCCGCCAGCAGCAGGCTCATGCGGGCCACGTTGCGATTGTCTTCACCGGCCTGGTTGGCGCAACCGAAATAGACCTCGTCGAGCTGCGCCCAATCCAGCGACGAGTGCAGCGCCATCAGTGCGCGCAACGGGACCGCCCCCAGTTCATCGGTGCGCACGCCCGCGAGCGCGCCACCGTGGCGACCGATCGGCGTGCGCACGGCGTCGCAGATGAAAACAGCGGCAGGGGATTGATCCATCGGGCCTTGCTCCGACCGCAATGATATGTGAGGTGAAGTGCGGGTGCTGCGCGGCCCGGCCGCACCTGATATTCTGTACTACTTTAGATAGATTTCTTATCTATTTGATTATAAACATTTAAAGATACCTATCATGGAGCCGTCATCGCACCCCCGTATACTTTGCGGCGCGGCCGTGACCGGGCCCAGGAACAAGAGGACGGGGGCACTTGCAGTCGACACGCCTGACGAAGTTCATCCTGATCGGGCTGGTGCTGGGCGTGTGCCTGGGCCTGCTGGTATTCAACGCGTATCCGGAGCAGGCCGCCGGATTTGCCGCCGCAGCGGACCTGCTGCCCGGCATCTTCCTGCGGCTGATCAAGATGATCATCGCGCCGCTGGTGTTTTCGACGCTCGTCGTGGGCATCGCGAAGATGGGAGATGTGCGCGCCGTGGGGCGCGTTGGGCTCAAGACCTTCGGCTGGTTCATCTTCGCATCGCTGGTCTCGTTGACGCTGGGCACAGTGCTCGTCAACCTGTTTCATCCGGGCACGACGCTGCACATTCCGTTGCCTGACGCCGCCGCGCAGGGCGACGTCACGGCCAGCGGGCTGACGCTGAAGGATTTCATCGGGCATACCTTTCCGGTCAGCATCGTCGACGCGATGTCGCGCAACGAGATCCTGCAGATCGTCGTGTTCTCGCTGTTCTTCGGCGTGGCGGCCGCGGCGCTCGGCGAACGGGCCCGCGCACTCGTCGATGTGCTCGATGCCGTCTCGCACGTAATGCTCAAGGTCACCACCTACGTGATGCTGTTTGCCCCGCTGGCCGTGTTCGGCGCTCTGGCCGCGACGGTGGCACAGAATGGATTGGGCGTATTGCGCACCTATGGCGTGTTCATGGGCGAGTTCTACCTGGCGCTGGTGATCCTGTGGGCCATATTGACCGCGCTCGGGTCACTGGTCATCGGCCCGCGCGTGCTCTCGCTGCTGCGGCATGTGCGCGATCCGTTGCTGCTGGCCTTTTCGACCGCCAGTTCCGAGGCGGCCTACCCGAAGACGCTCGAACAGCTCGAGCGTTTCGGATGCAGCAACCGCATCGCCAGCTTCGTACTGCCGATCGGCTACTCCTTCAATCTCGACGGCTCGATGATGTATTGCACGTTCGCGAGCCTGTTCATTGCCCAGGCCTATGGCATCCACCTTTCGATCGGGCAGCAGGTGCTGATGCTGGCCATCCTGATGCTGACCTCGAAGGGCATCGCCGGCGTGCCGCGCGCCTCGCTGGTCGTCATCGCGGCCACGCTTCCCCAATTCGGCATCCCGGAAGGCGGATTGCTGCTGTTGTTGGGCATCGATCACTTCCTCGACATGGGACGCTCCGCCACGAACGTCGTCGGCAACAGCGTCGCCGTCGCGGTCGTGTCGCGCTGGGAAGGCGAGCTGCGGTGAGCGCGCCCGAGGCGATTCGTGTCGATACGAAACCCGATGCGCTGACGGTGCATTGGAGCGATGGCACCGTCGGCGAATTCGCCAGCATCTGGCTGCGCGACAACCTGCCCGAGGATCGCGACCGCCACAGCGGCCAGCGCCTGATCGATGTCACGGACCTGCCCGCCGATCCACGCATCCGCAGCGCCGAGTTGCGTGACGCTGCAGCCCGCATCGATTGGCAGGATGAACCGTTGAGCTCGACGATCGCGCTCGAATGGCTCTACGGCTACGCGCACGCGCGCCACGACCGACCCGAGCTCGATCGCCGCGAATGGCTGGAAGGCGCGAAGCTCGTTGCGCAGCGCGACTTCGCGTGGTGCCCCTGGCCCCGGTTGCAATCGAGCGCGGCTGCTCGGCTCGAGTGGATGACCCGGCTGCTGCAGGATGGGCTCGCGTTCCTCCGCGATGTGCCGCGCGTCGACGGCGCCATACTCGAGGCGATGAACCTCGTCGGACAGGTTGCCGAGACCAACTATGGCCGGCTGTTCGACGTGCGCGCGGTGGACCAGCCTGAAAACCTGGCGTTCTCCGATCGCGGGCTGGGCCTGCACCTCGACAATCCGTATCGCGAGCCGGTGCCCGGCTTCCAGGCCCTGCACACGCTGCTCGCCGCGCCGGACGGCGGCGACAGCCTGTTCGCCGACGGCTTTGCGCTGGCCGCGCAACTGCGCGCGACCGAGCCGGATGCCTTTGCATTGCTGGCGCGTACTCCCGTGCCGTTTCGCTACCAGGGCACGGGCGCCGACCTGTACGCGGAACGACCGCTGATCGAACTCTCCTGCACCGGCGAAATCTCGGCGGTCGCGTACAACAACCGCTCGATCCAGCCACTGCGGCTGCCGGCCGGGGAGTGCAGGGCCTACTATGGCGCCTACCGGCGATTCGCGCAGCTGCTGCGCGAGCCGCGCTTCCAGCTCGCCACGCGTCTCGAGGATGGCGACCTGGCGTTGTTCGACAACCAGCGCGTGCTGCACGGACGCAGCGGATTCTCCTCGGCACGCCATGCGCGCCACCTGCAGGGCTGCTACGTGACGCGTGACAGCCTCTACAGCAAGACCGCCCTGCTGCGCACGCAGCTGCAGGAGCGCTCGCCATGACCGGCACCGCGGACGAACTGCTGTCGATCTACACCGCGCACGGCGCTGGCGCCTATTACGGCGAAGCCGTGACGATGACGGAGCACAGCCTGCAGGCGGCGTATTTCGCGCAGGCGCACGGCGCGCCCGAAGCGCTGGTGCTGGCCTCGCTCCTGCACGACATCGGCCATCTCGTCGAGCCCGCGCCCGCCGACATCGCCGACTGGAAGCACGACGCCGCGCATGAACAAAGCGGCGCGCGCTGGCTGGCCGCCCATTTCGGCCCTGAAGTGTCCGAACCCGTACGACTGCATGTCGCGGCGAAGCGCTATCTGTGCGCCACCGATCCGGCGTATGGCGCACAGCTCAGCGCCGCGTCGGTGATGACGCTCGCGCTGCAGGGCGGGCCGATGAGCGAAGCCGAACGCCGCGCGTTCGAGTCCAACCCGCATTGGCGCGAAGCCGTGCTGCTGCGCCAGTTCGATGACCAGGGCAAGATCCGGGGACTGGCCACGCCGACGTTCGATTCGTATCGCCCGCTGATCGATCGATTCGCGCGGCGCGAGCGGCCCGTGCGCGCCGTGCTGTTCGATCTCGACGGCACGCTGATCAACACCGAGGTGCACACCGACGAGACGGTCACCGCCGTGGCGGCCCGCTACGGCGTCGACGATTATTCGTTGCCACACACCGAGACGCACGGGCGCACCTGGCTGCATGTGGCCGAAACCTTGCGCGCGCAGACGGGCGTGACGGCTCCCGCCGCCGGGATTGCCGCGGCCTTTCTCGAGTACTGGAACCAGGCGGTCAGCCATGTGCAGCCGATTCCCGGCGCCCCGCAAGCCATCCGCGCGGCGGCCAGCTGCGGCCTCAAGCTGGCGGTGGTTTCCTCGAGTCCCCGTTCGGTGATCGACAATTTCATGGAGCAACTCGGCATCGGCGATTGCGTGCCGACGCAGGCGCGCATCGGCGGCGATGACGTGCAGGTCGGCAAGCCGGCGCCGGAAGCATTCCTGAAGGCAGCGCAGGTACTCGGCGTCGAGCCGGATGAAGCGCTCGTCTTCGAGGACAGCACCGCCGGATTGCAGGCGGCGCGCAATGCGGGCATGCGCTGCCTGTTCATCACCTGCTGCGCGGCTGAGATTCCGCACAATAGCCGCCTCGCCACCGGCCAGTGCCACGACTACCGTGCGCTGCCGCCCGATTTCTGGCGGCAACTCGCCGCCGGCGACACGCAATTGCTGCGGGGAAACTACCGATGAACGCCGACCAGGCGGCGCAACTGCGCCGCTATCGCTGGCAGCTATTCACCGCGACGTGGTTGTCGTACGCCGGCTTCTACCTGTGCCGCAAGGTGTACGCGGTCGTCAAGCATCCGCTGAAGCTGCATTTCGGCTTCAACGACGAGCAGATTGCGGCGCCGTGGACGATCTACCTGGTCGCCTACATGCTCGGACAGTTCCTCGCCGCATGGCTGGGCCGGCGCATGGAGAGTCGCCGCGTGCTGCTCTACGGCATGAGCATCGCGGCTGCGACCAACGTGGTGCTGGGCTTCCTCGTCGATTCGCACCAGGCAAGCGTGTTGCTCTGGCTGTGCGTGACGATGGGCATCCACGGCCTCGCGCAGGCCACCGGCTGGTCGCACAACGTGGCGCTGTTCGCGAACTGGACCAAGCGGTCCGAGCGCGGCACGCTCTTTGGCATCTGGGGCACCTGCTACCAGCTCGGCGCGGTGGCCGGCAAGGGATTGGCCGGATTCCTGCTGGGCTGGCTCGGCATGTCCTGGTCCTTCTTCGGATCCAGCATCGTGTTCTTCGTGTTCATCGTTGCGTTTTTCTTCTTCGCGCGCGAGCGTCCGCAGTCGGTCGGCCTGTCGCTCGAGGATCACGCCGAACCCGATACGCCGGTCGCGAACGCAGGCGCTGGAGCGAGCTCTCCATTGACTGCCCGCGAGGCGCCGCTCCCGCGCGGCTTCGTCACCTCGATCATTGCGATGGGCATGATCTACTTCGGTTTCAAATTCCTGCGCTATGCGCTCGACAGCTGGTCGGCGCTGATCCTCAGCGAGCATTTCGCGCTGTCGGATGCAACCGCCGCCTACCTGTCGACGGCGTTCGACTGGATCGGGTTGCTCGGCGTGATCGCGGGCGGCTACTGGTCCGACCGCATGCCCGGATCGCGCCGCACGCCGGTGATCTTCTGGATGACGCTGGCCTGCCTGGTGTTCACCGTGACGATGCGTTTCATCGGCCTGTCATCGCCGATGGTGTTCGTCGTGCTGCTTGCGCTGATCGGCTTCACGCAGCTCGGGCCCGATGCCTTGCTGTCGGGCGCGTGCGCGATGGACATCGGGAGCCGGCGCCAGGCCGCGCTGGCGGCGGGCGTCATCAACGGCTTCGGCTCGTTCGGTCCCATCCTGCAGGAGCCGTTGATCGGCTGGCTCAAGCAGACGGCGGGCCTCAACGCCGTGTTCTCGTTGCTGGTCGGTATCGGCGCGCTGACGACGATCGGTACCTGGCTACTCATGCGTTTCGAGCGCGGCAAGGTCTGAACGGATTGCCGCCCTCGGGCGCGGTTACTGATTCGGCCGTCTCACGCCGGCGCGCTGGCCGGGCTTCATGAACTTGACCAGCACGCGCTGGCCGATCAGGTAGGGCGTATCGTCGGCGGAGGCGACCACCTCGACGACGCGCTCGTCGACGGCTTCGTTGGCGGTGTCCGACTTCAGCTTGCGCGCGCCGAAAGCAGGGGCAATGCGCATTACCTTGCCGACGCTCACCTTGTCGCTCTCCGTCTCCGGCACGATCTCCACTTCCTGGTCCACGTGCACATCGGGGATCGCGCTCTCGATGATCTCGGCGCGCACGATGTGGCGGGTCGACGGCTCCAGGTCGAACATGTCCGAGACATTCAGCGTCGAGGCGCCGGCACCGGGATTCGCGTAGCGCCGGATGATCTTCCCATCCATCGGCGCGCGGATGATGGTCAGGTCTTCGTTGTACTCGGCCTGCGCCAGCTGCGCCTGGGCCGTCTGTACCGCCGATTGCTGGATGCCCAGTTGCGCCTGCGCACTCGCGACCGCATCGGCCGCCTGGTCGACCTGCTGCTGCGGCACCAGCTTCGCGGCCACCAGCGTCTTGAGCCGCTCGTGCTCGCGTTGCGCCGTGCGCAGGTTCACCTGCATCAGCGGAATCTGGCTCTCCGCCTGCACCACGGCGGCCTGGGCGCTCTTCACCGCGAGGCGCGCATCCTGGTCTTCTTGCCGCGCGAGGATCTGTCCCTTGTGGACGAAATCGCCTTCCTGCACCAGAACCTCGCTGATGACGCCCGGCCTGCGCGCCGCGACCTCGACCACGCCGCCTTCGATGTCGATTTTCCCGTTGGCGATCGTCGCATAGGGCGAGGGCGGCGCCGCCGCTGCCGGCTTGTTGCCGCCGGGATGGCAGGCCGCGAGCGACAACAGCACGGCGGCCAGGAGCAGGGATCGGACCTTCATGGGGAGGACTCGCTGTGGTGGTTCGGGACGTGCGGTGGCGGATCCGAGATCATGCGATCGTCGAGGATCTTGCCGTCTTCCATGTGGATGATGCGATCGGCATGCGCCTCGAGCCGGGGATCGTGCGTCACGACGACGATCGCCGCGCCGCGCTGCTTGGCCGCGTGGTGCAGCAGGCGGATGATGACCTGTCCGTTCGACGAATCGAGCGCGGAGGTGGGCTCGTCGGCGAAGATCAGCTGCGGCTCCTTGGCCAGCGCGCGTGCGATGGCCACGCGCTGCTTCTCGCCGCCCGACAGTTCAGCGGGTTTCTGCCGGAGGCGCGATCCCAGGCCGACGGACTCGAGCACCGCGGTCGCGCGCGTGCGCGCTTCGTCCTTCTTCACGCCGCAATAGCGCAGCACCTGCACGACCTGCGCCGTGGCGTCGAGCGCGGGGAACAGGTTGAAGCCCTGGAAGATGAAGCCGCAGTGGTCCAGCCGGAAGCGATCGATCTGCTTGCGCTTCTTCGCCCACAGGCTCTGGCCGAGCGCCAGCACTTCGCCTTCATCCGGCTTCATCAGGCCAGACAGCGCCGCGATCAGCGTGGATTTTCCGGATCCGGAAGGCCCCATGATCATCGTCACCTGCCCGTGGTAGGCGTTGAAGGCGACGTTCTTCAGCACCTGCTGGCGCGTCTTGCCGATCTTGTAGGCCTTGCTGATGCCGCGCGCATCGATTGCCAGTGCGCTCATCGCAGCAGGTCCGCCGGCTGGCTCTTCTTCAGTACGCCGAGCGACATCGCGCCCGACAGGATCGCGATGCCGATCAGCGCGAGCGCCACCGGGATGTCGACGAACAACGGGAAATCAAGCGGCACGCCGGAGGGGATCGCGATGAACCACACGAATGCGGTCAATCCAATGGTCAACAGCAGTCCCGCGATGCCCACCCACATGCTGAGTTCCATGACCACGAGACGGAGCCGGCGCATCGAGACGCCAAGCGCGCGAAGGCTGGCGAATTCCTTGATGTTGGCCAGGATCGCGCCCTGCAGCGTCTGCCAGGTAATGACCACGCCGATGAACGTGCTGACGACGACGGCGAATCCGATCATCACCGCGATCGGCCCGTCGGAGAGCATCGAGGTCTGGCTCGAATGCGAGAGGTCTTCGCGCGTCCAGGCCTTGTAGCGGCCCTTGGCATCCGCGTTCAACTGCGCGACGACCGCGCGCTCCTGGGTGGGGTCGTTGATCTTCGCGAGGATCGCCCCGACCCGATCGCCGTCGTTGAACTGCCGCAGCAGCTTGGCGGTCTGCACGGAGATGAACGTGGTCGACTGGAACATCGAGGGGTAGCCGGACGTCACGCCGCGCACCCACACCGTCTGGTCGTTCATCTTCGCCTTGTCGCCCACCTGCACGCCCAGCTTGCCGAGGCTCGACTTGTCGACGACCACCGCATACGGCTCGCGCAGCGCCTGGATCAACTCGTCGCTGAAATCGATCGGCAGCGTGATGTCGCCCTTCACCGGATTGACGATCATCAGCGTGACGCCGGTGTCGCGGGCCGGCTGGCCGGGCTTCGGAAAGTTGGACCAGCCCGAAAACCCGATGTTCAGCGCCTGCACGTCCACGACGTTGGGATTGCTGTAGATCTGCGGAATCAACCGCCGCGGTTGGCCCGCGCGCGTGTCGAACAGGTTCGTCGCGTCCACCGGCATGATCAGGATCTGCGCCGGCGAGCGATCGACGATGGCCGAGAAGGACTTGGTCAGCCCCATGAACATGCCGGTCATCGCGAGCACGAGCAGGCCCGCCACGGCGAGCGCGATGACGGCCGCCAGGTAGCGGCGCCATTCGTAGATGAGCGTGGACAGGGCCAGGGTCAACGATTCGGG
>Ga0209023_10001191_pt1 | contig 35852 bp, 18 predicted proteins | sample LakOneMetagenome_FD_187468 | JGI IMG/M metagenome (GOLD analysis project Ga0209023, IMG submission 187468) | Freshwater and sediment microbial communities from Lake Erie, Canada (SPAdes) (version 2) | ecosystem: Environmental > Aquatic > Freshwater > Lentic | place: Lake Erie, Canada...
CACCCTTTGCTTTTGGTAATTTTATCGGCGTTGACACAACAGCAGCCTGCCAGCCTTTATCTAAAACCTTTACCATAACTGTTAACCCTACTGCAACAGTAAATACAATAGCTAACCAAACCGTATGCAATGGAGCAGCCACAACAGCTATCACATTCAGCAGCCCTGCCACAGGTGGCAACATCGTTTACAACTGGACCAATAACAACACATCTATTGGCCTGGCAGCCAGCGGAACAGGCAATATAACTTCTTTTACGGCAACCAATACATCAAGCGCTCCGGTAACTGCCACCATAACAATAATACCAGCCTATACTAATGCAGGCACAACTTGTAACGGTACAGCCCGAACCTTTACCATAACCGTTAACCCAGCCGCAGTAGTAAATACAATCGATGACCAGGTAGTATGCAATGGTACATCCACAACAGCTATCAGTTTCAGCAGCCCCACAACAGGGGGAAGTATCGTTTATAACTGGACCAATAACAACACATCCATCGGCCTGGCAGCAAGCGGTACAGGCGATATCACTTCTTTTACGGCAGCCAATACAACAAATGCCCCGATAATTGCCACTATAACCGTAACACTTACCTATACCAATGCAGGCAGTACCTGTAACGGTACAGCCCGAACATTTACCATAACCGTTAACCCAACGGCAACGGTAAATACAATAGCAAACCAAACCGTATGCAATGGGAGATCTGCTACAGCCATCAGTTTCAGCAGCCCTACCACGGGCGGCAGCATTGTTTACAATTGGACAAATAGTAACCCTTCTATCGGCCTTGCTACCAGTGGTACGAGCAGTATAGCAGCATTTACAGCTACAAATACAGGTACAGCGCCCGTAACCGCCATCATAACAGTAACTCCTTCTTATACGAATGGCAATATTACCTGTATCGGCACAGCCAAAAGCTTTACGATAACTGTTAACCCAACTGCAACAGTGAATACAATTGCCAACAAAGTGGTATGCGGTGGAACATCCACAACAGCTATCAGCTTCAATAGCCCCACAACAGGGGGAAGTATCGTTTATAACTGGACCAATAACAACACATCCATCGGCCTGGCAGCCAATGGTACCGGCAATATCCCGGTTTTTACGGCAGCCAATACAACAAACGCCCCAATAACTGCCACCATAACTGTTACACCAGCTTATACCAATGGCGACAGCACCTGTACCGGCACTGTCGCAACATTTACCATTACCGTTAACCCAATTCCAGCTGTACTTGCAGTGGCCAACCAGGTTGTTTGTAACAACAGCTTAACAAATGCAGTAAACTTTAGTGGTAACATGTCCGGTACCATTTGTGCAACAGTCAACCAAGGCTCAAATGCTGTTTTAACAGCTCCATCCGGAACTGTGATATCTGCTATTACATTTGCCAGTTATGGTAACCCCAACGGCAGTTGTGGAAATTTCTCTGTTGGCAGCTGCCATGCAGACACCAGTGTATCGGTGGTTTCGGGACTGGCTCTTGGCCAGAATACAGTAAGCATACCGGCAACCAATGCAGTATTTGGTGGCGACCCCTGTAACGGTACAGGAAAAAGGTTATACATACAGGCCACTTATTCGTCGGTGCCAGTAATATACAACTGGACGAATAATAACCCCTCCATCGGACTGGTTGCCAGTGACACAGGAAACATCGCGGCTTTTACAGCAACCAATGTAACCGGCAGCCCGGTAACAGCCACCATAACAGTAACGCCAGCTTATACCAATGCGGGTATCACCTGTAATGGTACACCCCAGACTTTTACAATAATCGTTAATCCGGTTTCAACTATTAATGCAGTAGCCAACCAAACCGTATGCAATGGAACATCTACAACAGCCATCAGTTTCAGCAGCCCGGCTACAGGTGGCAGTATCGTTTACAACTGGACGAATAATAAAACATCCATCGGCCTGGCTGCCACTGGTACGGGCAATATAGCAGCTTTTACCGCCACCAATACTGGCACCGCCCCGGTAACTGCCACCATAACAGTTACGGCAGTTTATACCAACAACGGCATTACCTGTACCGACACGGCCAGAACATTTACCATAACTGTTAATCCTGTACCTACCGTAAATGCAGTTGCTAACCAGGTATTATGTAACGGTACTTCCACAACAGCGGTTAACTTCAGCGGTGGGTTTGCCGGCACTGCTTATAACTGGACGAATAATAATACCTCCATCGGCCTGGCTGCCAGTGGCACGGGTAATATTGCGGCATTTACTGCCACGAATACCGGTGCATTTCCGATAACCGCTACCATAACGGTAATGCCTTCTTTTACAAATGCAGGCATAACCTGCACAGGTACCTCTAAAACATTTACCATAACGGTTAACCCAAGTGGAACCATGAATGCAGTAGGAAACTATTCGGCATGTAGCGGCAATTTTATACCAATGATTGGGTTCAGCAGCTCGGCTGCCGGTGCTGTTTATAACTGGACGAATAATAATACTTCTATTGGCCTGGCTGCCAGCGGTACAGGTAATATACCCGCATTTGCTGCCAGCAATACCAGCAATGCACCGGTAACTGCAACTATAACCGTAAGTGCCTGCAGTACACCCACAACATTTACCATAACCGTTAACCCAATACCAGGTGTAAATACGGTCAATAACCAAAACATATGTAATGGCGATTTAACAAATGCGGTTATTTTTAGTGGCCCCGTTTCGGGTACTGTTTATAACTGGACAAATAATAATACGGCTATTGGCCTGGCAGCCAGCGGTACGGGCAATATCCCGGCATTTACTGCCGTAAATACCGGAGCTACCACGGTAAGTGCTTTGATAGCAGTAATACCAACTTATACAAATGATGGTATAACCTGTGAAGGTTCGCCAATATCTTTTGAAATAGCAGTTAAGCCAACGCCAACACTAAATGCAGTGGCCGACCAGGTTGTTTGTAACAACAGTTTAACAGATGCAATAATCTTTAGCGGCAACCAATCATCCGGTACCATTTGTGCAACAGCCAACCAAGGCTCAACTGCTGTTTTAACGGCTCCCACAGGAACAGTTATATCAGTCATTACATTTGCCAGCTATGGTAACCCCAACGGCAGTTGCGGCAATTTTGCTACCGGTACCTGCCATGCAGCCAATAGTGTATCGGTTGTTTCGGGGCTGGCCCTTGGCCGGCGTTCAGTAGGCATACCGGCAACCAATGCAACATTTGGTGGCGACCCCTGTAGCGGTACCGCAAAAAGACTGTACATACAGGCTACTTATTCGCCGGTGTACAACTGGACGAATAATAACCCCTCCATCGGCCTGGCTGCCAGTGGTACAGGTAACATAGCGGCTTTTACGGCAACCAACGCAAGCAGCAGCCCGGCAAGCGCAAACATTACAGTAACACCTGTTTATAATGATGGAGTAAGTGCAGCGTGTACCGGTGCTTCCAGAACATTTACCATAACGGTTAACCCAACACCAACTGCAGTTGCAAGCCCTGCTTCGCAAAATATTATTTCCACCAATGCCATTATACCCATTGTATTGAACGGCAGCAATGTTTCCGGTACTGTATATAACTGGACAAGGGATAACATGGCCACCGCAACCGGTATTGCCGCCAGTGGCAGCGGTGATATCAGCGGCAGCTTAACCAATACAACCACTTCGCCGGTAACAGTAACTTTTACCATAACCCCAACCTATACCAATGCAGGTACCACCTGCACGGGTACGCCCATAACGGCTGTAGTAACAATAGATGCATTGAACGTATGGACGGGTGGCGGAACAACAGATATGAACCTATCCAATAACTGGAGTTTAAATACCACGCCATCGGCAACGCTGAATGCAATTGTGCCGGCGGGCAATACACCTTATCCCATATCAACAGCCGATATTACTGTTAAGAATTTAAGCATCGGCACGGGCGCTACGGTTACTATTGGTGATGGCAAAACACTTACCGTTAATGCAGCGGTAACCGGTGCAGGCAACATTGGCGGTTCATCTACCTCCAACCTGGTTATAGCAGGTGCAGCCGGCACGCTTAACTTTACAAGCGGTGCATCATTAAATAACCTTACGCTTACTGCATCTGCAAATGCAACGTTAGGCACCGCACTTAATGTGTATGGAACCATTGCATTAAACACTGCCACATTAAACCTTAATGGCCAGAACCTGGTACTAAAATCAAATGCAGCCGGTACAGCACGCATTGCTAACCTTACAGGAAGCACATTAAGCGGTGCTACCAATGTTACCATGGAGCGCTTTATTAAATTACGTACACCGGGCACAGGCCCCGGTGCTGCCAACTATGGCAGGGCTTACCGTTTGATTTGCCCCACGGTTAATACAGCCACATCTATTAGGTTCAACTGGATGAATAATGAGATGAATACAGCTGTTGGCAGCAATGTAAATATTGCTGCGCCAAATTACGGTACACAAATTTCCGGCCCCGGTGGTAATGCCAATGGTTTTGATGTTACACAAACCAATCAATCATCTTTATACAATACCGCCAATGCTATTGTGCCAACCTACACAGCCATTACAAATACGAGTGGAAATTTAAATGCCCTCACCGGTTATTTTTTATACCTGCGTGGCGATAGAAGTGTGAGTATGCAGGTTCCATTAGGTCCCAATATGCCAACAACCAGTACTACTTTACGTGCTACAGGAACAGTTGTTACCGGACCCGTAAGCAGCTTTACCAATGCATTTACCGGCGGAGGAACGCTGAACCTTGTTACCAATCCTTACCCATCGCCTATTGACTGGCAGGCTGTACGTGCTGCCAGTACAGGCATCACGGACTATTACACTTACTGGGATCCCAATTACGGAACCCGTGGGGGGTTTGTTACGGTAAGTTCTGCCGAAACCGGTCCGCTTCGTTATATACAATCGGGCCAGGCATTTTTTGTAGAGAGCAATGGTGTGGGTACGCCGGTGGTAAATATGCTGGAAAGCCATAAAGCTGCAGGTAATAACAATGATGTATTCTTAGTACCGCCGCCACCGGCAGAGGCATTTGCTGTTCAATTGTATTTTACCGAGCCCAGCGGATACAGACGACTCAGTGATGAAGCAGATGCCTGGTATGGCAGCAATTATAGTGCTGCAGTTGATGAAGCAGATGCCCGGGAGATCAATAACTGGGATGAAAATATTTCCATTGCACGTGAAGGCAAACACCTGGCCATTGAGCAGCGGCCGGTGATCGTGTTGCGGGATACCCTGCCTCTTTTTATGAACAATATGAAACAGCAGGGATATGAATTTGAGTTCAGGCCGCAGGCCTTTACCAACCCTGCTTTAACTGCCGAGCTTATCGACCATTTCCTGGGTGTACGCAGGCCACTCAGTGTTACCGATCCTACCATTGTTTCGTTCCAGGTAACAGCCGATGCGGCTTCATCTGCCAGCGATCGTTTTATGGTGGTGTTTGGACCAGGCAGGCCGCTTGCCATTGATGCCATCAGCATTACTGCCCGAGCAAAGAACCAGGGTGTGCAGGTTGACTGGCAGGCGAAGACAGAAACCGATATGGATAAGTATGAAGTAGAGAAATCAACTGACGGCGCAAACTTCAGCAAACAAAATACCACTGCGGCCATTGGTAACAGCACGGTTCCGGTAAACTATGGCTGGTTTGATGCGACACCTGTAAAAGGGAATAATTTTTACCGGGTAAAGGCTTTCGATAAGATCGGAACCATCAAATATACTTCCATTGTAAAAGTAAATATTGGCAGTGCACAGCCGTCAATCAGCGTGGTACCAAACCCCGTTACTACCAGCAACTTCGGGCTGCTATTAACTGATCTCGATAAAGGTGTTTATACATTGATACTGTACAACAGCATCGGTCAGCAGGTTTATAGCAGCAAGCTGCAGCATGATGGCGGAACGGTGTTAAAACAAATACAGCCGGGGATTGCGCTGGCAAACGGAAACTACCGTTTGTTGTTACTGGGAGATAACAATACCAGGTTTACTGTAAGTATTATTAAAAACTAACCGGATGCCCATTAAGAAGAAATACAAAATTACAAGCAGCAAAATATTACCGGTATTACTGATGTTGGTATGCATTGCTTTGCCGGTAATTACCCTGGCACAGGGGCCACCTGATCCGGAAGACACTCCCATAGATGGCGGATTGAGCCTGTTGCTTGCTGCAGGTGCTGCCTATGGAATAAAAAAATACCATAACTACAAAACAACTGATAAAGATGAAACAGCAGCAAAATAATTGAGCTGTTTTACAAACCTATACTTTTAACTCCCTCAAAAAGAGAAGATGCCCTAACGGCATCTTTTTTATTTTCAACCAAAAGTGTTTTCGTTCACTAATTAATATTTCAAAAATCATTTCTCCTTACATTTGTCATAATCAAGTTCCTGCTTAATCTTCCTGCATGACGAATAAACAATACAGCCTGCTCTCCCTTCCGGTAATTGTTGCGGCACTTGGTTTTTTTGTGGATGTGTTTGACCTGTTGCTGTTTGGTATTGTACGTAAACCCAGTTTCCGGGAACTTGGTTTATCCCCGGCAGATATCTTATCAAAAGGAGAATTAACGGTAAGCATTCAGCTGACCGGCATGGTCATCGGCGGCATTATCTGGGGCATCATCGGCGATAAATATGGCAGGCTGAAGGTTTTGTTTGGTTCTATACTGTTGTACTCGCTGGCCAATATTGCCAACGGTTTTGTGCATGATATTAACTGGTATATCATCATCCGGTTTATTGCAGGCCTGGGCCTGGCGGGCGAACTGGGTGCAGGCATTACCTTAACTGCCGAAATATTACCCAAAGAAAAAAGAGGGCTTGCCGGAACCATCATTGCCGTATGTGGTGTACTGGGCGGCATCAGTGCTGCATTGCTGTCTAAAGTGATCAGCGACTGGAGAACCCTGTATTTTATTGGTGGCGGCATTGGCCTGGTGCTGCTGGCTTTAAGGGTATCTGTTGCAGAAAGCAGCATGTTTACATCGCTGGAAAAAACAAAAACAACACGTGGCAATTACCTGCTGTTCCTCAATAACAAAGACCGTTTTTTCCGTTACCTGAAAGGTATGCTGATAGGTATGCCGGTTTGGTATTGCATTGGCCTGCTTATATTTTTTGCTGATGAATTTGCCAGGCAGATGGGCATCAGCGGCGTTACACCCGGTAATGCTATTTTGTACCAGTATATTGGTTTGGGATTGGGAGATATGAGTGCGGGGCTTATCAGCCAGGCTTTACAAAGCAGGAAAAAAGCGCTGTATATTTTTTATGGCATCTTTATCATTTTTCTTTACCTCTTCTTTACACAACAAAACAGTTCGCCTGCCTGGTTCTATTTTATTTGCAGCGGTTTAGGATTTGGCACCGGCATTTCTGTATTGTATATCATCACCAGTGCCGAGCAGTTTGGTACCAACCTGCGGGCATCGGCCTCTACTTCTATCACCAATTTTGTAAGGGGCTTTGCGCCTTTGCTGTTGCTGATATTTAAACCACTCCGGGATTATAATAACCTGGGTTATATTAAAGCAGCCTGGGTCATCGGCATTGCCGTGATGCTTATTTCAACAGCCGCTTTATATTTTACCAAAGAAAGCTTTGGTAAAGACCTTGACTTTACAGAATAACAGTTGGCTACCTGATGAGCATCACGGCTGTCTGCCTGTCGATCACATTTCCGCGGTAATCTACTCCGCTTGCGATAACAACATATACACCGCTGCTTTGTGCTTTCCCTTTAAAGGTACCATCCCAGCCTTTGTTTATATCGGCTGAGTAAAATACCAGCTGTCCGTAGCGATTATAAATTTTCAGGTACCTGAATTCTTTTATGCCTATGGGCATACCCCTGTAGATATTATTAACGCCACCCGGTGCAAAGGCATTGGGTAAATAAATTTCGGGGGCCTGGTACACCTGTATCTTAATGTCATCAAAGCTTTCGCAGCCCAGGGGAGTGTATGCTCTCAATGTATATATATATACCTGTGTGCCTGTTAGTGTGGCAACGGGGTTTGCAATAAAAGGATTGCTGAGCCCGGTTGCAGGTATCCACTCATAACTGATACCACCACTACCCTGCAGTTGCAATGGCCTGCCCGATGCAGTAATGGTGTCGTTACCTGCAAACGCCCGGGTACTGTAAATGATGATATTTTTCTGCAGCGAATCGCTGTAGCAGCCATTGGATGCGCTGGCATATAATTTAACCGGGTAAGTACCGCCGGCAGTATAAACATGTTGTGTATCTTTTGCATTTGCGATGGCACCATCTCCAAAAGCCCATTTCCAGCTGGTTACGGTACCGGAATTATCTGTTGCAGAAAAATGTACCACATCATTTTTACAGGCATCGGTAAAACTAAAACTCACATTGGGTGTTGGCAGCACAGTAAAGCTTTTGGTTGCCGTATCGCTCACACAGCCATCATTACTGGTTGCGGTAAGCTTAACTGTTTGCGGCCCTGCTGCAAAAGAACGGGAAGGGTTTTGCTGTGTGCTCCATTCGGTTCCGTTATATATCCAGCTCCATTGTGTAGCTGCACCTCCTGCAACCAGGGTTGAGTCGGAGAACTGTACCGGCAGGCCTGTACAGGTTGGCGTACTGAAACCAAAATTGGCAACAGGCTTTGCTGATATGTTGATGGTTTTTGTAAGTGTATCAGAAATACAGCCTTTGGCATTGACAGCAACATGCTTTACCGTGACCGGACCCGATATATTATAAATGGTTGAAGGATTCTGTTGTGTTGAGAATTGGGTATTGCCCAAATTCCACCACCAGCCATTTACCGGAACGCCATCGGTTGTGTAAGAAGAATCGGTAAGTGTGGCTGATGATGATTGGCAGATGGTATTGTTCTTAAAAAAAGCGATGGGTTTATCTACCACAAAAATATTTTTGCTTACCACACCCAGGCAACCGGCACTGCCATTGCTGGTTGCTGTTAATGTAACCGTATGCAGGCCTGGTGTTGAGAAACTAAAACTGGTATTTTGTGTATTGGCTGTGGCAGCTCCAAAATTCCATAGCCAGTCGGTTACCGGATCGGAGCCGGATACAAACAATCCTGAAAAGTTAACGCTGGTATTCAGGCAAACAGAATCGGTAAAACTAAAATCAATTACGGGCCTGGAATAAATATGAATAGTTTTAAATAAGGTATCTGATTCGCAACCTTCCAGTGATTTTACAGCCAGCTTCACTATTTTATTTCCTGCGGTTGCATAAGTAGTTGATGGATTCTGCAATACCGATGTGAGTGTGTTATCAAAATCCCAGTACCAGTTATTGATAGTGCCTACCGTGGCCGATGAATTATTGCTGAACTGTATGGTATTTACCACACAGCTATCGTTGTGCGTAAAGTCCGCTATGGGCTTGCTTCCGATCCTCACCACCTGTGTGTTGGTTGCTTCGCAGCCATCGGCACCACGCACTTTTTGTATAACGGTATAGTCGCCTGCAACTGTATATATGTGCGTGGGATTCAGGTTAACAGAATCAAGCGGACTGCCATCGCCAAAATCCCACCAGAATTTTGCCAGTGGTGTAAAAGTGATGGTTGAGTCAATAAAAGTGATGGGTTCATTTACACATCTTTTTTGTGCGGGGCTAAAATGAAAAGAAGGGTTTAGTGCTGTTCTAAACCTCTGTAAATTAAAAAGCCCTCCTGTACTGCCGGTAAACCCCCAGTAAACCATTGGATTACCGCCAAAAACAGTTGCTACAAAATCTCTTACAGTAGTTAAACGTAAGCTGCCATCTACATAGGTAGTTAATGTTTTTGTTGCTGCATCCCACACAATACGCAAAGAATGCCAGGTGCCATCTTCAATATTATTATTGCCGTTGATAATGGTAACAGGACCAGCAATATTGTTGGCAGTAGCATGGTTTAAATCGCCATTTAACTGGTAAGCAAGATGATCGTAAGCCGGGTCATTATCAGGTGAACTATTTTGATAAGTATCTAAAGTAACCCCAACTGCAGGTGAAATACCCAGGTAACCCAAGCCACTGCCGGTTCCACCAACACTGGTGCTTATTGGCTGCAATACAAATGCAATACCATCTGCACCTTCAACAGTTGTTTCAGGGTCGCCTAAATAAACATCAAAATTAAAATCAAAAGATTGAGTAAGATCGATCTTATTATTATTCCATACAGAGCCGTGTCGGCCACCATTATTAGGTGTTAGCGTGTACTGGTTGCAGGAATTCTGCGAAGCATCTCCATTAACGGTGTATTGTGCCCGGAGCATTTGGCTGCATAATAACAATACAATTGAACTTACAATTCTTTTCATGTTTACCATTATCTGCCTAGGTTAATTTAGTTTAACCATATAGCTGCAATCTTAAAGTTGTGAAGGTTTTGAAAGGGTAAGTACAGGGGCGTTCAGTTTTACAAAATGCATGTATCCGGGAAGACCTGTTTTGCTAAAATACAAAAATAGCATGACTTTACATGCTCATACAGCAATAAGAGATATTTTACTCCTTCTTCATTACGATCTTTTCATTTACATCAGCCATTACCTGTTTTTTAAAATCAAGCAATTTTGGGTAGTCGGCTGCTTTTACCTGCCTTTGTTTTATCTGCAGCAGGGCTACGGATGTAAGCGTATGCGTGGCTGCATCCCAGCTGTAGCTGCAGCTGTATGCCGCAAAGGGATATTGCACCGATTTGTTCTTTGGTATGCTCTCGGCAATAAAGCCTGCAGGAAATTTATACAAAGTAGTATCGGCTGACTGGTACGGATATGTAAAATAATAATCGCTGGCTCTTTTGCTGTTTTCAGGAATTTCTTCATCAAAAATGGGATAGAGCCGGGGTTCAAAAAAAAGTTTATTGCCTGCGTTAAACGTATATACTTTCTCGTACTGCATTTCTGATTGTACCTGGTAAGGATTGTCTTTGTTTTTAGATGTGGTAATAGTAAACACATCAGGGAGTTTCCATTCCCTGGCCGTGATCATAAATTTCTTTTTCTCGTCTTCCTTCAGGTCGTGAAAACGCATCAGTGTTTTATCCCTTTCTTCTCCATACAATGTGTACACGGATCTTAGTTTGGCTCCTCCTTCCGCATCTACCTCTATTACCGTATTGGTTGCTGTTGTATTGGTTGCATAATTACTGGCCGGCGTATTTACCAGCACACCGCCGCCATCGGTTATCAGCACTGCTTTCCTGTCGAGGGTTGTTTCATCCAGCATGGCAAACGGAAGTGTGGTGCTGGTGCATTCCAGCCAGGTGCTGTCGGATTTACCGGGGATACAGAGTATTACGTGGTTAAAATCGTTCATCGGAAATTTTTCATCAACGATCTTGGCTTTATAATCACGATATATGATAACCAGGTTTGAACGGATGCCTACGGCATCCAAAGTGGTTTTAAGATAATTGCTTAGCGCTTTACAATCTCCGTATTTTTTATCATCCACAAAACTGGCAGGAAAGGGCCTCCATCCTCCAATGCCCAGCTGTATGCTTACATAGCGCATATTATTCTGCAGGTAGTTATAGAGTATAGCTGCTTTTTCTTTATCGGTGGCTGCATCCTTTACCATATTGCGGTAAAACTGTTTTTTATCTTCGGGCAATCCCGATACTTTGGCATAGAGGTCGTTGATCCATAAACCATAGTTCTTCCAGCTGGTCATATCGCCATCATATTCATCCAGCTGAAATTTATTGGGCGCCACTAAAACCAGCGGCAGGTAATTATCGGGCTGGCCGCTGCGTTTTTCAACATTAAAGGCCGGCTGCCCTTTTAGTTCCCAATGATAAATATCTTTACTACCGCTATTGCTGATCAGCGGTTTTTTATCGGTATTTAAGAGCTTATACCGCACACCCAAATCTGAAGGAACTTCTACTTCAAAAACCGACTGCTGTACCGATTCCCTGGCCGTTTGTAATTTGTAAGCCGGAAAACCCAGGATGCCTTTGAATTTTATGCTGTAATTAAACTCAACAGTAACGGGGTAAGATGCTGCATTCACATCAAAAAAAGTGTACTTGCCTTCCGGCACCAGTTCATCACCATATTTACCGGAGTTCATCTCTTTTTTTGACCAGCTGTTCTTTTTATTTCCCAGCAGGTCGTAAATCCTGATCTCTGCATCATCCAGTACATGAAATTTATCTGAGTACTGTACAAAACTAAGGGCCTGTTTCGCATTCTCGTTCAGTACCGTAAATACTTTGTGTACATCATACCAGGCTGTATTCTTATCTTTTACCGAAAGCTTTATAGTTTCTTCCCTGATGACCAGGTCAGCATCTTTTCTTAAGGAATCGGGAATGGTTAGTGCCGAGTAAATATTCAGCTGTGCATGAGCGCAGCAGGCTATCATTACAGTAAATAAAACAGCAGTGTATTTTTTCATCCGGGTTTATTTTTTCTTCAATGCGATCCTTTCATCGAGGATGGCATACATTTTTTTAAAAAATTCTTTTATGTAAGGATAGCCTTCTGCAGTATAGTCGGCATACAACAGATCAAGCGTTATCCTGAATGAAATTACATTACCACTCTCTTGTATCATACGGGTTAGTATAATGCTGGTATCGGGCATGATGAGCTTTGTATTTTTAGGCAGCTCATTTATTACAAACTCTTCCGGAAGATAAAAAGTGCCTGTTACCACATAAGTTTTAGGGAAATTGAAATCAATGGCCATTACCCGATCCTCTTCCACAAATGGGTTTTTACCCAGGCCTGTAAACAGGTTGCAGGGCAGCAGAAAATAACCACCTCCTTCCTGCATGGTGCCGCTGAAATCAACTACCTGTTCAAAAGGCTGCAATTCATCCTCCTCATTTTTTACCGTAAAGGAATCTACTTTAATGCTGATGCCTTCATTATCCTCTATCATATCCTTCAGCTTGTTCTTCTTAAAAGTGCTCATGCGAATGTTCCTGGAATACCCTGCGTTCTTTAATGTAGCCTGGCCGCTGATTTTTCCATCGGGCTCCACACTGCTGGTAAGAAATACATTATTTACAAACTTATCGGTGCCATTGATCAGCATCAGGGTTTGAACAGATCTATCAACCAGCAAGGCATTGGTGTTTATTACATCGTAAGGCACCAGGTTATACGGATTGTATTTATCGGCGGCATTCATAATATACTCCCTGTCGCCATCTTTTACATAGGCCAGTACCGCATTAAAACGTTTTAAAAAAGGATACAACGCACTTACGGCACCATGGTCTTTTGTGCTTACCAGCAGTGGCTTTGCTTCTATGCCGGCTTCCTTCAGCATGTTTATTAAAATGAAATTAATGTCGGCAATGCCGGCATTTTTTTTGTCCCAGGCTTCTTTGATTCCCTTGTCTGAATAAATGCCATAGTCTGAATTCCATTGCATATTACGCTGAACATAATTATAGATCGCCCGTATCCTGTCGCTGGTTTGCGGCATGGACATGACTATTCTCTGAATATCATCAATACCCTTCAGGTTCTTTTTAAGTGCCAGTCCAAAATCCTCATCTTCCTGCAATTCGCTGATGAGTTTGGGCCAGGTTGTTCTGATCTCTTCATAATAACCCGGTGCATTGATACTTGCCAGCTGAAAGTCTATCCTTTGTATGTAATCGATCTTGCCGGAGCTGAAGGGTTCATCTTTAAGCCCTTTTATGTTGCGCATGATATACCAGGTACCATCCTTGATGCCGTTGCTTGGTTTTTTTTCAAGGTCCTGGCGCTTTGATACCAGTGCTGTAAACTGGAAATATTCCGGTATCATCACATTGTAAGCACTGTATCGTACTGGGATGGTTTGTTGGAAATTCCAGCCGGGTATATAGCTATAAGATTTGCGTTGCATTTTGTATTTATACTCAAATACGGTTCCTGCTTTTACATTGGGCAGGGCAAAAGATACTTCGGAATAATCTTTATCAATGGCTTTATTATAAATGCTGTTACTCTCCAGTTTCGATTCTGCTATATTGCCATTTGCATCCAGGTTGTATGAAATGCCGCTGATATTGGTAACTTCTTCCCTCCTGTTCACTGCATAATACCTGAGTTTGATCTCACTCCGGCCTACAGCACTTTCTTTCAATATCTTTATCCTGATGCGGTAACTGGTTTCTGATACCCATCCGCTGCCCTGGAAATAATCAAACCCTATTTCGCCCATATCGAGTAATACCATAGCTTCGGCACCGGGGTCAAAACTGCAGTCCTTCATTTCCAGGTCGGCTTTATCAATAGTGCCAAAGGCAGGAATTTTGTCCTGTGCGGATAATATAAGTGCTGAAAGAAGCAGGGCGAAAACAAGAGAGATATGTTTCATTGTGCCGGATTTATCAGGATTGAATATGGAAATTAATAATTTTCTTTTAATTCATGATATAATTTATACATATTGAAAATAAAAAAGCCACCCTGCAAAGCAGGATGGCTTTTAATTTTTTTAACCTTAATTACCAGGCTTTTTTAGCAACTCCGTCTTTCACGGCTTGTAAAGCATTTGCTTCACTAAGCATGGTGGTCATTTTGTTGCCTTTACCATCATCGCCCTGGGCCATATAGCCGCCACGGGCAGTTTTTGTTATTACTGCATTCTGCATTGGAACATTTTTTTCCTTTGTTTTCATGCAATAGGCTGTTAGCATTTTTGACATTGTAATGAATTTATATGGTTAGTAAATATGGGTTGAAGTAGTAAGCTTCAGGTTACAAGCTACATAAAATATTGGTTTTGGCAAAAATCGGGGGGCCGGTTCAGCTTGTAATCAGGTATTAAACAGGCTGTTTATCCCCAATTGCCGGCAGCTTATTTTATACGTAAAAAAAGGAATTTTATACGTAACATCAGTGCTTTTAAGTTGTAAAGGCAACTTAAAAGCCTTAGCAGACAATCATTTACCCCAAAAACAGGCTAACATGCTCAATATTTGCCCAACTTGTAACTACTATTAAAAAAGGGGCCAAAGCCCCTTTAAAAATGGTGATAAAAGATATTAAAAAATATTTTAAAAATCCTTGTTTTTAGCTTGAAAAATGCTGTTTTTAAACATCGATCTTAGCATATTTGGCATGGGTTTCAATAAATTCCCTGCGTGGCGGAACCTCATCACCCATCAACATACTGAATACACGGTCGGCTTCGGCAGAACTTTCCAAAGTAACCTGTTTTAAAGTACGGGTTGCCGGGTTCATAGTAGTTTCCCAAAGCTGTTCGGCATTCATTTCTCCCAAACCTTTATATCGCTGGGTGTTTACGCTTTCGTCTTTTCCCTGCCCGTAAAGTTTAATCAACGCTTTACGTTCTTCATCATTCCATGCATAAGCCTGCTCTTTACCTTTTTTAACCAGGTACAATGGTGGCTGTGCAATAAACACAAAGCCCTGCTGTACCAACTCTTTCATGTAGCGGAAAATAAAGGTAAGGATGAGGGTGGCGATATGGCTTCCATCCACATCGGCATCCGTCATGATGATGAGTTTGTGATAACGCAGCTTGGAAAGGTCTAATGCTTTTGGATCTTCCGGCGTGCCGATCTTTACCCCCAGTGCGGTGAACATATTGCGTATCTCTTCATTGTCGTATATCTTATGTTCCATCGCTTTCTCTACGTTCAATATCTTACCGCGTAAAGGAAGTATGGCCTGGTAGCTCCTGTCGCGGCCCTGCTTGGCTGTACCACCGGCCGAGTCTCCTTCGACCAGGTACAGTTCGCAACGGTGCGGATCTTTTTCACTGCAATCGGCCAGTTTGCCTGGTAAGCCACCACCGGTAAGTACACTTTTGCGCTGTACCATATCACGGGCTTTTTTAGCCGCAGCCCTTGCCTGTGCGGCCAGTATTACTTTTTGGATGATGGTTTTGGCATCCTTAGGATTTTCTTCCAGGAAAGCCGTTAAAACGCGGCTTAAAGTGGTATCTACCACGCCCATTACTTCGTTGTTGCCTAATTTGGTCTTGGTTTGACCTTCAAACTGCGGCTCGGGTACTTTAACTGAAATGATGGCACTCAATCCTTCACGGAAATCATCCCCCTCGATCTCTACCTTGGCTTTTTCGAACATGCCTTCTTTTTCGCCATAGCTTTTAAAAACCCTGGTGATAGAACGGCGGAAGCCGGCCACATGCGTACCGCCCTCGATGGTATTGATATTATTCACATAGCTGAACAGGTGTTCCTGGTAGCCGGTATTATAGATCATGGCCACTTCAACTGTTACATTGGTAGCTTCGTCGTAACCATCGCAGTAAATAACAGTGGGTAATAAAGAATTACGGTTTGCATTCTTATCCAGCATTTCCACAAATTCCACAATACCACCTTCGCTGTAGAAAGTTTTACTGTAGGTAGAACCATCTTCTTCCTTTTCACGCAGGTCGTTAATGTGGATGGTTATTTTTTTATTAAGAAAAGCCAGTTCTCTTAAACGGCCTTCCAGTATTTCGCGGTTGTAAATGGTTGTTTGAAAGATAGACGCATCGGGCCAGAACTGAACCTGGGTACCATGTGTATCGGAAGTACCTATTTCCCTGACCGGGTATTTGGGAATACCGGTTGCATACTCCTGCTCAAACCTTTTACCATCGCGGTTAACCACTACATGCAATTTACTACTGAGTGCATTAACGCAACTTACACCCACCCCGTGCAAACCTCCGGATACTTTATAAGAATCCTTATCGAATTTACCACCGGCGTGTAAAACCGTCATTACCACTTCCAATGCACTCCTTTTTTCTTTGGTGTGCATGGCTGTAGGAATACCGCGGCCATCATCTTCCACGGTAATGGAATTATCTTCATTGATGGTTACGGTAATATTTTTACAATGACCGGCCAGGGCCTCATCGATGGAGTTATCTACTACTTCATAAACCAGGTGATGGAGGCCTTTTACACCTATATCACCAATGTACATGGCCGGCCTTTTACGAACCGCTTCCAAACCTTCTAAAACCTGGATACTATCTGCACCATAACTGGTATTTGCGGGTGCAGGAATTACTACTTCTTCTGTACTCATATTGTCGTTCTAAATCACTTTTGATATGTAAAATTCAGATTCGGACGAAGGTACGAAAAAACAGGGGTTTAAGGCAATTAAAAGGGGTTTATTTTGGGGTGATCTTATGCACAATTTGCCCGCAGATTCTGCTGAATACGCAGATAAAAAATCGACCTTCTGCGACATCTGCGAAATCTGCGGGCCAAATTCTTCTGATGTTTAAACATTCTTCGTATATTTGCATCGAAATTTTTCAATGAATCATCAGGCAAACATATTAAACATTGCACACAGGCAGCCTTTTTTACAGGAAGACCTGGATGTATTGCTTCATGTTGACCGTGTGGTACCCGGATCGGTGCATTACAGCATTAACCGCTACCGCCGGCAGCCGCAATGGAATATTGATGATACCGGTATTTTGGTTTACCATGTTGAAAAAAATAACCCCGATGCCAATTACCTGCAGCTGAACTTTTGCGTAAGCGGCAATGTGTACTGCAGGCAAAAACAAACCGAGTGCGACTTTTGTAAGTTCAATACCAGCAAAAGCTGTGTTGAAAAAGTAGACAGCGTGGATGTAGTAAGCTTTAGTTTTAAACCGGCTTACCTGACGCAGTTTACCAATAACAGTACCCAAAGCGGTTTAACAGAAGATGTGCTTTCTTTTAAGCACAAAACCTCTTTCAGCAAACAATTGCCTTTGTGTGGCAAAACAAGAACTGCTATTGAAGCATTGCTGAACCATACTTATACCGATACCCGGGAAAATATTTTCATTAACGCCCAGACACAGATATTACTGCTGTACAGCATGGATTGTATGCTGGGTGAAGACAAGGAAACTGAATTTACCTGCAAATTTTTACAAAATGCCGAAGACCGGGAAAAGATCATCAAAGCCCGGGAGGTTTTACTGCAGCATATTGGCGAACCCATTACCATTAAAGCGCTCAGCCGTAAAGTGGCCATTAACGAATGTTATTTAAAGAAAGGTTTTAAAGAAATATTCGGCACTACCATCTTTGATTTTTACCAGAGCCAGCGTATGGAGCACGCCAAATATTTATTGTATGATAAAGGCCTGAGCGTTACCGAAGTTTCGATGATGCTGGGCTATTCATCCATCTCTCATTTTTCTACTGCTTTTAAAAAGCACACCGGCATCAAGCCATGTGAATTACTGTTGCATTGATCTTATTTTCCTCTTTCCGTAAATATGGTTCCCGATAATGTAACAGCTATACAGGTTGATTAAATTCTCTTTGCATTCTCTTATAACGCAACTGAAAATTTAATTATGAACCAGAACCTGCCGAAACTTCTCTTTGTTTTTGTTTTGCTATTTACTACGACTACTTACGCTCAAAATATTTCTGTTACAGGAACAGTAACAACCAGCGATGGTAAGCCTGCAAGCCAGGTGAATGTGCAGTTGGTAGAAATAAACCAAACAGTAGTAACCAATACCAGCGGTGTTTACCGGTTTACAAACATAGCGCCCGGAAAATATACCCTAGCAGTGTCTTTCACAGGATTGGCGCCGCAACAGCAGCAGATCAATATTGCAAAACAAAACGGCCTGCAAAGCCTCGACTTTATTTTAAAAGAAAGTTTCACCGAGCTTTCGGAAATTATAGTTACCGGATCCCGGGTTAAGTTAGACCGGGTTGCAACAATAGGCAAATTGCCTGTAAAGCCGATGGACCTGCCCCAAACAACCGCTGTAATTGAGCGCCAGGTGCTGGAGCGCCAGCAGGTGCAAACTGTTGGTGATGCGGTACAAAACCTGAATGGGGTATATGTAATGGGCAATACCGGTGGTTACCAGGAAGAACTGGCATCAAGAGGATTTGCCTTTAACAGCAATAACACTTTTAAAAATGGTGTACGCTTTAATAACAGCATAATGCCCGAAGTAAGCGGACTTGAAAATATTGAAGTACTTAAAGGAGGCAATGCCATTTTATTTGGTACCGTAGGTGCAGGCGGCGTGCTGAACATCGTAACCAAAAAACCACAGTTCTATACAGGAGGCAGTGTAAGTTTTCAAACAGGTAGTTATGATTATTATAAACCCGCTATTGATATTTATGGCCCGATCAACAACAGTAAACATATTGCATTCAGGCTTAACAGCAGCTTTACCAAAGCCGGCAGTTTCAGGGATCATGTGCAATCGCAAAGGTTTTACATTAATCCATCTTTCCTGATTAAAATTGGAAAAAAAACAGAAGTATTAATTGAAGGCGATTACACACAGGATAAGCGGAATCTTGATTTTGGTACCGGTGCAATTTATTATACAATTGCCAATACGCCCAGAGATCTTTACTTAAACTTACCCTGGAGTTATAATGATGCAGAACAGATTGCTGCAACTGCAACCATCTCACATCGCCTGACTGATAACTGGCAAATAAAAGCATTGGCTAGCACACGCAAATACAATAACGATCTGTTTGGTGCCACCAGGCCCAATAGTAACAGCCAGTTCATTGATTCATCTGCAAATAATTATGGCCGGTGGATTAGAGGTCTTGTAAAAAACAAGAATATTGAAAACTACCATTTTGCATCGCTGGATATTACCGGCAAATTTAAAACCGGGAACATAAAACATACTTTACTGGCAGGTGTTGATGCCGATATCATTAAAACAAAAGCATACAGCTTCGACTTTACGCAATTCCGTGCTGACAAAAAGAATATTTACGACACGGTAAACATTTTTGGAACCAAAGCATATACCAGCAGGAACGATATACCCAATGTACCCTGGACTTTTTACACAAACACGCCGGTAAGCAGGCTGGGTGTATATCTGCAGGATTTTGTGGAGCTTTCCTCCAAAATAAAATTACTGGCGGGGTTGAGATATTCTGTTTCGAAAATTGAAACACCCGACAGTATCTATGCAAACAACAGCAATAAACTGCACAGCGAAAAAAGAAATAATGATGCTTTTAGTCCAAGGCTTGGTTTGGTATATCAACCCACAAAAACAATTTCACTATTTGGAAGTTATACAAACACATACGAGTTAAATATAGCGCTGGATACTTTCAATAATGTTTTACAACCTTCAATCATTGATCAATTTGAAGCCGGAATAAAAACGCTGTGGTTCAATGAAACAGTTTCAATAAATGCTACAGCCTATGTTATCAACAATAATAACGCCGTGCAAAGCTATCCCAACCTGGCGGCAGGCGACACACGCAGGGAAACCGGCGGACAAACACAAAGCAAGGGTGTTGAACTGGATATTGTTACAAAAAATATTCACGGCTTTAGCATTAATGCAGGCTACAGTTATAACGATACACGCTATAAAAAAAGCACACTCTATGTACCCGGCAGCAGGATATTGTACACACCCAACCATACTGCTAATACTCATATTTACTATGCTGTAAAACAAAATGCTGCATTAAAAGGATTAAATGCAGGTATTGGTATTTATTATGTGGGTGAAAGAGTTGCCGGCAGAAGCACTACCAAGGCTAATCCTGGCTATGCTTTAATGCCTGTGCCAGCTTACTTCTTATTTGAAACAAGCATTGGTTATACCTACCAGCATGTACGTTTCAGGCTAAAGGTAAATAATATACTGAACCAGCTTAGTTATAATGTACACGATGACAATAGTGTAAATCCCATCGCTCCCAGGCAGTTCACAGGCACGGTCAGCTACAGTTTTTAATACAATTCGTTTCAATTCAGAAAATATCAGCTCATAAAAGTGGGCTGATATTTTTTTTGGTAACTATTTCATGATTGCCGTCATACAGCAACTTGTTTATCCTCAGTTTTTCCGTCATCATTTCGTAAAACAATATGATTTAGAACAGGTATTACACATCATGACAAAACCATGATAAATCTAAAATTATGCAGCAGCAATTTTGTGTTTGTAAATGACCAAAACTAAAAAACGGCGGTCAATTCCCGGATCTATAAAATATTTTTACATGAAAAAAATTATCCAACCTCTCTTCCTTTTGGTAATTAGTTTTAACGCGTTAAATGCTTTTGGCCAACAGGATTCACTTTTTCACAAAAACCTGGAAGAAGTAGTAGTAACCGGCCAGTACAAACCACAATCGCTTAAAAAATCTGTTTACCAGATACGCACTGTCAACAGCGAGCTTATTAAACAAAGTGGTGCTACTACTGTACAGCAGGCACTTAATAACCAGTTGGGATTTCGTTTTTCTACAGATAACACATTGGGTGCTACCGACGTGCAACTGATGGGAATGAGCGGCCGTAATGTAAAAATATTGCTGGATGGTGTACCCATGGTTGACCGTGGCGATACCCGTGAAAGTCTTAACCAGGTTGATGTGAATACCATTGAGCGTATTGAGATCGTGGAAGGGCCTATGTCGGTGTCTTACGGTTCTGATGCTTTGGCTGGTGTGATCAATATTATTACGAAGAAGAATAAGAACAACGGTTTTTCTTTAGGAGCCAAAGTGCAGGAAGAAACTGCCGGAAGGGAATATCATGCATTTAACTACAAAGGTGTACACCAGCAGAGTGTAAACCTTGGTTATAAAAACAATAACTGGAATTTTTCCGCCGGCGGGTCTCACAATGACCTGAACGGCTTTGGTGGCGATGCTTACGGACGTGATAAGATTTGGCTACCTAAAGAGCAATGGCTTGGCAATACCAGGATCGGTTATGAAAAAGGCCCGTTGAGTATTTATTACCGCCTGGATGCATTGCAGGAAGACATTACTGACAAAGGTGCTATTAACATCGGCAATCTTAAAGCTGTAGATAAAAAATACAGCAGCAATCGCTACACAAACCAGTTGCAGGGCGGTTATACTTTCAATAAAAAATTACAGTTGAGTGCCACCCTTGCCTATACTGATTATAAAAGGAGCACCCGCACAACCAAACATTATTTTGAAATTGGAACTGATTCTTTGACCGATGGAGAAGGTGAACAGGATATTTCAAAGTTCAACAGTTTTGTCTTCAGAACTACAGTGCAATACCAGTTAAGTAATAAAATTTCTTTGCAGCCGGGTATTGATATTAACCGCGAAGCTGCCAGTGGACCAAGAATAGAAAATGACCCGGTTATTACAGACTATGCAGCCTTTGTTTCTGCCGAAATTAAGCTGGGTTCCAGGATCAATATCCGCCCGGGAGTTCGCTTTATAAAAAACTCAGATTATAACGCACCGCCTGCTATCCCTTCATTCAATGCCAAAATAAATGTAAGCAAACAGCTTGACCTTCGTTTTGCGTACGCTTATGGTTTCCGCTCGCCAGCGCTCCGGGAATTGTATTTTCTCTTCATAGATGTTAACCACAATGTGGTAGGTAACCCTGACCTGAAAGCAGAAACCTCGAACAGTTTTAATGCTTCTTTAAACTGGAACGCATTACACACAGGCAGCAGCAATTACAATATTTCTTTTGCAGGCTTTTACAATGCCTTCAACAACCAGATCGATTTTGCATTGTCTTCCCCAACTTCTAACCAGTACACCTACTACAACGTAAATAAAACAAAAACTGCCGGCGGTACCATTGAGAACAAATTTGTACATAAAAGCCTCGATGCTTCACTGGGCCTGTCTTACACAGGTGTCTACCGCAAGTTCTTTGATGAAAAAGATTATGAAAAAGAAACTGATAAGGAGTTTTTATGGACCCCGGAACTAAATGCAGTTGTAAGTTATCGTTTAAATAAAATAAACACAAGCTTCAGCCTTTTTTACAAACTCAGTGGCAAAAAACCACAGTTGGTTACCGGTGTTAACAGCGCCAATAAAGCAGTATTATTAGTTGCTGAAACCGATGCCTACAGCCTTGCTGATTTTACAGGGACCACCAGGATCAATAAATTCTTATCCATAAATGCCGGTGTAAAAAACATTTTTGATGTTACCGATGTAAGAAATGATGCCCCTGCTTCAAACAGCGTACACAATGCCGGTTACAATGTTTCTATCGGTTATGGCCGCTCTTACTTTGTTGGATTAAACTTTCAATGGAATAAAAAATAATCAACCTCAAAAAAATAAACTCATGATACGTTTACAAAAAATAGTTTTATCTGCCACAGCAATCCTTGCCTTTGCTGCCTGCAAAAAAGATGTTGACCCGATCCTGGTCGCTCAAACTTCTGCCGGTGCCGATGTAACCCTGAACGGCATTGCCGGCACAGAATCGGGTGCCAATGCGGCCAATGCTGTTTACCTGGATCTTTCTGCCGAAAAGCAAACAGCCGTTCTTCGTTCTGCCTGGGACCTGGGTTTTTATTGCGGTGCTGATTTCCGTGTGGTATTGAACAATGGTTCTGTTGCCGGTGCCAAAGTGCTTGCGGCCAATAGCCTGGCAGATGTGACTGCTGCCGATACAATTGGTTTAAGCTTAAACACCAGCCAGTTTAATCCACTACCGGCCGACCTGGCTTATTTTGATGATATTGCCGGTGATCTTACCAAAACAGTTATTCCCGCTGTATCTGCCAATGATGCCGATAACAAAGTAATTATTTTAAACCGCGGCACCGGAGGCGGTATTGCTGCCAGGCCCTGGGTAAAATTGAGGGTTTTGCGTAATGCAGCTGGCGGTTACACCTTGCAATATGCAGGCATACAGGAAACCAGTTTTAAAATTCTCAACATTGCAAAAGATGCATCGTATAATTTTAAGACCGTTTCTATTAACAATGGCATTGTGGATGCCCAACCGGAAAAAGCGCAATGGGACCTGGTTTGGAGCTACTCTGTTTTTGAATCCAATTTCGGTGCAGGCCCCGTTCCTTATAATTTCAGCGACCTGATTGCCGTGAATTACCTGGCTGGTGTTACCGTTAGTACAAAAATTTACGCGAATGCCGCTACCGCATCTGCAGCGTTTGCCAATTTCAATAAAGACAGTGTAAGCAACGCAACTTTCTCCTCAAACCGTTGGGCTATTGGCAGTAGCTGGCGCAGTACGCAGCCTGCAACAGGAGCCAGGCAGGACAGGTTCTATATTATTAAGGACCCATCCGGCAATTATTACAAATTTAAATGCCAGAGCATGGGCATTGGCAGCGACGGCGGCACAAGAGGAAAACCAGCCTTTCAATACAGCCTAATAAAACAATAAATCAATATTCTGATAGCCGGCCATTAAGGCATTAAAAAACCCTGATAAACCCCTGATAAAAAAAGCATCCTCTTTTGGAGGATGCCTTTTTTTGTTTGTACCCGTTCTAAAGATTTGTTTTCTCGGAGATATTGTTTGTTAGCATACTGGGGATTAAGCGGAACCAAATATTTTTAATCTTTACTTATTAAAGTTCTGAAAAGTAAGACGGGAATAAGAATACCCCCGTCTTTTTACCCTAATAAAACCCTAAACCAGCAAAAATCTTTATTCTATATTTTAATAAAATTGCTACCTTATTTTCGGAAAATAATGTTGCCATTTCTGTGCCAAAAGCCAAAAAATGTGGATAACTATGGCTAAGAATGAGTGTTAACAGGGCTTTCACTAAATACACTCAGAAGGCTAATCGTGTAATTACTAATCCATTCACGTAGTTCAACGCTCAAATAATCCCTTTTGCCCTATTACCAAACCCCGCTATTTTACTACCTTTGCACACTTATTTAAAGCAAGGTATCCCTGTAAAATAAACAACAGAGATAAAAAAAAGTTTACAGATTCATATGAGTGGCAAATACACTGAATACCAGCAATTAAACCTCCCATCTATCAGCGAAGAGATACTGGCAAAATGGAAAAAGGAAGGAACTTTTGAAAAAAGCGTGAGCCTGCGTGAGGGATTTCCTCCCTTTGTTTTTTACGAGGGACCGCCCAGTGCCAATGGCATGCCCGGTATTCACCATGTAATTTCCAGGACATTGAAGGACCTGGTTTGCCGCTACAAAACCATGCAGGGTTTCCAGGTAAAACGCAAGGGCGGCTGGGATACGCATGGTCTGCCGATTGAACTGGGTGTAGAGAAGGAACTGGGTATTACCAAGGAAGATATTGGCGTAAAAATATCGGTTGAAGATTATAATAAAAAGTGCCGCGAAGTAGTGATGCGCTTTAAAGACAAGTGGGACGATATTACCCAGAAAATGGGTTATTGGGTTGACCTGAACAACCCTTATGTAACATTTGAGAACAATTATGTGGAAAGCCTTTGGTGGTGCCTGAGTGAGTTGTATAAAAAAGGCTACCTGTACGAGAGTGTGAGCATACAGCCTTACTCGCCTGCTGCGGGAACGGGTTTGAGCAGCCATGAGCTGAACCAGCCCGGGACGTATAAGGATGTGAAGGATACGAGCGTTGTGGCGATGTTTAAGGTAATTAAAAATGAAAAATTAAGAATTAAGAATGTTGATGGCGATATGTTTCTCATGGCATGGACAACTACTCCATGGACACTTCCATCTAATCTTGGGTTAACTGTTGGACCAAATATCGATTATGTGCTTGTAAGAACCATTAATCCTTACACATTAATACCTGTTCAAGTAATTTTAGCAAAAGCACTTTTAAACAAATATTTTGAGTCACAATTTAATTTAGAAGGTGAAGCTGGCACATATATTAATGAAAGTCTGGAAGCATGGTTTGTTTCAGGCGATTCTTTTAAATTAAATGAGACATTAAAAAGCGAAGATCAGAGAAAGAAGTTTGAGGATATCTATTTAAAAAGAAAAAATATCCCTTTTGAAGTTATTGCTGAATTTAAGGGCAATGAATTAGAAGGATTAGAATACGAACAACTCCTCCCCTCCGAAGCAAATTCTTTAGAAAAGATACAGGAGATCACTCCTGGCGCTCAGCCATTCCGCGTTATACTCGGTGATTTTGTTACCACAGAAGATGGAACAGGTATTGTACATACCGCTCCTGCTTTTGGTGCAGACGATTTTAAAGTAGGACAAAAAAATAACCTGGGCATTTTAACCCTGGTAGATAAGCAGGGCAAGTTTGTAGATGGTGTTGGCGAATTCAGCGGCCGCTATGTAAAGGATTATAAAGATGAGCCGGGTTATGTAGATGTGAATGTTGATATAGCTGTAAAATTAAAATTAGAGAACCGGGCTTTTAAGGTTGAAAAATACGAGCATAATTACCCCCATTGCTGGCGCACCGATAAGCCGGTTATTTATTACCCGCTGGATGCCTGGTTCATTAAAACCTCGGCTGTAAAAGACAGGATGGTAGAACTGAACAAGACCATCAACTGGAAACCCGCCAGCACGGGCACGGGACGTTTTGGCAACTGGCTGGAGAACGTGGTTGACTGGAACCTGAGTCGTAGCCGCTTTTGGGGCACACCATTACCTATTTGGAAAACTGAAGAAGATGCCAATGGAAACCGGGAAGAACTATGCATTGGTTCTATTGCAGAGCTGAACAGCGAAATAAAAAAAGCTGCGGAAGTATTGGGTGGCAAAACAAATAAGCATTACCTGCACGAAGGTATTTTGGATCTTCATAAACCTTATGTAGATGAAATTACATTGGTGAGTCCGACAGGCAAACCGATGAAGCGTGTGCCCGACCTGATTGACGTTTGGTTCGACAGTGGCGCCATGCCTTATGCCCAATGGCATTTTCCTTTTGAGAATGTAGAAACCTTTGCAAAAAGCTATCCTGCTGATTTTATTGCTGAAGGTGTTGACCAGACAAGGGGTTGGTTCTATACTCTTCATGCACTGGGTTCTTTACTAAAAGAAAGTATCGACGAGGAATTAGCAAAGCACGGTCTTTCGCTTGGATCTTCGCTAACTCCCCCTTCAGGGGGCGGGGGGTCTGGGCTGGCTTATAAAACGGTTGTAAGTAATGGTTTGGTGCTGGATAAAGCCGGCAACAAAATGAGCAAGCGCCTGGGCAATGTGGTAGATCCTTTTGAAACCATCAACAGTTTTGGTGCCGATGCCACCCGTTGGTACCTGATCACCAATGCATCGCCCTGGGATAGTTTGAAATTTGATGTGGAAGGCATTAAAGAAGTGCAGCGCAAATTCTTCGGCACGCTCTACAATACATACCAGTTCTTTGCCCTGTATGCCAACGTAGATGGGTTTGCATTTAAAGAAGCATATATACCTGTAAAAGAAAGGCCGGAAATTGACCAATGGATCCTTTCTTCGCTGAACTCATTAATAAAAGATGTGCAGGAAAATTTTGATGCCTACGAGCCTACGCAGGCTGGCCGTGCTATTGAAGATTTTGTGGATTCCCATTTAAGCAACTGGTATGTAAGGCTTTGCCGCCGCCGGTTCTGGAAGGGCGAGTATGAGCATGATAAGATATGCGCTTATCAAACCTTATATGAATGCCTGGAAACATTGTGCAAACTGATGGCGCCTGTGGCACCTTTCTTTGCAGACTGGTTGTTCAACAACCTGAATTCGGTTTCGGGCAGGTTTACCCATGAATCGGTGCATCATGCCGATTTCCCCAAAGCCAATGAATCGGTTATTGATATTGACCTTGAAAAAAGAATGCAGCTGGCACAGGATACTTCTTCACTGATATTATCGCTGCGCAAAAAAGTAAATATTAAGGTAAGGCAGCCTCTGCAAAAAGTGTTTATCCCGGCACTGGATGCTACTATGGAAGCCCGGATAAAAAAGGTAGAAGATATCATTAAGGCCGAAACCAATATTAAGGAAGTGGATGTGCTGGGTGCCGAAAATGATTTCATCAAGAAAAAAGCCAAGGCCAATTTTAAAACCCTGGGTAAAAAACTGGGACCAAAAATGAAATGGGCTGCCGAACAAATTGCAGCATTTGATAATGCGACCATTGATAAAGTGCTGGATGCCGACTATATTCTTAACCCCGATCATAAAAACCTGGGTGAGGAGCCGGTGATCATCAGCGCCGAGGACCTGGAAATTGCCACCGATGAGATACCGGGTTATGAAGTTGCTGTAAAAGGTTCTTTAACAGTTGCATTGGATATAACAATTACCGATGATTTGAAAAAAGAAGGAGATGCACGGGAGTTTGTGAACCGTATTCAGAACATCCGCAAGGACAGTGGTTTTAACCTGGCCGACCGGGTAGATGTTACGGTAAGCGAAAATGCTGCCCTGCAACCGTCTATAATTCAATATAAAGAGTATATTTGCGCCGAAATTCTGGCTGATTCGCTTGCTTTTTTACCCGCCATTAACAACGGAATTGAAATAGAAGTGAATGATGCTATATTAACAGTGAACGTACTTAAAAAAGGATAATAGTATGGCTACAAAAAAGAAAGCTGCTAAACCAGCGGCAAAAAAAGTGGTAAAACCAGTAAAAAAAGCGGCTCCTGCAAAGAAGTCGGCCCCGGTTAAAAAGGCGCCAGCAGCAAAAAAACCTGCTCCTAAAAAGGTGGTGGCCAAAAAACCGGCACCCAAGCCAGTAGCTAAGAAAACGGTAAAAAAGGTAGAAAAAGTTATAAAAAAGGCCCCTAAAAAGGCTGTTGTGGCCAAAAAAGCGGCAAAACCTGTTGCAAAAGCTGCTCCTAAAAAAATCGTAAATAAACCTATGACAAAAAAGATTGAAGTGAAAAAACCGGCGGCAAAACCGGTTGCTGTGAAAAAAGCACCAGAAAAAGCAGCTCCTGTAAAAGCGGTGGCGGCTCCTGTAAAAGCAAAATCGCCTGAAAAAGCAAAAGATATCAAGATCATACCGGCAAAACCGGTTGTATTGCCTAAAATAACCACCAAAACCTCACGCAAATACCAGCCTGATTTTACCAAATCGGTACTGGATCAGCCAAAGCACGACCTGGGAGCGCCTATAAACCGCTACAGCGATGCCGACCTGGCTGAGTTCAGGGAGATCATCAACCGCAAGCTGGATTCTGCCAAAAAAGAACTGGCTTACCTGCAGGGATTAATTACCCGCAAGGATGAAATGGGTGGCGATAATGATGATGCCCGCTACATGACTATGGAAGATGGCAGCATGAGTATGGAAAGGGAACAGCTGAGCCAGATGGCCAGCCGCCAGATCACATTTATTGATCACCTGGAGAAAGCAGTAATGCGTATTGAAAATAAAACCTACGGTATTTGCCGTGTAACCGGCCAGCTGATAGATAAAGCCCGTTTACGTGCAGTACCACACGCTACGCTGAGTATGGAAGCGAAGATGGGAGCAGCGAAATAACCCCCCCCTCCGCCCCCTGAAGGGGGAACTTTGGAGCATTATATTTAAAAGAGAATGGTTAATTTCATTCTCTTTTTTAATGTAAAAATCCGTGTAAATCTGTGAAATCCGTGGCAAGATGTTTAAAAAATTAAGAACGGTTGTTTACCATGTGTCTGATCTTCAGCAGGCCAAAACATGGTACACAAAAATTACCGGTATTGAACCCTATTTTGATATGCCTTTTTATGTGGGTTTTGATATTAATGGCGGCGAACTGGGGCTAGACCCGGATATGACCGGCGTAGCAGAAGGCAATCACTCTTTTGTGTATTGGAGCGTGGATGGTATAGAAAACTGTGTGGCCAGCCTGGTTGCTGATGGAGCTATGCTGGTGGATGATGTAAAAGAAGTGGGTGGTGGTATAAAGGTGGCGGTTGTAAATGACCCCTGGGGAAATGCGGTGGGTTTAATAGAAGGTGCCTAACCGTATTTTAAACTGTTCAATAGATACCGGAAATTTGTGGTCTTTTTAGTTGTGATCTTTTTGTTTGGCCACAAAACAAATGGCCACAAAATTTATTGGGATTAAAATTGTTTTATTCCTTCCTGAAAAAAATCCCTGGATGCAGATGCTGAAGGTCAGTCGTTTAGAAGGAAATGAAATTTCAGCATATCCGAGGCTTTATTTTGTAAAAAGAAAGGGTTCATAACTTTTTCTAAACCCTTTCAAAAATCAATAAAACTGATCTTAAAAATTCTTTGAATAGCTTATTAAAATACTTTGATTATAATATGGCTTAAACGGACTCATTGAGAAGTCTCCTTTTAAGGTTGCCCGGTGAGTGAGGTACAGATCTTTCACCAGTTTTATCCTGGTGATAAAGAGCCCATCCATTAACCCATTCTTTGCAATTTTTTCAAAGTAGTTAGATGATATACCCAAACGATACTGAACATCCAGCCATTTTCTTATCTGCCTGTCGTACCAGAAATTCACTTCAGCGCCCAGTCGTTTAAACAGGTTCCGTTTATAATTACCGGATGCATCCAGGTCTGTAATAAAAATACCCTTGGCTGAAATCTGCTTATTTTTTACACCATACAGATTGAATGAGTACGGCGACAGAGAAACACGCAGGTATTTATTGGGCTGCCATTTTATACCCGGTGAAATAGTAACATCATAAGGACTTAAAAATGCTTTCGCTTTTCCCAGGGTAGTATAATCCTTAAAATATTCACCATCATAAATGGTAAAGAAGGAGGTGGACGCTTTTGCAATAACGTTAAAATTCCATTTTTTGGTTTTTCCAATAGCCAGGCTAAGATCCTGCAGAAAGTTAATATCATCCGTTACCCGCTGTAAATGATCTGCACTGGTAAAACCAGGCTTTTGCATTCCGAAGATATAGTGCACTTCGTTGGTCATGGCAAATCGGCTGCCATCCTTACTGTAATTTATACCGGCATCAATGGAACAGGTACCGGAAAGGCTTTTTTTATCGCTGCCAAATGGGTTGTTTAGTTCAATGATGCTCTCTACATTCAAACCAATCCCTAATGTAAACTTCCAGTTCTTTTGAACGGGTATAATTTCTTCAGTAACAGGCTTTGCTGTTTTTATGAATATTCTATTCTGCACGAGGTTACTGTCGTAATAGTTGTAGTTAACCGAGTCAACCAGGGTTTTAAGTATCTTTGTTTTAAAAATCTTTTTAGCCGAATCAGCAAAAGCATATTTGTATTTTTCGGTGGTTACTTTTAAAATTCTGCAACGAATCTGTGTGCTGTCGTTTTTGTAGATGATATCCCTTTGTGCAAATATTTGTATTGAAACTGCCAAAAGAAATAAACCAAGCAGACTGACCTTTGCTATTAACTGTTGTCTCATTTGATTTTAATTTTTTTTAAAAATGAGATGGCATCGTTATAAAAGATGCCATCTCTGACTATGTACCAGATATACTTATCCCCTACCTTGCCCTGCCTGTACAGCTTCTAACTGCGCCGCCTCTTTGGGCGAAACTTCAATCAAACCGGATTCTTTTACATCACTGCATAATTTTGTACAGTATGTATTTGTCTGACTATACCATTTATTACAGCATTTTATGTAATGGGTAATTTTAAAGCATTGGCCAAATGAAACACCAGAATACTGATAGCCATAGCCAGAAGTGCTGGCAGTTATGCCGGTACCCATACCTATTGGAGTTGCAACGCCTGTAGCGGTAACACCCAAGCCAAAACTGCCTCCTGATAATATCGTTGAAAGTGGAATAGGTGTATTATCACTAATACTGGTTGCTCCTAATAAACCCCAGTAATGTGTTGCACCTGCTGTTACTACAGGATTTACGTTTACAACCACATTACATTGCGAATTAACCGTAAAGGGGGCTGCAGTAAATTTAGGATTGCATTTTTCATCCGGTATCCTGCAATTTTTTTCGATACAAACATTGTCAAGCTGTATCCAGGAAACATAAGCCCCGTCATTTTGTGTATAGTCGTTTTCGGGTTGCAACTGTATGCTGTTAAAATTGCCTGTTGCAGTCCAGGTAAAAGTGTACGTTGCACAGGTTGTACTGGAAATATTACTGGTAACCCCTATTACAACAGCACGATTGTATACAGCAGAAGCAGGACTATTAAAGGCAGAAGCTTTTAATCTTACAAAAGTGCTCAAACTTGTAGGATTAGCGAACCTGGCAGTTACTTTTATTGTATAAGTTTGGCCGTTAACTATACTGATTCCATTTTGAACAATAGATTCTCCAACTGTTTTATTGCCCCACATAGACACTATTCCTTTATTGCAACAGCTCAAGTTGGGAGACCATTGTGGCGAAATTGTGTTAGGTTTCCAGGGCGATGAGGAAGTCGAAATATCGGAACTCCCCGGATTAACTGACAGGTTTTCAAAACCTCCATCCCGTAAAAGGTTATCATTGCAGTTACAGTCAATCTTGCCTGAAGTAATACTATTTTCGAAGACTAACTCAAGAGGCTTTACACCCAGTTTTTTTTCTGTTTCGCTTTGGCTGAATGCAGTAATGGTACAAAAAAGCAGTACAGCAAAGCTTAATAAAAAATTTTTCATAATAAACTATTTTTAAATTCGCCTACTCTGGCTACAGTTTTCGGCTTCCCTGTTTTATAGTTATATCCGGATGTAAAAAAATAGTTACCCCCTACATCCATTCTTTTTAAAAATTTATACGCAGAAAAGCGGATGACTGCAAGTAGTCATTTGTAGTAGTTCCGTGAAAGTTTTAAACAGCTACTTTTTGCGGCGATGTAAGAAGATGCTACCGGCTAAAATTGCCCCAATGCCGGTGATCAATATTAAGAGCAGTTGATTTTTGGGACCTTGTTTTTCATAGCCGATATGTACAAATCCCGCCCAATAATAAGGAGAGGCATTTATTGAAGATGCATTTTGAAGATAATTGAGCTTTGCGTTATACAGAGTTATCCCGTAATCGTTTCCTGATAAATGCTGATAAAAATCACCAAATATTTTTGCGGTACTCCGATCATCCACGCTCCATAAGCTGGTGATGACATTTTTTGCTCCAGCATAATAAAAGCCTCTTGCCAGACTCATTGCTCCTTCGCTTTTATGAAGCAGGCCTGTACCTGTTTCGCAGGCACTTAACACCACAAGCCCGGGATTTATATGCATGGCATAGATATCGCTTAGATACAAAGTGCTGTCGTAAAACTCTATAGAGGGTTGCATGCTTCCAATGCTGCCAGCGCTGGCATGCGAAGCAATATGAATAACTGAAGCGTTGGCAATTCTATTTCTAAAATTGGCAATAGTGGCATTTTCGTTAATTAAACATTTAACCGATGTGCTATTTTTTTGCAAAGCATCTATTTCAGCAACAGTATATAAAAGCGGAGTCAGGCTTCGTTCGTGTTTTTCAAAAACCGGTGCAACAGCCAACATATTATCTGCCACTGCTTTACTTTCTACTTCCTGCAACTTTAGAAGTGTAGCAGCTGAGTAGCCGTAGTCAATTTTTATTTTTTTAAGCAAATAAGAAAAAAATTTCGGATTTGACCTTCCAAGCGTATCCATTACCAGTGCGTCAAATGGCAGCAGATTAAATCTGCCGTCGGGGATAATTAACATGCTACCGGAGGATCTATTTTGAATAGCGGCCAGGCCCGATTGTTCAAACAGCTGAAAAGCGGCGGCCTTATAGGAGCCAGGGCTATCATTTATTTTGTTTTTTTCGGAAAAGAAGCTCAGAAATTTATCCAGGTTATCATTAATGTCACCCGATAGTAATAAGAACTGCGGAACTTTATTTTTACTGAATGAAAAAACATAAGTTGCTGAATCTCCTGAAAAAAATTCGACAAGATTGGTATTATCATTTAATAATCCATTTTGAATTATATCTACTGACAAGCTATCGCTTTTTAAAAGAATATCACGGTAGTAGTGATTACCGTGTTCCAGAAATGTTTTAGCAAAAAGCAACTCTTGTTCGGCATCAGCCAGCTTCTTTTTTATGAGGTTTGCGGCGGTATCGCCGGGTTTAATAACAGCAAGGTTTTTCTCATATAAATTCACGAGTTGCTGAGCTTGTTTAACATGCATCCAGTTTGAATCATTCTGTAACAATCCATTTACAGCAATATTACGCCGGATCGACTCCTGTAGCACAACCGCCTTGCTTTTCTCAGCAAAAAGGAAAGCCTGTTCGGTCCAATGGGGCAGACGGGTAATTAATGAAAGCTTGTAACAGGCAGAGATAGCCTTTTCGCTTCTTAACTTGCTTTCTGCTGTTTGTCTCAACAAGGATTCGTCATAGCTGAAACCCCTAGTAAGTTTATTTTCCACTTCAAATGCAAGTACATAGCAAGCTACCGCCTGTTTCAGCAATGCGGTATCCTTGTTAATTTTGTACAGTTTTTGCAATACATCAGCCTTGGCATCAAGCGCATCCATAATTGTATTCTCAACATACAAGTCTTTAATCTGGGGAAGCTGGGTAACTGAATTGCTATCTACATTGGTTACGCAGTATAAGGCCTTTTGAAAGTATAGAAGTGCTTCGTTTAATTTCTGGTTTTGTTCAAACAACCTCCCTATTGAAATATACAATTTACCGGATTCCCGGTTTTTCAAATCACCTTTATTATAAGCAACTAAGTAAGCCAACGCATTCTTCAGATTGATTTCCGCTGCAGCATAATTTTGAGACTTCATTTGTATATCTGCCATATTCCACCATAAGCCGTATTTCAACTCCATCAGGTCACTGCTATTAATATCAGTTGAAGTAAGGTGATTTGCTATTTCCAGGGATTTTTGCGCACTGGCTAAACCTGCCTTAAAATTTTTATTACCTGTTTCTGCTACTGCCAGGTTTGCATACAGGCCTGCAGTTCTTTTAGGGTTAATTTCCTTTTCATTTAATACCGATTTTATTAGATGTATTGATGAATCATACAATTCCTGTTCATTTAACGCAATGCTGGTATTATTAACTCCCGAGGCATAACTATCTGTATTATTTTTTTCTTTTGCCAGCTGTGCAAACTTGCTATTATAAAATCCACACTTTTTAAGGTCGCCCAGCACATTATACTGTATAGCCAGTTGCTGGTATGCAAAAATAGTTAACGGGTTTACGGGAGTTTCGTTACGTGTAAGTATTAAAAACTGCTCCAGCCGCTTTACTGTGGTATCGCTATAAGATTCGGTATAATGATCAAAATGCCACCAGAAATAGGCTTTGGCTAAAATTTTCTTAAGTGAGGTATCCGTAGAGATTTTGTCATGCGTGGAAATAATGTTATCTAGATAAATACTGGATTCATCCTCACCCTTCCATTTCTTTACAGAGTCGTATAGTATACTATTGAGCTTTACATAAGAACCAAGGCTATCGGGTTCATTAGCTATCTTTTGCAACCTGTTTTTGGCAAGCAGCAACCATTGCCCTTTATCTTGTGGCAAGCTGGTATCTAACCGAAGTAACTGCAATGGTTTTATTACAGCGTTATTTTCCTTCTTTGCAGTGCAACAGCAAAACGAAGTGATTACAAAACAAAACAGGAATATTCTGTACATAACAAAAACCTTAATTGTATTTCAAATTAAGGCTTTTGTTTTAAAAAACGGGGTGATTGGTATTTTATGAATACTGATTTGTGTTGCGCCTCCTGTTTCTTTTTACCATATACCATGTTACTATCAAAACTGCGAATGCAATGATCAGCCACCACCACCAGCATATGCCAAGAAAATGCACGCAATGAATTGGTGGTGGCAAAGGAGGGTATTGCGGATAAAGAAAACCGGAACATTGGTTGCGTACAAATAATGTATCCGGCAGGGTTGAAACTACAGGCATGTCTTGTTCAGGTGCCGGACCACTATAAAAAACAATATCGGCCGTTGCTGAAAGATCAGCTTCTTCGTTTTTAGGAACATCCAGCGTAAACTCAATATCGCCCATGGTAAGCGGATTGCTAAACCAAATAGGAACCATGTTACAACTAAGGGAGCTGTCGCTTTTTATAAGTGATCTTTTTGTTTTACCCGGAAAATCAAAACTCATAATACCATCGTCTTGCAAACTAAAGTCATACCCGCCAGCATCAACAGGCTTGCCTCCTATTTTTATTTTGAAAGAGCCTGGCCATTTC
>Ga0209023_10001193_pt1 | contig 35827 bp, 32 predicted proteins | sample LakOneMetagenome_FD_187468 | JGI IMG/M metagenome (GOLD analysis project Ga0209023, IMG submission 187468) | Freshwater and sediment microbial communities from Lake Erie, Canada (SPAdes) (version 2) | ecosystem: Environmental > Aquatic > Freshwater > Lentic | place: Lake Erie, Canada...
CACCCGCGCCGCTTCTTCGGCCGCCAGACGCTCGGCTTCGATACGCGCCGCCTCCACCCGCGCCGCTTCTTCGGCCGCCAGACGTTCGGCTTCGATCCGCGCCGCTTCCACCCGCGCCGCTTCTTCGGCCGCCAGACGCTCGGCTTCGATACGCGCCGCTTCCACGCGCGCCGCTTCTTCGGCCGCCAGACGTTCGGCTTCGATACGCGCCGCCTCCACCCGTGCCGCTTCCTCGGCCGCCAGGCGTTCGACTTCCAGGCGGGCCGCTTCCACCCGCGCTGCCTGTTCGGCTGCGACGCGCTCGGCTTCCTGGCGTATGGCTTCGATACGCGCCGCTTCCGCCGCTGCCACGCGCTCGGCTTCGAGGCGGGCCGCTTCGATGCGCGCCGCTTCCTCCGCCGCTTCGCGCTCGGCCTTCTGGCGCGCCTGTTCGGCGGCCGCCAGGCGTTCGGCTTCGATGCGCAATGCCAGTTCGGCCGCGACACGCACCGCTTCCAGACGCGCCGCCTCCAGCACGGCGGCCCGTTCGGCGGCAACGCGGATGGCTTCTTCGGCGGCGATGCGCGCCGCTTCCAGGCGCGCCGCTTCCTGTTCGATGGCTTGACGCTCCGCTTCGAGCCGCTCGGCTTCGCGTTCGGCCGCACTCATGGCGTCGTGGCGTGCCGCTTCGGCGGCGTCGATGCGCTCCTGCTCGGCCGCAGCGGCGGCGTCGGCTTCGGCCTGTTCCTGTGCGGCACGGCGCTCGGCCTCGGCTGCCTCGTGCGCAGCGTCGGCGCGCGCGCGTTCGGCTTCGATGCGGGCGGCGCTTTCGGCGGCGGCACGCTCGGCCTCCAGGCGCGCCGATTCTTCCTCGATCTGGCGGCGCGCGGCGATCCGCGCGGCAGCCTGCTCGGCCAGCATCTTGACGTGGGCGCGTTCGGCTTCTTCGGCGGCGGCGCGCTGTTCTTCTTCGCGCAGCGACTGGTCGTCGGCGATGGTCTTGGCGTCGACGTTGGCTTCGAGTTTGGCGGCAGCAGTGGCGGCGCTGGCGGCCTGGCGCTGGGCGGCTTCGGTGGCGGCGGCCTGCTCGGCCGCGCGCCGCTCGTTGACCAGGCGCAGGGCGTGCGCTTCGGCTACGCGGCGCGCTTCGGCGCGCTCGGCCTCGGCCAGTGCGGCAACGCGCTCGGCCTCGGCACGCGCGGCGGCGTGCGCGGCGATGCGTTCATCTTCGGCGCGAAATACCAGCTCGGGGTCGAGCATGGACTGGATGTCGAGCAGGCTGGTGTTGCCGGTGCGGGTCGCTTCCGCTTCCAGTTCGTCGGCGGCCATGCGCAGGGTGTGCAGGCGTTCTTCTTGCTGCAGGGCCAGCGTGACGGGATCGACCGGATTGTCGTCCTCGACCATGAAATGGGTGCGCGGCGGCGTCGCCACGTAAGAACGCGCCGCTGCCGCGCGCCGGCGCAGCACGACCGCGATGGCCAGCACGACCACCAGGGCCAGGCCGGAATAAATTGCAATATCTTCAAGTAACACGCGGACGGCTCCGTCTATGCGCCATCGACCGGCGAGAGTTTGTTTTAGCGTGGGAGTACCACATACGAATATTACACTACTGCAATAGCTGGCGCGTTGCCGATTTGCAATGTCAACGCCCGATGCGGCTATCCTGCAACGTCGTCCGACTCGGCCAGCGCCGCGACATGCAGAGGTGACAATTCATCGCGCGAGCTGATCAGCACCACGCGGCCGGTGTCGATCATGATCTGGGCCCCGAGGTGGAGCTTTTCGATCAGTTCGCCAAAGTCCACGTGCGGCCGGGGGCGCAGGGCCGACCAGCCGTCGCGGCCGTTTTCCTTGGTCCAGTACAGGGCGGCGTCGGCCAGTTCGACCAGCTGCTCCCAGCCGACCGATTGCTGGCCGTTCAGGTACAACCCGCTTTCCGCCAGCCCCACCGAGCACGTCAGCGAGATATGGACGCCATCGCCCAGGTCGAAGGAATGCTCGGCCACGGCGCGCCGGATGCGCTCGCCCAGCACCGGCACGAACTGGCGCGTGCTGGGCCGGCATACCAGCAGGAATTCTTCGCCGCCCCAGCGCACCAGGTAGTCGCCCGTGCGCACCTGGCGCCGCAATACTTCCGACACTTGCTGCAACACCCGGTCGCCCGCCTTGTGGCCGTAGGTATCGTTGACTTTCTTGAAATGGTCGATGTCGACCAGGGCAAACAGCAGGGTGTTTTCCTGGCTGCCGCTGCGCCGCGTTTCGCGTTCGTAGAACGCCAGATCGGCCGGGATCTGGTTGCTCAGGTAGCGCCGGTTGTGCAAGCCCGTCAACGGGTCGGTCTGGCTGGCCAGTTCCAGCGCCAGGTTGGCCACATGCAGCTGCTGGGTGCGCTCGGCAACCTGCTCTTCGAGGATGGTGCGCTGCCGCCTGTGGGCGCGGCGCTGCAGCACATAGCCGCCGTACACCACCGCGATCAGTGCCGCGCCGACCAGCGCGACGAACCAGCCCGTCTCCCAGAACAGGGGGGCGATGCTGAATTCGAGCGTCGCCGGCGCCTTGCTCCACACGTCGGCATTGTTGCTGGCCTTGATTTCGAAGGTGTAATGGCCAGCCGGCAGGTTGGTGTAATTGACGGCGCGCGCGGCGCCCGCTTCCAGCTCGCGCCAATCCTTGTCGTAGCCGTGCAGGCGGTAGCGCAGCACCACGCTGGCCGGGTCCTGGAACGACAGGGCGGTAAATTCGAAGGCGAGGTCGCGCGCATCGTTGGGCAGGCGCAGGCTCTGGCCGCTCTTGAGGGTGCGCCACTGGTCTTGCACGCGCACCCGCTCGATGACGGCGGTGGGCGCAGTCATGTTCTTGGCGATGCCCAGCGTGTCGAGCGTGACGACGCCGTCGCGGGTGGGCAGCCACAGTACGCCGGCCGGGTCCATGAAGCCCTTGGCGTTGCCGGCGCCATTGCAGCAATAGCCTTGCTCGCCGCTGCGCCGGTCGCCGCGCTCGTTGAGGATCATTTCGGCATAGGCGGAACGGGCGTGGCCGCTTTGCACTTGGCGCATCTCGGACAGGGCGGCGCGGGTGATGCCGCGGATGCCCGCTTCCCACAGGAAGCCGGCATTGTCTTCGGCCATGAAGAAGGCGGTATTGGGCGGGAAACCTTCGGCGCGGCTGAAGCGTTTCCAGCTGCGGCCGTTGAACAGGAAGGTGTCTTCAGCCAGGGTGCTGATGACGAGCGCGCCGTCGCTCAGCTCGGCCACGGCCGTGACGTCGAGCTTGGGCGGCAAGCCCTGGTTGCGGCCCATCGGCAGCAGGGTGTCGCCGCGCAGCTCGTACAGGCCGTCCTGGGTGGCCACCAGCAGGCGGCCATCCTTGAGTTCGCGGATCTGGCGCACCCGGATGTCGGTCAGTCCCGCTTCCTTGCCGTAATGGGACAGGCGTTCGCCGTCGAGCCGGTACAAGCCTTCGCTGGTGGGGATCCACACCACGCCGGAATGGCCGCGCACGATGCCATTGATCTGAGATCTGGCCAGCGGGGCGAACGCGGCCGGCGTTTCAAGCTTGCCGTCGCGATACAGCAGCAGGCCGCGCCGGGTGCCAACCCAGATGCGGTCCGCCTCGGCCAGGAGGTTGTAGACGTGCGGATGGGGCAGCTGGTCGCCGCGCAGCACCTGGGTGAAGCGCCCGCCGCTGAACACCGACAGGCCATCGTTGGTGCCGACCCAGGTGCGCCCGTCCGGCGCGCGTCCCACCGACCAGACGATGGGTTCGAGCAAGCCTTCGGCCGTGGACAGGCGCCGCGTGGACCCGTTCCACAGGCGCACCAGGCCCACCCACTGGCTGCCGAACCAGAGGTTGCGCTCGCGATCCTCGAAGGCCGAGATGACGCCCTTGATGGAGGCGGGATTCTTTTCGCCCAGGGCCTCGACCAGCACGCCATCGCGCAAGCGTCCCAGGCCGGCATTGCTGCTGACCCACAGGCTGCGGTCGCTGTCCTGGTACAGCATGTTGATGGGCGAGTTTTGCAGGATCGGGTCGGTGGTGGCCGCGACCCAGCCGTCGCCGTCGCGCACCATCAGGCCCATGCTGGTGCCGGCCCAGATCTTGCCGTGCGCTTCGGCCAGGCGCGTGACGGCGGCCTGTTGCATGCCGGCGGGCAGGGACAGCAATTCGCTCTCGGTCCCGTGCAGGCGCACCACGCCGCCCAGGGTGCCGACGTAGACGCCGTCGGCGCTCTTGAGGATCGAGACGGCCGGCGCCGGGCTGCCGGCGCGGTGCACCAGCTTGCCGCCAGTGACGTCGAAGACACCGTTGGTGGTGGCGGCGACAATCGTGCCATCGGCCTCGACCAGGGCGTTGATGTCGAGCGCCGGGAATTGGGCCTGGTCGGCGATGGGAATGGTGCGGAAGGCGCCGTTTTCGAACACGGCCAGGCCTTTATAGGTGCCGATCCAGACGCGCCCGCTGCTGTCGACCAGCAGGGAGCGCGACAGTACACCAGGCAGTTCAGGGTGGGTTTCGGGCGAATACGTGGTGAAGCGGATGCCGTCGAAGCGGGCCACGCCGGCCTGGGTGGCGACCCAGATGTAGCCTTGCTGGTCCTGTACGATGGCTTGCACGCTGATCTGGGGCAGGCCGTTCTGGATCGACCAGACGTTGCGCACGTAGTGGTGGAAGGCTTTGCCCGGGTCGAGTGCGCGTGCAGGCAGGCAGGCGCCCAGCAACAGCGCCCAGCATACGAACCATTGCACGACCCGCGAAAGAGAAGACCTGCTCATTGCCATCATTCCATTTCCCTGCCGAATGCAGGGGCTGGCAACAATTTTACGTGACATGCCAGGCAGAGAGCGCACAGGGTATGACAAACGTTACCTTGAAACAACACTTGGTATCATTGTTGCACTACTTGCGGTGGCTTTAGGGGTGCTGTCGAGCCATTCGTAGAGGGCCGGCACGGTCATCGGCCGGGCAAACAGGAAGCCCTGGGCCATCGGGCAGCCGAGCGCCTGCAGGATCTGGGCCTGGCGTTCATCCTCGACCCCTTCGGCGATCACCGACAGGCCCAGGTTGCGGCCCAGCTGAATGACCATTTCGGCAATGCTGCTGCCGCGCGCCGAATGCGTGATTTCCGTCACGAAGGCGCGGTCGATCTTGAGCTTGTCGACCTGCAGGCGCTGCAGGTAGGACAGGGACGAGAACCCGGTGCCGAAATCGTCGATGGCGATCGACACGCCCGTGTGCTTGATCTGGCCCAGCATCTTGATGAGCATGTCGGGTTCTTCCATCGCCATCGATTCGGTGATTTCCAGTTCGATGTTTTCGGGCGGCGCATGGGTGTCTTCCAGGGCGCTGCGCAGCATGTCGAGGAAGAAGGGGTGGCGGAACTGCACCTGCGAGACGTTGACCGACATGGTGAAGTCGCGGTAGCCGGCCTGGCGCAGGCGCACCACTTCATGGCAGGCGGTGCGCAGCACCCATTCGCCGATGTCGATGATCAGGCCCGAATACTCGGCGATGGGAATGAAGCGGTCCGGCGAGACGAACTTGCCGTCCTGGCCGCACCAGCGCAGCAGCGCTTCGGCGCCGACCGGCAGGCGCGTCACCAGGTCGATCTGCGGCTGGTAGACCACCGACAGTTCGCCTCGTGCAAAGCCGGTGCGCAGGGCATGCATCATGCGCACCCGCTCGCGGATTTCCACGCCCATGCTGCGCGAGAAGTAGAAGTGGCCGGCGCGCTGCTGCGACTTGGCGCGCTTGAGGGCGATGTCGGCATCCTTGAGAGCGTCGGCGCCGCTGCCGTCATGCTCGCCCATGCGCACCAGGCCCAGGGTGGCCGATAGCTGCACGTCCTGGCCATCGATCGGGAAGGGCGCTTCGAACAGTGCCAGGATGCGCGCCGGGTTGACGGCGCTGGCGTCGCCCAGCACGGCAAAGATATCGCCGCCGATGCGCGCCACCGTCAATTCCTGGCCCAGACTCGTTTGCAGGCGGTTGGCTACGGCCACCAGCAGGGTATCGCCGAAATGGTGGCCGAGCGCGTCGTTGGTTTCGGCGAAGTGGTCCAGGTCCACCAGCGACAGGGTGGCATCGGCGCGGCCGGGGCCGGCCAGGGTGGCGTCCAGGATCTCGACCAGGCGGGTGCGGTTGGGCAGCTTGGAGAGCTGGTCGTAGAAGGCGGCATTGTGCAGGTGGCTGACCAGTTCGACATTGTGCAGGCCGACCGAGACGTTGCTGCAGAAGACTTCCAGCAGGCGCTGGTCGATGTCGTCGAGCGGACGGGCCAGCACCATGTAGGCCACGAAATCGCGGCACGCCTTGCCGGCGAAGTACAGCGTGGCGAAACCGGGCTCGTAGATGTTGCGGCGCGCGGCCACGGTGCGAACGAGGGCCGCGTCGATGGCGGCGTCTTCGCGCGCACCGAGACTGGCGCTGCCGAGGCGGCGGCAGGCGCCGGCCGTGGCCATGATGCGGAAATCGTCAGCGCCGGCGCTGCCATCGTCGCATTCGTGCACGCACATGACGCCATTGGCCGGCATGGCCAGGATGTCGGCCACCTGGGCCAGCACGCCGGCGGCGAAATTGTGCACGCCGTGCAGGGACATCAGCTCGGTCGAGGCCTGCACGATCTGGTCCAGGCCGCGCCGGCTGGTGCTGATGGCGCGGATCTGTTCGTACGAGCGGATCGCGGCCGTGACGGTGGTAAACAGCTTGATCCGGGTCAGCTCGGATTTGGTCTTGTAATCGTTGATGTCGAAATCGCGGATGGCATCGATTTCCGGCGCATAGCCGGGCTGGCCGGTGCGCAAAATGATGCGCACATCGGGCAGGCGCAGCGTTTCGCGGATGTAGCGCACCAGGTGCAGGCCGGCGTCGTCCTGTTCCATGACCACGTCGAGCAAAATGACGGCGATGTCGGTTTCCGTCTTGAGCAGCTCGCGCGCCTGGCCGGCAGAATAGGCGTGCACGAACTGAAGCGGACGGTGCTGCATGTCCAGGTTGCCCAGCGCGAAGGTGGTGGTCGAATGCACATCTTCATCGTCGTCGATGATCATCACGCGCCAGACGTGCGCGTTGCCGCCCGCCGTCACCGGGGCTGGATGTTCATCCAGGAAAACCAGATCGTCGTGATCGTCCCTGGCGCTGTCGGGGGACGTGCTCGATGGGGGCATGTAGAACTTCTCCAGAATGCGTTTCCAGTAGCATGCCACGAAATCGCACCCTTGCGCGAATTAACCTTAAGAAAAACTTGTTCCCCTGGCATCCATGTTGTCATCCTGGACCCGCCGCCCAGCAAACCGGCGCGGACTGGTAGAATTGGCGTTTCCGCCACTATCCTGTCCACCATGTCCGGCAATTCCTTCGGCAAGCTGTTTTCCGTTACCACTTTCGGCGAGTCGCACGGTCCCGCCATCGGCTGCATCATCGATGGCTGCCCGCCCGGCCTGGCCCTGTCCGAGGCGGATATCCAGCCCGACCTGGACCGGCGCAAGCCCGGCACCTCGCGCCACGTGACCCAGCGCCAGGAGGCCGATCTGGTGGAAATCCTGTCCGGCACCTATGAAGGCAGGACCACCGGCACGCCGATCATGCTGATGATCCGCAACCAGGACCAGCGCAGCAAGGACTACGGCAATATCGTCGACAGTTTCCGGCCCGGCCATGCCGACTACACCTATTGGCACAAATACGGCGTGCGCGATCCGCGCGGCGGCGGGCGCTCCTCGGCGCGCCTGACGGCGCCCGTGGTGGGCGCGGCGGCGGTGGCCAAGAAGTGGTTGCTGGCGCAGTACGGCACCACCTTCCATGGCTGCATGAGCCAGCTGGGCGACATTGCGGTGCCGTTCCAGTCGTTCGAGCACGTGCATGCCAACCCCTTCTTCGCCGCCAGCGCCGACGCCGCCCTGATCGCCCAGATGGAAGCGGCCATGGATGCCTTGCGCCGCGATGGCGACTCGATCGGCGCGCGCATCGACGTGGTTGCGCACAATGTGCCGGTCGGTCTGGGCCAGCCGATCTACGACAAGCTCGACGCCGACATCGCCTACGCCATGATGGGCATCAATGCCGTCAAGGGCGTGGAAATTGGCGCCGGCTTCCGCTCGGTGGCGCAGAAAGGCTCCGAGCATGGGGACGAACTGACCCTGCAAGGCTTTGTCGGCAACAATGCCGGCGGCGTGCTGGGCGGGATCTCCACCGGCCAGGACATCACGGTCTCGATCGCCATCAAGCCGACCTCGTCGATCCGCACGCCGCGCCGCTCGATCGACAAGGCGGGCAACGAGGTGACGGTGGAAACCTTCGGCCGCCACGATCCCTGCGTGGGCATCCGCGCCACCCCGATCGCCGAGGCCATGCTGGCCCTGGTGCTGATCGATCACGCGCTGATGCACCGCGCCCAGTGCGGCGACGTGCGGGTGGAGACGCCGCGCATCGCCTGAGGCGATCGCTGCATCGCATGTCGCGCCAGCCGTTCAATTTTTCCTTCTTCCTGTTCGGGCACTACGCCTACGCGGGCACCTTCGCCACCTACGCCGCACTGTTTTTCGCCGCGCGCGGCATGAGCGTGCCCGAGATCGGCGTGCTGCTGTCGCTGATCCAGGTCATGCGCATCATCGGCCCCAATGTGTGGGGCTGGGTGGCCGACCATACCAGCGCGCGCGCCAGTGTCCTGCGCCTGACCGCGGGTGCGGCGCTGCTGGCGTTCTGCGCCATGTTCTTTGCCCATACGTTTGTACAGTTCTTCATCGCCATGGTGGTGCTGAACCTGTTTACCAGCGCCCAGGCGCCGCTGTCGGAAGCGCTGATGCTGGCGGACATGCGCGGCGACCTGGGCAAGTACGGCCGCATTCGTCTGTGGGGCTCGGTCGGCTTCATTGTCGCCGTGGTTGCGGGCGGCTATCTGCTCGACTGGTTCGGGGTCGAGGCCCTGTTATGGTATTGCGGCGCGCTGCTGCTGGTGGTGATCGGCGCCGGCATGCGCATCCGCGATGTGGCCAGCGAGGTTCACGCCCACGCCGCCGTGGCGCTGGGCAGCGTGCTGCGCCAGCCGGCCGTGATCGCGTTCTTTGTTTCGGCCGCGCTGATGGTCGGGGCCCACATGGCGCTGTACGCCTTCTACTCGCTATACCTCGAGCGCGCCGGCTACGGCAAGAGCGTGATCGGCATCATGTGGGCCCTGGGCGTGGTGGCCGAGGTGGCGTTCTTCTATTTCCAGGGGCGGGTGTTTGCCCGCTTCGGGGCGCGCCGCGTGATGCTGTTCGCCTTTGGCGTGGCGGTGCTGCGCTTTGTGCTCACGGGCGCACTGGCGTCGTTCCTGCCGGTGCTGATCCTGGCGCAGATCATGCATGCGGCCACCTTCGCCGCCCACCATAGCGCCTGCGTGATGACGATGCAGCGCTGGTTCACCGGATCGCTGGCCGCGCGCGGCCAGGCGCTGTACATCAGCATCGCCTACGGCGTGGGCGGCACCCTGTGCGGCTTGCTGCTCACCCTGGTGTGGGACCGGGCTGGGCCCGAACAAATCTACTACTGCGCCGCCGCGCTGTCGCTGCTGGGCGCGGGCGTGGCGTGGCTGGCACTGCGGCGCCACCCCGCTTGACCTGTCTACAGGATAGGGGTGCATGCTGGGCGTTTTCAGAAGGAGAGCGCATGACCGATACCGAATTCCTGTCGCAATTGGAGCAGTTGACGCTGCCGCCGTCCGCCTTCGGCCATGCTGGCCACCTGCGCCTGGCGCGCCTCTACCTGCAGGCCGAGGGCTGCGACGGCGCCGTGGCGCGCACCTGCGCCGCCATTCGGGCCTACGCCTGCCACCTGGGCGCACCGGGCAAATTCAACTGGACGCTGACCGAAGCGCTGGTGCGCCTGCTGGCCGCGCACGGCGGCGTGCTCGACGGCGACGCGCGCGCGCTGGTGGCGCGCCACTATTCGGCGGCGCTGCTGGGCAGCGCCGCGGCGCGCGAGGCCTTTGTCGCGCCTGACCTGGCGCCGCTGCCGGGATGAGCAGCTACACCATCGGCCAGCTGGCGCGCGCCGGGGCCATCTCGCGCACGACACTGCTGTATTACGAAAAAATCGGCCTGCTGCACCCGCAGGGCCGCAGCGCGGCGGGCTACCGCCGCTACAGCGACGCCGATCTGGCGCGCCTGTGCGCGCTGCTGGCCTACCGTGCCAGCGGCATGCCGCTGGCGGCCATTGGCGCGCTGCTCGACGGCGGCGATGCCGAACAGGCGGCGCGCGCACGGCTGGACGCCATCGCACGCGACATGGCGGCGCTGCGCGCACAGCAGGCGCAGCTGGCCGGCCTGGTGGCCGGCGCCGCTGCGCCCATGGACAAGCCGCGCTGGAGCGCGCTGTTTCGCGCGGCGGGGATGGACGAGGCGGCAATGCGCCGCTGGCACCGCCTGTTCGAAGAGCGCGATCCGCAGGCGCACGAGGCCTTCCTGCGCTCGCTGGGCCTGGGCAGCGCCGAGGTGGCGCGCATCCGCGCCGGCGCCGACGACTAGCTGTGCCGGTCCTGGCTTTCGATCAGCTGGCGCCGTTCGGCCGCCTTGACCACCAGGGCGCGCATGTCATTGAGCAGGGCAAATTCGCTCTGGGTCAGCTGCACCGGCGCGACATGTGCATCCCAGTCGCCGTAGATGAAGCCGGCCGGCTGGCCGTTGGCGGTGATGGGCAGGATCACGAAACTGCGCGCGCCGGCCAGCGACTGGCGCCACCAGGCGGGCAGCTTGGCGGCGAAATCCGGTTCCAGCGCGTGGGCGATGAAGATCACGCGGTCGCTGCCGAGGGCGGCGTGGAATACGTCGGCCGCGTAGGCGTCGTCGAAATGCAGCTGCGGCAGCAACTGCTTGACGCCGGCGCCGAAACCGAGCCGCGCCACGTACTGCTTCTCGCGCCGGTTGCGCATGAAGGCGATCGCGCGCGAGAACGACAAGCCCTGGTAGGCCGTTTCCAGTGCCATCGACATCATCTGGCCCGGGCTGGCGCTGCGCACGGCGTCGCGCATGTCGGTCACGCCCAGCAGCAGGACCTTGTTGCCTTCTGCGCGCAGGCGGGTCGACGCGAGCGTGCGCGCGCGCTTTTCCGCCGGCCGCGCCAGCGGCGCGATCGACAGCCGGACGGCGGCCACCTCGCGCGCGCGCTCGATCGCGGCCAGGATCGCCTCCGGTTCCACTCCCAGCATGGCCGAATAGCTGCTGGCCAGGGCGCGCACCGTCACGGCGCTGGCATCGTCGTCGTGCCACAGCGATTCTGCGCACTGGGCCGACATGGTCGACAGGGCCGCGAGCCAGTCGTCATGGCTGAACGTGTCGCCGCGCGGCGCCGGCTCGACCTGGCGCAGGCTCTGGATCAGCCGGTGCGGCAGGCCCCAGCGCTCGGCCGCGGCGCGGCCCACGTCTTCCATCGACAGGCCCAGTACCGCCAGCGCGGCGCTCTCTTCGGCGCCGCTGCCGCCGGCTTCCTGCAGTGCGCTCCAGCGCTCGGGCAGGTAGTAGGTCACCAGCATGCGCCCCAGCGTGTGCAGCATGGAACAGACCACGGCTTCCTCGGCATCGGCCGGTTCTGCGCCGCCGGCGACCTGGCGCGCGACGATACCGGCCAGGACCGATTTTTCCATTTCCATGTGAGCGAAGGAGGGATCGGCGGCCGACAGCTGCTCGATCATCTTCAAGCCCAGGGCCAGGTGGCCGATGGCGTCGGCGCCCAGCACCAGTACCGCGCGCGAGACGGTGCTGATGCGCTGGCCGAAGGCGCAGTACATCGGGCTGTTCGCCAGGCGCAGCACTTTCTGGGTCAGGACCGGGTCCGACAGGACGGTGGCCGTCATGTCGAATTCCTTTTCTTCCTCGCCGCGCATGGCGGCCAGGATGCCATTGATGGCCTTGGTGAAGCCCGGCATGTCGCCCTGCACGCGCATGGCGTCGAACAGCTGGGCCAGCGTGGCGTCTGCGCTGACCGGGGCGGCGAGGGCGTCGGAGCTCATACGATGCCCTCGCGCAGCGGCTGGAAGTTTTCCGTCAGCGCGGCCAGCGCCACATGGGGCGGCATCGGTTTGCCGGTCAGGTAGCCCTGCACGTAGCGGCAACCATGGCGCTCGAGGAAGCGGAACTGTTCTTCCGTCTCGACCCCCTCGGCCACCACCGACAGGTCCAGGTGGCGCGCCAAATCGAGCACGGCGTTGCAGATGGCGCCATCCTTTTGCGACTCGGGCAAATCCTTGATGAAGGCGCGGTCGACCTTGAACACCGAAATGGGGAAGCGCTTGAGATAGGCGAGCGAGGAGTAGCCGGTGCCGAAATCGTCGATCGCGATGCGCGCGCGCCGTTCGGCCATGCGGCCGAGGATGGTTTCGGCGTGGGCCGGATCGATCATCAGCGTGCCTTCGGTGATTTCGAGCACCAGCTGGCTGCCATCGAGGCCGGAAAACGCCAGCGCGTCGTCGAGTACGGCGAGGAATTTATCGCTGCGGAACTGGCGCGGGCTGATGTTGACGGAGACGTAGAGCGGGCGCCCGGCGGCTTCCTCGAACTTGCGGATCTGCACGCAGGCCGACTCGAGTGCCCAGGCACCCAGCATGTTGATCAAGCCATTGGTCTCGGCGATCGGGATGAAGCGGATCGGCGGCACCATGCCCAGCGTGGGGTGCTTCCAGCGCATCAGCGTCTCGAAGCCCTGGATCTGGCGCGTGGCGGCATCGACGATGGGCTGATAGAAGAGCAGGAATTCACCTTCGCGGATGGCCTGGAACATGGCCGCTTCCAGCGAGATATCGTGTTCGGGCGCGGCGTCGAAGCGCGCGCTGTAGACCAGGGTGCGGCCCTTGCCGGTTTCCTTGGCCAGCGTCATGGCGGCATCGGCCAGGGCTACCAGGCGGACCTCGTCCTCGGCATGTTCGGGAAAGGTCGACACGCCAAGCGAGGCGCCCACGTAAATGGTGTGGCCGTCGATTTCATACGGCGTCTGGGTGGTGGCCAGCAAACGGCCCGTGACCAGCTTGATCTGCTCGTCGCTGTGGGTGCCCGGCAGGACCGCGACAAATTCGTCGCCGCCCACGCGCGCCAAAGTGTCGCTGTCGCGCAGCGTCTTGCGCAGGCGCGTCGAGGCCAGGCGCAGCAAGGCGTCGCCGATGGGATGGCCCAGGCCGTCGTTGACCTTCTTGAAGCCGTCAAGGCCGATGGCAACGATCGCAAAACCCTGGCCCGAGCGGCGCGCCTGGGCGATCACGACACGGATCCGGTCCGACAGGAGCAGGCGGTTCGGTAGTTCCGTGAGCGCATCGTGGGTGGCCATGTGGCGCAAGCGTGCTTCGGTGGCGTGCTGGGACGACATGTCGCGCCCGACCACCAGCAGACCGGCAACCCCGGCCGGGCCGGCATGGGCCGACAGGCGCAGTTCGAACCAGGTTTCGCGGTGGTCGCTGCGCATGCGTACCGCGACGCGGACCGGCTCGGCGCCGGGCGGCTGCACCAGTGCGTCGGTCACGGCAATGCGCAGCACGGGCTGGTCGACGTCGGCGGCAAAGGCGGTGAGGGGCACTGCGGCATCGCCGACGATGGCGAACAGGCGGCGCGTGCGCTGGCTGGCAAACACCAGGTGCCCGGTGCGGTCGAGCCGAAATACGATGTCGCCAGCCGCTTCGAGCAGATGGTCGAGCTGGTCGGCGTCGCCACGCGCGGCTGGTGGACTGGTGGGCATAGATCAAGAGCTCTCTTGTGGTGGATCAACCAGAAGCAAACTGAAGCCTACTGTATCACTGAATTTTGCTGAAATGCACGAAAAAGTCACGTTGTTGGCATAGTTTCCACAAATCATGGAGGACAGATGCGGATCATGCAATATGCATGCATTGCGCGCCGCACTTGCCTGCACCTGCGCTTTGCGCTAGCCTGCTTCGCGCGTCCTGCACCGCCCGTCCACGCTCAGCGAAAGCGCCACGCCATGAACCAGTTCGATACCCACGCCGTTTTCAACCAGGCCAGCCCGTTTGCCGACATCAATCTGTTCGCCTGCGACCTCGCGCTGCAGGAAGCGCTGGTGCGCGAAGGGGGCGGCGCCAGCCTCGATGCATTGCACTCGCTGGGCGCGCAACTGGGGCAGGCTTCGGTGCTCGACCTGGCACGCCTGGCCAACGTCCACGCACCCATCCTGCATAGCGTCGACCGCAGCGGCAACCGCATCGATGAAGTCGAATTTCATCCAGCCTGGCACCAGTTGATGACGCTGATGATCGGTGCCGGCGTGCACGCCGCGCCCTGGGATTCGGGATTGCCGGGCGCGCAGGTGGCGCGCGCGGCCCAGTACCTGCTGTTCGGCCAGGTGGAAAATGGCGCCCAGTGCCCGGTGACCATGACGTACGCCGCGGTGCCGGCGCTGCGCCAGGCCGGGCCGATCGCGCAAAAATGGCTGCCCAAAATTCTGTCGCGCCAGTACGATCCGCGCTCGCTGCCGATCGGGCAAAAGCATGGCGCCCTGATCGGCATGGGCATGACGGAAAAGCAGGGCGGCACCGACGTGCGCGCCAATACCACCCGCGCCACGCCGTTCGATGCGCGCATGGCGCGCGAACGCTTCGGCGCCGAAGGCGACGGAGCGTGGGAGATCGTCGGCCACAAGTGGTTCTTTTCGGCGCCGCAGTCCGATGCCCACCTGGTGCTGGCCCAGACCGGGGACGAGGGCAGCGCCGCGCTGTCGTGCTTTTTCGTGCCGCGCTATCTGCCCGACGGCAGCCGCAACGCCATCCGCGTACAGCGTCTCAAGAACAAGCTGGGCAACCGCTCGAATGCCTCGTCCGAAGTGGAATTTTGCGGCGCCGCGGGCTGGCTGATCGGCCAGGCCGGGCGCGGCATTCCCACGATCCTGGAAATGGGCGGCTATACGCGACTCGACTGCGTGCTCGGGAGCGCCGCCATTATGCGCGCCGCGCTGACCCACGCGCTGCACCATGCGCGCCAGCGGGCGGCATTCGGGCGCAAGCTGGCCGACCAGCCCCTGATGCAAAATGTGCTGGCCGATCTGGCGCTCGAATCGGAAGCGGCGAGCGTGTTCGCGCTGCGCCTGGCGCGCTGCTTCGACCAGGGCAATGATCCGGCCCAGGCGCTGCTGGGGCGCATCCTCACCCCGGCCGGCAAGTACTGGCTGTGCAAGCGCGGCCCGGCCTTCGGCGCCGAAGCGATGGAGGTCATGGGCGGCAATGGCTACGTGGAAGACGGCCCGCTGGCGCGCCTGTACCGCGAATTTCCCGTCAATTCGATCTGGGAAGGCTCGGGCAACGTCATGTGCCTGGACCTGTTGCGCGCCTTCGGCAAGACCCCGGCCGCGCGCGACGCGCTGGCGGCGGAACTGGCGCTGGCCGGGCGCGCCGATGGCGCCTTCAACGCCTATGCCGACGCGCTGCTGGCCGACCTGGCCCAGCCCCAGAGCGACGAATACGGCGCGCGCCGTCTGGCCGAGCGCATCGTGGTGGCGCTGCAGGGCGCACTGCTGATCGCCCATGCGCCTGCCTGCGTGGCGCACGGCTTCGTGACCTCGCGCATCGCGCGCGAGGTGGGCGGCGCGTTCGGCCGTCTGCCGGCCGGGGTCGACTGCGGCGCGATCCTGGCGCGTGCTTTGCCCATATAGTAAGTATTTTTGCAAAATGCGGACAAACTTCGCGCTGGCTGGGATAATGGCGCCTAAGTCACAACAATGAAAAAAACTTCACCATGAAACAAGATCCACGTTTTCCGAACCTGTTCATCCTGAACCACCCGCTGATTCAGCACAAACTGAGCCACATGCGCGAGCGCGACACGTCGACCCGCACCTTCCGCGAACTGCTCAAGGAAATCACCCTGCTGATGGGGTACGAAATCACCCGCGATCTGCCGCTGACCACCCGCAAGATCGAAACGCCGCTGGAAACCATCGACGCCCCCGTCATCGCCGGCAAGAAGCTGGCCATCGTCCCGATTCTGCGCGCCGGCATCGGCATGAGCGACGGCCTGCTGGAACTGGTGCCGTCGGCGCGGGTGGGCCATGTGGGCGTATTCCGCGATCCCGAGACCCACAAGCCGGTTGAATACCTGGTGCGCCTGCCCGATACGGCCGACCGCATCTTCATCCTGTGCGATCCGATGGTGGCGACCGGGAATTCGGCGGTGCACGCCATCGACGTGCTGAAAAAGCGCGGCGTGTCGGACGAGCAGATCATTTTCCTGGCGCTGGTGGCGGCCCCCGAAGGCGTGACCGTGTTCCAGAATGCGCACCCGAACGTCAAGATCTACGTCGCCTCGCTCGACTCGCACCTGAACGACCATGCGTACATCGTGCCGGGACTGGGCGATGCGGGCGACCGCATCTTCGGCACCAAGTAAGTCGCGCACGATGGCAACGCTGATCGACAAGGATTTCTTCGCGCGCCTGAACGCGCTCAACGACAAGTTCGCCGCCAGCGTGCCCGCTACGCTGGCACGCCTGCGCGGCTACCAGAGCGCGTTCGACCCGGACGCGCCGGATGCGGCCATCATCACCGACTTGCACCAGACGCTGCACACGATTGCCGGCTCGGCGGCGACGTTCGGGTTTCGCGTGTTCGGCCACCAGGCGCGCAGCCTCGAGCAGCGCCTGCGGGTGCTGATGGCGTTCGAGACGGTGGCCCCGAACGACTGGCGCCACTGGCTGGCGGCGCTGGACGATTACCTGAACTGGGCCGAGCGCGACGCGCGCGCGGAAAGCTTCCCCAGTGGCGAAGCGCTGCAATAGCGCGCCATGCGCCTGTTGATTATGCGTTAATGCAACGACGGGTGCGATGATCGTTTGATGTAACGCAAACTTCCATAGTATCCATGCCCTATATTCATCGTACTGCCGCTGCAAACAAGGCGCTGTGCAAGCCGGAGGTTTCGGTCATTTCAGCGTTCCGCAGGTTTATTTTGCAGAGAACGTGATTTTTGTGATTTATTGGGTATAATACGGGATCGTTGGATTCGAGGTAGTAGTGCAGTCTGTCTGTCATTTCTTTCTTGCTTCTTCAAACGATCTAAAACGGGCGTAAGCCCACAAACTGAAATAGGAAATTGTAATGGCAACTGGCATCGTAAAATGGTTCAATGATTCGAAGGGCTTCGGCTTTATTACCCCTGACGAAGGCGGCGAAGATCTGTTCGCTCACTTCTCGGCTATCCAGTCGGCAGGCTTCAAATCGCTGCAAGAGAACCAGCGCGTCTCTTTCGAAGTAACCGCTGGCCCTAAAGGCAAGCAAGCTTCGAACATTCAGCCACTGTAATATCGCTGAGTCAAACGACTAAGAAAATCCTCGGTTTCCGAGGATTTTTTTTCGTCTATTCGTTTCAAAAAAACCGGGGTCAGACCTCAAATCTGGAATATTCCAGATTTGAGGTCTGACCCCGGTTTTTTTGTAATGTTTCTGTTGTTTATGGACGGTGCCAGTAGCCGGGCTGGGCGTAGGTGTGGCGCAGGAAGTCGACGAAGGCGCGGATGCGCAGCGGCAGGTGGCGTCGCTGGGCGAATACGGCGTAGATGTCGTTGCCCGGCGCGGAGTAGGCGTCCAGCACCGTCTTGAGGCGGCCGTCGGCGATCTCGCCGCTCACTTCCCACATCGAGCGCCAGGCCAGGCCCTTGCCGGCCAGCGCCCAGTCGTGCAGGACGGCGCCATCGTTGCATTGCATGTTGCCGGCGACCTTGAGCGTGACGCTCTTGCCATTGTCGAGGAAGGTCCAGCCGCGCTGGCTGCCTTCGCTGCTGATGGCCAGGCAGTTGTGGCGCGCCAGGTCGGCCAGGGTGCGCGGCACACCATGCCGCTTGAGGTAGGAGGGCGCGGCCACCAGCACGCGCTGGTTGTCGGCCAGCTTGACGCCCACCAGGCTCGAGTCCGACAGGCTGGCGATGCGGATGGCCACGTCGACCCCTTCGCCCACCACGTCGACCACGCGGTCGTTCAGGTTCAGATTGAGCGTGACGTCGCGGTGCTCGGCCAGGAAGGAGGGCAGCAGCGGCGCCACGTGCTGGCGCCCGAAGCCGGCCGGGGCCGATACCAGCAGGTGGCCGGTGGCGCGCGCGCTGCGCTCGGCGACCGCGCTCTCGGCTTCTTCCAGCTCGGCCAGGATGCGCTGGCAGTCTTCCAGGAAGGCCGTGCCCTCGTTGGTGAGGACCAGCTTGCGCGTGGTCCGCTGCAGCAGCTTGACGCCCAGGCGCGCTTCGAGCGCGTCCAGGCGGCGTCCGATCATGGCCGGAGCGATGCCCTCGGCCCGGGCCGCGGCCGACAGGCTGCCGCGCGCGACGACCTCGACAAAGGTGGAAATCTGGCGAAACTGGCCCATGCAGTGCTTCTCCCGGCTGTGACAAAAACGCACAGATGAATGTATTTAATGTCTCGTTTAGCTACGCAATAGTGAATATACTGGATGACAGATGATTCGTCCAAGCATACAACTTCACTTTTAACAGGAGCAACCATGACCTTCGCAACGCCCGCCGGCATGACCATCACGGCAGAAATCAAAGCCGGCTATGAACAGATTCTCACACCCGAGGCACTGGCCCTGGTGGCCAAGCTGACGCGTGCCTTCGAGCCGCGCCGCCAGCAATTGCTGGCTGCGCGCGTCGAGCGCGCCAAGCGCCTCGATGCAGGCGAGCGTCCCGATTTTCTGCCGGAAACCGCGCACATCCGCGCCGGCGACTGGACCATTGCACCAATTCCCAAGGCGCTCGAATGCCGCCGCGTGGAAATCACCGGCCCGGTCGAACGCAAGATGGTCATCAATGCCTTCAATTCCGGCGCCGACAGCTACATGACCGATTTTGAAGATTCGAACACGCCCAACTGGGACAACCAGATCACCGGCCAGATCAATATGCGCGACGCCGTGCGCCGCACGATTTCGCTCGAACAAAACGGCAAGACCTACAAGCTCAACGACAAGATCGCCACGCTGGTCGTGCGTCCGCGCGGCTGGCATCTCGACGAAAAGCACGTGCTGGTCGACGGCAAGCGCGTCTCGGGCGGCATCTTCGACTTCGCCTTGTTCATGGTCCACAATGCCAAGGAACAGCTGGCCCGCGGCGCCGGACCGTACTTCTATCTGCCGAAGATGGAATCGCACCTGGAAGCGCGCCTGTGGAACGATATCTTCGTGATGACCCAGCAAGAGCTGGGCCTGGCGCAGGGCACGATCAAGGCAACCGTGCTGATCGAAACCATCCTGGCTGCCTTCGAGATGGACGAGATCCTGTATGAATTGCGTGAACATAGTTCCGGCCTGAATGCGGGCCGTTGGGATTACATCTTCTCGTGCATCAAGAAATTCAAGCTCGACAAGGATTTCTGCCTGGCCGACCGTCCGAAAGTGACGATGACGTCGCCGTTCATGCGCGCGTATGCTTTGCTGCTGCTCAAGACCTGCCACAAGCGCAATGCCCCGGCCATCGGCGGCATGGCGGCGCTCATCCCGATCAAGAACGATCCGGAAAAGAACGAGATCGCCATGGGTGGGGTGCGCAACGACAAGGCGCGTGACGCGACCGATGGCTACGACGGCGGCTGGGTGGCCCACCCGGGTCTGGTCGAGCTGGCCATGGGCGAGTTCACCAAGGTGCTCGGCGACAAGCCGAATCAGATCGACAAGCAGCGTCCCGACATCAACGTCAGCGCCGATGAATTGCTGGACTTTAAGCCGGAAGCGCCGATCACGGAGGCGGGCTTGCGCTACAACATCAACGTCGGCATCCACTACCTGGGCAGCTGGCTCGCCGGCAATGGTTGCGTGCCGATCCATAACCTGATGGAAGATGCGGCCACCGCCGAAATCAGCCGCTCGCAAGTGTGGCAGTGGATCCGCTCGACCAAGGGCGTGCTCGACGATGGCCGCAAGGTCACCGCCGACATGGTGCGCGCGATGATTCCAGAGGAACTGGCCAAGGTCAAGGAAGTCGCGCCGAATGGCGACAATCCAACCTATGTGCGCGCGGCGCAGATCTTTGAAGAAATGTCGACGTCGGAATCGTTCGCCGAATTCCTGACCTTGCCGTTGTACGAAGAAATCTGATCCGACGATCGACGTCTAGAAGGTGTTTTTCCACTCGCGCAAGGCGGTAAAGGCGGCCAGTTCGCCGGCGCCCGGCGCGAGTTTTCCCAGTGCGACCAGCGTGCCGGCAATGCCCGGCTGAGCGCTGCGCAAGAAGGGATTGGTGGCTTTTTCCTTGCCGATGGTGGTGGGAATGGTGGCCAATCCCTGGGCGCGGCGCGCGCTGTCGGCGTCCATCCGCGCCAGCAGGGCGGGATTGCCTGGCTCCGCTGCCAGGGCAAAGCGCAGGTTCGACAGCGTATATTCATGCGCGCAATACACCAGAGTGGCCTCCGGCAACGCGGCAAGCTTGCCCAGCGAGGCCAGCATTTGTGCCGGCGTGCCTTCAAACAGGCGGCCGCAACCGGCACCAAACAGGGTGTCTCCACAAAACAGCCAGGGTTCCTGTGCATCGTCGCGCACGTAGGCGATATGGCCACGGGTGTGGCCCGGCGCGTCCAGTACGCGCACACGCAGCGCCAGCCCCGGCACGTCGACCACGTCGTCCTGGCCCAGCGGCACAGTCACGGCGGCAATCCCATCGCCGCGCGGCCCGAACACCGGCACTGCCGCCTGCGCCAGCAAGGCAGGCACGCCGCCAATATGGTCAGCATGGTGATGGGTGAGTAAAATGGCGGTGAGCGTGAGATGATGAGCAGCAAGCGCGGCCAGGATGGGTTCGGCCGCGCCCGGATCGATGACGGCGGCGTTGCTGCCATCGTGTACGAGCCACAAATAGTTATCGTTGAAAGCGGGAACCGCGAGAACGCGCAACGCGCCGTGCTGGGCTGAAAGCATAGTGAAGGTATCGAAAAAGGGTAGGCATGGATAGCGCGGCATCCGAGAAGTCCATTATAGCGCTCGACAGCTGGCTGCAAACGCCAGCCGGCTTGTACGTGCGCGCCTGGGAGCAAGCGTGTCTCGATGAATTGACTGCCGATATCTTCGGTTTCAATGCCATTCAGATCGGCTTGCCGCAAATCGATGCGCTGGCGGCCAGCCGCATGCCCAATAAATGGCAGGCGGCGACCCGGATGTCGTCGCTGGAACAATTGAAGACGGCGCCGGGTGGGCGCCAGATCGCCGTGGCGCTCGATTTTGCCGAGCTGCCATTTGCCTCCCAGAGTCTGGATCTGGTCGTGTTGCCGCATGTACTCGAATTTGCCGCGGAACCGCACCAGGTGCTGCGCGAGGTCGAGCGCGTATTGATACCGGAAGGGCAGGTGATCATTTGCGGCTTCAACCCGGCCAGCCTGTGGGGGGCGCGCCAGGGTCTGGGCAGGCTGACCGGGTCGCATTATCTGCCCGTGGCAGGCGAATTCATCTCTATGCCGCGCATGAAAGACTGGTTAAAATTACTGAATCTGGGTGTGTCGCGCAGCCATTTCGGCTGTTACGCGCCGCCTTGCCGCACGCCGCAGTGGCTAAACCGCTTTTCTTTCATGGAACAGGCAGGCCAGCGCTGGTGGCCCTATCTGGGCGCGGTGTACATGGTGAATGCGATCAAGCGTGTCAAGGGCATGACCATGATCGGGCCTGCCTGGAGCAAGAAATCGGCGTCGGCGCCCCAAGCGGTGCCTGCGACCAATCGCAAGAATGACTGAGAAAGAGTGCATGAGCAAAGTAGAGATTTTCGCGGATGGCGCCTGCAAGGGCAATCCGGGTACGGGTGGCTGGGGTGCGTTGCTGGTCGCTGATGGGCACGAGAAGGAACTGTTCGGTGGCGAATTAAATACCACCAATAACCGCATGGAATTGCGCGCCGTGATCGAGGCGCTCACCGCGCTGACGCGGCCCTGTGAAGTCACGCTGTACACCGACAGCCAGTACGTGCAGAAGGGTATTTCCGAGTGGATTCATGGTTGGAAGGCGCGCGGCTGGAAAACAGCTGCCAAGGAGCCGGTCAAGAATGAAGACCTGTGGAAAATGCTGGACGTGGCGCAAGGCCAGCACAAGGTGGAGTGGAAATGGGTGCGCGGGCATAACGGCCATCCGGGCAACGAACGCGCCGACGGCCTGGCCAACCGCGGCGTCGACACGGTACGCCGCTAAGCTTTGCTATACTTCGCGCCATTGATTTACCTCACCGAAATTTTCCATGCGCCAAATCGTCCTCGATACTGAAACCACTGGCTTGAATCCCCGCACGGGCGACCGCGTCATTGAAGTGGGTTGCGTCGAACTCAAGAATCGCATGCTGACGGGGAATAACTTCCATCGGTACATCAATCCAGAGCGCGATTCGGAAGAGGGGGCGCTAGCCGTCCACGGCTTGACGACGGAGTTCTTGCGCGATAAGCCGAAATTCGCCGACATTGCTGCGGAGTTGCGCGATTATATTCAGGGCGCCGAAGTCATTATCCACAATGCGCCGTTCGATCTGGGCTTTTTGAATAACGAGTTCAAGCTGCTGGGATTGCCTCCGTTCACCGAACACTGCAGTGGCGTCATCGATACCCTGGTCAATGCCAAGGAAATGCATCCCGGCAAACGCAATTCGCTCGATGCGCTGTGCGACCGCTATGGCGTGTCCAATTCCCATCGCAAACTGCACGGGGCCTTGCTCGATGCCGAATTGCTGGCCGACGTTTACCTGTCGATGACGCGCGGGCAGAATTCGCTGTCCATGGACCTGGAAGAGGAAGCGGGCGAGGGCGGCAGCGTGCTCGAGGCCGTGGCCCTGGCCGAGGTGATCATTCTGGCAGCCAGTGCCGATGAACTGGCCGAACACGAGAGCGTCCTCGGTGGCTTGGACAAAGCGGTGAAGGGCAGCTGCATTTGGAGAAATTACGCGTAAAACGTGACGTTTGCAGAACGGTATGCGATAATACGCCCCGTTCCGGGAGGTTAGCTCAGGGGTAGAGCACTGCATTCACACTGCAGGGGTCGCAAGTTCGAAACTTGCACTTCCCACCAAGAATTTGTTCAAAGAATCAGGCTTGCCACATGCGTGCGCAAGCCTTTTTTTATGGCGATTTGCCGCGGGTGAACCCGCAGGCGCCCATGCGCCAGCGGCTCGCCATGGCCAAGACCAGCTGCGCCCAGTCGGGAATATTTACACCTGGCCCCGCCATTCGCCCTCCGCGCCGTTGCGCGCGCAGCTAATGCATTGATTGCAAAAGAATAATATTCCACCCACCGAGCATGGCACGATCGATGCTCTGTTTTCCGGAGGCCGAATTTTCCCGGCCGCAACGGAGGCCAGCGATGCGCCATGCGAGCAAGGTTGAGAACAGCGTTCCAGCGTCACGCCAGACGCGCGCCGCGGCGTTCCTCTTCACGCTCGTGCTGCTAGCGGGGTGCAGCGAGAATCGTCCTTCCGACAGCACATCACCGCAGACGCGCCTGCTTTCCGAACGGGTGGTGGCCGTCAACGATGTGCTCGGCTTGTATCGCTGCCTGGACGAACTGGGCGCCGCTTTGCGCAAGCATCCCGGACATACCGAGGTCAGCCTGGCCTGCGCCGCCGGCACCTACCGCGGGCGCACCAGCGCCAGCCAGCCTTGCGAACTCCAGGTCGACGGTGTCAACGGTGAATTCCGCTTTCAGGTCGACCGTGAAACGGTCCGCATCCGTCTCGACCATGTGGGCCACGGCGCCGACGGCAGCGCCACCCACAATCTGGAGGATGCCAGCGCCCCAGCCCAGCCCGGCATTCAGCTGACCCGCTTTAGCGGCGGGCGCATTCCCACGACCGAAGCGTTGATCCTGCGTTTTGGCAAGGCCTTGCCAGCCCTGCCGCAAATGCTTTATCAGCGCAGCGCTGAAGGCCCGCCCACGGCCATCGTCTGTCACTTCGGTAAGTGACACTGCTTTCCATTGCGTTTTTCACCCAGTCCAGGAGAACCACGATGAAGTCACCACCCAGAATCGATGCAGTCCGAGCCCTGTTGTCAGGTGCCGCCATGAGCGTCTTGCTGATGTGCAGCGCCAACGCCCATGCCGGATTGATTGCCTACACGGACCAGGCCGCGTTCAATCTGGCCATCGCCGGCTGGAGCGCGACCACCACCGACTTCGAATCGGAAGCGGGCGGCACCATGTACGGCGTGGGCAGCGGACCGGCCGGATCCGGCTTCACGCTGGCGTTGTCCGGACCGGACGCGCCCGCCATGACGCCCACCGTGGGCGACCTGTTCTGGACTACGTCGGGCATGCATTACCTCGGCCTCGACAATCCGGACACGGCGTTCGAAGCGGGCGACGAGCTGACCTTCACCTTTACCAGCGGCATGCATGGCTTTGGCCTGTATGTGATTGGCACGCAAGATATCGGCGCCGGTGATATTACCCTGACCACAAGCACGGGCAGCGTCGCCAACGCCGCCGTCGCCAACCTGAGCGATGGCCAGGGCAGTTACGCCTTCTTCCTCGGCCTGGCCTCGGACGACGCCACCACCTTCAGCAGCATCACTCTGCACAACCTGACCTTGCTCGATCCGCGCCTGCTCAACATCGCCATCGACGATGTGACCCTGTCGCGGCAGCGCGACGACAACCAGGTGCCGGAGCCGGGGGCGCTGCTGTTGTGCCTGACGGGATTGCTCATCGCGGCACGCACGCGGCGGCAGGGATAAAAAACGCATCGAACCAGCACGCTCACCACCACCAGGAGGATCATCATGTTTGCAGCATCAATTCGTCGGGTTGTCGCTACTGTTGTTGTCCTGACCGGCCTGCAGGCCTTGCCTGCGGCTGCGCAAAGCGAACCGTTCATCGGTCAAATCATGTGTGCGGGATTTAATTTCGCGCCGCGGGGCTGGGCCGAACTGAATGGCCAGCTGTTGCCGATTTCCCAGAACACGGCCCTATTTTCCTTGCTGGGAACCTACTACGGCGGTAACGGTCAAACCACGTTCGCCTTGCCGGACATGCGCGGGCGCACGCTGTTGCACGCTGGCCAGGGCCCCGGGCTGTCGCCACGCGACCAGGGGGAAATGAGCGGAACGGAGGCAACGTCGCTGAGCACGTCGAACTTGCCCGCGCACGCCCACCCCTTCGCTCCGCTGGGCAGCAACAATGACGCCAACTCGGTCTCGCCGTCCGGCAAAGTGCCAGCGGCCAAGGCCCGAACCACGCTGTACACCGACCCCACCAATCTGGTGGCACAGTCGCCCAGCACCACCGGCGCCACCGGCGGCAATGTGCCGATCAATAATATGCAGCCTTACCTGGTGGTGAAGTGCTTCATTGCACTCAATGGCATTTTCCCATCGCGCGACTAAGGCGCGGTGGCGGCGGAGCGCTGCGCGCGCTCTGCCGCCGACAAGGTGAAAATCTCGACCCCGTCATCGGTGACCGCGACCGTGTGTTCGAACTGGGCCGACAGCGAATGGTCTTTGGTGACGGTCGTCCATTTGTCGCCCAGCACCTTGACCTCGTAGCCGCCCGCATTGACCATCGGTTCGATGGTGAAGAACATGCCGGGCTCAAGTACGATGCCCGTGCCGCGCTTTCCCTGATGCACGACCTGCGGGGTGTCGTGGAAGATCTGGCCCACCCCATGTCCGCAAAAGTCGCGCACCGAGGAAAATCGCGCCGCGCGCACGACCGCATCGATTTCCGCGCCAATATCGCCCAGCGTAGCGCCGGGCCGCACCAGCGCCACGCCCGCCATCATGGCTTGGTAGGCCACATCGACCAGGCGGCGCGCGAGGATCGACACTTCGCCCACCTTGAAGGTGCGGCTGGTGTCGCCGTGCCAGTTGCCGTCGATCTTGGGCGTGACGTCGATGTTGACGATATCGCCCGCCTTGAGGATTTTGGTGGGCGAGGGCACGCCGTGGGTGACCACGTGATTGACCGAGATGCAGCTGGCGTGCTTGTACCCGTGGTAATCGATGGTCGCAGGAATGCTGCCAGCGGCGCGCATGAAGGCGTCGCACAGGCTGTCCAGCTCGGCTGTCGAGATGCCCGGCTTCACGAACGGTGCAATGTAGTCGAGGGTATCGGCGGCAATGCGTCCGGCAATACGCATTTGTTCCACATGCTCGGCATCGTGCAGGCGGATCGGTTTGCCGTAATCTTTTTGGGTCGAATAGCGCATGGGGGTCAGTCGGAAACGATGGGGGTGGAATCGAGGGCCAGCACGGCGTCGTGCGAGGCGCGCAAGACTTGGTCGATGCGGGCCGGAATGGGCAGGTCTTGCAGCAAGAACGGTTTGATCATGGCAAACGGCGAGGCGAACAGCGTAAAGCGCAAAACGGCTTCCAGTTCCGGATCGGTACTGCGCTGCTGGATGCGCTCCAGGCATTGGCGAAAGCACTGGTCCAGCGCCGCCTGCTCGGCTTCCAGCGCGGCGCTCAGTTCGGCGGACAGCGTTTCCTGAAAGACTGGGCGATCGTCGCATTGCAGCAGGAACGCCGCGTGGATGGGCTCGCTGCGGCACCAGGCCAGCAGGGCGTCAACGCCATCCCGGGTCTGACCCCGGGACCAGTGTCCGGCGACCTGGGTACGGAAATCGGCCCGCACGCGCAGCCAGGCACGCGCCAGAATGGCGCCGCGCGATTCGAAGCGGTGGTAGACCGACCCGGTCGGCGCACCGGCTTTGCCGGCGATGGCGGCAATCGAGACCGACGCCACACCGCAGTGGGCGACCAGCGTGATCGCGGCATTGATTATGTTGTCGTCAGTAAATTTAGCGAGTCGGACCATTCAAATAGAATACGGATTCTATTTGGATTTGTCAAATATGCGACGTTTATCTGTCACTCTGTTGCAATAAATTGTAATAATTGGCAACCGTGTTGTCGCAATGCTGATTCCTCTGGCATCATTTCTGAATACTAACAATTATTAGTCAGGAGACATCTTTTATGACGGACTTGGATATGCACATCGACCAGAATGAAGTGTTACGCCAAGCGTTTTTGCGCGGTGCGGGCTTGGCGCCGGATGCCATCGGCAGCTTGACGCCAGAAATGATGGAAACATTGGGCAAAGTTCTCAATGGCAGCATGCAGGGTGTCATCGAGCTGCTGGCATTGCGCTCCCTGGTCAAGCAGGAAGTCAAGGCGGGCGTGACGGTCGTCGTGCTGCGTAATAACAATCCACTCAAGTTCTTCCCCGACAGCCAGACGGTGATGACCCAGATGCTGCGCAAGAAAATGCCAGGCTTCATGGATCCCCTGGAAGCCATCGACGATGCCATGGCCGACCTGCAGGGACATCAAAAAGGTGTCGTTGCCGGCACCAAGGCAAGCATGACGCGCGTGTTGTCGCGCCTGCGTCCGGAACGCTTCGAAAACCAGCTCAAGCCGGCCATGCAGTACCGCGTGCTGCCGATGCTGCGCAAGGCGGCCCTGTGGGATCAATACTGCCAGCAGCACCGCAAGATCGCCGCCGAAGCGCAAGACAACTTCAAGACCCTGTTCGGCCCCGATTTCCTCGAGGCGTACGAGAAAGAAGTCGCTGCGGCCGGCAACGGCGAGAAGCGCTGAGCACGGCCGTCTGCGGCCATCGCCTACGCGAAATAGTCGGCGCCACTGTCGTGGCGCGTCCTCAACGCGGCCAGCATCTGCTTTTCCGCCAGGTCGCCCGCCCAGACCGGGCGCAGCTGGAAATGCGGTTCGTCATGGATCGTTTTCCAATTGCCGCCCCATTCCAATCCCAGCTCCACGCCCAGCGCACCGACCGCCTTGTACTTGGGTGATTCCCCCTTGTACTGGCCAGCCTCGAAAATCCCGATATCGAACGCAATGCCAAAATTGTGGTTGGACTGCCCCCCCTTGGCGTTGGTGACGATGCGGCCGGGCAGGGTGCGTCCCTGGGCATACAGCGCATCTTGTTCCTCGTAGGTCCGCAAGCCGCTGATGATCTTGATCGTGATTCCCACCTCCTTGGCCCGGTCCACCAGCGCACGCGCATACGGTTGCACCGATGGGTGCAGGGTCGCGATGCATTTTTCGCTGCGGGCATCGACCGGCAGCAGGGGCACGCTCGCTGCCGCCTTCGCTGCCTGCGGGCTGACGATGCGGTTGTAGATCGCATTCCAGGTTTCGGGGCCGGCCTTGCCGTCGTGTTCGATGCCCAGCTTGGTCTGGACTTCGGAAATCATGTCGCTCAGTCGCATGGTGATCTTTCTAGAGGAGGGAGGATAGGACTACTCCTACAGGCTAGAAGCAAAATAGCAAAACACCATCTCCAAAAGTCACACGCCAGAAAAATGTTGCATCCCAACGCGGGTCGGGCGCGGAATGTGTAGTATGGAAGGGCGCAATTTTCGGAGAGTCCATGAGCACACCCATCCCCGTCGAATTTTGGTACGACTTTGGCAGCAACTATAGTTACCTCGCAGTCATGCGCATCGAAGCCGTGGCGAAAAAATATGGCGTGCCCGTCCAGTGGCGCCCCTTTTTGCTTGGCCCCATCTTTCAATCGTTTGGCTGGAATGATTCGCCCTTTGTCCTGCAAAAGGAAAAGGGCGACTACGTCTGGAAAGACATGGTGCGCGAGAGTAAAAAATACGGCTTGCCGTTTCGCCGGCCCACCACCTTTCCGCGCACCGCCGTACAAGCGACCCGCCTCGCCCTGCTGGGCTCGAACGCGGAATGGGGCGCGGAATTCAGCCGCCGCATCATGCTCCTCAATTTTGCCCTTGACCAGGACATCGCCAGCGATTCGCTCGTGCTCGCCGTCCTGCGCGACATGGGCTTGCCGGCCGATGCGCTGATGGTGGCGGCGCGGGCCGACGAGGTCAAGGCGCGCCTGCGCGACCAGGTGGCACTGGCGCACCGCATGGGCATGTTTGGCGCGCCCACCTGCATGGTGGGCAGCGAGATGTTCTGGGGCAACGACCGGCTCGACGATGCCTTCCGTCTGGCAGCCGGCCGCTGAGCGCGGTCACACGGCGCCGTCGATGACGACGGTGGCGCCGCTCATGTAGCTGTTGCGGTCGGAGACGAAAAATGCCGCTGCCTGGGCCACTTCCTCGACCGTGCCCAAGCGTCCCAGCGCGCAATGGCGCAGGTATTCGCTCATTTTGGCCGCTGGTACATTGCCGCTCACGCCTTCGTCGAGCACACCGGGCGCCAGGCAATTGACCGTGATGCCGTAGCGGCCCACTTCCTTGGCCAGCGCCTCGGTCATGCCCTTGAGGGCGGCCTTGGCGGCGCTGTAGTGCACCGGCGCCTGCATCATCTTGACGCCAGCGAGCGAACTGATATTGAGGATGCGGCCGCGCTGCTGGTGGATCATCCCGCGCAGCACCGCCTGGGTCGTCAGGAATGCGCCCTTGACGTTGGTGTTCATCATGCGGTCCCAGTCTTCTTCTTCCATGAGCGCCAGCGGAACCACCTGGCCGATGCCGGCATTGTTGATCAGGATATCGATGGCGCCAGCCTCCTGCTCGATGGTGCGCACCATCGTGTGCAGGCCAGCCTTGTCCAGCACCGATACCTGAAAGGCCCAGGCGCGCACGCCCGTGGCGCGCAGCGCCGCCAGCACCGCCATCGCTTCGTCATGCGAACGCGTGTAATTGAAGGCGACGTTGGCGCCTTCCTGCGCCAGGGCCATGCACAGGGCGCGGCCCAGACCACGCGATCCGCCCGTGACCAGGGCGGTCCGTCCCGCCAGCATCCCCGTCATTTGAGCACCACCGGTTTGCCGCCGCCCAGGCCGATGGCGTGTGGCGACTTGGCCGGCGTCTCGCCCACGCCGATGCCGGTCAGGGCCTGGCGCGTGTCGGTACGGTGGAACTGGACAATCGACACCGGCGCATCGGTCGTCCAGGGCTTCTTGCCCCAGGCGGCCAGTTCGGTGTCCGGCCCCTTGGCGGCGCCCCGGTGGAACATGTTAAAGCCGCAGGCGGGCATGATGCGCCCGTCCACCTGGGGATAGTGGTGGCAGCACTTGCGCAACCGTTCGAGGTCGAAGTCGTGGCGGTCCATGTAGTGATGCAGGAAGATCGACTTGGCCTGCTTTTCGCCCAGGTGGATCGCTTCCTTGGCGCTGACGGGGCGGTTCGGAAACATCACATCGATGGTGCGGCGCAGCGCCTGCAAAATGTCGCCCGCGCGCTCGATCTCGTCCTGGCGCGCGAACACATCGTGCACGACATCGCTCATGGCGTCATGGATTTCGGGCGACGCGCCCAGCGTGGCCGAGGAGCGCAGCAGCGTGCCGTGCTTGCGGAAGTCGACAAAGCGGGCAAACGGCACGTGGCTGCCATCGTTCATGCGCAGCAGGTAGGTCAGCGACACGCATTGCGGATGGGAGCAGGGCAGCGGGGCGAAGTCGCTGGTCTTGAGCTTGCCGCCGGTTTGCTCCTCGATGGCCTTGATCACGCCGGGAATGGTCAGCCGGTCCATCGGATCGTGGGCGAACTGGCCGCCGCCGGCGCCGGTAAAGGCCACCGGCTGGAAATTCAGCGACAGGAAGTGGTCCTCCGCCAGGAACATCTCGACGATCTGGCCGATCTGGTGTTCGTTGACGCCGCGCGCTGCCACAAAAATGAGCTGGGTCGGAATTTCCAGGTCCTTGAGCATCTTGAGCGCGGCGCTTTTTTCGTCGCACAGGTCGCGCCCGCGGATCTTTTCGTGCGTGTCGGCCGTAAAACCGTCGAACTGCAGGGCCACGTAGGCGCCGCTGGCCTTGATTTTTTCGGCGAACGCGCGGTCGCGGCCCAGCCGCAGGCCATTGGTGATGATGACGATGCGGCCGATTTCCTCGCGCGTGGCGATCTCGATCAGTTCCATCAAGCGCGGATGGCTGGTCGGCTCGCCCCCCGACAGTGCAATCGACTCGACCTGGCCCTCGTTGCGCACGAGCGTGTCGATCATGCGTGCAAACGCCTCGTTCGACAGATGGTTCGCGTTGGTATTGTTGACGATGCAGACCGGGCACTCCAGGTTGCAGTAGTCGGTAATCTCGATGATCGGCAGGCAGGTATGCTGTTCATGGTCGCCGCAGGTGCCGCAGTCGGTCGGGCAGCCCTGGGCCACTTCGGTGGCGAAGACCAGCGGTTCGGTTCCCGCCCGCGCGAACGAATAGGCGTCGACATAATACTTGGCGTCTTCCGACACCAGCGCTTCGGACGGGCCGCACTTGGCGCAGTCCTTGACAAAATAGACCTTGTTATCGCGGATGACTACGTCCGCCGGCAGCAGGGCCAGGCAACCGGGACAGGTCGAGGTGGTGTGCTTGAGGTAGTGATCGCCCTGCTGGGCGGGGTCGACCTCGGCGCGGGCCACAAAGCTGGCCACATAGGCCGTGGCATCGTCGGCGACGAACTGCTCGGACGGCCCGCACTGCACGCAGTGAATCAGGCGCACGACCGTGTCGTCGCGCAGGACCACGCGCGACTCGATCGGGGTGGAACACGTGGCGCACATGGCCATCTCGTGCATGAAAAAGGTGTGGGGCTTGTCTTTGCGGGGTGTGCTGGGGCCGCAGCTCGTGCATTCCATCTGAACCTTTCGACGTGATCTGCTGGTGTTAAGTGTTAGCTATAGGATATGCTAACCTGAATTGCATCGGCTTAGGAAGCGGTGCCGCACTTTCAGAACAGGCAAGGAGCAGTCGATGAGGTACATACTCCTGGATAAAATCACGCAGCTCGCGCCACCGGAGCTGGCGGCGGGAGTCAAATGCGTGTCGCTGTCGGACGATATCTTCGCCGACCATTTTCCGGGCCACCCGATCATGCCAGGAGCGATGATCATCGAGTCGATGGCGCAGCTGGGCGGCGTGCTGGTCGAGGCCAGCATGCGCGAACGCGGCCGCCATGATCTGCACGCGCTGCTCGTCACGGTGGACCGCGCCAAGTTCCGGCATCAAGTGCGGGCTGGCGACAAGATGGATCTGGAATGCCATGGCATTGTCGTGCACGAGGATGGCGGCCAGGTGCGCGGCCTGGCGCGCGTCGACGGCAAGCTGGTGGCCGAGGCGGAGCTGTCGTTCGCGTTTGCCCAGGTCACCAATCCCAAGCTGCTGGCGCGCCGGCGCGAGGTGCTCAATATCTGGTTGACCGGGTCGGCCGAGGAACCATGACGCCAGCGCGGGTGTATGTGCGCGGCGTTGGCGCGATCACTGCGCTGGGCCGCAACTGGCCGGACTCGCTGCAGGCGCTCGCCGCCGGACGCAGCGCCGTGGGACCGGTGCGCGGTTTCGATGTCAGCGGCTTCCCCTCCACGGTGGCGGCGGCCATCGACGGCTTCGACCATCAAGGCGACCGCCGTCTAGCGCTGGTGCGCGCTGCCGCGCGCGAAGCCTGGCAGGAGGCCGCTCTGGAAGACCTGGCGCCGGCCCGCCTGGGTATTTTCCTCGGCGCCGAATCGGGCCGCGCGCCGTTTGCGACCTTGCATGCGCTCACCTGCGGGGCCGGCGGCGGTTCGCGCTTCGACCATGCGCAGTTCGGCGCCAATGCCGGGGCGCTGGTCGCGTCCTTCGATGCCTCCATCATTTCGCCGGCCGCGGTCACGTCGCTGCTGGCGCGCGAGTACGGCGCGCATGGTCCGGCGGTGACGATCTCGCTGGCCTGCTCGTCGGGGGCGAGCGCCATTGCCGAAGCTGCGCGCGCGATCCGCCTGGGAATCTGCGACGCTGCCCTGTGCGGCGGCGTCGGCGCCGACGTCGATCCCATGATGCTGGCTGGGTTCGGGCGTATCGGCGCGCTGAGCGCGCGCGGCGTGTCCTGTCCTTTCGACCTGCGGCGCGACGGCTTTGTCGTCGGTGAAGGCGCGGCCATGATCGTGCTCTCGCGCGAGCGCGGCCAGGCCGACGTCGAGCTGGCCGGTGAAGGCCGCAGCCTGGACGCGCACCACCTGACGGCGCCCGATCCGGCGGGCGAGGGCGCTGCACGCGCCATGCGCACGGCTCTGGCGGCGGCCGGCATCGGCGCGGTCGACTACATTCAGGCCCATGGCACGTCCACGCCGCTCAATGACGCGGTGGAGGCGCTGGCCTTGCACGGCGTTTTCGGCGCGGGTCTCGACAATGCGCTGGTCAGCTCCGTCAAGGGCGCGCTGGGCCACTGGATTGCCGGCGCAGGTGCGCTCGGCTTCCTGTGCGCGCACGCGGCCCTGCGCGACGGCATCGTCCTTCCCACCGCCGGGCTGGCCAGTCCGGACCCCGCCTGTGCGCTGCCGCATGTCATGGGCCGGGCCATCCACCGGCAGGCCGGCACGGCCCTGGTCAACGCCTTTGCCTTTGGTGGGGCCAATTGCTCGCTGGTCGCGAGGCGCTGCGCATGAGGCCCGTGTATGTCCGCGCTGCGGCGGCTGTCAGCGCCTTCGGCTTCGGCTGGCGCGGCCTGGGCGAGGCGGTCATGGACGGCTGGCGCGGGATCGCCGCGGCGGACCAGCTGGCCGCAACCCACGGCGCCGTCCAGGGTGCCCAGGTGCCTGAGATCGCGCCCGGCATCGACATCGAAGCGCGCGCCCGCAAGCTGATGTCGCGCAGCGCGCGTCTTGCTGCCATCGCGCTGGCGCAGGCGCTGGGCGAGGCCGGCTGGCGCGCCGACGAGCGGGCAGGCGCCGCGCTCTACCTTGGCGTGGGCGCATCCGGCTGCGCGATGGATGAACTGACGCGCATGCTGGCCCCTTGCATGGTGGACGGACAGTTCGCGCTCGATCGCTTCGGCACGCAGGGCCTGGCCGCGTGCAATCCCCTGTTCGCCTTCCAGCTGATGAACAATTTCACCCTCTGCCATGGTGCCATCCTGAACGGGACCATGGGACCGAATGGCGCGTTCTACTCGCGCGGCAGCGGCACCGTCGCCGCACTGTCGGAAGCCCACTGGCTGATCGCCTCCGGCGAATGCGGGCAGGCGCTGGCCGGCGGGGCCGATTCGGCCCTGCACCCCGTCACCTGGGCCCAGCTGGTAGCCGATGGATTTGCACGGCAAGGCTTGGTGCCGGGCGAGGGCGCCGGTTTGCTGGCCCTGTCGGGCAGCAGCGACGGTGCGCTGGCGCGCCTGGTGTCGGTCCGGTTCGACAGCGTGCAAGCCATCGTCGCCGCGCTCGACGCGGCAGCCAGCGACGACCTGGTGTTGAGCGCCGCATGGGGCGAACCGGCGCGCGCAGCACTGGGGGCACGGCCGCAGGCTGATCTTGGCATGGCGCTCGGCGATGCGCTGGCCGCCGCACCGGCGCTGGCTTGGTGCGCGGGGCTCGACCTGATCATGTCGCGGCGGGCGCAGCGCGTCTTCGTCGTCAGCGCCGGCATCGATGGTGTTGCTGGCCTGGCGCTGCTGGAGGCGCTGCCATGACGGGCGCCGTCATCACCGGCGTTGGCAGCGTGTGCGCGCTTGGCAGCGGCATTGACGCCCTGTTTGATGGTCTGGCCGCGGCGCGCAGCTGCATTGCACCGGTGGCGTCGTTCGACGCCCGCAGTTTCGACACGCGCGTGGCCTGCGAAGTCATGGCCGGTGCGCCCGATCTGGGCTGGATACGCAGCCAGATCGAGGTCGAGGCTGGTTCTGCTGCGGCGCTGGAACGCTACAGCGAGCGCGGCGCCTGGCGCGACCGCAAGTGCGCGTTTGCCCTGGTGGCGGCAAGCCAGGCCTGGCGCATGGCCGGCTGCGGAGCGGCCGATGCCGGCGCCGCCCTGGTGGTGGCGCTGGGACTGGAGCAAGCGTTTCTCGACGACTTCGGGCCTCTTTTTGGCGCCGATGGCATCGACTGGTCGACGCCGCGCCCGCCGGGCATCCGCATCCGTTCCGATGTCGACTTGAGTGCGCGCCTGATCGCTGACGTGCTGGGCCTGCGCGGACCGGTCATCGTCAACGCCTCGGCCTGCGCCGCGGGCGGGCTGGCGCTTGCCCATGCGGCGTCGCTGGTCGAGCGCGGCGCGGCCGAGGTAGTGCTGTGCGGCGGCGCCGATTCCATGGTCAATCCCTTCGGCCTGGGCGGCATGTCGCGCCTGGGCGCGCCGTCGCCCCGCAACGAGGCGGACGCGTGCCGCCCGTTCGACCGCCGCCGCGACGGTCTGGTCATCGGCGAGGGTGCTGCCATGTTCGTGGTCGAATCGCAGGCGCGCGCCGAACGGCGCGGCGCACGCATTCTGGCCCGGGTGCTCGGTTACGGCAGCACTCAGGACGCCTACCGCGTCACCGCTCCGCGGCCGGATGGCCTGGCTGCCCGCATGGCCATGGAAAAGGCGCTGCAGCGCAGCGGCTTGCCACCGGCGGCGATTGGTTACGTCAACGCCCACGGGACCGGCACGCCGCTCAACGATGTGGCCGAGGCGCGCGCGATCCGCGCCGCGTTCGGCGACCACGATGTACCGGTCAGCTCGGTCAAGGGCGCCATCGGGCATCTGATGGCGGCGTCCGGCGCGATCGAGGCGGCCGTGTGCCTGCTGCCGTTCGCGCGTGGCCTGCTGCCGGGCACGGCCCATCACCGCGACAAGGATCCACTGTGCGAGGTGGACGTGATCGGCGAACAGCCGCGCGCGGCCGAGGTGCAAGCGGTGCTGAGCAATTCGTTCGGCTTCGGTGGCCAGAACGTGTCGCTCGTGCTGGGGAGGCCGCATTGAAGGCCGTTCTGTCCGGGCGGGCCTGGCGTACGCCGCTGGGCGGGACCATCGACGGGGTGATCGCGCGCCTGCTGGCCGGCGAGCGCGCGGCCGCGCCCAATGCGCGCTTCGATGCATCGGCCTACGCCTGCACCCTTGCGTCGACGATCGCCGGGCAGCCGGCGCCGTCGCGCCATGCGCGCTTCTTGCGCAGGATGGGGCTGTTTGCCGTGGAAGTGGCGGCTGAAGCGCTGGCCGACGCGGGCGTGCAGGGCAGCGACCGTGTCGGTCTTTTCTTCGGCTATGGCGGCTTGCGTGCGCATTGGGACGATTTG
>Ga0209023_10001194_pt1 | contig 35814 bp, 32 predicted proteins | sample LakOneMetagenome_FD_187468 | JGI IMG/M metagenome (GOLD analysis project Ga0209023, IMG submission 187468) | Freshwater and sediment microbial communities from Lake Erie, Canada (SPAdes) (version 2) | ecosystem: Environmental > Aquatic > Freshwater > Lentic | place: Lake Erie, Canada...
TATCCAAGTATGAGCACTTTTTTAACGAGGCGATGGCTGTTCTTAAAATAATTTTTTATGCCTAGGTATAAGAACCTGTTTATAAGCAAAGCAAGCCCGAAGCAACCGATATATGAAAATATGAACAGCCTTGATATGGATATTTCCCTGGTAAAGAACAGGTAGAACATGATACAGATAATCCAAACAAGGTAAACCTGGATCGTTCTTTTAATGAAATATTCAAAATTCAAAATAACCTTACCCGTATAGGTACGCATGAAAAAAGCAAGCAGCATCCAGAAAATATTGGATACCGTCCAGTATTGCATATACGCACTTGAATATTCAGGAAGAATGAGTTTACTGAATATGAGGTGGCAAAGGACGTAGGCAATATTCAATACGACCAAATCCAGTATCACTACTGTCATCTGTAAGTATCGTTCAAACTGCCTATGCATGCAAGGTAGTTTTTAAAATGGGTAAACCTGTTTTCATATTGTTTTATCAGAAGTATGTGAAAAGTTCAGTCAGATTTTTTGTTCATCAAACAAAACTTATACACTAATAAACATTTTTAATCGCCTGTCACATTAATATCCAATGCAGGTGAAACCTGATTAGTTTTATATGAACAATGCTTTATTGTCACATCAGAAAATGGTCATAGATAGTGTTCTATCAATTCCTTCGTTTCCTGGATATGTGATTTTGAAGAAGCACCAAACAACACTGATTCAATTCTTGGAAATTTTCCAAGATACTCAATGGCTTCTTTAGGCCTTAATGCGCCTGCGGCCAACACCTGCATGGCAATAGGCCTGAATTCCTTTTCGAGAAGGTATTTTTCATAGATAGCATTTCCACCCGCCATCCTGAAACCTATCTTATTGATGGATGAACAGATGACCGGGTTCTTTATTCCAACTGAGTTCAATGTATCCAGCAATGCTGGCATGTTCATGGTTATATAACCAGGTTCTGCATTGTATTTTTTGCGGATATATGCATCGAACTCAACAAAAATGTCATTCATTTTAAGTCCAAGGATCATATCTACCAGTACATTCTGAATAAATATGACAGGTGTGTTAACGCCTTTGAACATTTTCATTTCGGCATCGATAAAAATTTCCATCAGCTTGCCAAAATCCTTGCTCAGATAGGCCATACCGCCTTTTGCGAATGTGCCGAAAATATTTCCGGGTACATATTGCTTGATCGTTCCCACAATTCCGAGTTCGGTTACGGCATTTGCATACTTATGTGCATAAGGCATGCAGGGATATATATTAAAATCTTTGTACCGGTCCGGGTTTGCACGCATATGATCACAGATATTTGCGATCCTGTCGTGCGTAGTACACATAAATGTATTGAGCCCCAGGTCTATTGCCTGGTCTAAAACCTTGATTATAGAACTATCATCTTTAAACCGTATTGCCTGTGCCCTCGACTTTTCATCCGATACATGGTTCACAGCAAAAAACTGGTTATCGCCAAATAAAACTTTGTCCATCTTAATTTTGTTTTGCTTTTTCGAGTATCATTTCAATCACTTTATCTGTGTAAAACCCCTGCTCGAATGTGTTATATGTTCCTTGCTTTTTATTTATGATATTATCTACAAAATAATCGATCTGTGCACTGTACTCTTCTCCACGCAAATGATAATTTACAGGCAATGCAAAGTCTGTTATGTATTTTATTGTCCAGCCTTTTTCAAGTCCTTCTTTCTGACTGGCTTCTTTTAAATAAACTTTTATTTCAGTAGCATCACAAATGATCTTACCTTTTTTTCCTTCAATGTTCAACGATGTTGACATCTTACGATAAGTTTCATCACTCCAGTTTACCAGCATTACGCCGCTTATTTTATTTTCAAGCGTAAGCAATGTATACACAGCATCTTCAACACCTTTTGAATAAACAGATTTTAATAATGCACCGTTTATTTTTGCGGGGCGACCGATCACTTCCTGGATAAGGTTTAAAACGTGTGAAGCAAAATCGAACATACATCCGCCGCCTTCTTCAGGTTTTGAACGCCAGGTTCCGCCTTTTTCTTTTGTAACAACGGGGCCGTATGCTTCACCGGTGAAATGAACGATCTCACCAATTACATTTGCTTTAAGCAAACGGCTCAGTTCCCTGAATGTTCCTATAAAATGATTGTGATAACCAACCTGGTTTATCAATGATCTTTCTTTTGCGATCTTAACGAGTTCTGCACCTTCGGCAGCCGTAAGACTGAAAGGCTTTTCGCAGAATACATGAATATTTTTTTCCAGCGCAAATTTTACCATCGGGTAATGAAACTTGGTTGGTGTTGCGATCACTACAAAATCGAGTGATTCTTTTTCAAACATTTTCTGGTAATCGCTGTATGTGTTTGTTTTTGTGTACCGCTTGAATGCATCCAGTACCAATGAAGATGTATCACAAACAGCAGTAAGTTCTACAGAAGGATGCGCTCCCACTATAGCCGCATGTGATATCCCCATTTTTCCCAATCCTATAATTCCACCTTTCAACATAATCGTTCTATTTTTTTAATAATGCTATATACTGATCTGTTATTGATTCCCAGTTAAACCTTTCCGAAACATCAGCCTGGCCAAGCTTTGCATTGTTCTGTAATTTTTCTGAATTGCCCAATGCGTATTGCATTTTCTCATTCAGTGAATTGGCATCGCCTGACTTAAAGTGCACTGCATTGTCTTTCGTGATAAAAGTATTTTCTATAATATCAGAACAGATCAACGGAGTGCCCAGCCCCATTACCGTTAGTATCACCGGCGACAACCCTTCGATCAATGAAGGTTGTATATAGGCATATGCATTCTTCATCAGGATATTCGTATCATCTCCATAAACATAACCGGGAAAAATGATCCTTGGATCCTTTGTGCTTTTTACCTTCATCTCGTAATCGCCGGGATTGGGTGATCCGCCAATAAGAACTAATTTTTTACCTGTTTTTAATTTTTCAAAAGCTTCTACCAGTAAGTGTAATCCTTTGTCTGGTATGAACCTTCCCACAAAAAGAAAATATTCCTGTGGTTTTATTCCTGTTTTATCAAGAATGTCAATATTTGCTGGCGGGACTTTTACTTCGGAGCCATAAGGTATAAAATCGAAGCTACGCTTAAATTTTTTTTCGAAATATTCTTTGGTGAAGATATTATCGAAAACAACCTTGTTTGGAAAGTAAGCAGTTATATAATTGGAAAAAATATAAAACAGCTTTCCGTACCATGGCCACTTGTCACGCTTCCAATCCATCGCAAACTGACTAAGAACTACCCTTTTGCCAGCGATCCTTAATAACATTGCCCAGATACTGTTTGCGCCGCTGTGCAAATGAACTACGTCTGCTGTATTCCGGAATATTACATCAAAGGTCGCTTTTGCGGAATGAACCAGTGTATCAAAACCTGCTTTATTTACAGTTTTATAATATTTCAGTTTTATTCCTTCGTATTCTGTCGGCCTTTCACTGCTATCGCCGGGATATATCCTGCAATAAGCAACAAGGCTATGGCCCCGTTTCACGATCCGCGGATACAATTCAAAAGCAAATTTATCCGAGCCTGCAGCCCCGGCCTTAGGTGGTATTCCACGAAAGCCGCCAAAGGCTGCTATTCTTAACTTGTCCATATTAATCTAAATAGCCTACATAATACATATCCAGGTACTGCTTCAATGCGATCTTCCAGTCCTGCATTAAGTTCAGGTTACGCAATGCCAGTTTCCTGTTCATCAAACGCTCACTTGGCGGACGTTCGGCATAATAAACATCTTTAAAGTAATCGGAACCAACACTGGTGATCTTCACTTTATCCTGCAGGTTCAGCTGCTTAAGCAATTCACCGGCAACTTCAAACCTGCTCGTCTGCCCGCCACAAACCATATTGTACAATCCCCAATATTCATGTTCTATCAATCCTTTTACATTCTTTGCAAAATCGTGTGTGAAGGTTGGGGTACCATCTTTATCATCAACAATGAACAATTCTTTTTTGCCATCTTTTAATTGTTTCATCAGTTTCTGAATGAATTTCTTGTCCTTCTTAGGGCCTGCACCCATCATCCAGCCTGCACGGCAGACTAAAAAACGTTTGGCATTTTCACAAACATAACGTTCGCCCATATACTTTGAACGGGCATAAACACCCAAAGGATTGGGAAGGTCCCAATCATCATACAGGTCTTTTTTGCCATCAAAAATTCCTGCTGTACTTATATATAATAGTGGGATATCAAGCGCATTGGCTATATAAACCGCATTTTCAACAGAAAGGGTATTGGTAAGATAAGTATCATTGGCATTTTCTTCGCAGAATTCCAGGTCGGTATAAGCGCCCAGGTGAAAAAGATAATCGGGCTTAAAGCTCATTACATCTTTCCTGTAACTATCAAGATCGCGGAAATCAAGAAAACTTAACCAGTCTTCATTAACATCCTTGTCGGTACATTTGAGTTCATAATCATTTTTAAATTGCGTATAAAACGCTTCTCCAAGCATACCGCCACATCCGGCTATATAGATTTTCTTCATAACAATTTTTTAGAATATATTTTGGATATCAATTATTTAAACGACAGAATAGTAAATAATATTATAATATAGAAAAATTTTAAGCTGAATACTTTAATTTTTCAGGGTTTGATAATTCTCAACGACAGTTTCAAATAATTTATTAAGCTTTTTATAATGTTCCGATGACGAATATTCCTTGTTCAGCATATCAAAGGCATTTTCTCCAAGTTTTTTGCAAATATCGTTATTGCTGAATAAATAACTGATCTTACCCCTCATATCTTCAATATCCTTGAGTTTGAAAAGCAGCCCGGTCTCATGATCGATCACGAGTTCTTTTAAACTACCGGTATTGGTGGCAACGGCGCATTTCTTAAATGCAAAACTTTCCAGCAAGGTGTTGGGAAAATTATCATACCATTCTGATGGCACAATTGTGAATGAACATTTACTCAGATAATATTGTATCTCATCAAATCCTTTTTTTCCAAGGAATTCTATGTTGTGCTTTTTATCTTTCAGGTAATCTTTCAATTCGTCTTCAAAACCTGTGCTTGAAAAGCCGATGATCTTTAAATTGAAATTTGTATTTTCAAAAGCCTTGACCAGTGACAACAATCCTTTTTCAGATTCTATCCTTCCGATGTATAACGCAAATGGTTCGTAAGTGATTTCCTCTTTATTTGAAAGAAACTCGAAATTAAAAAATGAAGGTATGTGCACCAGTTTGTTCTGTGGAAAGCCATGCTGTTGCAACTTTCCCAACGTAAATTTTGACGGCACAACAAATGCCTGCACTTTTTTTGTTAAGCCGATGATCTCCTGGAATTTTAATGAACCTGCTTTGATGGCAGAATAAACATAGGAATCGTATACACATTTATTCTTTACCGCGTTGAATTTAGAACCTGTTAAACAACGTTCGCAGATATCTTTTTGTGTTGGCCTGTAAAAAAGTGCGTTGGCGCATATCTGTCCGAAATCAGATATCCTGTGGATCACAGGAACTTTATTGTTCGCTGCTGCGTCGAAGATACTCGCTGAAACCTTATTCTGGTAATGCAATACATACACGAGGTCGGGCTTAACATCTTTGATGAGTGCACTCAGTTTTTTCTTTGCTTCAAAAGAATAGAACATCCTTGAGAAAGACCTGATGACCGTTCTTATATTTGTTTTTTTATACTCGCTGAAATACACCGCATCATCATTACCTACGGGATCTATAAAATAATTTTCGTACTTAGAAGGTTTGTTGAGTTTACTTTTTATGCTGAAAGGAATGACTTCGTGGCCATTCTTTTCCAACAGGTCCATCACATTGAACAAATAACGTTCAGGGCCGCCTGAGACAAAGTACCTGTAGTTTACAATTATAATTTTCAATTCCCTGGGGTTTTGCAAAAAGAAACAAAGTTGATGAATCTTTTTAAATACTTACTTTTTTGAATCCAGCCATTTTTTTAATACAATGGTAAGCCAGATAAAATTTCCTACATCCGATTTTCCATCTTTGTTCTTACTGATCAGTTTTTCCACTTCTTTTGACATGTACGCTTTCTCATCATTGTTGGTAAGCAACAAGTTCCTGATCTTATTATTCAGGTCTTCTTCTTTGAACCAATCCCGTAAAGGAACGCTGAAACCTTTTTTGGATGCGGTTAATAATTCTTTGGGTAGTTTTTGGTTAGCAACGGCATTTCTTAAGATCATTTTATTCACCTGTCCGCTCGTTTTTAAATTCTTATGTACCGTAAATAATAATTCAATGATCCTGTGGTCTAAAAAAGGAACCCTTGTTTCAATGGAATAAGCCATGCTCATCCTGTCAACTTTCGTCAGCATATCGCCGGGAAGTGTAACCTTGTGGTGAAAATACATGAGCTTATAAAAAGGATCCTTGAAACGGCAATCCTTCATCGTGTCTTTATAAAAATCAAAGAACGAGATCGATCCCGATTCCGGTGAAATTATTTTCGCCAGGTTTTCCGGCGATGTATAGCTAAGTTTTGATAACAATCTTTTTTCAAATGACTGGTCGCTTGATTGCAATACTTTGGAAACACGGTTGAGTTTATACCGCACATTTCCCCTGAAAGGCGCTGCTGAAGCATTTGCCAGCACAGGAAGTAATTTTCTAACCGGAGATGGTAAACGCTGGAATTTTTTGGCAAACAGTTCTCCCTGGTAAATCGTATAACCCGATAACACTTCATCACCACCATCGCCTGTCAACACCATTTTCACATATTCAGCTGCGTATTTTGAAATTTGTCCTGTTGGTATAGCAGAAGCATCGCCGAAAGGTTCGTCGTATTGAAACAACACTTTTTCCAGTGCTTCATCAAATTGCTGGGAAGACAACAAGCCTTCATGATGATCTGTATGATATTTATCTGAAACAAGTTTTGCAAGCCCGCGTTCATCAAATTGTTTGTTCTCAAAACCCATGGTAAAAGTCTGAATGGGTTTTGTGGTGTGGTTTGCCATTACACTTACAACAGAAGCTGAATCTAGTCCGCCGCTCAGGAAAGCACCAAATGCAACATCACTTCGCATCCTTATCCTTATTGAATCATCAAACAACCTGGCAAATTCTTTTTCAACATGGTCTTTATCTGTAAGCATATCCTTTTCAGAGATGTCAGGAAGGGTCCAGTATGTTTTTTCTTTTATACCAGTCACATCAGCGAGTAAAAAATTACCTGGCATGAGTTGCTGAATATTCTCAAAAAATGTATAAGGAGCAGGAATAAAGCTCATGCTCAGGTATAGTTCCGTCATTTCCATTCTTGGTTTCTGCGGAATACCATAAGCCAGTATCGTTTTTATCTCTGAGCCGAAAATAAGTGTGTTGTCAAACGTTGAATAATACAATGGTTTTTCCCCGATCCTGTCCCTCGAGATGAATAAACGTTTGATAGATTCGTCCCATAACGCAAATGCCCACATGCCGTTGAAATGGCTTTGGCAATCAACTCCCCAGGTTCGGTAAGCATTGATGACAACTTCTGTATCGGATGTGGTAGTGAATTTATTTCCAAGGGCAATGAGTTCTTCCCTCAGTTCAATGTAATTATAAATTTCGCCATTGAAAACAATAACGATCTGCTGGTCCTGACTGTACATCGGCTGTGCACCAGTGTTCAGGTCAATGATAGCGAGGCGCCTGTGGCCGAGTGCTATATTTTTTTTACAATAGAATCCCTCACCGTCTGGCCCACGATGTGCTATGACGGTATTCATTTTTTTAAGCACCGTATTGCTTGCTTCCCGTTCTTTATCTAAATGTAAAAATCCCGTAATGCCACACATATTGTTTACTTAAATAAATGGAAATTAATTGCTGAACTGAATTATCTGTTGTCCCTGTTTTTATTTCTGCATTCCCACATCTTGCATCTTGTATCCTGTATCTCTAAATACTATCGGGATTTCATGCTTAACCAAATCCTATTCTTCGTACAAAGTTTGTTTATTCCCATTGTACCATTCTACAAATTTATTTATGCCTGTTTCAATATCAAATTGAGGGTTGTACCCGATCTCTTTTTTAGCTTTTGAAATATCTGCATAGGTAATCGTAACATCTCCCTGTTGCAATGGCAGTTTATTCAGTACCGCTTTTTTGCCAAGTGAATTTTCAATCGTGTGAACCAGTTTTTTAAGGTCGATCACTTTTGATTCTCCTAAATTATAAATCCTGTATCCGCCTAAATTTTTTGATGCACAACTTATTCCGTTCACAATATCATCTATGAAAGTATAATCCCTGGATGTTGATCCATCGCCATAAAAAGGAATTGATTCGCCTTTATCGATCAGCCTCGTGAATTTATGTATCGCAAGGTCCGGCCTTTGTCCGGGCCCGAAAACAGTAAAGAATCTCAGGCATGTAATATCAAAACCATACAGGTGATTGTACACATGACATAAAAGTTCCCCGCTCTTTTTTGTTGATGCGTATGGTGAAATCGGGTTATCAACATTGTCTGCTTCAGAGAAAGGAACTTTTGGGTTATTGCCATATACAGATGATGAAGAGGCGAAAACCATTTTTGTTACGCTGTGTGCCCGCATTGATTCCAGTAAAGAAACAGTGCCATTTACATTTACATCATAATATTCAGCAATGGAATCTATTGATGGCCTTACACCGGCTTTCGCCGCTAAATGTATTACAATATCAACCTGGCCTTCGGCAAAAATATTATTCATTGCCTTGCTGTCACGGATATCCGCTTCCAGAAATTGGAACAGGTTATTATTTTTAAGTCCCGCAATATTTAATTCTTTGAATTTTTTAGGATAAAAAGGGTCAAAATTATCGATGCCAATAACATGGTGCCCAAGCCCTGTAAAATGTTTACAGACATGTGATCCAATAAATCCGGCTGCACCCGTTACTAAAATTTTCATCATTTTTTCTTTTCTAACAATAAAATACGAAAGGTTTTGATTTTTTCCTTCATGAAGACATTTATCCGCTGATATTTAACGCCGGAAATATTATCTAATTAAGTAATAACGCCAACATCCCTCTTTTTATTTCACGGGTGCTGAAAGAGACGCATATAAACCAAAACCAGGTGCAAATATCAGGGAGATATTTTATTGAAAGGCCTGGTATTCTTTAATTAGCTATTAATTTATTTTTTACGGCCATTTCATACAATTCTATGTATTCATTACACATATGATCGATCGAAAAAACCGTCCTGATCCTTTCCTGGCCTTCCATTCCCATTTTTTTACGCAGGGCGGCATTGTTCAGCAATATCTCGATCTTGGTTACCAGTTCGCCCGGATCTGATTGCTTTACGAGAAAGCCCGTGCTGTTATCTTCAACTATTTCATTGGTACCCCCGCCTTCGCTTGCTACTACCGGTTTGGCCATTGCCATGTATTCAAGAATTGAATTTGAAATACCTTCGGTAAAGGTTGAAAGCACACATACATCAATGATATTGATCAATGATTCTACCCCGGTGCGTTTTCCCAGTAACCTGAAATTGCCCACGTATTTTTCTTCAATGAATGCTTTTGCTTCAGCCGAGTCTGTATCGGCGCCTATTGCAAGAAAGCTAACATCATTTCTTTTTGCCAGTATTTGTTGTGCCGCATTGAAATAGGTTTTGTAATCCTTGTATTCGGAGAATGTTGCAACCATTCCAACAACATATTGTGTTTTGATTTCCAATTCAGCCCGAATTGTTTCTGCAGGAATGATATTATTGGTGCGGTTGAAATTAAACCCGTTGTAAATAAAAAAACTTTTGCGCTTTGGTACACTGTACGCTTCCAGTCCTGCCTTTGAATTTCCTATAATGATATTTGAAAACAGGAAAGTCATCTTTGCCCGAAGCCAGTACTTGTTGAATACATTTTGTTTTTGAGGGGCGTCAACGATCATTCCGTTGACAAATTTTATCCCCAGTAATTTACAGGCGGGAATTGAATAAACAGCTGTCATACTATCCCAACAGTGAACAAGATCGGGTTTAGACTGCTTACAGATCGTATAGAATTGTTTAAAAACAGATATATCTTTTTTTGTTTTCCTGATAAGGTAATGGATCTTTATTCCAAGATCGAACACTTCTTTGTAATGAATGTCTTTGTTCATTACCACCAGTTCAAACTCAACACCAGGCTTTGTTTTAAAGGATTTCATCAGCTCAGTAAGCCTGCGCTCCTTGCCACCTGCGATCATACTATCTATGAAGAATAATACTTTCAAAGCTATTGGGTTTGTTTTAGCCATTCTTCAAAACACAGTAAAGACCATATACGGGAACTGAAATCACGCATGCCGTCTTTATTATCCTCGATAATGGTCCTCACGTAATTCTTATCTAGGTAATTTGACATCAGGGGATTACTTCCAAGCAATGTATCGTTCACATAATCCTTTAACTCATCTTTGAACCAGATTGATAACGGTACCGCAAAGCCGACTTTTTGCCTGTTGATAATACTATCAGGAAGAAAATTCTTCATTGATTGTTTTAAGATATGCTTCTGCTCTTTCCCTTTCAATTTAAGTGCAGAAGGGATCTTAAATGAGAGTTCGGCAAACTTATGATCGAGCAATGGCACACGTACTTCGAGTGAATTCAGCATGCTGGCACGATCTACTTTTGTAAGGATATCATCCACCATATATGTTTTCAGGTCAAGGTACTGAAGGTTTGTAATAAAATCATTTTTACCTGCATGCTTCAGGAGTTCTTCCTTAAAAAGCTCTGATGAAGTATTATACCTGAATGTTCCTGTATCCTTGATCAGCTTCCTTCTTTCTTCTTCCGGCCATATACATAAATGTGCACCCAGGTAATCTTTGTTCTGCGATAAAAAATAAGTAACCCCTTTCCCGGCAACCTTTTCAGGTATCAATTTATTGATGCTTCCCCATACAATTTTATTAAATGCTGGTGAGCCTGAACTGTATTTATGAATACCATTGAGGTAATTATATATCTCGTAGCCTGCAAATAGTTCATCTCCCCCATCGCCGGACAATACTACTTTAACGTGCTCCCTTGCAAATTTAGAAACATAATAGGTAGGTATCATTGAAGAGTCGGCATAAGGTTCATCATATGCATTGACCAATTTTGGCAACAGGTCTATCGACTCAGGTTCAACGATCTTCTCATGATGATCGCAGCCATAAAGTTCGGCCACCTGGCGGGCATATTTTAGTTCATTAAATTTTTCTTCTTTAAACCCAATCGAAAAAGTTTTGATCGGTTGTTCAGAATTCTTTGCCATCATGGCAACAACAGCGCTTGAATCAAGGCCGCCACTCAAAAATGCGCCAAGCGGCACATCCGAGATCATGTGTGATTTAACAGCATTGGAAAGTTCATATTCCAGTTCTTCGGCCCATTGGCTTTCCGATTTTGTATGATCAGGTTCAAAATCAATATCCCAGTATTTATTGATCTCAATTTTTGCATCGCCCCCGAGCGACAACAATAAACAATGACCCGGCTGTATCTTTTTAATATTGTTATAGATCGACCGGTCGCTTGTTATATAACCAAATGCAAAATAGGAATTCAGTGCATCGTAAGACAACGTTTTATCAATACCTTCTGACTTTAATATTGTTTTGATCTCGGAGCCAAATACGAATTTTTCTGTATCGGTGTAATAATAAAATGGCTTGATGCCGAAACGGTCCCTAGCACAGAATAGTTGTTTCCTGTTATCATCCCAGATTGCAAATGCAAACATTCCCCTCAAATGTTTTACACATTCAACACCATATTCTTCATACAGGTGAACGATCGTTTCTGTATCCGATCTTGTTTTGAAAACGTGACCTTTTTTGATAAGGTCTTCCTGAAGTTCTTTGAAATTATATATTTCACCGTTGAAGACGATCCATACACTGTCATTTTCATTCGCCAGCGGCTGGTGGCCATGTTCAAGATCAATGATGCTTAACCTTCTGAAGCCAAGTCCTACATTTCTGTTGGTATAAAACCCTTCATCATCCGGCCCGCGATGGTAAATAACGTCTGACATTTTTTTTAATTCGGCCGCACTGATATCTCTTGAGTTATCGAAGTAAATTTTTCCGGTTATTCCGCACATAGGTTTATAGAAAATATAGATTTTAAAAGGTATTTCATGGCCGTTATATCAAATACGGTAAAGAAATACTATTTGTTTTTGCAGGTTTGAATTTTATTATCTTAGTTTTTAAAACTAATAGCTATCCTGGTACCCCTTAAAGGTACCCCTTTTCTCACACAAGTAGTTATTTACCTGTATCCAGTTCAACAAGTGCCTTCATTATCCTCTCCCCGTTCACCTTGTAATCGAATTGGTTAAAAGCTATTAATTGTCCTGTTTTCCCGATATTTTTCACTTCAACGGGATGATCCAGTACGTATTGCATCTTTTCTGAAAACTGATCAACTTCATATTTTTCAGCGATCAGCATGTTCACCATGTCTTTAAAATAAAATTTCACTTCCCCGTAATTTGTTGAAATAACAGGGCTGCCGGATGCAAGGTATTCTCCAATTTTATGAGGGAAACGTGCGCTGTCCTGGAAAGTAGGGCGCAATGGGATCAGCAAAGCAGTGGAGTTTATGTAATAAGTGCTGAGTTCCCTGTCGGTAAGCCTTGAGAAGAATTTGATCCTGTCTTTACTGCGGCTGTTATTGATATAATCCTTAACAACATCTTTATCCGTTTCATGGCCATTGATCACGAGGTATAAAAACGCAGAGTCATTACTTAGTTTGTCAAATGAATCAATAATGAATTTAATGATCTCGAAATAGCCGGCATCGCCGCAAAAGAGAAAATATTTTTCACCATTTGTTTTTTCGATCCCGTCAAATCTTGAAATATCTGTAAGGTTGGGTATCTTAAGATATTTTTTATCGGGTGATATTTTTTTAAGGTGGCTGATCAGAAATTCACTGATGAGAAAAACCGAATTAACCATTTTAGGTGCATATCTGTCAAATAATTCATCATTAAGCCATTTATCAAAAGCTGTCCATTTCTTTTTAACACCTGAATAAAACTCTACATAATTTAATACTGTTTTAAATCCAAAGATCTTAGATAAAATAGTATAATACAGAACGGCATAAAAACTATGTGTAGATAAAATAGCGTAATCGATCTTCTTCTCTTTTGCCAGGCGCCTTAGCAATAAAATTTCATTGTAAACACCTTTTACCTTTTCATAATTTCTTTTAAAAAAAGACGGGTCTTTATAGGCGGTACCTGCAGTGTAAATATAATGGATGCCTTCAAAAACGCCTTCTGTCTGCATATCGGGCCTGATAGCTTTGTTATGCATCCCTCTTTTACAAATCACGAGAACATCATTTCCTGTCATAATAACTGCCTTGGAAATAAGTATGATCTTTTGAATTTCAGCCAGTCCTACAGGGAAGCCTGAACAACCGAGATAGACAATATTTTTTTTAGTGCTCATAAAAATAAGATCGAATTATATTTTATCATTTTGTATAGGGTCGTATTATCAGCTTTCCTTTAATTGCCCGACTAAACGTTCAGGATTCACTTTATAGTATCTCATATATATAACTGCCAGGATAATCCCCATCTCACTGAAATTAAAATATACGAAAGTGAAATTGGCAAATGCAAAACCAAGAAAACCGTAAAAACTTCCCCAGAAATCATTCCTTCTTCCTATGAGCCAGGAATCCCACAACAGGCAGATCAATGAAAGAAAAAGCAACCCTGCGCCAAATGCTCCGTAAAAATATAAATAGGAAAGATACCCAACGTGAATAAGCGGGGCTTCGCCAGATAACAGGTCTACAACATCAGCCCTTGTTTTTGGGCCAACACCGAAATAAGGATTCTCAGGATATTTCATCATAAAAACATCATACGAAAGCAGCCTTGCCTTGGCGGATTCCATATCGCTTCCTTTTTCAAGTATCCTTTCGTCAATTGTTTTATTGATATCAAAGCCCGCCATTTTTGCGGCGCCCATAATGAGAAAAATACCTGCAATGAAAAAGCTGATTATGTATATCTTCTTCTTCAATGCGATCGTTCTTACAAGCAACAACTGCAGGAAGGCGATGATCGTTGAGATCATAACATACCTTGCCTTGGTTAAAAACGCAACGATGATACCGCTTATGGTAACAAACGGGAAAAACCTGGTTCCAATAGTATAATAATTCAGCAACACAGAAATGATGATGGGAAACGTAACACCACCGGAGTTTAAGTTTGTCCAGCTGTAAATAGAAGCATTCCGTTCTCCAACATAATTACCTTCTTCATCAAGACCTACATTATAAAAAAATGTCGGGCTCTTGATCTGGATAATACTCACTATTAATGAAAGCCCCACAATGATCAGGAGGTTCCGGTTCATTATTTTTAAAAACTTATCATCAAAATTTGTGTTCTCAATTACGAAGAAAACAATACAGGCAACTACATTGGGATCTGATATGATAAATAAGAATGCCGATGTGGTGGTTGGCTGCAACCCGTAATAAAAAGTAGAACAGATATGATATACGGTAAAGGAAAGGAAAAAGACAAGATAAGCCGGGATCAGTATCCTTATTGTCCAGATGATATAAATAACAATTGGCAATAAAGTGAGCGCAAGTACCTTTTCTATTGGAAAATGAATAAAATTAACACATATCCATGCCAGGAAAGGATAGAATGGAAAGAAAGCCAGCAGTACATTCTGGAATAACTTATTCATTTATGGCATGAATGATTTTATCGTTGTGATTATTTTATTCATATCTGCATCCGATAATTCATAATACAATGGCAACCTTACCAGGCAATCTGTATAACGGTCGCTGTTCGTTAATTCCTTTCCTTCATATTTATTCTGAAAGTAAGGGCTTTTATGAAGGCTCAGGTAATGGAATACCGAGTATATATCATGTTGCTTTAAATGTGCTATGAATGATGTGCGTTGTTCAACTGAATTGAATACCAGGAAGAACATGTGGGCACAATTGGTAGCATATTCCGGAATATATGGCATTATAATATTATTCTTAGCACACCAGTCTTTCAAGCCATCGTGATATTGCATCCAGATTTTTTTCCTTTTCTGCTGAATGTCTTCAATATTTTCCAACTGGGCATAGAGATATGCTGCAATGATTTCTGAAGGTAAAAAAGAGGAGCCCGTATCAATCCAGCCGTATTTATCAACTTCTCCCCTGAAGAACTGGTTCCTGTTGGTTCCTTTTTCCCAGATTATTTCAGCACGGGTGATAAAGCGTTCGTCATTGATCGCCAGCATACCACCTTCACCTGAATTGATATTTTTAGTTTCGTGAAATGAGAATGCTGCCAGGTGGCCGATGGAGCCAAGTGCTTTTCCCTTATAATAAGAATCAATTCCCTGGGCCGCATCTTCTATCACAAGTAAATTATGTTTTTTGGCAATAGCCATGATCTTATCCATATCACAGGCAATTCCTGCATAATGTACGGGAACGATCGCCTTTGTTTGCGGCGTGATCAAAGCCTCGATAAGATCGGCATCAATATTTGGGTTTTTATCATTGCTATCTGCAAAAACGATCTTTGCACCCTGACGGGTAAACGCCAATGCCGTTGAAACAAATGTAAAAGAAGGAACGATCACTTCATCGCCCGGTTTTATATCAGCCAATATAGCGCACATTTCAAGTGCATCGGTGCAGGATGTTGTGAGCAAGGTTTTTTTGAAACCATATTTCTGTTCCAGGAAAGCCTGGCATTTCTTCGTGAACAAACCATTACCGGAAATTTTACCGGAATATACCGCCTGGTACATATAATGCATCTCTTTACCGGTGAGGTATGGTTTATTAAAATTGATCATCATATTCAATTTTTATGTTGAAAGTTAACTTGTTTTTTAAAAATTCAAATGGATTTTACCAATTACCGGCAGGAATACATGAATTTGTAAACAGACTAACGCTAAATGGCCTTCATTATTTTAAGCCATTTATTTACACTGTCTTCCGGGTGAAACAATTCAAGGGCAAGTTCCCGGCAGTTATTTTTCATTCCCGACAGTTTTTCATCAGGCAACGTGATGATCTCATAGATTCCGCTGGCCATATCATTACTGTCTTGTAACGCTGCCCTGTAGCCGGTTTTGCCGGTTATTACTATATCCAGCGCAACCCCCTGGGCAAATGCCACTACCGGTGTACCACACATAATGGACTGGTTCACCATGGATGGCCCTGCATCTTCAATGGAAGGACAGAGAAAAATATCGGCAGCCTGGTAAGCAGAAGCAATTCCATAACTGTTATCCAGTTTCCCTACATTAAGACATTCAAAAGGAAGGTCTTTTTTAATGATATCCGCATCTTCCCCGGCCATTAATAAGAATATGTTATCTCTTTGGTTTGGATCAGAAGCAAGCAATTCATATAATTTTTTAAGCGCTTCTATCAAATACTTAAACCCTTTTCGTTCATCATAAAAACTCTTTGCCCCGAAAAAGATGACCTTTTTACCTGCAGGAATTCCAAACCTTTCCCTGCTTGCCGCAACTGCCACAGGTTTGAAAATATTGGGATTGATCGCTATCAGTATTTTATGGATCGGCTTATTTTTAAAAACAGTACTCTTTGTTGCCTGTTCCTGCTGCCATTCAGATGCCAATACAATATGAACATCTGTTTTATCCATATATTCCTTTTTATACATCAGGTTTTTATAGGTACTGTCGTAAGGGTCTTTGGAAAATAATCCCGGGCAATTACCACAACTGTTCTGGTATCCTTTGCAATCCCATGAATAATGGCAGCCGCCTGTTAATGGAGCAGTATCATACATCATCAGGTAAACAGGTGCTCCGGTGGCTTTGTGTAATTCATAAATATTCTTTGAATTGATAAAACTGTTTGCAAAAAGGATGATGATGGCATCAGGCCTGATCTCCGCCTTCTTCAGAAATTCACTTGTCTTATAAAAAGTTTTCTGCTCGTCTATTTCGTGAAAATGATATTTTTTTTCTGTGGGAACAACTTTATCCTGTTTGAATATCCTTTTAAGTTTATTGACCACTTTGTTCTTCCAGAATAAATAAGATGTTTCCATACTTACTATTCCGTCGGGATAGCGGGTATCATACTGATCTACCAACAGGCGCACATTATGTCCTTTGGATTTAAAGTCATTAAAAAGGTCCAGCGTAACAGCCCCGGATACTTCAAGCGGGTTATTACGAAAGATCATTAATATATTCATACAATCTGTTTATCCTGCAATTGAGATAACGTTATTACTGCAGAATTATTAAAACCAAATATGATAAATGTTTTCAGTTTTACTCCCGGTAAACCCTGTTTTTTTATAAAAGTTACAGGCATCATCATTATCAATTTGTGTTGCCACATCCAGTTCAGGAATATTTTTCTGTATCAGCTTTGCAACAACAGCAGCCACTAATTTTTTTCCTATTGATTTCCCTCTCGAAGTTTCATCCACTGCAATCAAACCAATTTGCCCGATATTATTTTTTATTTTTAATGTAACAAACCCTAATTCACGGCCATCTTCTTTATACACAAAAGTATGATCGGCAATTTTTTTATTCACAGAATTTTCTATCCATGCCAGGTATAACCTTTCAAATTCATTGTTCTTAAACTCCCGGTCAATCTTATATCTCGAATACAAACCACTTTGCATAGAAAGATCAACCAGTTTTTCTGATGGTTTGTTTCCTTCAAATTCTTCAATATGATCATCAACTGAAGGGATAACAGCGGGGTTTATTTTCATATTGAAAGTTATCTTCTGGTCAACAAGTTTTGCCGTTGCCGTATTTGCCGATTCAACAGAAACAACATCACCAGGATCTGCAAAAACATACAGTAACCTGATCCCTTTATCTTTTGCTTCGTTAATGATCATACCAAGCTTATCAGCAGCTGTCTTTTCTGTGGTCACTTTCGCAACCGGGTAGCCGAAGAAGCTGCTGTCCCATTCAAGTATTTCGAGTGAATTAGCCATTGTTATATTTAATTAAAATACTGCTGTTATTTGTTCCATATACCTGTTGCAGTATTATTAATAATTTTCTGATACTGTATTGGCGAAGCAATCGCCACAACTATACTGATAATAGTGGTCGACAATACTACCCCGTATATCCCCAGGTGCCTGCCCAAAAAAATTGCCAGCGGAATATTTATCAGGCTGCCACCCAGCGCAAAATATAACTGTAGTTTTATTTTTCCAACACCGTTCAGGAACTGGCTGTGTATGGCATTCCATGCATTTATGATCACATAAGAAGCGATCGTTGCAGAAACTGCAAATGAAATAACGATCTGTTTGCCAACCCACATCCTGTAAACAAAATTTGAAACTACCAGCATTATCAATGCTATTATACTCAACGTAAGGCATAACAGCCGGAGTTTTTCCATCGTGCCCTTTATCCATTGAATGTCTTTATTAACCCAGGCTTCGGTAAAAGCACTCCAGAAAGGTGTTGTTATTATGCCCATCAGCATTGGAATTACACCAAAGTATTTATAGGCAATATTATAAGAAGTTACCTGCTCGGGGCCAAACAGCTGGGCAATGATCAGGTTACTGGTTTCATAAAATATTACGGCTGCGATCTGTATAACAAAGAATTTAACGCCCAGGCTCATCAGGTTTCTTGCATAATCAAACTTCACATATTTTAATGCCGGCGCATATTTTTTGTAATCATGCGTATAGAACCACAGGCTTGATGCTGTAAGCACCAATACAGGGGTAACGCCTAAACTCAGGCCCAGGTAAATCAGGTTGCCCGAAGTTGTTTTTGTAAGAATAAAAATAACAGCTAATGAAAAGAGGCTTCCCAGGAAGTTGAAAAATGAAGCCTTTGCAGGTTGTTGATTGGCAGTGATGATGGTTGTTATCAGTTGCAATACAAATTGCAGGCAAAAGAAAACAAATACCAGCAGGGCCAATGTGCTTAGCTCGCCTGCCATACCTGCGGGAGAATTGAGGATTGTAGCCCAGTTAAGAAATGGGTTTATACAAAAAAACACGATCAATATGCCGGCAATGATCATGCTTAGTATAGCATACGTAGTACTTAAATAGATCCTGGCAAGTTCATGGTCTCCTTTTGCAATGGCTTCAGCAAATTTGTTTCGAAGGCCATTGCCGAAACCAATATCAAAAAATGCAAACCAGCTTATGATGGAACTCAGGGTGAGCCATATTCCGTATTGGGTAGGATTTACATAATGAATGGTAAGCGGTACAAGTACCAGGCTTATTGCAATGTTGCATCCCCTGATAACAAAGGAAGCTAGAATATTCTTTTTTGCCTTTACACTGCGTTGATGGCCCTTATTAAGTTTACTTGTAATAGATGTAAATGCCGATAAAATCTTTGCCTTCATTCGCCAGTTTAGATTGATAAGTATTGGTTCTCAAGATTTGAAATTAAGGCTTTTAATTAAGGCAATTGGCTTCGTGGTAATATTTTATTTCTCAGAAAAGCACTTTGTAATGATGCTTTCAGAATTTTTTTTCAAAAGTTGCCGGTTAAAAATTGCCGTTGCAAATAAAATTTATTTGCAACGGCTTAAGGACTGGTTGGATAAAACGGGTCTGTTCCTCTTGGTACTTATTGTACCATTTATATTAAATTCAGATGCGGATGCCTTGTTAATTTATTATACTGCTTCTGGTATTTTTTGTTTTGACAAAAAATCCTGGTAAGCAATTTTCATTCCTTCTTTAAGAGAAGTTGTATGATGCCAGCCCAGATCATGTATCTTGCTTACATCTAATAATTTTCTTGGTGTACCATCTGGTTTCGTGGTATCAAATACCAGTTTACCGGTGTAACCTGTTGTTTCTTTTACAAGTCCGGCCAACTCCTTAATACTCACATCTTCGCCGCAACCGATATTTACAATTTCCTTCTCATGATAATTCTGCATCAAGAAAAGGCAGGCTTCGGCAAGATCGTCTGCATATAGGAATTCCCGCCGCGGATTTCCTGATCCCCATATTACCACTTCATCCAGGTTATTCTCTTTTGCTTCGTGAAACCTGCGTAATAATCCGGGTAATACATGGCTGTTCTCAGGGTGATAATTATCATTTATACCGAAAAGGTTTGTTGGCATAACACTGATGAAATTATCCCCATACTGATCACGGAAACTTTCACATAATTTGATACCTGCAATTTTTGCAATTGCATACGGTTCATTGGTATATTCCAACGGGCCGGTTAAAAGATATTCTTCTTTAATTGGTTGCTGGGCAAGCTTTGGATAAATACAGGAACTGCCGAGAAAAAGCAATTTTGATACTTTATGATTGTGTGCCGAATGAACAACATTTGAAACGATCATCAGGTTATCATAAATAAAATCGGACCGGTATCTATTGTTTGCGATGATCCCCCCGACCTTAGCGGCAGCCAGGAAAACAAACTGAGGTTTTTCTGCTGCAAAGAAATTTTCAACAGCCGCCTGGTCACGCAGGTCAAGTTCTTTTGAAGTGCGGTAAACAATATTTGTAAATCCATTCAGCCTTAATATCCTCATTAATGCAGATCCAACCAGGCCATTGTGTCCGGCTATGTAGATCTTATCATTCTTGTTCATCATCATGAATGCAAAAAGGATTTATTCTGCAATACAGATTCGTTCCTGCCGAAAATGCTTTCGTCTTCAATTTTTGCGATCATTGTATAACCAAGTGATGGAAGGTTGATCTTGATCGTTTTATTTTTAACGGTTACAAGTTTGCCTTCAATAGCATATGAAGATGCGTTGTAATTACGTGCAATATCATTGATGTTCACCAGTGTTCTTTCCAGTTTAATATTCCTGTGGTCGTTGGTGAATTCCCTGATGGCGGCAATTTCATCGTCTTTAATAATGGCCGGTTTGCCTAGCCAGTATAACAGGTTAACTACCCCATCTGTTTGAATGAGTTGTTCAGCTTCTGATTCAGTAGCATGAACAAATACATACGACTTGAATAAGGGTTCGAATACCAGTTTGTGCCTTCTGAAATTTTGTGTTTCTACACAGCTTAACGGGCAAAAATTTTCGATCTTCTTCTTCGTAAGTAATGTTGCGACTTTTTTCTCGCATTGCGGTTTAGTGTAAACAGCGTACCAATTTTTCTGCATAATCATTTTTTTAAAAATTTATAATTTGCAGTTAATCAAGGATGGAACTAATTCGAAAGGTAAGGCTTCGCCTGTCTCAGTCACGGGTTAATCGTTTTAAGTGATTTGAGAATGTTGTTGCTTTTCATGGTATTTGCTGTTTAAGATTTTACTGTTTTTTTATTTTTGCCATTGTCTTTATTTCCGTAAGTACCATAAACATAGTTATAACCATAACCATATTTATTTTTGATCACGCCCCTTTCTTTAACCCCGTTGAATACGATCGCAGGGTTATGGATAGGATTGATCTCATTGTTCTCGTCAATTCTTTTCACCAGTGCCTTAGGTGTGTATTTATGCCTTATCACATACAAGGTTGCATTACACATTTCAGACAGGATATAAGCATCTGTTATCAATACAATTGGTGATGTATCAATGATCACCATGTCAAAACTATTATCCAGGTAATCTATTATCTCGTTCACTTTTCCGTTTAATAATAACTCAGACGGATTTTCCGGAAGTGTGCCTGCTGAAATGAAGAATAGGTTCTGGTGCGCTTCTACCGGCTTGATTATTTCTTCCGGGTATTTTTCCCCGTTTAAAAAATCTGCAATACCTATCTCCTGGTTTACATTCAAAATTTTATTCAGCGTTGGCATATTAAGATCGAGATCTACCAGTACCACTTTTTTCCCTGTCAACGCGATACTAACAGCAAGGTTAGCCGCCACAAAACTTTTTCCTTCCCCTGAAATACTTGATGTAACCAGTATTTTTTTGTGTGTTGAATCTATTCCCAGGAAAGATAAAGAAGTACGCAACTTTCTGAATTCTTCTGCGATTGAACTTCTTTTTCCTGATTCTACTACGATCGTTTTCTTGGTCTTATCAAATGCAACTTCGCCAATGATCGGTAGAGTTGTAAGGGCTTCTATTTCACGCCTGTAAAGAATTTTTCCTGTGAAAGATTCTTTTAATGCAATTATTGCAACCCATATACCAACAGCTGCAACAAGGGCGATCATATAGAACAGCTTCTTGTTCGGTGCTACCGGATCTGCTCCTGCTTTGGCTTCATCAACTACACGATTATTAGAAACCGCAGCTGCAAGGGCAAGTTCACTTTCTTCTTTCTTCTGAAGAAGGAAGGAATAAATATTGCTTTTGATCTGTTGTTCACGGCTTATGTCCAGTAACTGGCGTTCTTTCTGCGGCACAGATTGCAGTATGGAATTATAACTTCCTTTATAAGAACTCAGGCTCTGCCTCTGGGCACTCAGTCCCTGGCGCTGGCTCTGTATATTTTCCATGATGCTTGACCTGGTCTTCGATATCTGGTCACGCAGTGCAACCAGCTTCGGATTATTCTCGCCTACTGTTTTCTTTAATTTCTCATATTCCTGCTCAGTAGTATAGGCACTTGTTACAAGATTTGAAAGAGCCGGGTCACTCACCCCAAAAGTAGAAGGAACAACAGCGCCACCATTATTATCGGTTGATCCAGCAAATTTCTCAACCTGGTTTAAAACAGAAAGCTGCATGTCAACTTCATTGAGCTTTTGATCATTCTGATTTACACTTTGTAAATAAAGTTGACCCTGCGCACTGATATCAACAGCATTACTTCCCGATTTATATTGCTGTACTTTTTGTTCTATACCGGAAAGATCTGCAGCAACTACATTCAACCTGTCTTCAACAAATTTTAATGTATTGCGTGCCAATGAATTCTTGTCCAGTATGGCAGATTCTTCATATGAACTTATCAACCCGTTCAAAACATCTTCGGCCCGTTGCGGAACCTCATCCATATAACTCAGGTTTACAACTGTAGAAAGTTTACTTGACGGAGCCACACTTAGTGCCGACAAAAGATTCATGGCAACTGTTTTTGGCGACCTGAGTGAAAAGTAAAGTTCTTTATCAGAAGTATTGTGAGGTTCGTAATATTTATTCGGTACAAATTTTAATACCCCAAATGGTGTTGTTACAAATTGATTAAGTGAGCATACGTACTTATTGTTCAATATAACAGTCTGGTTATTTTCATTATACCTGAAGTTTACCCTTCCGGCTTCCCTGATGGAATCAGGGTATTTTGCGACAACCTGTATGGGTGACAGGATATACGCTGATAATATTTTTACTTTCCCTTTTTCAAAAGTTGGTGCATACAGATGGTAATTTTTTACAACGTTTTCCATCAGTTTGCGTGACTGTATAACCTCGATCTCATTCTCTACAATTTTTTTAGATGAGATCAAATCAAGTGATTCTGTCAGCTTCGAATCTTCATTTCCTTTTTTCTCATCTTTAATGATCAGGGTAGCTTTTGCTTCAAATATCGGTGTTGTATAGTAGCGGATGTAGAAATATGCCCCCACTAAAAAAATAGCGGAAAATAATAACAACAATGGCCAATAGGGCAGGAACTTCGAGACCAGCTGCTGGCTCAAATTTTCCTTGCGTTCTTCCGCCACTTTATGATTACTTTTTTGCATCTTGTTTAAAAAATAAATTTATTTTATTAACCTGTCGAGCACAATTACGATGATCGATAAACTACTCAGGATAATAGGCACAACCTGTTGCGACCTGCTTGCTGTTGCTACTTTTGTTTTATTAGGTTCAACATAAACCACATCGTTTGGCTGCAAATAATAGTAAGGTGAGTTAAGAAAATCTGCTGAATTAAGATCGATATGTTTTGTTACCTTTTTTCCATCTTCTTCCCTGATCAGCAGAACATTGTCCCTTCTTCCATAAATGGTAAGGTCTCCTGCAAGGCCCAATGCCTTGATCAATGAAATCCTTTCACTTGGCACTGTAATCACTGTAGGACGGGCAACTTCCCCGATAACTGTTACTTCGAAATTCAGGTGGCGTATATCAACTATCGGGTCTACAAGAAGTTTTTTGGTAAGTATCATATTAACGATACTCTCCCTTAACTGCTTTTTGGTAAGCCCGGCAGCCGTAACGTTACCCAGGATCGGAAGCTGAATATTTCCATCGCTGTTAACGAGGTATCCGCCTGATTGTATGCTGCCTCCGGTAGAAGTGGTTGTTTCCTTATTACCGGCATTTGACCTTGGATTAAAAATAGCAGAAGCTTCCTCATTAAGGCTGCTTATATTGATACTTAAAATGTCGTTTTTTTGAATAGGGGCTTCAACAATGCCAAGCGTAGATTTGTAAGAATCATCCTTCAGATTTTCAAAATATGCTACCTTTTTACTGGAATTGCAAGATTCACAGATAAAAACAAACAGAAGCGATACAAAGACTATAATCCTGCTTACCATAACAATGACATTAGGGTTATTTAATTAAATAAAATAAATAATCGGAAAGCTTTTAGATAGGGTTGGAGGTAAAGTTTAAAATAGGCTAATGGCAGGAGGCATTTTGGTAGGATAGAAGAGGTAAGTATACGTACCCTAGAGTTGAATTCTTGTTGGTTCCGTATCGTGCAGTAAAAATACTATTAAAAATACAAATTCCAAATTAAACTTGATTTATTTTATAGAAAAAAGGATATTTTTTTATCACCGGGTTTTAACTTAATTATTTGATAATCAATATATATTACCTGTTTTTCTACCCGATTGCCCGGAAAGACAACTATCCCTAAAGCCATAGTAAACTAATGAAATCGTCATTGTCCGGACTATGATTGTTTTACATGCCATCCGGGATAGGGATCTCTGTATCAAATGCTAATGCACAAAAAAAGATCCTCCGCCATTTTTGGCAAGAGGATCTTTACTGAAACAAACCACATTACTTTTTTATCCTGCTCTCAACAGAAATATCACCATCTGGCAAACATTTTAGTTTAAGCACTTTGGTTGCCCCCAGGACAGTAGCATAATAAAATGTCTGCCCTTCATATTCGATTTCGGTTACCGTATTTAAAATAGCATAACCGGGATATCCTTTTTTAAGTGACTCTGAGATACTCAGAGGCAAATCTGACAATCCTATCCTTTTGGAATAACCCAACAGCTCTCCTTTTTCATTGTATGCCGCATCCGTTTTTTTACCGTTGAGCTCAAAACTTGCAAAATAAAATTCATCTGAAACATCCCAGGTTACATTTACCGCTCCGGAGAAATTTTTCTGAAATGCAGTTTGAACCGTTTTGGACACTTTTTCGCCGCTATTGGCGAAAGCACTGGTACCGGCCATTATTGCCAGGACCGAGAAGATCATTGTTAACTTTTTCATGTCTATACTTTTTTTAGTTTAATAATACTGCTGCATGGCTTACAGCAGTTTGAGATATCAAAAATATATAGCCGGATCAGCTCTTGATACACAATATGACGATGTACGTTAAAGAAAGATAGTAGCGTAGTTAAACGGCAAAGTAATGGATTGGGGTTTTACGGAAAAACCCCGTGAAACGCAATATATACAGGCATTGTATTTAATTTCATAAGAAAAATATAAAACATGTAATAGCGCTGTTAAAAAAGTAATAACGGCATTTATTGAAATTATAGCCATTAACTTTAAGTATGAATTACCTGGCGCATGCTTATTTATCATTCAACCATCCGCAAATATTGCTGGGGAATATGATCAGTGATTTTGTCAAAGGAAAAAAACAATTTGATTATACCCCATTGGTACAGAAAGGGATCGAACTCCACCGTTCCATTGATACTTTTACAGACGATCACCCGGCTACAAAAGAAATGAAAAAAGTTTTCAGGCCTGTGTATGGTTTGTATGCAGGTGCATTTGCAGATATTGTGTACGATTATTTCCTTGCGAATGACAAAAAGGAATTTGAAACCGGTGAAATTTTACAGCAATTCTCTCAAAACACTTACGCTATGCTTGAAGTTCAACTGGAAAACACACCACAGGTTTTTCAGCAAATGTTCCCTTTTATGAAAACACATAACTGGCTATTTAATTACCGGCACAAACAGGCTATCCAGAAAAGCTTTGCAGGAATGGCACGCAGGGCAAAATATATTACAGAATCAGATTCGGCATTTGATATTTTCGAAAACAATATCAATGAATTAAAACCTTATTATGATGAATTTTTCCCTTTGTTAAAAAATCATGCCGCTAATACTTTGCACGAACTACTAAATACTGATTGATATATCTTTGAGAAATACGCTGTATAAATTCGCATACCGGTATCTTTATAAATATTTATGAGCCTCCTGAAAAAAAAATTCCGATTCTTACTTGCTATACATTGTTGTATGTTACTGCTGTCATCATGTAATAATGACAAGAAAAGCACCCATGATGTCAAAGTACTGATCAATGATAGCCTATCCAGTAAAGAAACTGCCAACCCTTATGCCACACACGACCAGTCTCCTATGGACATGAGTTATTACCCGTCTGATTATCCTGTATTGAAAATGAACGGAACAGATACAGGCGCTTTGATCGCAAGGGTGATTTACAGCAGGCCTCAAAAAAAAGGAAGGAACATTTTTGGTAATACTGAAAAAAGCCTGAGGCAATATGGTAAAGAATGGAGGCTTGGCGCAAATGAAGCAACAGAAATAGAATTCTTTAAACCGGTTATTATTGGCGGAAAAAAAATAGATAAAGGCCGTTATATCATTTATTGTATCCCCTATCCGGATAAATGGACCATCATTTTAAACAGTAATCTTTATACCTGGGGACTGCATATGGACAGAACAAAGGATATTTTTAAAACTGATATACTGGTATCAACACAATCCCCGGCATTAGAAGATTTTACCATGGTATTTATGCCTGCGCCTTATGGCACAGACCTGCTGATGAGCTGGGACAATGTAAAAGCGATTCTTCCCATTTCATACCCAAAATAAATTTTGGCTTTACATGTCGGAATCGGGATATTTACAATATGTGTGGCATTGCCGGTATCATTTCTCCTGACAGGGCTGTTTTAAATTATGCAGTATTAAAGAATATGGCAGTTTCCCTGGCCCACCGCGGGCCGGATGGAGAAGGGCTTTGGATTAATAAAAGTCACCGCACAGGTTTTGCACACCGCCGCCTTTCTGTTATTGACCTTTCCTCCGACGCTGCTCAACCAATGCATTACATGCAACAATACTGCATCGTATACAATGGTGAAATTTACAATTACCTTGAACTGAAAAATGACCTGAAAAAATCAGGATATCATTTCAACTCTTCTAGCGACACAGAAGTAATACTTGCTGCTTATGATTGTTACAAAGAAAGGTGCCTGCAGTATTTTGACGGCATGTTTGCTTTTGCCATCTGGGATGAAAAAGAACAAAAACTTTTTGCAGCAAGGGACCGATTTGGCGAAAAACCGTTTTATTATTATTACGAGAAAAACATGTTTGCCTTTGCCAGTGAAATGAAAGCGTTATGGGCTGCAGATATTGACAAGGTACTTGAAAACAAAATGATATTAAATTATCTCTCGCTTGGCCATGTTCAAAATCCTGCGAATAAGGCGCAGACATTTTATAAGAACATCTCTTCATTACCAGCATCCCATTATCTTAGTTTTGAAGTGAATACCGGTCATTTAAAAATTGAGCGTTACTGGGATATTGATAAACAATTTCAGCAGAAAATAAGTGAACCAGATGCCATCGAAACTTTTGATAATTTACTCTCAACATCGATAAGCAGGCGGTTAAGAAGTGATGTTCCCATTGGTGCAAGCCTCAGTGGCGGCCTCGACAGTTCTTCCATTGTTTATTATATCCAGAAACTCTTAGGCCGTGATTATGGTAACCTGAAAACATTTTCAGCAGTCTTCCCCGGGTTTGAAAAAGATGAACGAAAATATATTCAACAGGTTGCATCTGAATTCAAACTTCAAAGCTATACCACCATACCATATGCAGAAAACCTGGTAAAGGAATTTGAAAAATTGTGTTACCACCAGGAAGAACCATTTCCCTCATCAAGCATTTATGCACAATACAAGGTTTTTGAACTTGCGAAAAATCAGAACATAAAAGTATTGCTGGATGGGCAGGGTGCAGATGAATCGCTTGCGGGTTATCACAAATACATACATTGGTACTTACAGGAAATGGTAAGCAGGAATAAATTTTCTGCGGCCACAAAAGAAAGGCACCAGCTGCACAAAAATAATATCAGTTTCCATTGGGGTATCAAAAACATACTTGCCACATATTTACCTTCTCATGCATCTATTGCTCTCGAAAAAAAAGAATACAATAAAATAATTCACAATCCTGATATCACAAAAACACTTCTGAGCAATACCAGGGGAAGGGAATGGGAAGGAATACACAAACCCGTTGTTACAAAACTGAACGACATTCTTTATTTTAATACCATGGAAAACGGCCTGGAAGAGTTGCTACGCTACAGCGACAGGAATTCAATGGCGCATGGCCGTGAGGTAAGGCTTCCGTTCCTATCACACGAATTGGTGCAATTCATTTTTTCATTGCCATCAAAGTATAAAATAAATAATGGCTATACAAAATCAATTCTACGGAAATTAATGACCAACAGGCTTCCACAAAATATTGTGTGGCGTACTGATAAGATCGGATACGAACCACCGCAAAAAAAATGGATGGAAAATTCTTTAATGAAAGACTACCTGTATGAAGCCAAAAGCAGGCTTGTAAAAGAAGATATTTTAAAACCACAGGTACTTGCCAAAAAACCAAAAGGCCATCATGCACATGATGCAGACAATTTCGACTGGCGTTATTTATGTGTATCACAAATGTTTCATAAATAAGCAGGCTTTACATTTATTAAAGTATTTTTGCCCCTCAAAATACTTTAACGATGAGCGATCAAAATCAATTAGCAAATAAAAAACCGGCTACTAAATTTATTCATGCAGGTGCAGAGCCGGATCCGAGCACAGGTGCTATCATGACACCGATTTACCAGACATCAACCTACGTTCAATCGGCTCCGGGTGTAAACAAAGGATACGAATATGCACGTTCGCAAAACCCAACAAGATTTGCACTGGAAAACGCATTGGCAATAATAGAAAACGGAAAATTCGGACTGGCCTTCAGCAGTGGTGTTGCTGCAACCGATGCCGTTATTAAATTACTAAACCCCGGTGATGAAGTGATCGCAGCAAACGATATGTATGGCGGCACTTACCGTTTATTCACCAAAGTATTTGAAAAATTCGGGATTAAATTTATCTATGTTGATACAACCAATACTGCAAATATCCAGGCAGCTGTAACAGCCAAAACAAAACTGATCTGGATAGAAACGCCTACAAACCCCTTGATGAACATCACCGATATTCATGCAACGGCAAAAATAGCCAAAGCAGCAGGTGCCATACTTTGTGTTGACAATACTTTTGCTTCACCTTACTTACAGAACCCTTTGGATCTTGGAGCTGATATAGTGATGCACTCTTCTACAAAATACCTTGGCGGGCACAGTGACGTCATCCAGGGAGCTTTAATACTGAATAACCAGGAACTAAGGGACCAGCTTTATTTTATACAAAAAAGTTGTGGTGCCGTACCCGGGCCGATGGATTGCTTTCTTGTATTGCGTGGCATCAAAACATTGCATGTACGCATGAAGCAACATTGTGAGAACGGATATGTGATCGCAAATTTTTTACGTAAACATCCTAACGTAGAAAAAGTGTACTGGTGTGGTTTTGCAGATCATCCGAATTATGATATCGCCAAAATACAAATGAAAGGTTTTGGAGGTATGATGAGCTTTACATTAAAAGACAGTAGCCCCGAAAATGTAAAGAGGGTTTTATCTTCTACAAAATTATTCTCACTTGCAGAAAGCCTTGGAGGAGTTGAATCACTGATCAACCATCCGGCCAGCATGACACATGCAAGCATTCCACGTGAAGAAAGGATAAAAAATGGATTGAGCGATGGATTGATCAGGCTGAGTGTAGGTATTGAAGATGCTGACGATCTCGTTGAAGACCTGAAACAGGCAATAGGTTAACCTGAAAAAATTGTTGTGCAAAAGCAAACTGATTTAAAAATATTTCTGAATAAGAAGGTTGATGAATATGATCAACCTTCTTTTATTTCAGCCGATCCTGTTTCGGTTCCTCATTTATTCAATAAAAAACAAGACATAGAGATTGCCGGTTTTTTTGCTGCAATTTTTTCCTGGGGAAACCGCACAACCATCATCAACAAATCAAAAGAGTTGATGCAATTAATGCACAATGAACCTTACGAATTCTGCCTGCATCACACAGACAATGACCTGAAAAAATTACTTGCTTTCAAACACCGCACATTCAACCCTACCGATCTTTTATATTTTGTTTCTTTTTTTAAAATGCATTATTCTACAAATGAATCGCTGGAAACAGCTTTTACAAAATGGATGAATAAAAAAGATGAGAATGTTGAAAATGCACTGAATGGATTTTACAGGTATTTCTTTTCATTGGAAGATGTGCCCCACAGGACACTCAAGCATATTGCGTCTCCCGCAAAGAATTCAAGTTGCAAAAGGCTGAACATGTACCTGCGGTGGATGGTAAGAAAAGATAAACACTCAGTGGATTTTGGAATATGGAAAAACATTTCCCCATCGCAATTGGTCATACCTTTGGATGTGCATGTGGCAAGGGTTGCCAGGCATTTTAAATTATTGACGAGGGCCAATGCTGATTGGGCTGCCGCAATTGAACTCACCAGTGAAATGAAAAAGCTCGACCCAAAAGATCCGGCTAAATATGATTTTGCCTTGTTTGCATTGGGTGTACTGGAAAATTTTTAGATAATGGAAAACGGGATCGAACAATATTTAAGTGAAACATTTGATGTAAGTATTCCGGCACAAAGTTCGCAGGAGCAACTGGAAATTTTTCTTGCAGAAAGGATCAATTATTTAATAGTAAATGATTTTTCATCATTGGTTCATATTCTATACCGCATTGATGTGAGTGAACAGAAAATAAAAACATTGCTGAAAGAAAATTCAAATGCCGATGCAGGAAGGATACTGGCAGCATTGATCATTGAACGGCAATTGCAGAAACAACAATCCCGGCAACACGGCCGCGATAATAAAAATATCATTGATGAAAATGAGAGCTGGTGATCTTAATGTTCTTCCAGTTTTTCTTTTCGCGGGTTACGAACAAACATTAATTCCCTTACTTTTTCTTTATCTTCTTTCTCCTTCTTAAGGTCGAACATTGTTCCAAATATGTGGTCCCATAACGTACTGCTTACCCCAAATCCCCTTTCATCATTCTTATAGTGGTGCAGGTGATGGTTTCGCCACAATCCTTTCATCCATTTAAAAGGAGGGTTCCATGCATGAATAGCATAATGCATACTTCCGTATATCAGGTATCCTAATATGAACCCCGGGAAAAAGGCAAAAGTATTTTGCCTTAAAAAAACATACATCAGTAAAAAAAATGCAGATGAGATGATCAGGCTCGGCGCTGCAGGCATGAACAACCGCTTCTTATCTCTCGGGTATTCATGATGGTTACCATGCAAGAGATAATGAATTTTTTTTCCACGTTCACTTTCTGCATGATAATGAAATGCAAAACGATGAAGCAAATATTCTGTCAGGCTCCAGGAAAACATTCCGCCAATAAAAAGTAAAAAAACAGATAAGCCGCTAAAATGTAAGCCCCTTAATGAATAATATGGCAATAAGATCAGAATGGGTAAATACATTCCCCAAATAACCAGCGGATGTGTTTTGGTGAGAAATTCCAGGTATTGATTTTTAAATAATTGGGCCTGCCCTTTATTATATATTTTATCAAATTCCATTAATACGGTTTATAAGTACAAATATACAAAATGATTTTTTTTACATGCAAGCGCTATTACTAAATTTGCTTACTTAACAAATTTATATGAAACTCGTTACCTACGTCAAGGATGAACATGAGCAACTGGCATTATTGGTCAATGGACTGTTATATGATACGGACCAGTTGCATTCAGACCTTCCCATAAGCATGGCCATGTTCTTAAACTACTGGGATGATGTAATGCCCCTTGCCCTTGCCGTTGAACAGAGAATAAAAGATGGTAACGGGAGAACGATCATGTCAACCCCGTTTGATGAGGTTTCTTTACTGGCGCCGGTACCCCACCCTACGAGTTGCCGTGATGGTTATGCATTCAGGCAACATGTTGCTGCTGCCAGGCGAAACCGTCATGTGGAAATGATCCCGGAATTTGACCAGTACCCGATATTTTATTTTACCAACCATAATAGTGTCCAGGGGCCGGGCGATGTTTATTGCATGCCCGACCATTTCAATAATCTTGATTTTGAACTGGAAGCTGCCATCGTTATCAACAGGGCAGGCAGAAATATAAAAGCAGCTGAAGCGGATGATTATATCGCCGGACTTATGATCATGAACGACCTGAGTGCAAGAACATTGCAGATGGAGGAAATGAAACTGAACCTTGGCCCGGCAAAAGGAAAAGATTTTGCCACTGCCATCGGCCCAATGCTGGTTACGCTGGATGAACTTACTTCTTATGAAGTGCCATGCAAAGAAGGCCATACGGGTAAGGCCTGGAACCTTGGCATGAAATGCCTTGTAAATGGCAAACAGGTAAGCGAAGGGAATTTGAGTGACATGGACTGGACCTTTGCTGAGATCATTGAGCGATGCAGTTATGGTGTTAACCTGTATGCAGGGGATGTTATAGGAAGTGGCACCGTTGGAACAGGTTGTTTTCTTGAACTGAACGGCACCGGCAAACTAAACGATCCTAACTACCAGGCACAATGGCTGCAGGAAGCTGATGTGGTGGAAATGGAAATTGAGGGCTTGGGTAAATTAAGCAACACGATCGTTAAAGAAGACAGCGATTTTTCAATTTTAGGGTTGAAAAAAATATAGAACACCGATTTTTATGATTGTTAAGATCAGCGCAGATAAATCATAACAAATCATTGTAATCATATCTATCTGCGTTCTCGTTTTATGATTTTACATTTAAAAGACCTTCCTCCTGCCGATGTTCAGAATTACCTGCAACACGCAATAGCGCCGAGGCCGATATGTTTTGCATCTACTATTGACAAAGCTGGTAATGTAAACCTCAGCCCTTTTAGTTTTTTTAATTTATTTTCTTCTAATCCTCCGGTAGTAATATTTTCTCCTGCACGAAGGGTTCGCGACAATACCACAAAACACAGTTTACAAAATGTGCTGGAAGTACCAGAAGTAGTGATCAATATTGTTGACTATAATATGGTGCAGCAAACCTCTCTTGCGAGTTGCGAATTTCCAAAAGGTACCAATGAATTTATTAAAGCGGGCTTTACTGAAGAAAAAGCAACATTGGTTTCTCCGCCAATGGTAAAAGAAAGTAAGATAAAACTCGAATGCACGGTAATTGAAGTAAAGGCATTGGGCACCGAAGGCGGCGCAGGCAACCTGGTGATTTGTGAAGTACTCTGTATGCATATTGACGAAAGCATACTGGATGAAAGCAATAAGATCGATCAAACCAAAATCCATCATGTTGCAAGGCTTGGCGGAGACTGGTATTGTAAAGTTGATGAAACAAGCCTCTTCAAAGTTGCAAAACCAAATACACAATTGGGCATCGGTATTGATGCGTTACCGGAAACCATCAAAAAAAGTACTCTTCTTACAGGAAATCATTTAGGGCAACTCGCCAACGTAAATGAAATGCCATTTGTAGATCCAACATTCAATGATGATAAACTGAAGAACATCATTCAGTATTATTCTATTAACCCTGATGAAATGGATAAAGAACTTCAACGCTACGCTAAAGAATTGTTGGATCAGGGAAAGGTTAATGAAGCGTGGCAGGTGTTATTGGCAGACGCAATATAAATACCGGCTATTTAATAAAATCAGATTAGCATGAAAAGTTTTCTACTGATATTATTGCTTCCTTTATTCAGCATTGCACAAAATTCGCCAGATCAGAAATTGCATTTCAGGTCCACAGTCGTTACAGATTCTGGAACAATAAGGGGCTATTTTCTTTACAGCGCTGACTCTGTGATTATTCTTAGTCCGCAAAAAATATATTCTTACAACTCCCCAACCACAGTGATACCGGTAAGCTCGATACAAAAAATAAAGGTGAAAAATAAAGGCGAGTTCAGGATATTGGAAACCTTTGCCGCCTCAGTGATGGGTTTTACATTAGCTGCAGGACTTATTCAAAATAACGATCTTGACAATGATGGTAAGACCAGTTTTTTTGAATTGCTTTGGGGGGCAATAGAAGGAACCACATCAAGAAACCGCTCCCGAAGAAACACAGCGCTGATAGTTGGGGCAGCGGGCGGTACAACATTTATGATTGCCAGTATAATCACCAGCAGAAGGTTTGCCCTCGTTTTTCCTATCAATGGCCGCAATAATTATTATTGGGAAAAAAGATACGACCTGGAGAAGTTCGTTAAGTTTTAACAGATATCAGGCCAGGTCAATCTTGCATTTCAGTTTTATTTTTTTTATTTTTAGTCAGCAGCAATTTTCTCATCACAATCATTACCAGAAATGAGACAAATAATTTTAGCTTTTATCAGTTTTACTTATAGCATGGTTGCATTTTGCCAGCATGACAGTTTAAACAATACCAACATTACTTACGATGATTACAAATTGCTGAAGGAATTTTTACTAACAGAAAAGAACAATCCGGGTTTTTTTGATATTAAATTTAAAAACAGTGCCTCTTCAGTTCACAAACAAACTAAGGCCCAGGAAAATTATTCATTGTTGTTTTCCGTTAAAACAAAGAATTATTGGGATGCGGAACTCAACAATAATTTCTACGAACGCCTCAGGCTTGATATGAAGAAGGAATTTGCACCTGTACTGTATTTTGACAGCAGGTTTGTTGCACAATCTATCCCTAACAGTTATGGATCGCAGAATTACCAATGGGTGCCGGCAACGGATAGAAAATATAATCCTGGTGCAGAAATCATCGGATCTGTTATTGGGTCTTTTTTAGGAATTAAACCAGACAACAAAACACAAAACGGTTATTATACTCCAAGCGGAATAAAGTATTAAATATATTTTTAACTTTTATTCCGGAAGCATTTTTCTATTTTCACCCGATGAAAAAATTCCTTGTTCTCCTGCTCATCCCTGTTTGTTGCTTTTCCCAGAATAAATACAATTACAAAAACCTTGTACTGGAAGGCGGTGGCGTTCGTGGCCTTGCTTATGCAGGTGTATTTTGCGTGTTAGAAGAAAAAGGGATTTTACAACAAATAGAAAAGGTGGGTGGATCTTCTGCAGGATCCATTGCTGGCATGCTCATCAGCATTGGTTATACTGCTAACGAAATTGACAGCCTGATGATGGAATTGCCATTACAGAAATTTAATGATGGCAACGGTGGCCTGCTCGGGAAATATGCCCGCTTTAAAAAAGATTTCGGTATTTATAAAGGAGAAGCATTTGAAAAATGGTTAAAGAACCTGGTAAAACATAAAACAGGTAATCCACTACTCAGTTTTAATCAGTTGCATCAATTGCATGTAAAGAATAATCTTTATAAAGACCTTTATTGCACAGGCACTAACCTCAGCAAACAACAATTAGAAATTTTTTCATTCATGAATACTCCGTCAATGCCAATTGCACTGGCAGTAAGAATAAGCA
>Ga0209023_10001195_pt1 | contig 35780 bp, 25 predicted proteins | sample LakOneMetagenome_FD_187468 | JGI IMG/M metagenome (GOLD analysis project Ga0209023, IMG submission 187468) | Freshwater and sediment microbial communities from Lake Erie, Canada (SPAdes) (version 2) | ecosystem: Environmental > Aquatic > Freshwater > Lentic | place: Lake Erie, Canada...
GACATCGAGGTGCCAAACCGCTTCGTCGATATGGACTCTTGGAAGCGATAAGCCTGTTATCCCCGGAGTACCTTTTATCCGTTGAGCGACGGCGCTTCCACTTGCAACCGCCGGATCACTAAGCCCTACTTTCGTACCTGCTCGACCCGTCGGTCTCGCAGTCAAGCTCCCTTATTGCCTTTACACTCTACGCACGGTTTCCAACCGTACTGAGGGAACCTTTGGGCGCCTCCGTTACATTTTAGGAGGCGACCGCCCCAGTCAAACTGCCCGCCTGACACTGTTCACTGCCCGGATTACGGCACAGTGTTAGAAGCCCGGTATGTCAAGGGTGGTATCTCAAGGTTGACTCCCCAGCAGCCGCAGCCGCTGGATCAAAGTCTCCCACCTATCCTGAACAGAACACACCAAACTCCAATATCAAGTTGCAGTAAAGGTTCACGGGGTCTTTCCGTCTTGATGCGGGTACTCGGTATCTTCACCGAGACTCCAATTTCACCGAGTCCCTCGTTGAGACAGCGTCCAACTCGTTACGCCATTCGTGCAGGTCGGAACTTACCCGACAAGGAATTTCGCTACCTTAGGACCGTTATAGTTACGGCCGCCGTTTACTGGGGCTTAGCTTCGCTGCTTCGCTCCGAAGAGCTAACAAGTCCGCGTAACCTTCCAGCACCGGGCAGGCGTCAGGCCCTATACGTCGTCTTACGACTTAGCAGAGCCCTGTGTTTTTGGTAAACAGTCGGTTGGACCAATTCACTGCGGCCTCCTCGAGCTCCATCCGTACGGACTTCACCCTATCGAGGCGCCCCTTATCCCGAAGTTACGGGGCGATTTTGCCGAGTTCCTTAACGATGGTTATCTCGCTCACCTTAGTATCTTCTACGTGTCCACCTGTGTCGGTTATCGGTACTGGCACGTGCATCCTCCCTAGTGGCTTTTCTAGGAGGCATGGGCTCAGTGACTGGCCGGAACTCAATCCAGCTGGCATCGCACCTCGCGTCAAAACGCCGCTGCGGATTTACCTACAGCGACTAGCTACGTACTTGCCCCAGGACAACCATCGCCTGGGTTCACTTACCCTTCCCCGTCCCCACATCGGTGGTAACGGATGCTACGTGGTACAGGAATATCAACCTGTTAGCCATCGACTACGCCTTTCGGCCTCGCCTTAGGTCCAGACTAACCCTGAGCAGACGAACTTTACTCAGGAAACCTTGGACAATCAGTGGAGGGGATTCTCACCCCTCTTTCGTTACTCATGCCTGCATTCTCACTTCTCAGCACCGCACGAAGGCTTTCGCCAACGCTTACACACTGAGAACGCTCTCCTACCGCTCATGAACCCCGCAGGGTCATGAACCCGTAGTTTCGGTGACTAGCTTTAGCCCCGTTACATTATCCGCGCCCGAACACTTGACCAGTGAGCTGTTACGCACTCTTTCAAGGGTGGCTGCTTCTAAGCCAACCTCTTGGTTGTCTATGCATTCGGACATCGTTTACCACTTAGCTAGTACTTAGGGACCTTAACCGACGGTCTGGGTTGTTCCCCTCTCGCACATGAAGTTTATCCCCCATGCGCTGACTGCCGATCTATATGTAATGGTCTTCGGAGTTTGCCTGAAGTCGGTAACCTGGTGGGGCCCCTAGTCCAAGCAGTGCTCTACGGCCACAACATATGTTAATCGACGCTATACCTAAATATATTTCGGAGAGAACCAGATATCTCTGAGCTTGATTAGCCTTTCACTCCGATCCACAGGTCATCCGCCCAGTTTTCACCCTAGGTCGGTTCGGTCCTCCACGTGGTCTTACCCACGCTTCAACCTGCCCATGGATAGCTCGCTCAGTTTCGGGTCTACCTCCAATGACTATGTCGCCCTATTCAGACTCGCTTTCGCTGCGGCTCCGCTCATCGCTTAACCTTGCCACTGAAGAGTAACTCGCAGGCTCGTTATGCAAAAAGCACGCCGTCACACCCGAAGGTGCTCCGACCGCTTGTAGGCGTATGGTTTCAGGTACTATTTCACTCCCCTTCCGGGGTACTTTTCACCTTTCCCTCACGGTACTAGTTCACTATCGGTCACCAGGTAGTACTTAGCCTTGGAGGGTGGTCCCCCCAGATTCAGACCACGTTTCACGGGTGTGGTCCTACTCAGGAACATCATCAGCAGGTCAGTGCGTTTTCGTCTACGGGACGTTTGCCCTCTATGGTGCGAGGTTCCACTCGCTTCGACTAACACCTGACTTGGTAACTGCTGCCGGAGCACACATACTCCGGACAAATGTCCTACAACCCCGACCCGGCAACGAATGTGCTCTTACAACGGGTCGGTTTGGGCTGATCCCTTTTCGCTCGCCACTACTCAGGGAGTCTCGTTTGATTTTCTTTCCTCGAGCTACTTAGATGTTTCAGTTCGCTCACTTGCACTCTGCCGACTATGTATTCATCGACAGATGACGCCGCATTACCAGCGCCGGGTTTCCCCATTCGGAAATCCGCGGGTCAAAGGTTGTTCAGCACCTCACCGCGGCTTATCGCAGCCGTCCACGTCCTTCATCTACTCCTGGTGCCAAGGCATCCACCGTACGCCCTTACTATCTTGACGGTGAGTCGGCCGGACTAAGGAATAATCCGGCCGCCTTGCGGACCCATCGCTTGCGAAATGGGCCCGTTTAATTCATTTCAATCAATATTGGCCAATATGCGGTTTTCAAGCTTCATCGAGGCGCGCTACCAGGCGGGATTCGCCTGGGCGGTCTCTCAAAACTGAGCAGCGTTTGGCCGGCACCCGAAGGTACCGACCGAGCCCGGTCGACATATAGGGATACTCCCTAGAAAGGAGGTGATCCAGCCGCAGCTTCCGCTACGGCTACCTTGTTACGACTTCACCCCAATCACGAACCCCACCTTCGACGGCTCCCTCCACAAGGGTTAGGCCACCGGCTTCGGGTGTTGCTCGCTTTCGTGGTGTGACGGGCGGTGTGTACAAGGCCCGGGAACGTATTCACCGCAGCATTGCTGATCTGCGATTACTAGCAACTCCATCTTCATGGAGGCGAGTTGCAGCCTCCAATCCGAACCGAGACGCACTTTTTGGGATTCGCTCCACCTCGCGGTATTGCAACCCTCTGTATGCGCCAATGTAGCACGTGTGTAGCCCTGGACATAAGGGGCATGATGACTTGACGTCGTCCCCACCTTCCTCCGGTTTGTCACCGGCAGTCTCCTATGAGTCCCCAACTTAATGCTGGCAACATAGGACGGGGGTTGCGCTCGTTGCGGGACTTAACCCAACATCTCACGACACGAGCTGACGACAGCCATGCACCACCTGTGAATCTGCCCCGAAGGGAAGCCATATCTCTATGGCGGTCAGATACATGTCAAGCCCAGGTAAGGTTCTTCGCGTTGCGTCGAATTAAACCACATGCTCCGCTGCTTGTGCGGGCCCCCGTCAATTCCTTTGAGTTTTAGCCTTGCGGCCGTACTCCCCAGGCGGGGTACTTAGTGCGTTAGCTACGATACGGAAGGAGTCGACACCTCCCACATCTAGTACCCATCGTTTACGGCGTGGACTACCAGGGTATCTAATCCTGTTTGCTCCCCACGCTTTCGCATCTCAGTGTCAGTAACGTCCCAGCGAGCTGCCTTCGCTATTGGTGTTCCTCCTGATATCTGCGCATTCCACCGCTACACCAGGAATTCCACTCGCCTCTTCCGTACTCTAGACCAACAGTATCCATCGGCTTTCAAAGGTTGAGCCTTTGACTTTCACAACAGACTAACTGGTCCACCTACATGCTCTTTACGCCCAATGATTCCGGACAACGCTCGCTCCCTACGTATTACCGCGGCTGCTGGCACGTAGTTAGCCGGAGCTTCTTCTGACGGTACCGTCAATGACATCGGCTATTCACCGCATCACCTTCGTCCCATCTGAAAGAGGTTTACAACCCTAAGGCCGTCTTCCCTCACGCGGTGTTGCTGCGTCACGCTTTCGCGCATTGCGCAAGATTCCCCACTGCTGCCTCCCGTAGGAGTCTGGGCCGTGTCTCAGTCCCAGTGTGGCTGATCGTCCTCTCAGACCAGCTACCCATCGTTGCCTTGGTAGGCCTTGACCCCACCAACAAGCTAATGGGCCGCGGGCCCCTCCCAATGCGGAAGCCGAAGCTACCTTTAGTGACCGGACTTGAGTCCAGGCACCACATCCGGTATTAGCCCGAGTTTCCTCGGGTTGTCCCAGTCATCGGGGCAGATTACCCACGTGTTACTCACCCGTTCGCCGCTTTGCCCCAGACCGAAGTCTGGTTCGTCGCACGACTTGCATGTGTTAAGCACACCGCCAGCGTTCGTCCTGAGCCAGGATCAAACTCTCCGTGAAAAATGTTGCGAGGTATCAAATGCCGGCCGAAGCCGGCAACCGGTCCGAAGATCGGGTTCCTCAAACTATTTACTCAACGTAGAGCTGTGTCACATCGAAATGTTGTCAGTACACAAATACGACAACGGATATGACGGGATAATTCAATGATTGTCCGAAACCGAAGTTCCGAACAAATCGGGCTCATATGTATTCATCCAAACGGACTAGCCGTCCGGAGAAATACACGCTGCTCAGTTTTCAAAGACCGCACACGCCGGGCGACGGGATTCGCCGCACGGAGCACTTCAGCCGGGCAACCTGCTCGACTGAGCGGACGAAGAACTATACAGGTTTTTTCAAAGAGTGTCGAGACGTCTTGCGAAAGATTCGGGAAGGATTTGTGTTTTGGCTCTGCAGAGCCAAATCCGGTCCCAGAGCGGGATCAGGCGTTATTGACGAGGCGCCGAAAGCGGCGTTTGCCGAGCTGGAGCACCTTGCCGTCAAGCTGCTTCGCCGGGTAGTCCAGGGGCTCTGCCGGCAGAGCTTCGCCGTCAAGCTTGACTCCCCCCTGCCCGATTGCCCTGCGTGCCTCGCTGCGACTCACGCCGAATGCCTCCGCAAGTACTGCCGGCAGGTGAATCTCGCCGTCTATCGAGAACTCCTCGATGTCCTCCGGGACCTCGTGACGCACGAAGAGCCGGTTGAAGTGCTCCTCCGCCCTGGCCGGCGCGTCTTCGCCATGGAACCGCACGACCAGACGGCGTGCCAGTTCCCGCTTCGCTTCATTGGGTGGAAGTCCATCCGGCGGGTCCTCACTTAACAGGAGCTGCCAGTACTCCTCCAGGTTTGCGTCCGGAACCCGCATGATCTTGCCGAACATTTCCTCTGGGGGCTCGGTCACGCCTATGTAGTTGCCGGTCGACTTGGACATCTTCTTGACGCCGTCGATTCCGGGCAGGATCGGCATGGTCATGATCGACTGAAGAGGCTGGCCGAAAGAAGACTGCATGTCACGCCCGAAGAGCAGATTGAACTTCTGGTCGGTGCCACCGACCTCGACATCGGACTCTATCGCTACCGAGTCATATCCCTGCATCAGCGGATACATCAGCTCCAGGGTCGAGATCGGTTCGTTGGCCGCCATGCGCTTCTGGAAGTCATCGCGCTCGAGCAACCGGGCGACAGTGGTCCTCGCCATAAGGCCGAAGAGCTCGTCCGACTCCATCTTCAGCCACTCGCTGTTGTAGCGAACCTCGGTCTTCTCGCGATCGAGAACCTTGAAGGCCTGATCCATGAAAGTGCGGGCGTTGGCGTCGATCGCCTCGGGATCGAGCATCGGCCGCTGGGCCGACCTGCCGCTGGGGTCGCCGACCCGGGCCGTGTAGTCACCGATGATCAGGACGACCTGGTGGCCGGCCTCCTGGAATTCCCGAAGTTTGTTGAGGACCACCGTGTGTCCCAGATGGATATCGGGCGCGGTGGGGTCGATTCCAAGTTTGATCCGCAGCGGGCGGTCCTGATCCAGCTGACGTGCCAGCCTGCCCTCGGGCAGTGACTCGACTGCAGTTGCGGCAAGAGCCGCTGCCTGGCGGACTGCTTCCCCGGAGGGTTCCTTGGGTTCTTGAGTGACGTTAGACACGGGAGGGTCAATGCTAGACTGGACAGCGCTACTTGGTCGTGTCCGCGTTGTTCATTCAAGGCATGCAGCGCATACCATGGCCACTTTCGCCAGGCGCTTACCCACTTTTCGCCATCTGATGGCCCCCCGAAAGACAGAGCAGCCGTCGGGATCAAAATCCCGGCAAGACGATCGCGCCAAGGGTGCGAGTTCGGAAGCCCCCGCCAACGGCGAGGGTGACAGTGTGCTGCGTCCTTACACCTCCGGCAGCACGGCCCGCAGCCGCAGCCAGAGCTCTGCCAAAAAGGAACGGCGCCTTGCCCTCCCCAAACTCAAGGGTCGCAGCAAGAAGCCGAAGAAGACAAAGGGATCCGCGGCAAGCGACGCCCCCGCCGGCAACGGGAACGGGGCTCCCCTTTCGATCCCGAGTGCGCCCGGCGTCGGTGGAGGAAGCGGAAACGGAAATGGGAACGGCAACGGCAACGGAACTCCGCCAGGGGTTCTGACCCTCCCGGTTCCGCCGCCGAAACCTCCCAAGCCGAAGATCAAGAAGCTTCGAATCCTCTTCATCGTGCTCGGCCTCGGTGTGCTCGGCTTCTTCTCGGCCTTCTTCGGAATGGTGATGGCCGTGTCGCAGGACCTGCCGCAGATCGAAAACTACGCCCAGTTCAGAACCGCCAAGAACTCGGTGGTAGTTGACAGTCAGGGCCAGTACATCGGCACCCTTTCCAACAACGAGAACCAGATGCTCCTGGACTCGAACCAGATCTCTCCGAACATGAAGAACGCGGTGGTCTCGATCGAGGACTCTCGCTTCTACGAACACCGCGGAATCGACTGGCAGGGCCTTGGCCGCGCACTCGTACAGGACGTCATGGCCCGCAGCGCCAAGCAGGGCGCTTCGACGATCACCCAGCAGCTGGTCAAGCAGGCCCTCGAGGCACAGAATGACCGCTCCCCGCTCCAGAAGGTGCGTGAGATGGCGATCGCGTACCACATCGAACAGCAGTGGACCAAGGACAAGATCCTCACCGAGTACCTCAATACGGTGTACTTCGGTTCCGGTGCCTACGGCATCGAAGCCGCGGCCCGCACCTACTTCGGATCGGCCCATCCTTCCTGCGGAACCGAAGAAGAACCCTGTGCTTCGCTGCTGACACCGGCCGAAGCGGCGATGCTGGCCGGCATCATCCAGAACCCTTACGGATACGACCCCAAGATCGATCCTGACGCCACCCTGCTGCGTCGGAACACCGTCCTCCAGAAGATGCTGGATCAGGGCTACATCACCCAGGAGCAGTACGACGAGGCCAAGGCCGAGACCCTGCCGTCAGAGGACGAGATCGATCCGCCGTCGCTCGATTCAAAGGCCCCCTACTTCACTTCCTGGCTGCGGCAGCAGCTGGTCGACCGCTACGGCGCCGGCCGTGCCTTCTTCGGTGGCCTGAAGGTCAAGACTTCCCTGGACCTCGATGTCCAGGCGGCGACCGAAGACGCAATCAACTCCACCCTTTCGGGAGTCGGCCCCAGCGCATCCGTGGTGATCATCAACAACAAGGACGCGACCGTGGATGCCATGGTCGGCGGCTCCGACTACGACACCACCCCGTTCAACCTGGCGACGCAGGGTTATCGCCAGCCTGGCTCGACGGTCAAGCCCTTCGTCCTGGTGACGGCGCTCGAGCAGGGCATCTCCCCCTACTCGGTATGGGATTCGTCGGAGCAGTTCTTCACCTTCGGACCGAAGAAGAACATCTTCAACGTCCAGAACTACGGCGGCTTCTACAACGGGCCGATTACCCTCGCGGACGCGACCACGCTTTCCGACAATGCGGTCTATTCGCAGGTCGGCCTCGAAGGGATCAAGGGTGGACCCCGGGCGATCGCCAAGACGATTCACGAGATGGGTGTTTCCGATCACGTCGCGCACAACCCGGCCATGGTTCTCGGCACCTCCCAGGTGACTCCGCTCCAGTGGACCTACGCCTTCTCGACCCTGGCCAATGACGGCCGCCGGGTCAGCGGAACCCTGGCCCCCGACCCGGGAGACTCACCGGTCGCCTACACCAAGGTCACCGACGAAGACGGGAAGACCATCAAGGGCGGCGACAACGAAGTGATGAGCAAGTCGGTCATTCCGACGGATGTCGCCACCACCGCCAAGGGCATCCTTCACACGGTCGTCACCTCCGGTACCGGCAAGAACGCCTACATCGGCGATGACTCCCAATGGGGCAAGACCGGTACCACCGAGGACAACACCAACGCCTGGTTCTGCGGAGCGATCACCGAGATCACCGCCTGTGTCTGGGTCGGCTACCCCGAAGGCTACGTTCAGATGCTCACCGAATACGGGGGCGCACCGGTTGACGGCGGCACCTACCCGGCGATCATCTGGGCCCGGGTGGTCGAGGCCTGGCAGCAGATCGAAGCCGACCGTGCGGCCGAACGGGCGGCCGACGCCGCCTCTGGTGACGACGGCAGCACGGACAGCACCGATTCCGGCAGCTCGGACTACAGCCCCGATTACACCACCCCCACTTACACGGCTCCGGACCCGACCTACACCGCCCCGGAAACGACGACTCCGACCGCACCGGCGCCGGCTCCCACGCCCGCTCCGGCACCCGTCGCTCCCGCTCCGACGACTCCGACCGCTCCCTCCGGCGGCGCGACCCCGTCTTCGGGCGGCGCCTCACCCGGCTAGCCTTCCGTTCTGCTCCGCCGGGATCGACCTACGGGCACCAGGACCCTGTGAATCGAAACCGGTTCAGCTGATCTGACCGACCCTGGCCGATGCCAGGTCGATCTGCGCGGCGAGACTGGCGCTCGAAGTTCCACCTTCGCTGCGCTTCGACTCCAGCCAGCTTCCCTGCTTGAGCACCTCGTAGTACTCATCGTCAAGCTCGGCGGAGCGTTCAGCCAGCTCTTCGCGACTCAGATCCGAGAGGTTGCGGTTCTCTGCGACGCACTGGCGAACGAGGTCGCCGACGATGCCGTGCGCGTCACGGAAAGGGACTCCCCGCCGGACCAGCAGATCGGCGATTTCAGTCGCCGCCAGCATTTCGTCGGAAGCTGCTTCGGCCAGGCGTTCACGATCGAACTCGATCCCCTCGAAGATCCCGGCGGTCATCTCCAGGGTGGCTTCCACCGTTTCAACCGCGTCGAAGAACGGTTCCTTGTCCTCCTGCATGTCCTTGCCGTAGGTCAGGGGCAGCGCGTGGAGGACGCCGAGCAGGGTCGTGAAATCACCGATCACACGCGGAGCTTTTGCCCGGAGTAACTCGGCCGAATCTGGGTTCTGCTTCTGGGGCATGATGCTCGACCCGGAAGTGAATGGTTCGCTCAGCTGGCAAAACGAGAATTCCGTACTCGACCAGATGACCAGTTCGGATCCGATCCTCGAAAGGTGCGTCAGACAGATCGAAGCGGCCGAGAGATAGTCGAGGACCATGTCCCGGTTGGAAGTGGAATCAAGCGAATTGACGGTGACTGAGTCAAAGCCGAGGTCGGCAGCGACGGCGCGACGGTCGATCTCCCAGTTGACCCCGGCCAGGGCGCCGGCACCGAGCGGCATCACCGCCGCGGCCTTGCGGGCGGCAGCGAAGCGGTCGAAGTCACGCGAAAGCATCCAGAACCAGGACAGCAGGTGATGTCCCAGATAGACGGGCTGGGCGCGCTGGAGATGGGTGTATCCGGGCATGGTCCAGTCGCGGTGGACTTCGGCCAGCCTCAGCAGCTCGCGCATCGCAGCGGCGATCCGCTCGCCGGCGCTGTCAGTCGCATCCATGACCGCCATGCAGATGTCGGTCGCCACCTGATCGTTGCGGGAGCGACCGGTATGGAGCTTGCCGGCCAGGTCACCGATCAGTGCTCCGAGCCTGCGCTCGACGGCCATGTGGATGTCTTCGTCCCCCGCCTCGAAAACGAACTGATCTGACTCGAGTTCGCCGGCGATCGCGGCGAGACCCTCGTCGATGACCTTGATCTCATCGTCGGCGATCACGCCGATCCGGTTCAATGCTGCGGCGTGGGCCCGAGACTGGGCCACGTCATACGGAGCCAGATGCCGGTCGAATTCGATCGAACGGTTGAGTCGCCAGAAGCGCGGGTCCGGTGGGTCGCGAAAGCGGGAAGTCGACTTGTCGGTGTGTCTTGCCACGGCGGTGATTATTACCCGGCGGCCAGAGCATCGCCCAGTGCCGTAGCGACCCGGTCGATGTCGCCCCCGGAAAGTCCGGCGTGGAAGGGCAGCGCCATCGAACGGGCGGCAACGGATTCAGCGACCGGGAACTGTCCCTCCCGGTAGCCGAATCCGGCCAGATGCGGGAAGAGGTGAATCGACGGCAGGTAGGCCTTGGCGGGGATCCCCTGCTCGCCCAGCCGCCGGATCACTCCGTCGCGGTCGGTGCCCTCCGGCAGCCTGACCGGGAAGACAAACCAGCTGCGGCGGGCCGGATCCTGATCCGGCGCTGGAAGTTCGAGGCCCTCTATTGCTGCCAGTCGTTCCAGGTACATACAGGCGATCCGTGCCCGGCCGGCAAGCAGTTCGTCGAGCCTGCCGACCTGGGCGACGCCGATCGCCGCGGTCACGTCGGACATCCGGTAATTGAAGCCGAGCCGGTCGTGATCGAGCCAGTCCATGTCGATCGCCCGCCCCTGATTGCGCTCGCTCCTCATCACCTCAGCCATTGCGGGATCTGCCGGGATCACCATGCCTCCCTCGCCGGTGCTCATCTGTTTGTTGGCGTAGAAGGCGAAGGTTGAAACGTTGCCGCGGCTGCCGACCTTGCGGCCCTCCGAATCGATTGCCCCGAGGGCCTGGCAGGAGTCTTCGAGGATCGCCAGGCCGCGGTCTGCGGCGATCCGCTCAAATGCCGGCAGGTCGGCCGGCTGCCCGAAAATGTCGATCGGCAACAGACCGGACGTGGCGTCGGTGACTGCCGCCTCGGCCGCCTCCGGATCAAGATTCAGGGAGACCGGATCGATGTCCGCGAAGACCGGCTTGACCCTTTCGTAGAGCAGGCAGTTGGCACTGGCGACAAAGGTGAAGGGACTCAGCACGACCTCGTCGCCGGGCCCCCAGCCGAGTGCCCTGACGCCAAGGTGGAGTCCGGCCGTCCCGCTGGAAACTGCGATCGCGTCGTCGACCCCAAGCCAGTCCGCGCAGTCCCGCTCGAATTGCTCGAGGACCGGTCCAAGCGACAGCCGGCCGGAGCGCAGGACTTCGACCACCAGCCGTTCCTCTTCCGGGCCGATTTCCGGCCGGGCGAGGTCAAGCGGTGGCTGCTCCTCAGTCACCGGCGGTTCCGGAGTTGCCGTTCTGGAAGGCGTAGGCGAGCGAATCGACCAGAGCTTCCCAGGAAGCCTCGATGATGTTCGGCGAGACTCCGATCGAACCCCAGGAGTCACCGCCGTCGCCCCGCTTGGAATCAAGCAGTACGCGCGTGCCGGCACCGGTGCCGTGGGCCGTGTCGAGGATCCTGACCCGGTAGCCGGTCAGTTCGATGTCGTCGAGTTCCGGATAGTGGCCACGGATCGCGGCACGCAGGGCCTTGTCCAGCGCGTTGACCGGTCCGTTGCCCTCCGCAACCTCGACGTACCGCTTGTCACCGACCCGGATCTTCACGATCGCCTCGGTTTCGACTGCCTCCCCGGCGCGGAGTTCGGTCTGGACCTTGAAGGATTCGAAGGTGAAGAGCGGCTTGTACTCCCCCGCTTCGCGCCTGAGCAGCAGGTCGAATGAAGCTTCGGCCGCCTCGTAGTGGTAGCCGTCATGCTCCCGCTGTTTGAGCGTCTCCACGGCGTCGCGGGCGGCAGCGTCGTCGAGTTCGAGGCCGATCTCCTCGGCCCTGGCGATCACGGTCGCCTTGCCTGAAAGTTCGGAAGCGAGCACCTTGCGCGAATTGCCCACCGCCGCGGGGTCCATGTGTTCGAAGGTGCGTGCGTCGGCGGCGATGCCGGCCACATGCATGCCTCCCTTGTGGGCGAAGGCGTTGCGACCGACGTAGGCCTGATCCGGATCGACCGGGACATTGAGCAGATCGGCGACGAAGTGGGAAACCGAAGAGAGCTGGGTCATGTTCTCCGGGGGCACCACTTCATATCCGAGCTTCAATTGGAGGGCGGGCAGGATCGAGACCAGGTTCGAGTTGCCGCAGCGTTCGCCGTAGCCGTTGATCGTGCCCTGGACCTGACGAACCCCCGAGGTGACTGCGGCGAGCGCGTTGGCGACACCGCATTCGAGGTCGTTGTGGCAATGGATGCCGAGTTCGGCTTCAGGCAGGGCTGCTTTCACCTCTTCGACGGCGGGCCTGATCTGGCTCGGCAGGTTTGCGCCGTTGGTGTCACAGAGGACCAGCACCTCGGCCCCGGCTTCATGGGCCGCCTTCAGACATTCGAGTGAGTAATCCCTGTCATCACCCCAGGCGTCGAAGAAATGCTCGGCGTCGTACATGATCCGCTTTCCCTCGCCGCGCAGATAGGAGATTGATTCACCGATCATCGCGAGGTTCTCTTCACGGGAAACCTTGGTCACCTTCTCCAGGTGGAGCGACCAGGTCTTGCCGACCAGGGTCACTACCGGGGCAAAGGTCGCGGCGAGCATCTGGAGTGCTTCGTCCTTTTCAGCCTCCACCCCGCGCCTTCGGGTCATGCCGAAGGCACAGATCGAAGCCTGCTTGAGATCCTCGTTGGCGAGCAGTTCGAAAAGCTCGGCTTCCTTCGGATTGGAGGCCGGAAAGCCGGCTTCGATGAACTGGACCCCGAGCTCGTCGAGCGCGTGCACCACACGCACCTTTTCGGCGGCCGAAAGCGACATGCCCTGCCCCTGCATGCCGTCGCGGAGAGTCGTGTCGTAGAGCTTCACTGCTGTCATTGGTTACTGCCTTTCAGAAGATCAAGCAACCCGGGCGATTCTGGCCCGGGAGGACCGCACACGGCATGCCGCCGCGCTGCCGCGTGGCCTTATCGGCCCGCAGCCCCCGTAATTCGGGTGATCCTGATTTCTTCGAAAGCGTGAAGCATGGGTTCAGACTGTACTGGGTTCCGTTTTGGATGCCGGATCGATGACCAGATCAAGCCATTCCGCGTACTCGGGAGAGCGCCCGTAGATCGCGTCTTCATATCCCTGCTGGGCGAGCCTGGTGACCTCACCGGGATCGCCGAGCGGATGGTCGTCGATCTCCCGGACCGGAACCACTTCCGCCGCGGTGCCGCACATGAAGACCTCGTCGGCCAGGTATAGCTCGGAGCGGGTGATGTCCCGCTCGGTGACCGGATAACCCTTGTCCTCGAGGATCTGCATGACCGACTTGCGGGTGATCCCGTCAAGGATCGAAGCAGCCTGCGGCGGGGTGAACACCTTGCCGTTCTTGACCATGAAGATGTTCTCTCCCGAGCCTTCGCAGACCATGCCGCGCTCGTCGAGCAGGATCGCTTCCTCGTAACCGGCTTTGGCCGATTCGGTCTTGGCCAGGATCGAATTGAGGTACTGCCCGGAAGCCTTGGCATGCGGGATCAGGCTGGCCGGAGAAACCCTTCGCCAGGATGAAACCTTGGCCCGGATCCCGTGCTTCTTGCCGTCCTCGCCGAGGTAGGCACCCCAGGGCCAGACCGCGATGATGATCTCGACCGGAGCCGATTTCGCGTACAGCCCCATTTCGCCGTAGCCGCGGAAGGCGAGCGGACGGATGTAACAGTCGCGCAGGCCGTTCTTGCGGATCAGCTCCCTGGTCGCTTCGCCGATCTCTTCCTTGGTGAAGGGAAGATCGAGGAAGTACATGCGGGAGGAATCCTCGAAGCGTTGAACGTGCTCGGCATGCCGGAAGATTGCCGGTCCCTGGTCGCCGTCGTAGCAACGGATGCCCTCGAAGACGCCCGTGCCGTAGTGGAGACCGTGGCTCAGTACATGCACCTGCGCCTCGTCCCAGGGAACGAATTTGCCGCTGTGCCAGATGTACTCAGCCTTTTCCAACAGTTCTCTCCTTCAAATCGACTATTCCGGCCATGGTACGCCAGATCCCTCCGGTGTATCGCCGGACTTTATCCCTGAGCCAGTTCGGCCAGGACGGCTTCGGTCACTTCTTCAGTGCCGACGCGGGTTTCACCTTCGCCGCCTTCGAAGATGTCCGGGGTCCGAAGTCCACGGCCGAGCACGGCGTCAACCGCATTCTCGATTCGGTCCGCCGCCTCGCCGTCACCCAGTCCGTAGCGCAGCATCATCGCCGCAGAGAGCATCGTGGCGAGCGGGTTGGCCACGCCTTGACCGGCGATGTCCGGAGCCGAACCATGGACCGGTTCGAACAGCCCCGGTTCACCTTCCGCGCCGATCGAAGCCGACGGCAGCATGCCCAGGGATCCGGTCAGCATGGCCGCCTCGTCGCTGAGAATGTCGCCGAAGAGGTTCTCCGTGACCAGAACGTCGATCTCGGCCGGAGCCGAAACAAGCTTCATCGCCGCGAAGTCGACCAGCAGATGGTCGAGCTGAACGTCGGGGTAATCCTCGGCAACCTTCTTCACGGTCTCACGCCAGAGTCGCGAAGACTCAAGGACGTTGGCCTTGTCAACCGAAAGCACCCGGGGGCTGTCAGAACGCTGGCGGGCAGCCTCGAAGGCGGCACGGGTGATCCGCTCGATCTCGGCGACCGAGTAGGCGCATTCGTCGTAGGCGACGGTGCCGTCTTCACGGCGGCCGGAATCACCGAAGTAGATGCCGCCGGTCAGCTCGCGAACCACGAGCAGATCGGTGCCATCGATCAGTTCCTTCTTCAGCGGACTGGCGTCGATCAGGGCCGGGGAAGGCTTGACCGGCCGCAGGTTGGCGTAAAGGCCCAGGGCCTTGCGGATTCCGAGCAGACCCTGTTCGGGACGCGGAGCGGTCGGGTCCTTTGCCACCGCCTCGTCCCACTTCGGACCACCGACTGCGCCGAGCAGGACGGCATCGGATGCCTTGCAGGCATCGATGACTTCGTCGGTCAGGGCAACGCCGTGTTCGTCGATCGAAGCCCCGCCAATCAGGTGATCGGTGTACTCGAAACTTCCGACCGCGTCGAGAACCCTGCGGGTAGCGCCGACGATTTCCGGTCCGATTCCATCTCCGGCCAGAACGACGATCTGCTTGGTCTCACTCATTTTCGGTCTTCCTTTTCGCGGTCATGTTCAGGCGAACATAGTTGAAGGTGCTCGGCTGGCCCATCTCGGCCAGCAGCCGGTCGGCGTACTCGGCGAATTGTTCATCGTCCAGAACCTGCCGGGCAGGGGCCAGGAACGATGCCTCGAAGAATCCTCTGGGATCTTCCGGATGAGCGACGCGTTCCTCCAGCCAGCATTCGACGTCTTCGTATCCGGCGTCGACCAGACGGATCTCGGTTTCCTCAGGTCCGGCGAAGTTCCAAGGGTCCCGGTACTCGCCGAATATTCCGGCGAAAGGTTCCTGACGGTTCACGACGCCGAGCGCCTCGATCACCTCCGCCACGTTGCCGCGCCCGCCACATTGAGCGACCAGACTGCCGCCGGGCTTCGTCGCAGCGGCCAGCGACCTGAACAGACGGTCGTGATCCGGGATCCAGTGAAAGGTCGCGTTGGAGAAGACGTGATCGACCTTTTCGTCGAGCCGCAATGAGGCCAGGTCCTGACAGATGAAGCTGGCGCGGGGGTCGCTGCCGAGGCGAGCCGCGGCTTCTTCGACCATGCTCGGCGAACCGTCTACCCCGATCACCCTTCCGCCCGGGAGCTTCGCCAGCAGGTCCTCGGTCACGTTGCCTGAACCGCAGCCGGCGTCGACCACGGTTTCGTCACCGGCCAGCACCAGCCGGTCGAGAACCGCCCCCGACCATTCACGCTGGGGCGTTGCCGTGCGGGAATACTTGTCTGCCTCCCAGTCCGCTGGACGGGATTCCTGATCACTCATTACTGCCTCCTTCTCTACAACGCTGCGGCGCGCGAGACCAAATCTGGTCGTCGCGCTACAGGGACGTCGTCACGGGACCGTAAGTCCCGCCGGGTCCGGCTTCGAAAGCCTCGATCTCGTCCTCGGCCATGAGGGTGAGGGCGATGTCGTCGAGACCGCCGAGCAGGCGCCGTTTGATCTCGGCATCGATCTCGAAGGATGCTTCTCCCCCGTCCCAGCTCACCGTCTGGTTCTCCAGATCCACCTTCGCCGAACCGGCGGTGGCGATCTGTCGGCAGGTTTCCTCCGGCAGCACCACGGGCAGGAAGCCGTTCTTGGTGCTGTTGGAATAGAAGATGTCCGAGAAGGACGGGGCGATCACGGTCTTGAAGCCGAACTGATGCAGAGCCCAGACCGCGTGCTCGCGGGAGGATCCTGAACCGAAGTTCCGCCCCGAAACCAGGATCGGATGCGGCTGGAGCTCGACTTCGCCGTCGCGGATCCAGTCATAGAAGAGAAACTCGCCGTAACCGGTCCGTTCGACCCTCTTCAGGAACTGCTTGGGGATGATCTGGTCGGTATCGACGTCGCTGCGGTCCAGGAAGGTGACTTCGCCTTCGATTGTGTTGATTGCTTCCATGACTAGCTCCAGTTCCTGATGTCGACGAAGTGACCTTCGATGGCGGCCGCCGTGGCCATTGTCGGACTGACCAGGTGGGTCCGTCCGCCCTTGCCCTGGCGACCTTCGAAATTGCGGTTTGAGGTCGAGGCGCAGCGCTCGCCCTCGAAGAGGGTGTCCGGGTTCATTCCGAGGCACATCGAACAGCCGGCCCCGCGCCATTCGAATCCGGCTTCCTCGAAGAGCTTGTCCAGACCTTCCTCTTCGGCCTGGGCCTTGACCAGCGCCGAGCCCGGCACGACCATCGCCCGGACGCTCTCGGCCACCTTGCGGCCCTTGATCGCCCCTGCGGCCTCGCGCAGATCGGAGATCCGCGAGTTGGTGCAGGAACCGATGAACACGCGTTCTGGACGGATCTCCTCGATCGGGGTACCTGCCTCCAGCCCCATGTACTGCAGGGCCCTTTCGGCGGCTTCCTTGTCGGCCGGCGAATCCATCTTCTCCGGGTCCGGGACCGTGTCGGTGACCTGCGTGACCATGCCGGGAGTCGTGCCCCAGGTGACCATCGGCGAGATGGCCGTGGCGTCGATCTCGACTTCGGTGTCGAAGGTCGCACCATCTTCGGTCGGCAGCTGCTTCCAGCGTTCAACGGCAGCCTCGAAGTCATCGGGGACTCCGGCCTTGCCGCGCATGTACTCGAATGTGGTTTCGTCAGGCGCGATCATGCCGGCCTTGCCGCCGCCCTCGATGGTCATGTTGCAGACGGTCATGCGCTGCTCCATGGTCAGGGCCTCGATCGCCTCACCGGCGTACTCGACCACATAACCGGTCATTCCGGAAGTGCCGAGCTTGCCGATCGTGGCGAGGATCAGGTCCTTGGACGTCACACCCTCGCCGAGCGTGCCTGAGTAGTTGATCCTCATGGTCTTCGGCTTGTTCTGGACCAGGGTCTGGGTCGCCATCACATGCTCGACTTCGGATGTACCGATGCCGAAGGCCAGCGCACCGAAGGCACCGTGGGTGGAAGTGTGGGAGTCGCCGCAGACGATTGTCATGCCGGGCTGGGTCAGACCCAGCTCCGGACCGATCACGTGGACGATGCCCTGGGTCTCGGATCCGAGGCTGTAGACCGGCACGCCGAAATCGGCCGCGTTCTTCTCCAGGGTTTCGACCTGCTTGCGGGACAGCGTGTCCTTGATCAGGGCTGCGGTCGGGGTACCGTCGGTCGGCACGTTGTGATCGGCCGTGGCGACGGTCTTGTCGGGACGGCGCAGTTTGCGGCCGCTCATGCGCAGGCCCTCGAAGGCCTGCGGTGAAGTCACCTCGTGGACGAGGTGGAGATCGATGTAGAGGAGACTCTCCTTGACCTCGTGGGCTTCCCAGATCTTTTCGAACATGGTCTTTGGCATCTGATCTCCTTCCTATCCGCGGCGGAGTCCCGCTGCGATCACAGCGACAAACTCAACCGGCCTGTCGCTCTCGTTTTCGAAATGGTGTGGCAGGTCCGCATCAAAAGTGACGCTGTCCCCGGTTGACAGCTGATGGCGCTCGCCCTCGAATACGAGGACCAGATCACCGTCGAGCACCACCGCTGTCTCGCGGCTGCCCGGTTCATGCATCGGAGCGTCTCCGCTGCCCCCCGTGCTGGTTCCAGGTTCAAGGCTGTGGGATGAGACATCGGCCCGCTGGCCCGGCAGAGGCGGGGTCAGCTCCTCGATCCGGTGTCCGCCGCGGTTGCGGACCAGGTGGTCACCCGAACGGCTGATCACCACATGCTGGACCTCGTCCAGCCGCAGCAGCTGCGAAAGACTCAGATCCAGACCGGAGGCGATCTTCTCGGCGACCGCCAGGGTCGGACTGGTGCTGCCGCGTTCAACCTGGGACAACATGGTCGGACTGACGCCACTGCGCTCCGACAGATCCCGCAAAGACAGGGCCATCGCCTCACGAAGTGCTTTCACTCTCGCCCCGACGGCATTGCCTGAAACCCTTCCCGGGGCTTCATCCGGGCCCTTCTCGGCCGATTTGGTGGCGGTTGCCTGACTCATTACGTCTGTACGTTATCACGCACAGTCGTCCTGTCAAGTCAACTCTGCATTGCCAGCCCGTCGATCAGCGATTTCACACCGAGACGCCAGCGCCGGTCCATGGAAGCCCCGGAAGTTCCGAGCCGGCTGGCGATCTCGGCCGCAGCCAGCCCCTGTACCAGGGCGACAAATGCGTGCGCCGCGTCGACCGCATCGAGTGACAGGTCCTCAACTGCAATCCACCCGCGAATCGACCCCAGGACGGCTTCCCTGACGGCATCCGCATCGCCTCTGCCAGAGGCAGGAGTCTCGAACCCGCTGACCGGACGCGCAAGCATCAATTTCCCGAGTTCGGGATTGCCGACCAGAAAGCGGCGGTAGGCAACGGCCATTTCTTCCAGCCGACCGCGCCCGTCGCGGGCTTTCACTTCATTCAGCGACATCGCCAGCTGACGAAACCCCTCGAGGCAGACCGCTTCGACCATTCCGTCTTTGCTCCCGAAGAACTCGTAGATCGAAGGAGCCGAAACCCCCGACGCCTCCGTGACTCGCCGAATCGCGAGTGAGTCGATTCCTTCCGACTCGAGGAGATCAACGATCGTCGCCAGGAGGTGATCCTTCATCTCCGATGTTCTCGTCTTCGGTCGGGACATGTGACGGATTCACCTTACTCGTTTCGTAACGGTGTTACGTTAAAGGGGCAAACTCCAAGGAGAGACCATGAGCGAACTCGTGAACTTCGAACTGCAGGACGGAATTGCCTCCATCACGATGGACGACGGAAAGGCCAACGCCTATTCGCTGGACATGCTGGCTGAACTCCATTCGGCGCTCGACCAGGCCCAGGCCGAGGATGCGATGGTCGTAATTCGAGGCCGTCCCGGTCGTTTCTCGGCCGGCTTCGACCTGAAGGTCTTTCAGGAACAGCCCGGACGGATCGCTGAAATGGTCGGTTCCGGCGCCCGGCTGACCGAGCGTCTGCTCTCCTATCCCCGCCCCGTGCTTGCCGCCTGTACCGGCCACGCCGTAGCCGCCGGGGCATTCACCCTGCTTTCCGCCGACTCGCGGATCGGCCTGGCCGGTCCCTTCCAGATCGGTTTGAACGAAGTGGCGATCGGACTGACCGTTCCCCTTTTCGTGGTGGAACTGGCCCGTCGACGCCTGACTCCCGCGGCCTTCGACCGGTCGGTCGTGACCGCCGCCATGTATGAACCTGCAGTTGCGGCCGAGGCCGGCTTTCTGGACCAGGTGGTCGAGCAGGCGGATTTCGAGGATGCGGTTTCACTCGAGGCCGCACGCCTGGCCGCATTGCCGGCGGAGGCTCACAGAGCGACAAAGGAACGGGCGCGCGGTGCCGACCTGGAAACGATCCGGAAAGCGATCGATACCGAGCTTTCTGCAAATACCTGAGGTTTCCGCGCTACCGTTCTATGCATGTCGACGAGGGTCGCACCGGATGTGCGTCGTGATCAGTTGCTGCGGGTGGCCGAGCAGATTTTCGCGAGCCGTCCCTACGACACGGTTTCGATCCAGGAGATCGCCGACGAAGCCGGCGTGACCCGCGGGCTGATCCACCACTATTTCGGCAGCCGCGACGGAGTGATGGCCGCCCTGATCAAGGAGATCGCCCCGGAGCGGGCACCCGCGGTCCTGTCAACCGACCTTCCCCTGAAGGAGAGGGTCGAGACAAGGGTCAACCAGTTGATGGATGTCTTCCAAAGTCACAGTGAAGCCTGGCTGGCGACGCTCGCGCTCGGACCGAATCTGGGACCACCCCTGTCCGAGGTCGCCGAAGAACTCTGGGAGCGCCAGTACCTGATCTGGCAGCAGACCTTTTCCGATGTGATCTCCCCCGGCGAGCGGACCAGAGCCCTCTACACCGCCTACCGGGGTCTCAACCAGTCCACCTGCCGACTCTGGCTGAACGGCGAACTGACGCGTGAACAGGCCCGGCGAATCCTCGTCGCCGCCCAGACCGCCCTTCTGGAGCAGGTCGGCCCGGATTTCTGACGCCGCCGTGGAATTGCCCTTAAACGTGAAAGCCCCACCTTTTCTGGCGGGGCTTTCGAAGCGTTCGGGATCCTGGATCCCTTTGCGCCTTACCGGTCGTCCCGGGGCTGCTTCGGCTTGTTGTGATCGACCGGAGCGTTGACGCTGAGCAGACTGAAAATAGCTTTGCCCATCATGGGTATCACTTCTCACTTATGTTGCGGTTCATGTGGCAGGAAAACCCTGCAAGAGCAAGATACGCAAGAAATCAAGCCAAGTCTGTGACCGCCCTCACCCATTACCCAATGCTTAACATAAGAAGTCGGCGAGAACTTAATAAGTCGGCGAGCTTCGCCCCGCCTCCAAGTCAAACCCGTCCGATCAAAGAAGAAACTGATGGATGATCGGACTCCAAGAGTGGCTGCCCGCACGCTCCCCCTGGGTTTTAGTAGCCGTGGGTTCGGGGCGGACTGTCCGGGACACTCAGGAGTAGCGAGCCCGAAGGGCGAGCGCATCCCGCGTCCCGGGCAGTTCGCCCCGATCCCGCGGCGTGACAACTAACGCCTAAGGAGCGTGGTCTTTGACGGCTTCGGATGTGGCTTCCTCAGCCTGCCGGATCGAGCTGCCATCGAGAAGATTGCCCAACGCCCGGACATAGGCCCTGGCCGAGGCCTCGATGATGTCGGTCGAAACGCCCTGGCCTGAAGTGTTGCCATGCTCGTTCTTGAGCACGACGGTCACCTGTCCCAGTGCGTCCTCGCCACCGGTCACCGCACCGACGTGGTACTCACGCAGCTCCGCTTCGGCCCCGGTTGCCTTGAGAATCGCCGCGAAGACCGCTTCGACCGGACCGTCGCCGGTGCTTTCACCGGTCGTGATCTCACCGGAGGGATGCTTGATCCGCACCCTGCCGACCGGCTGGCGGTCGCTTCCGGCCTCCGCCTCGAACCATTCGAGTTCATATGACTGGGGCCGTTCACGCATTTCGTCGGAGACGATTGCCTCGAGATCCAGGGCAGTCACCTGCTTCTTCTTGTCGGCAACGTCCTTGAAGCGCTTGAAAGCCTGGTTCAGGGCCTCGCCGTCGACCACGAATCCCAGCTGCTCCAGAGCATCCTTCAGCGCGTGACGACCGGAATGCTTTCCCAGCACCAGCTGGTTTGAATCGAAACCGATCTCGGTCGCGTCCATGATCTCGAAGGTCTCGCGCTCCTTAAGGACACCGTCCTGATGGATCCCGGATTCATGGGCGAAAGCGTTCCTCCCGACCACGGCCTTGTTCGGCTGGACCACGTAACCGGTCAGGCGGGAAACCATCCGGCTGGCCCGGGCCAGTTCCCTGGTGTTGATCTGGGTGTGCAGACCGTGGACGTCTTCACGAACCTTGATCAGCATCGCGATTTCTTCCAGCGAACAGTTTCCGGCCCGCTCGCCGATCCCGTTGATCGCACATTCGACCTGTCGGGCCCCCGCCAGCACCCCGGCGTAGGAGTTGGCGACCGCCATTCCCAGATCGTCGTGGCAGTGGACCGAGAGACGCACGTCCTTCAGCGAAGGCGCGAACCGGTAGAGATCCTCGAAGAACTTCGCGTACTCGGCTGGCGTGGTGTATCCGACGGTGTCGGGAATGTTGACCACGGTCGCGCCTTCCTCGACCGCGATCGCGCAGACTTCGGCCGTGAATTCCACGTCGCTCCGGGTTGCGTCCATCGGTGAGAACTCGACGTCCTCGCAATAGGACTTCGCCTGGGCAACAGCTGCCCTGGCGCCCTTGAGCACGTCCTCCCGAGTGTTCCGCATCTGATGCTGGATGTGGATGTCTGAGGTGGAAATGAAGGTGTGGATCCGCGGCTGCTCGGAATCCTTGATCGCATTCCAGGCGGCATCGATGTCCGGGGCCTGGGCGCGGGCCAGTCCGCAGATCGTCGGTCCGTGGACTTCGCGGGCGATCTTCTGCACCGCTTCGAAATCACCGGGCGAGGCGATCGGGAAACCGGCTTCGATTACGTCCACTCCGAGCCTGGCCAGTTGCTGGGCGATCTCGATTTTTTCCGATGCGTTGAGAGAAATTCCGGGCGACTGCTCGCCGTCTCTCAAGGTGGTGTCAAAGATGTGTACGCGGTTTGCGTCTGTGTCCTGGTTGGACATTGCTTCTCCTTCTAACTCAATACTCGAATGAATCTGCTGTCAGCTCGCGGCTATCGCGCCGCCCGGCGATCAATCCCCCCAGAGGGGGAGAAGGAGAAGAAGGGCCGGGCTGTTGAAGCGATGATTCATGCCGAGTTCCTAGGGTAGCGCACAAACGAGACGACTTGAAGGATCCAGCGTAGACGTTGCCGTCCGGGACCTCAAGGCGTGAGCAGAACCTTGCCGACGTTCTTCCTGTCGGCGATGAACCGGTGGGCGTCGCCTGCCTGCTCGAACGGAAAAGTCACGTCCACCACCGGATCGAAGGTGCCTCTCTCGAGTCCGGCTTCCATAAGGGCCCCGAGCCGGGAAAGCCCCTCCCCCTTCCACCAGTCGAGCAGGTTCAGCCCGAAGGTGCCCTTGTTTTCATTCATCACGGCAAAGCTTTTCCACCAGGGCGTGGCAACGAGGGGCATGCGGACGAGCGCCGAGATGGCGCGGCGGTCGAAGGCCCGTTTTGCCTCGGCGACCTCGGATGCCCCGTACATGACCATTTTGCCGCCAGGCCTCAGCAGGCGGTAGTCCTTGCGGAAGTTGGTCGGACCGGTCGCGTCGATGATCAGGTCCACCCCCTCGCCGCCGGTCAGCCTCCGAACCTCGTCCGCGAAGTCGAGGTTTCGGTAATCGATCGGATGCTCCACACCCTGCGCCCGGATCACCGCATGTTTGGAGGCAGAAGCGGTACCGAATATCTCGGCGCCGATTTCACGGGCGATCTGGGTCGCGGCGATCCCCACCCCGCCGGCGGCCGCGTGGATCAGCACACGCTGGCCTTCGCGAAGGCCTCCCATTTCAACCAGCGCGGCAAGGGCGGTGCAGTAGTTGACCGGCAGGGCCGCGGCCTGCTCGAATGAAAAACCTTCGGGAATCGAGTAGAGATCCCCGACCGGAACCGTGACCAGTTCGGCATATCCGCCGAACATGGTCGGACCGAATACGCGATCACCCTCGGCGAAACCATCGACGCCTTCGCCGAGCGAATCGACTTCGCCGGCGAATTCGTAACCGAGGACGCTGGGTGTCTTCGGAGCATCCGGATAGAGGCCCTTGCTCGCCATCAGATCGGCGAAATTGATCCCGGATGCCTTCACCCGGACCCGCACTTCACCCGGACCAACCGGTGGTTCCGGACGCTCCTCAACTTCGAGGTCGTCCGGACCACCATGCCCCTTCAGGACTACGGCCTTCATGACCGCAGCCTATCCCTCCAGGGCCGCAGAACTCAGAGTTCGATTGCGTACCCGGCCGAGAAACCGTCGACGGACTTGATCGTGTCGATCGTTTCCGCGGCCACCGGTGCGTCGGAAGTAACGACCATCACGGCGTTGTCGCTGTTGGCCTCGGCCCCGACCGCAGCCGAACCGATGTTCACGCCCTGCTCGCCGAAGAGCGATCCGACCCTGCCGATCATGCCGGGCTGATCCGCGTAACGGAAGACCGCCATGTGTTCGGCGAAGGGCAGGTAGAAGCTCTGATCCCAGAGCGAGACCAGGTATGGAGCGTTCTTGGGTCCGACCGTGGTGCCGCCGACGGTGACGACGTCGGCGCCCGACTGGATCGTGACCCGGATCAGGTCAGTGAATTCGTCGGCGGTCGAATCCTTGATTTCGATCACTTCGATTCCGCGTTCCTCGGCCATCTGTGGAGCGTTGACGAGGTTCACCGCCTCTTCGGTATGACCGGAGAGCAGACCCGCCTGGACGGCGATGCCGAGCAGCCTGGTGTCGTTGTCGGCGATTCCGCCACGGAACTCGACCTCGACCCTGTCGATCGATCCGGGAGTCAGTCCGACCGCGAGGCGGCCGAGGGTCTCGCAAAGCGGCACATAGGGAGCCAGTGCTTCCATCACCGCGGGGCTGACCGCAGGAATGTTGACTGCGTTGGTGACCACGCCACCGGTCAGGGCGGCAATCACCTGTTCGGCGGTATCCGTGCCGGCCCGGTCCTGCGCCTCGGCCGTCGAGGCTCCGAGGTGCGGGGTGACTACAACGTCTTCACGGGCGAAGATCGGGTGCTCGGTGAACGGCTCCTCCGGGAACACGTCAAGCGCGGCACCGGCGAGCTGACCGTTGTCGAGTCCGTCGATCAGGGCGTCGAGGTTGACCAGCTCTCCCCGGGCGCAGTTGACGATCCGCATTCCCGGCTTGAACTTGGCGATCGCTTCGGCGTCGATCCAGTCGATCGTCTCCGGAGTCTTGGGCAGATGGATCGTGATCAGGTCGGCCCGGCGGTAGATCTCGTCAGGAGAATCGACGCCTTCGACTCCCAGATCCCTGAAACGCTCGGATGACACGAACTTGTCAAAGGCGAGCACTTCCATGTCGAAACCCTGGGCGAACTTGGCGACCAGCTGGCCGATCCGGCCGAATCCGATCACTCCGAGCGTCTTGCCGTAAAGCTCGGCGCCCTTGTACTTGGCCCGGTCCCAGCGACCGTTCACCAGGGCCGAGTGGGCCTGGGGAACGTTGCGGAAGAGCGAAAGGGCAAGCGCCATCGTGTGTTCCGCGGCAGCGACGGAATTCGACTCCGGTGCGTTGGCGACGATGATGCCGCGCTTGGTCGCGGCCGGGATGTCGACGTTGTCGACTCCGGTGCCGGCCCGGCCGATCACCTTCATGTTGTCGGCCTTCTCGATCAGCTCGGGTGTGAGCTTCGTGGCCGAGCGGATCAGGATCGCGTCGAATTCGCCGATCCGGTTCGCGAGTTCCGCGTCATCCATGTCGATGCCGATTTCGACATCGAAGTTTTCCTTGAGCTGGTCGACGCCGCTGTCGGCGATCTTCTCCTTGACCAGGACCTTCGCTCTTTCGGACAAGTCTGCCTCCTAGTTGGCCGGGTCGGTTGAACCGGCTTCGATCAAAACTTTCACGCGGTGACTCCGGCGTTTTCGACCACCCAGTCGACGCAGGCCGTGAAGGCCTCGACGTCGGAGGGATCGACAGCCGGGAACATCGCGACTCTCAGTTGGTTGCGACCAAGCTTGCGGTAAGGCTCGACGTCAACGATGCCATTGGCCCGGAGCGTTGCCGCCACTGCGGCCGCATCGATCGAGTCGTCGAAATCAATCGTCCCGACGACCAGCGAACGGCTGGCCGGATCGGCGACGAAGGGAGTGGCGAAATCGCTGGCATCGGCCCAGCCGTAGAGGTGCGAGGACGAAGCGGTGGTTCGTTCGACACAGAAATCGAGTCCGCCGCCGGCATTCATCCAGTCGAGCTGCTCCGCGAGCAGGTAAAGGGTCGCCAGAGCCGGGGTGTTGTAGGTCTGGTCCTTGCGGGAATTGTCGAGCGCCGTCTTCAGCGACAGGAACGGCGGCTGCCACCGGTCGGTTGATCCGTCGAGCTGTTCGATGCGGTCGATCGCTGCGGGGCTCATCGCGGCAAGCCAGAGGCCGCCGTCGGATCCGAAGGCCTTCTGCGGAGCGAAGTAGTAGGCGTCTGCCTGGCCCAGGTCGACCGGAAGGCCGCCGGCACCGGAAGTCGCGTCGATCAGCACCAGAGCGTCATCGGCCCCGGCAGGCCGATTCACGGGGAGCATCACGCCGGTCGAAGTCTCGTTGTGGGCCCAGCCGATCACGTCGACGCCTGCCTGGATCTCGGGGACCGGAGCGCTGCCCGGTGCCGCCTCGATCACGACGGGGTCGGCGAGGAAGGGAGCGCCAGCGGTCACCGACGAGAACTTCTTCGAGAACTCGCCGAAGACGAGATGCTGCGCCTGGTCACGGACCAGCCATGCGGCGGCGGCATCCCAGAAAGCGGTGGCTCCACCGTTGCCGAGCACGATTTCGTAGCCGTCGGGAAGCGAAAAGAGTTCACCGAGACCGCCACGGACACGACCGACGAGATCCTTGACCGGCTTTTGCCGGTGTGAGGTTCCCATCAGGTCAGAACGCTCCGCCAGTGATTTGAGGGCTTCAGGCCTCACCTTCGAAGGTCCGCAGCCGAAGCGGCCGTCGGCGGGCTTGAGTTCATCCGGGATCTTGGCAAAGTCGGTCATCTCGGATGAGGATATTGAGTCACAGTCCTTGACCGTTCCCCGCCCGTGAATGGCGCTTCACAAATGATTGTTTACGGGGTCCGGGACGCCGGATAGTCTCAGACCAAGTTCGTTCATTGCCCCGAACCCAAGGAGAGAGAACTTGTATCCCGTTACATACGAAGCCGACTATCAGCGAGAGCGAAACCGGCTGACCACCTTCTTCAGGCTGATCGTCGTGATTCCGTGGCTGATCGTCGCCTACGTCTACCTGATCGCCCAGATGGTGGTGGTTTTCATCGCCTGGTTCGCGATCCTCTTCATCGGACGGTTCCCGGAAGGCATGTACAACTTCGTCGGCGGGGTGCTTCGATTCACCCAGCGCGTCAACGGCTTCATGTACCTGCAGACCGACGAATGGCCGCCCTTCGGCATCGGCCAGGATCCTGAATATGCGATCAGGGTCAATTTCATGCCACCGGCCGCCCGCCAGAGCCGCCTCAAGGACTTCTTCCGTCTGATCCTGGCGATCCCGCTGCTGATCCTCTCCTACGCGATGAGCTACGCCCTGATGGCTGTTGCCGCCATCTCCTGGCTGACCATCGTCTTCCGCGGCTACCAGCCCGCCGCGATCCACAATGCGATCGCCTACCTGATGGGCTGGTCGACCCGCTTCAGCTCCTACGTCTACCTGATGCGCGACGAGTACCCGCCGGTTGGCGACGAAACTCCGGTCGAAATCGATCCTCCGGCCGAAGCCCTGGTTGCCGCCGAGGCTGCCCCGCTCGATCCGGCCCCGCAGGCGCAGGGCGAAGTACCTCCGCCCCCGGCCCAGTAAGCCAAAGGGTGCCGCAGGTTTGCCACCGAATCGGTGATAGACCTGCGGCACCGTCGGGAACTTGGGCGAGACTGGTGGTAGCGCCCCGGGGGTTGGGCAGGGATACCCGGGACGCGGGATGCGCTCCGCCTTCGGCTTCGCTGCTCCTGAGTGGCCCGGGTATCCCTGCCCAACCCCGGGGCTACCGGACAATCAGCGAGTCACGGTCCGGGCTGCAAGGCACGAGGACGTAATCGGGCAACCAGCCCGTCCCCGAGATTCGGCGGCTCACGGCAAGACAAGGCTTTGCTCAGGGACTGTCGCAGCAGGCCTTAACGGGAAAGGCCCGCCCCGCGATGCGGGACGGGCCTTTCTAAGCAACAGTCGCCTCTAGTCGGCGAGCTGGATCAGTCCTCGTCCCATTCGAACGGCGGGTACTCGGTGCTCATCCAGTAGCTGTAGAAGCCTGCCCGGATGTTCCAGGTGAATCCGTTGCGGATCACGTTGAAGAGACCGGCCGGAATGTGCTTGGTGAAGAGAATCGTGAAGAAGGCGAAGAACGAGCAGATGCTCGCAACCGTGTAGATCAGCGACGCGACGATGGCGTACGGGATCACGATGATCCAGGCGAAAAGCGGACGCCAGCGGGAAACCCGTTCCGGGTACTCCGCGACCAGCTGGATCGTGTCTTCAGGAGTCTCCTGAAGGGTGAACGGCGGGTAGGTGTCAGTGATGAAGAAGTTGTAGGCCATCACTCGCATCGCCCAGCGGTGGACGCCGACCATGTAGTTCCACATTCCCTCGGGGTACTTCGCCGTGAAGAGCGTGGCGAAGAAGGCGATGAAGCCCACGAACATCGCTCCGATGGCGAGGAAGAAGAGGACCACGTAATGCGGAATCAGGATCAGCCACTTGATCAGCGGCATGAACCGCGAATACTCGGGCAGAAGCTGCGCGTCGACGTCGACGGGATATCCGCCGGCTACGAGATCTCCGCCGCCTGTCGCGGCTACCGCGGCCTGGGCGACTGGATCGTCAGGCGACGGGGTTGGTGTGTCAGTCATTTCGACTCCTTGGACTGGGTGTTCCCCGACACCGGGGCCACCGAGAACCTACTCGCTAAACCGGCGTCCACCTGTAAATGAGCCGAAAAAATCACAGAACAAAGGGGCATCCGGACTTCGCCGGATACCAACGGAAACCCGCCCCGCCCGCTTGCACCAAAGAATGGTCGGGCGGGGCTCTGACCGAGCCGGTCCGGAAAGTCCGGCTTCGAGACGGCGAAAGAGTCGAGAAAGGCGAAAAGGCGACCTTTCGGGTCACCTTTTGCCAGAGCCCCTTCCTTCCATCGATTAACTCAAGAGGAAGGGGCGGGTTCTTCTGGCCATCCGGCGAAGACCGGATGGCATGCGGAGGAGTTCTTTAGAACTCCGTATCAATCCAGGGCATCATGTCGCGGAGCTCCTTGCCCACGATCTCGACCTTGTGATCCTTGCCTTCCTGGCGCATGCGGTCGAAGTTCACGTTGCCGGCCTGGTTCTCGCCGATGAATTCCTTTGCGAACTCGCCCGACTGGATCTCGCCGAGGATCTCCTTCATGGCGGCGCGGGATTCCGCACCGATCACGCGGGGACCGCGGGTCAGGTCGCCGTATTCGGCGGTGTTCGAGATCGAGTAACGCATGCCCTGAATGCCCTTTTCGTACATCAGGTCGACGATCAGCTTGAGCTCGTGGAGGCATTCGAAGTAGGCGAGACGCGGGTCGTAACCGGCGTCGACCAGGGTGTCGAATCCGGCCCGGACCAGTTCGGTGGCGCCGCCGCAGAGCACGGCCTGTTCACCGAAGAGATCGGTTTCGCATTCGTCCTTGAAGGTGGTTTCGATGATGCCGGCGCGACCGCCGCCGACGCCGATCGCGTAGGCGAGCACGAGGTCGTGGGCGTTTCCGGTGGCGTCCTGTTCAACCGCCATCAGGCAGGGAACGCCGGAGCCCTCTTCGAACTGGCGGCGGACCATGTGGCCGGGCCCCTTGGGGGCGACCATGCCGACGTCGACTCCGGCCGGGGGGACGATCTGGTCGAAGCGGATCGCGAAGCCGTGGGCGAACATCAGCAGGTTGCCTTCGGCAATCCCGTCCTTGATTTCGTTCTCCCAGATCTCGGCCTGCTTTTCGTCCGGCAGGAGGATCATCACGATGTCGCCCTTGCTGGCCGCATCGGCGACGGTGAGTACTTCGAGGCCGGCGGCGGATGCCTGCTCGCGGCTGGCCGAGTCTTCACGAAGCCCGACTACCACGTTGACACCCGAGTCCTTGAGGTTCAGGGCATGCGCGTGGCCCTGGGAGCCGAAACCGAGGATCGCGACGGTCTTGCCCTCGAGCTTCGAGAGGTCGCCGTCCTTGTCGTAAAAGATGTCTTGGGTGCTCATAGAACCCTGATGCTAAGGGTTAGCTAGTAACGCCGCCCTGTGGAGCTTGCCCGATGGTGTTTTGGGCAGTTCCCCGATCACTTCGAGCTGCTTGGGAATCTTGTAGGAAGCGAGCTTCCCGTCACAGTGGATGCGGAGATCCTCGAGGTCCAGATGGCTGCCTTCCCTGGTCACAACCACCGCTGTGACGGCCTGCTGCCATTTCGGATCGGGTCGGCCGACCACGGCGGCCTCGATGATCTCCGGATGCTGGACAAGTACGTCCTCGACCTCGGCCGGAATCACGTTCTCGCCACCGGTGATGATCATCTCGTCGGTGCGGCCCTGGACGTAGAGAAAGCCGTCTTCGTCGATCCGGCCGACGTCACCGGTGTGGAGCCACCCGTCGGCGTCCAGCGCCCCGGCCGAGACCGTCGGTCCCTGGACGAGGATCTCTCCTCCCTGGATCCGCAGGTGCGAGGTCAGCAGCGGCCGGCCGACAGAACCGACCTTGCGGCGGGCTTCCGCCACTTCGAGGGTCGTCACCTGGGAACAGGTCTCGGTCAGTCCGTAGGTCTGGATCACCCTGGCGCCACGGTCGAGAGCATCGGACAGTGCGCTTTGCGGAACCGGACCGCCGCCGACCAGGATCGCCCTTGGTGCGGTGAGGTCGATGCCTTCGTCGAGCAGACGCAGCAACATCGTTGAAACCAGCGAGATAACTGTTGCCCCGTCGCGCTCGATCGCCTCCTCGATCGCTTCGGGGGAGAACTGGTCCTGAAGCACCATCGCGGTGCCATAGATGACCGACCGCATGACGATCGAAAGTCCCGAGATGTGGCTGGTCGGCAGGGCGCAGAGCCAGCGGTCGGAGGGGTCGACCCCGATGTTGAAGGCTGAACCCATCGCGCTGAAGAGATGGTTTCCGTATGTCAGCGACACGGTGTGCGGAGCGCCGGTCGAACCGCTGGTCAGGATCCGGCAATGCGGATCGGACATGTCGTGTTCGCCGAGCATCGGCATGTCGGCTTCGGTCTGGGTCAGCTTGCCGGGATCGTCCAGGTCAACCGAGACGCCGCAGGATTTGATCGCCCTTGCCCGTTCCTCGGGCGAAAGCTTCGGGCTGATCGGCAGCAGCACGGCGCCGGTCTTCATCAGGGCATGGACGAGGATGATCTTCTCCCTGCCCGGTCCCATGTTCATCGCGACGGTGGCGCCACGACGCACTCCCCAGGCGGACAGACGGCGCGCGGCATGTACCGCTTCCTCCTCGAGTTCGGCGTAGGTCATCGACTCGCCGTCCGCGATCAGGGCGATCCGGTCGGGGCAGCTCTGCGCTCTCTGGGCCAGCCAGTTGTCGAGTTTCAATTGACCTCGTTTATCGTGGGGCTCCCCAATTCTTGCGATTCGCGAGCCAGTTTGGCCGCGGCCTGATGAACGGAGTACAGGACTTGCCCGAAAGACACCGCAACGCGCCCCCAGAAGAGTCGCTCTACGAACCGATCGAGTGGCATTCGGCCGGAGATTACTCCGACATCCTCTATGAGAAGGCCGAGGGTATCGCCAAGATCACCATCAACCGGCCCGAGGTGCGAAACGCATTCCGCCCCCAGTGCCTCGCCGAGCTCCGGGATGCCTTCGAGAAGGCCCGGGACGACACCGAGGTCGGTTCGATCATCTTCACCGGTGCCGGCACCGAGGCCTTCTGCTCCGGTGGCGACCAGCGGATCCGCGGCGACGACGGATACATCGGAGACGACGACGTGGCAAAGCAGGGCGTCGGTCGCCTTGACGTCGGCGATCTGCATGTCCAGATCAGGCGCACCCCGAAACCGGTGCTCGCCATGGTTGCCGGTTATGCGATTGGCGGCGGACACATTCTCCATCTGGTCTGCGACATGACCATCGCCGGTGACAACGCCCGCTTCGGACAGACCGGACCGCGGGTGGGAAGCTTCGACGGTGGTTTCGGAGCCAGTCTGCTGGCCCGTAACATCGGGATCAAGAAGGCCAAGGAATTCTGGTTCCTCTGCCGCCACTACACCGCCGAGGAAGCCCTTGAGATGGGCCTCGTCAACGCGGTGGTGCCGGTCGAGGACCTGGAGAAGGAAACCGTGGCCTGGTGCCGCGAGATGTCCCACCTCTCCCCTCTGTCACTGCGCCTGCTCAAGTCGAGCTTCAACGCCGAAGAGGACGGTCTCACCGGCCTCCAGCAGCTCTCGCATGACGCCACGCTGCTCTTCTACATGTCCGAAGAGGGACAGGAAGGCCGCAACGCCTTCCAAGAGGGCCGCAAGCCCGACTTCGACAAGTTCCCCCGGCGCCCGTGAGGATCTGGCTGAACGCGGCCCGGCCGCGCACCCTCCCGGCGGCGGTCGCACCGGTCCTGGTCGGTACCGCGGCGGCCTTCTTCGCGGTCGGCGACCTGCCCCGCTGGGGCGGCTTCGTGGCGGCCCTGCTGGCCAGCATCCTGATCCAGATCGGAACCAACCTCGCCAACGACTATTCCGACGCGAGGCGCGGAGCCGATTCTGCTGACCGGCTCGGTCCGGTCAGGGTGACTTCGGCCGGACTCATCACCCCGAGGAGGGTCCTGACCGCGACCTGGATCGCCTTCGGCCTGGCGGCCCTGCTCGGTCTCTATCTGGCCTGGCTGGCCGGCTGGATCATCATCGTGGTCGGCGTGGTCTCGATCGCCGCCGGCTTTCTCTACACCGGCGGACCCAGGCCATACGGGTACGCCGGACTCGGTGAAGTCTTCGTGTTCCTCTTCTTCGGCCTGGTCTCGGTCAACGGCTCCTACTACGTCCAGTTGGAAGAGCTGGCCTGGCTTCCCTTCGGTCTTTCGATCGCCATCGGCCTGCTGTCCACAGCCATTCTCGTGGTCAACAACGTGCGGGACATCGATTCCGACCGGCGGGCCAACAAGAACACTCTCGCGGTCCGGATCGGGCGCGAGAAGACCCGCAAGCTCTACCTGGTCTTCGTTCTCGGCGCCTTTTTCGTGCTCGGACTGACCATCGTCCTGAACAACGGGCCCTGGCTGGCCCTGATCGGGCTGATCGCGATCCCCCTCGCCCGTGATCCGATTGCCGCGGTGACCGGACGCACCGACGGACCTTCGCTTAACAAGGCCCTGGCCGGAACCGGTGCCCTGCTCGGGATCACCGCCCTGCTGACTTCGATCGGACTGGTGCTCGGGGCCTGAGATGGAGACCGGACCGCTCAGCGTCGAGGTCATTCCCTTCGCCCTGAGCTTCCGCCGTCCCTATGTGACCGCGACCGGCGCTCTCGAGCGCCGGCAGTCGGTCCTGCTACGTCTGCGCGACGAGAACGGAATCACCGCCCTTGGCGAGGGTGTGCCGATGTCCCTGCGCGGCGGTGACACCATCGAGCGGGTGGTCAGCGAACTGGAGGCATGGGCCGCCGATCCGTCGCAGTTCCCCTCCACACCCCCGGCACGCTGCGCGGTGGTCACGGCCCTGGCCGACCTGGAAGCGAGGCGCGAAGAGGTTCCGCTCTGGAAACTCCTGGACCCGGCGGCCTCCCGCAGGAAGATCAGATGCAACGCGACCATTACCGCCGGTGACTCCGCTGACGTCGTCTCCCAATGCGAGGAATGGGCAGCGGACGGATTCGACGTCTTCAAGCTGAAGGCCGGTCCGGGAGAAGCGGTCGAACTCGCTGCGTCCGTGCGATCGGCACTCGGCCCGCAGGCGAAGATACGCCTTGACGCGAACGGGACCTGGGGAACCGAGGCGGCAACCCTTCTGGCCGAACTCGAGTCGACCGGCATCGAACTGGTCGAGGAAGCGGTGACCGGATTGGCCGATCTCGCCGTACTCGCCCGTGGCACCGACATTCCGCTGGTCGCCGATGAATCGGTGAACGACCCGGGGCAGGCGGCCGATGCCCTCGTCGAAGGTTCCTGCTCTGCGGTAACCGTGAAGCTGAGCAAGATCGGCAGCCTGGAAGCGACCCTGGGTGGCCACCTCCCCACTTATCTGTCAAGCGCGCTGGACGGACCGGTCGGAATCGCCGCTGCCGCCCATGTAGCCCAGACCCTCGACCCTTCCCTGCCCTGGCCGGACATGGCCCACGGGCTGGCGACCGGGCGACTCTTCGTCGAGGAGCTTTCGGCCGACGGTCCCCTGACCACCCTTAACGAGCTCGACCCCCCGGCCAATGGTTTTGGCCTGGGGGTCGAGTTGGACGAGGGAATCCTCGCTGCCTGCCGGCTCTAGAGCCGGCTGTACTTACAGCTGAAGCGAAAGCGCCCGGATGTTCTGCTTCTGGAGCCTGGCACCAAGCTTCTGGACCCAGACTGCGAAGTGACCATCCGCGCTGTGGGCGCCGGTGACGACCAGGGTCACCGTGCCATTCTTTCGCGTGAACCTGGCGGCCTTCTTGACCTTGGCCGGGGCGACCGAACGGAAGATCTTCTTGAGCTTCTTCGCGTCCCTGGCCGACACCTTGATCCGGACGTCCTTGGCCGGGTCGTGGTAGGTGTTCGCCGGTCGGCTCTTGACCGTCGGCAGTGCCGAACGGTTCAGTTCGTCACCGGCACCGGGCTCAATCGCTCCGGCGGGAACGGTGATCGGTGCGGCGTGACCGGCCGGGGTGATTACCGATCCGGTCGGGTAGAGGACACCGTTCAGGATCAGACGTTCCGCACCCTCGAGCCAGGCCCGGAAGGTCGGGTCGATCGAGAGCAGGGTCACCCGACCGGCTCCGAATGCCTGGTCAACCGCGGCTGTCTTGCCGAACAGGTTCGACATGCCCGTCACCGTCGCGTACGAGAACCGTACGGTCGGAGTCGGGTAGGAAGCCGCTTCGACTGCGTTCGGGATCGAACCGCCGTTGCCGGTCAGTGTGGTCGGGTTGTAGGTGACGGCACCGGAGACGCGGTAGAGGAATCCACCGTTGTCGAAGCCCCAGGCGAGCGGGCTGTTGGTGTTGAAGTTCACCTTGACCGGTACGCCGTCGGTCGTGCCGTTGGTGGTCGTGTTGACATTGGTCATGCCGGCGTTACGGGCAGAAGTGGCACCGCCGGTGCCCCAGCTGAAGTAACTGCCGCCGTTGTTGACGAATGTCTGGAGCGCGGTGGCTCCGGCTCCGGCAGCAACCGTGGTGGCCGGGTTGACCACTGCGGTGTAGTTGCCGGAAACGAGTTCACCTGCGGCGAGCTGCGTCGTGGTGATCGGCGTGACCGGAAGGCCAAGCTTCTCACGCAGTACGAACATCGCCTGGCAGGGAGTCGTACCGATGTCGCAGCGTCCGGCGGGCGGCAGCGTGACCGAAGCGGTACCGGTCAGCATGGCCAGCTTCGGCTTCCTGATCAGGTACCGGTTGACCGAAGGCAGCACCGACATGCCGGAAATCGGCGTCTGGTAGGTGTCGCTGTAGGTCTCCAGGTTGATGCCGTTGGCGGTGACGGTGGAACCATCGACAATCGCCGTACCGGTCGGGAACTTCTTGCCGCCGACCGTGAAGCCGGAGACGGTGCGGTAGACCTTGGCGTTGGCGCCGGCCAGCTTGTACAGCATGACCAGTGCCCTCGATGAATCGGTGTTGAAGGCGTAGTACTTGGTCGCGTTGGCCGGGGCACCACCGAGGTCCGGGGCGCCGATCAGGCTCAGGCTGGCGTCAGCCGGCATCGGCTTGGTCAGCGAGCCGTCTCCGCTCAGACCCTTCAGCTGCGAGAACGACCAGCCCGTCACGTCATAGAAGTACGCGTACGGGACGAAGGGATCTTCGCCGAGCAGAGCCTGAATCCAGTGCTTCATGCTCTGGGCCATCGGGATGTAAAGCGTTCCCGCGGGCAGGTCCATCGTCTGGACGTTCTTGGTCTGGCGGCTCGGACCGAGTTCGGTCGTGCTGTTGACGGTC
>Ga0209023_10001196_pt1 | contig 35774 bp, 28 predicted proteins | sample LakOneMetagenome_FD_187468 | JGI IMG/M metagenome (GOLD analysis project Ga0209023, IMG submission 187468) | Freshwater and sediment microbial communities from Lake Erie, Canada (SPAdes) (version 2) | ecosystem: Environmental > Aquatic > Freshwater > Lentic | place: Lake Erie, Canada...
GGAAGATGCCGCAGCGTACCTGGAAGCAGGCTGCCAACCAGTTCGCCATCATGTTCGGCGAGCGCTTCACGAACGCGATTATCTAACTACGAATTCTGGCCCCGCACACAGAATTTCTGACAGGTCCTTGAGCCGGAGCCGTTTCCGACAACGCCGGAAAGCCTGGGCACGATGCAGTGGCTTGGGCCGCTCCGGCGAGTGCGCGCCTACGTGAGACTGCAAGACTGAATTGCCAGGCCGAGGTGTCGGGGTGGTAGGTCACGGTGTTCCGGAACTGCCCTGTCTTGTAGGGGGAGATGAACTGAATGGTATTGCCGGCAATCTGACCGGTTCCGTGGGGAATGGAATATTTCGCCCCATGGTTGTCCATCCAATGCACAAGAATCGTCTTGCCGGCTGCGTCATAGCCGATAAAGACCGCAGCTTCGTATTCTGCTGGTACCTGGACGTCCTCATGCGCATCTCGGTGAACGTCCCTTGCAAGGCAGGCCGCGCGCGCACTTCATGCGGCGTGAATCAACTGCCTGTTTCGACAGCGGGCCATGGCAAAAAAACGTCACTCGTTCCCTTGTTCCCGTCTCCGGTCGCAAAAAAACCTCCCGCTTTTTTCACTGCATACATTATCTTGAGGCAATAACGCCTCGCGAAGACAAGGCGACGACCAATTCCTGGAACCTGGAGAACCACCGATGTTATCGATCAAGCAACTCAACAAGACGTATGCGAATGGCGTCAAGGCCATCAACGATGTCAGCCTCGAGATACCGAACGGGATGTTCGGCCTGCTCGGGCCGAACGGCGCCGGCAAATCCTCGCTGATGCGCACCATCGCCACGCTGCAGGATCCCGACAGCGGCAGCATCCATTTCCATGGGCTCGACGTCCTCAAGGACAAGGAAGCCCTGCGCCGCCAGCTCGGCTATCTGCCGCAGGACTTCGGCGTCTATCCGAAAGTCAGTGCGGAACGCCTGCTGAACCACTTCGCCATCCTCAAGGGCCTGACCGGCAAGGGCGAGCGCAAGGAAGCGGTCGAGGCGCTGCTGCAGCAGACCAACCTGTGGGAAGCCCGCAAGCGTGCGCTCGGCACCTATTCGGGGGGTATGCGCCAGCGCTTCGGCATCGCCCAGGCGCTGCTGGGCGCGCCGCGCCTGGTGATCGTCGACGAGCCGACCGCCGGCCTCGATCCGGACGAGCGCAACCGCTTCCTGAACCTGCTGGCCAAGATCGGCGAGCAGGTGGTGGTCATCCTGTCCACCCACATCGTCGAGGACGTGACCGACCTGTGCCCGCGCATGGCGATGATCGCGCGCGGCACCGTGCTGCTGCAGGGCGAGCCGCAGGCCGCGATCGAGACGCTGCGCCACCGCGTCTGGCGCCGCACCGTCAGCCAGGAGACCCTGCCGGAATACCAGGAACGCTTCAACGTGCTGTCCACCCGCCTGGTGGCGGGCCGGCCGCAGATCAACGTGTTCGCCGAGTCGCAGCCGGACGAAGGTTTCGTCAGCGTCGAACCCGATCTCGAGGACGTCTACTTCCAGCAGGTCCGCAACGCCAACCGCGCCGCCGCCGCCCCTAGCGCGGCAGGCGCGCCGCTCGCCGCGGTTCCGGCATAAGGAGCGGCCATGTTGAGGGAATTCTTCAAGTTCGAACTGGCGACCCAGCTGCGCCAGCCCCTGCTCTGGGTCTGCGCGCTGCTGTTCGGCGCGCTCGCCTTCGGCGCCGGCACCAGCGACGCGATCCAGGTCGGCGGCTCGATCGGTAACGTGAACCGCAACGCGCCGGTCGTGGTGGCCCAGATGCTCGGCATCTTCAGCATCATGTCGATGCTCGTCGTCACCGTCTTCATCGCCGGCAGCGTGCTGCGCGACGGCGAAGTCGGCATCTCGGACATGCTGTTCGCCACGCCGATGAAGAAGCGCGACTACCTGGTCGGGCGCTTCGCGGCGGGCCTGCTGGCCTGCCTGGTGATCTTTGGCGCCATCACCCTGGGCCTGATGCTCGGGCCCCTGATGCCCTGGGTCGACCAGCAGCGGGTCGGCGCCTTCCCCGGCGGCGCCTACCTGTGGGGCCTGGGTGTGCTGGTGTTGCCAAACCTGCTCCTGATCGGCGCACTGCTGATGCTGCTGGCCGCCACCACCCGCTCGATCATGCTGGTCTATGTCGGCGTGCTGGCATTCATGGTGCTGTGGGGCGTCGCCGGCAGCTTCGTCTCCAACATCGACAACGAGTGGCTCGCCGTGCTGTCCGATCCCTTCGGCATGCGTGCCTTCGGCCGCGCTACCCGTTACTTCTCCACCGCCGAGTCGAACGCCGGCCTGCCGCCGCTCGACGGCTACATCCTCGCCAACCGCCTGCTGTGGAGTGGAGTCGGCCTGGTGTTGTTCGGGCTGACGATGGTGCTGTTCAAGCCGCAGCGTGCCGGCACCGGCAGGCGCCTGTTCGGCAAGGCCAGGGCGCAGGCACCGGCCAGCGCCGTGCCGGCCAGCCTGGCGCTGCCGCGCATCGTACCGCGCTTTACCGCGTCCACGCGCTGGATCCAGTGCTGGCACATCTTCGCGTTCGACGCGGGCGCGGTGTTCAGAAGCGTGCCCTTCCTCGTCATGCTGCTGTTCGGCGCGCTGAACCTGGTCGGCAGTGCGAGCCAGATGGGCGAGATGTTCGGCACTACCGTCTATCCGATGACCCACCTGATGGTCGAACTGATGACCGGCAGCTTCAACTTCATGCTCATCATCATCGTCACCTTCTATGCGGGTGAGCTGATTTTCAAGGAACGCCAGGCGAAGATCGCCGATGTCAACGACGCCATGCCGATGCCGAACTGGGCGCCGCTGGTGGCCAAGAGCCTGGCCCTGAGCGCCGTGGTGCTGGCCTTCCTGTTTGCAGGCGTGCTGGTGGCGATTGTCATCCAGCTGGTCAAGGGCGGGGCGCCGGTCGAAGGGCTGGTCTACCTCGAGAGCATGCTGATCGGCGGGCTTCCTTTCATCTTGATGGGATTGCTCGCGCTGGTGCTGCAGGTCCTTTCCAACAACAAGTTCATCGGCTACCTGTTGATGATCCTGTTCATGGTGTGGCAAATCGTGGCCGGCATCCTGCACCTCGACCACAACCTGTACAACATCGCCGGGCTCCCGCGCACCCCGTATTCCGACATGAATGGCTTCGGCCACTTCCTCACCGGGTGGGCGTGGTTCGCGGTGTACTGGTCGCTGTTCATGCTGGGCGCGCTGATCCTGGCCCAGGCCTTCTGGGTGCGCGGCCTGTCCGTGAGCTGGCGCGAGCGCGTGCGCGCAGCGGGTGGCCGCCTGAATGGGCCGTCCGGCATGGCGCTGGCCGCCTGCCTCGTCGCCTTCGCCGGCAGCGGCGGCTGGATCTTCTACAACACCAATACGCTGGCGCAGTACGAGCCGGGCAACGTCCGGATGGACAAGCAGGCCCGCTACGAGCAGTCCTACCGCAAGTACAAGGACATCGAGCACGCCAAGATCCTGGATGTGCGCGCAGCGGTGGACATCTATCCCGAGGAGCGCCGCGTCCTGATCAAGGGCAGCTACGTCCTGGAGAACAAGACCGGCAAGCCGCTCGACACCCTGCCGCTGCAGGTCAATCCCGACATCGAGATCAGCTGGAGCAGGCTGCCGCCGCACACCGTGGCCGTGGCGGACAAGGAGTTCGGTTTCAGCATCCTGAAGCTGAAGCAGCCGATGCAGCCGGGCGAACGCCTGCCGCTGGAATTCACGGTCGATGTGCGCCGCCCGGGTTTTTCCAACGGCGGCCAGCCCGACACGATCAACCTGAACGGTACGTTCTTCAACAACGCCCAGTTCTTCCCCCAGCTCGGCTACCAGCCGGACATGGAACTGCGCGACCGCAACGAACGCCGCAAGCGCGGCCTGGGCGAGCCGGAGCGCATGGCCAAGCTCGAGGACGAGGCGGCGCGCCGCCACTCGATGTTCGGCCCGGAAGCGGACTGGATCAGTTTCGAGACAACCGTCTCGACCAGCGGCGACCAGCGCGCGCTGGCGCCGGGCTACCTGCAGAAGTCGTGGCAGGCGAACGGGCGCAACTACTTCCAGTACCGGATGGACCAGAAGATGATGCCCTTCTTCGCCTACCTGTCGGCGAACTGGCAGGTGAAGAAAGGCGACTGGCACGGCATCCCGATCGAGGTCTACCACGATCCGAAGCATGCCTATAACGTGGACCGCATGATCGCCGCCACCCGGAAGTCGCTGGACTACTACACGACCCAGTTCACGCCCTACCAGCACAAGCAGGTGCGCATCCTGGAGTTCCCGAACTACGCGAGCTTCGCCCAGTCCTTCGCCAATACCATTCCGTTTTCGGAATCGATCGGCTTCATCGCCGACCTGCGCGACAAGGACGCGATCGACTACGTGTTCTACGTGACCGCGCACGAGATGGCGCACCAGTGGTGGGGGCACCAGGTGACCGCCGCCAACGTACAGGGCGCCAGCATGCTGATCGAATCGCTGTCGCAGTACTCGGCGCTGATGGTCATGGAAAAGGAATACGGCCGCCACCAGATGCGCCGCTTCCTGCGCTACGAACTGGATCGCTACCTGAGTTCGCGCGGCGGCGAGCGGATCGAGGAACTGCCCCTGTTCCGGGTCGAGAACCAGGCCTACATCCATTATCGCAAGGGCAGCCTGGTGTTCTACCGACTGCGCGACGAGATCGGCGAGGAGGCGCTCAACCGCGCGCTGAAGCGCTTCCTGGTGGACAAGGGCTTCCAGGAGTCGCCGTTCACTACCTCGCGCGAGCTGCTCGACTACATCCGCGCCGAGGCGCCTCGGGAAAAGCACGCCCTGATCGCCGACCTGTTCGAGAAGATAGTCTTCTACGATAACCGGGTCCTTGACGCGAAAGCCGTCAAGCGCAGCGACGGCCAGTGGGACGTGACGATGAAGCTGCACCTGGCCAAGATGGAGGCCGACGGGCACGGCAAGGAAACGCCGCGCGCCTACGACGAACCGGTGGAGATCGGCGTGTTCGCGCGCGCGCCAGGCGCCAAGGAGAAGGACGAGCGCGTGCTGCTGCTGGAAAAGCGCGTGCTCAGCGGCGCCGATCCGGTGGTGACCGTCACCGTCAAGGAGCGGCCGTTCGAGGTCGGTGTCGATCCCTACAACAAGATGATCGACCGCGTCTCGCGCGACAACCGCAAGGAAGTCCACGTCGACTGAGGCAGGAGCGGGGACGGGCAGCGGCCGCACGGCGCGCCGCAGCCCGTTCCCACGCAGTTCGTTCCCATATTTCTGCAACCGGCGACATAGTCCAGGGCAGCACGCCCGCTTGCCGGTACATTGGCCTCGATCCCTTCCTAGTCGAGGCCAAGCATGACGATGTCGCTTCCCCACCTGTCGAACCTTGCCGTCCACATCGGTGCCGGCACTGCCGCGATCGGACTCGGCCTGGCGCTGCTCGCCGCCGCCAAGGACACGCCGGCGCACCGCCGGCGCGGACGCGTATTCGTCCTGCTCACCCTGGTCGTGTGCGCCACCGCCGTCGTCGGCAACCTGTTCTTCCGTTTCATTCCGCTGTTCGCGGTGTTGACGCTGCTGGTGACTTACCAGCTGCTGAGCGGCTGGCACGTGCTCCGTACCAGGGCCGCGGGGCCGAACCGGGTCGACGTGCTGCTGTCGGCCGGCGCGCTGGCCTGGGCGCTCGGCCTGCTGCCGCTGCTGCTCGGAGGCGGTGGCGGGGCTGGTGCGGCGCCGGCGGTGGTCTACGCCTCGCTCGCCACCCTGGGAACACTGCTCGCCTACGATGCGGCGCGCTGGTGCTTCCCGCGGCGCTGGCATGCATCGCTCTGGCGTTTCGAGCACATCTACAAGATGGTGGCCTCGCTGTTCGCGATGCTGTCGGCGGCGGCCGGCAACCTGTTGACCGCCGGCCAACCCTGGTCGCAGCTGCTGCCGTCGGTGCTGGGCATGGTCGCCATCGCGCTGCTGTTCCGGCGCGAAGCCCGTGCGCAGCGTGCGGGTCTCAAACCTCGCGCAGGCACACCACCGGCATCGTCAGCGCGCGCTTGTCCTTGAAGAAGGCGATATCGAACAGGGCCGCCGCGCCGACCACTTCCTTGCCGATCTGGCGCAGCAGGGAGGCCGCCGCCTCGATGGTACCGCCGGTGGCGAGCACGTCGTCGACGATCAGTACGCGCTGGCCCTTGATGCGTTCCGGCTGGATCTCGATGGTGGCGCTGCCGTACTCGCGCTGGTAATCGATGCTGATCGACTGGCCCGGCAGCTTGCCTGCCTTGCGCGCCATGGCGAAGCCGACCTCGTGGCGGTAGGCGAGGGCGCCGGCGATCATGAAGCCGCGCGCATCCATGGCCAGGATGAAGTCGAAGTGCAGGTCATCGGTTTTGTCGTGCAGGGTGTCGATGGCGAGACGCCAGTGCGCGGGCTGGTCGAAAATGCAGCCGACGTCGATGAAATTGACGCCCGGTTCCGGGTAATCCTGGAAAAACTCCAGCGGAACGCTGTCGAAATCGTTCATGGGCTAGGTACTCGTGTGGAAGCGAAGGAGGGACCGCCATTATCGCCGTTTTGCGCGATGGCGGCCGCGTCAACCGCATTCGCCGACGTAGTGGCACTCGTCGCAACGGGTGCAGCCGTCGACCTTGCGCAGGGCGCGCGCGCCGCATTCCGGGCACTTGGCGCCGGTGACCTGGGGCAGGGCGCCGGCCGGCGTGGGCGGTTGCGGTTCGGCGTCAAGCGCCGCGCCCTCGCAGCGGGCGGCGAAGCGGCGCGCCAGTTCCGGCACCGCCACCTGGTTGCCGAAGGCGTCGAGGAAGCCGCGCCGGATCAGCACGCGTTGCAGCATGAAGGCGATCGCCGCCACTTCCGAATCGTGGTAGACCGGCACCTGGGTGCCGTCTTCGCGCGTCAGGTAGCCGCAGCGCACCGGACCTTTTTCCCACACCACGTCGCGCATGTCGGCCAGCGCCCGCGCGATCGGGCCGCCGGCGCGCGCCACCATCGACAGCAGGCGCATCGAGGCCGTGATCCACTGCTGGCCGCCGGTACGCTGGTTCGAGGGCATGAAGAATTCGAAGGGCCGCTCGATCTCGACCGGACGGCCTTCGAACACGCCGTCGGTGCGGATGAAGGACACCGTCAGGTAGGCGGTCTTGCGGCCTTCCTGGGTCGAGTATTCGATCTTGGAGGTGACGGATTCCAGCTCGCCCAGCGGGCGGCGCTCGAAGCGCTTGCGCAGCGGGTCTTCGTCCTGCAGGATCTGCGGCTGCGCCGGCGCCGAGCCGGTGGACAGCACGCTGCCCAGCACCGTGTTCGGCCGGTAGGTGGCCAGGCCCTTCAGGCCCGCATGCCAGGCCTGGCTGTACAGGTCGCGGAAGTCCTCGAAGGGATAGTCCTCGGGCACGTTGACGGTCTTCGAGATCGCGGTGTCGATGAAGGGCTGCACCGCTTGCACCATGCGAAGGTGGTCGAGCGCGCGCATTTCGAGCGCGGTCACGAAAGCAGGCGGCAAGGCGGACATGTCGTGCCCTTGCTGCCGGTACAGGCGCCAGGCGTGGTCCTCGACCGGGTAGCTGCGCCAGCTGCCATCCAGCATGCGCTTCCTGCGCTGGTAAGTCCAGGAATAGGGCGGTTCGATGCCGTTCGAGGCATTGTCGGCAAAGGCCAGCGAGATGGTGCCGGTCGGTGCGATCGACAGCAGGTGCGAGTTGCGGATGCCGTATCTGGCGATCGCGTCCTGCAGCCAGTCCGGCAGCCGTTCCACGAAGCGGCTTTCCAGGTACTGCTCGGCATCGAACAGCGGAAACGCGCCTTTTTCGCGCGCCAGCTCGACCGAGGTGGCGTAGGCGGCGTCGCGCAGGGTTTCTGCGATGCGCGCGGCCATTGCGCGGCCGGCCTCGGAATCGTAGCGCAGTCCCAGCATGACGAGGGCGCTGCCCAGGCCCAGGAAACCCAGCCCGATGCGGCGCTTGGCCCGCGACTCTGCGGCCTGCTGGGGCAGCGGCCATTCGGTCGCGTCCAGTACCAGGTCGAGCATGCGCACGCCCACCGCCGCGACTTCGCACATGCGTTCGAAGTCGAACTGTGGCTCGGCACCGAACGGATCGCGAACGAACGCGGTGAGGTTGACCGAGCCCAGGTCGCAGCAGCCGTAGCCGGGCAGGGGCTGCTCGCCGCAAGGATTGGTGGCGCGCAGCTCTTCCGCGTACCAGAGGTTGTTTTCCTCGTTCATGCGGTCGATGAACAGCACGCCCGGCTCGGCATGGTCGTAGGTCGACGCGATGATCGTGTCCCACAACGCGCGCGCCGCTACCCGCCGGTAGACCCAGAGTCCGTCCTCGCGCCGGTAAGCGGTGGCGGCGTCTTCCTCGCCCGGCTCGGCGCGGTGCACCAGCTCGAACGTGGCGTTCGCCTCGACCGCTTCCATGAAGTCGTCCGTGACGCCGACCGAGATGTTGAAGTTGGTGAGTCCGCCCGCGTCCTTGGCCGCGATGAAGCGCTCGATGTCGGGATGGTCGATACGCAGCACGCCCATCTGGGCGCCGCGGCGGGCGCCGGCCGACTCCACCGTGCGGCAGGAAGCGTCGAACACTTCCATGTAGGAGACCGGGCCGGAGGCGCGCGAGCGGGTGCCGCGGACCTTGCTGCCCAGCGGGCGGATCGCGCTGAAGTCGTAGCCGACACCGCCGCCGCGGCGCATGGTCTCGGCCGACTCAAGCAGGGCGGTGTAGATGCCGGGCAGGCCGTCGTCGCTGCCGGAGATGGAGTCGCCCACCGGCTGGACGAAGCAGTTGATCAGGGTCGCCTGCAGGCCCAGGCCCGCGGCCGAGTTGATGCGCCCGGCCGGCACGAAGCCCTGTTCCTGGGCCCAGAGGAAGCGCTGTTCGAACTCTTCGCGTCGATCTTCCGGTTCGAGCGCGGCCAGGGCGCGGGCCACGCGCCGGCGCACGTCGGCGATGCCGGTCTCCTCACCCTTGGCGTATTTCTCGCGCAAGACATCGAGCGAGACTTCCTGCGGCGGGAGCAGGCCCGGCTGATCGATTGCATTCATGAAACGGGTCGCTCCTGCATGAATGCCGCCGGCAGTTTACGGCTTGTCGATGATGATGTGGGGTGCGCTCGGGTCGGTGGCGCCGGGCACCGTGTCGGCGCTCGTAGTCGAGGCGGATGCGGTGGACGCCGTCGCCGCGATGCCGCCGCCCTGGCCCGCCAGGCGCGCCTCCAGTTCCACCACGCGCAGTTCCAGCGCTTCCAGCTTGGCGCGGGTCTTGGCCAGCACCTGGGCCTGGATGTCGAACTCTTCACGGGTGACGAGGTCGAGCTTCGAGAAGCCCTGGGTCATCATCGCCTTGACGTTGCGCTCGATGTCCTTGGCCGGGGAGCTCTCCAGCGCCTGGTTGATCTTGCCCTGGATGTCGTTGAAGAAGTTGTTCATATCCATTTCCTGTTGAGTCGGAGCGCTGCACCACGACGGTGCGCCGCCATCCGCTTTGGTGCGTTGCGATGCGCCAAAGGCGCTGCGCACGGGTTTTCCTGGTTGTTCGAATCGCAAATGGGGAGGATGGCTGAGAAAACAAGCGTCCCGATCGCGCTTTTTCGGCTGGCACGCATCCTGCTAAAGAGTTGTCAGGCGTGTGGCAAACAAGATTGTAAACCGAACGGACTGCATGCCATGGCCCGCATCAGCACGGGACCGGACAGCAGTCTTCCAACAAGGGGAATGTCATGAAGTGCAACACCAACGCAGCAATCTGGGCCGTCCTGGCTCTGTCGACCCTGCCAGCCTTCGCGCAGGAAGGTGCTCCCGAGCACCAAGTCAGCTACAACGCCGCCATCACCAGCGACTACCGTTACCGCGGCCTGTCGCAAACCCGGTTCGACCCGGCGCTGCAGGGCGGCGCCGACTACGTACACGGCCCGACCGGCTGGTACGTGGGCACCTGGCTGTCCACCATCAAATGGACCAAGGATCTCGGCGGCGACGGCAACATCGAATGGGATATCTACGGCGGCAAGCGCGGCAGCCTGAGCGAGTCCGTCACCTATGACGTCGGCGGCCTGTACTACTTCTATCCGGACAACGGCCTGAATCCACGCGCCAACACCTTCGAGGTGTATGGCCGCCTTGGCTTCGGCCCGGCCTACGTCAAGTACTCGCACTCGACGACCAACCTGTTCGGCACCGCCGACAGCAAGGGCAGCGGCTACCTGGACGTGGGCGCCGACGTCGACGTCGGCAACGGCTTCATCCTGAACCTGCATGCCGGCCACCAGAAGGTCGCCCACAACAGCCCCTACTCGTATGCCGACTACAAGGTCGGCGTGACCAGGGACTTCGGCGTGGCCACCCTGTCGCTGGCCTGGATCAAGGCCAACACCGACGCTTACCTGAGCCCGCAGGGCAAGAACCTCGGCAAGTCGGGTGCGATCCTGACCCTGTCCAAAACTTTCTGATTCGAACGTAAAGAGGCACGACCATGAAAATGATTACCGCCATCATCAAGCCCTTCAAGCTGGACGAAGTCCGCGAAGCGCTGTCGGAGATCAACGTCCAGGGCATGACGGTGACCGAAGTGAAAGGCTTCGGCCGCCAGAAGGGCCATACCGAGCTGTACCGCGGCGCCGAGTACGTCGTCGACTTCCTGCCGAAAATCAAGATCGAGGCCGCGGTCGACGACGCCGTGCTCGACCAGGTCATCGACGCCATCTCGGGTGCCGCCCGCACCGGCAAGATCGGTGACGGCAAGATTTTCGTGGCCGACCTCGACCAGGTCATCCGTATCCGTACCGGCGAGACCGGCAACGACGCACTGTAAGGGGAACCCGATGAAACGTACCGTCACCAAACTCCTCGCCGGCCTGATGGCTGCCGGCCTGGCGCTGCCGGCCCTGGCCGCACCCAGCATCAACAAGGGCGACACCGCCTGGATGTTCGTCGCCACCTTGCTGGTCATCATGATGTCGATCCCGGGCCTGGCCCTGTTCTACGGCGGCCTGGTGCGCGCCAAGAACATGCTGTCGGTGCTGATGCAGGTGTTCATGGTGTTCTCGCTGATCATCGTGCTGTGGTGCCTGTACGGGTACTCGCTGGCCTTCACCCAGGGCAGCGCCTTCATCGGCGGCTTCGACCGCGTCTTCCTGAACGGCATCTACGATGCCGCCGCCGGCACCTTCAGCCAGGCCGCGACCTTCAGCAAGGAGACCATGATCCCCGAGTTCATCTTCGTCGCCTTCCAGGGGACGTTTGCCGCCATCACCTGCGGCCTGATCGTCGGTGCCTTTGCCGAGCGCGTGCGCTTCGCCGCGGTGCTGGCCTTCATGGTGATCTGGTTCACCTTCGGCTACCTGCCGGTGGCCCACATGGTCTGGTTCTGGGCCGGTCCGGATGCGATTACGGACGCCGCGACCCTGGCCACCGTCACCGGCAATGCCGGCTTCCTGTGGCAGAAGGGCGCGCTCGACTTCGCGGGCGGTACAGTGGTGCACATCAACGCGGCGGTGGCCGGCCTGGTCGGCGCCTACGTGATCGGCAAGCGCATCGGCCTGGGCCGTGAAGCAATGGCCCCGCACTCGCTGACCATGACCATGATCGGCGCTTCGCTGCTGTGGGTGGGCTGGTTCGGCTTCAACGCCGGCTCGGCGCTGGAAGCAGGCGACATCGCCGCACTGGCTTTCGTGAACACCCTGCTGGCCACCGCCTGCGCCGCCGTCTCGTGGATGTTCGGCGAGTGGATCTTCAAGCGCAAGCCCTCGCTGCTGGGCGCGGTCTCGGGCGCCGTGTCGGGCCTGGTGGCGATCACCCCGGCCTGCGGCTTCGTCGGTCCGATGGGCGCCCTTGTCATCGGCCTGCTGGCCGGCGTGGTCTGCCTGTGGGGCGTGACCGGCCTGAAGCGCCTGCTGGGCGCCGACGACTCGCTCGACGTGTTCGGCGTGCACGGCGTGGGCGGCATCCTGGGCGCGCTGCTGACCGGCGTGTTCGCCTCGCCGCAGCTGGGCGGGCAGGGGATCTGGGACTATGTCGCCAACAAGGCGTCGAGCGATTATTCGATCGCGGGCCAGGTGTGGGTGCAGGCGCAGGCGGTTGGGATTACCATCGTGTGGTCGGCGGTGGTGGCCTTCGTTGCCTTCAAGCTGGTGGATGTGGTGATCGGACTGCGCGTGCCGGCGGAGCAGGAGCGCGAAGGGCTGGACATTACCAGCCACGGGGAGTCGGCGTACCACGCGTAAGCTTCGCTGCTCGGCTCAGGGCGCCTGCGGGCGCCCTTTTTGCGTTTACGGCAATTCAGACTTTAAATAAGCATATTCGTCCCTACATGAGGCTACCGATATAATTCGAATAAGCCATCACTAGGACGTCCATACCATGGTTCCGCACCTCGCCACCGCCCTGACCGGTCCCCTCCTGGACCTGGAAAAGAAAATCCTGGAAGCCACGCCCGCCATCGAGCGCTGGTTCCGTCTCGAGTGGCAGGAGCATACGCCGCCGTTCTACTGCTCGGTGGATCTGCGCAATGCCGGCTACAAGCTGGCGCCGGTGGACACCAATTTGTTCCCGGGCGGCTTCAACAACCTGTCGACCGAGATGCTGCCGCTGACCGTGCAGGCCGCCATGGCGGCGATCGACAAGTACTGCCCCGACGCGCGCAACCTGCTGATGATCCCGGAGACGCACACGCGCAACCCGATGTACCTGCAGAACGTGGCGCGCCTGATGCAGATCTTCCGCCAGACCGGCCTGCACGTGCGCCTCGGTTCGCTGTCGCCCGACGTGACCCAGCCGACCCCGCTCGCACTGCCGGACGGCAATATGCTGGTCGTCGAGCCGCTGGTGCGCTCGCCCAATGGCCGCCGCGTCGGCCTGGCCGACTTCGACCCATGCACCATCCTGCTCAACAACGACCTCTCGAGCGGGATTCCGTCGATTCTGGAAGATATCCATGAGCAGTCGCTGCTACCGCCGCTGCACGCCGGGTGGGCGATCCGCCGCAAGAGCAACCACTTCAAGGCTTTTGACGAGGTGGCCAAGAAGTTCGGCAAGCTGATCGAGATCGATCCCTGGCTGGTCAATCCGCTGCACAGCAAGGTCGGCGAGATCGACCTGCAGGAAGACGTGGGCACCGAGCAGCTGGCCGATGCCGTCTCGGCGCTGCTCTCCAAGATCAAGAAGAAGTACAAGGAATACGGCATGAAGGAGCAGAAGCCCTTTGTGATCGTCAAGCCGGACGCCGGCACCTACGGCATGGGCGTGCTCACCGTGAAGGACGCCAGCGAGGTGAAGGACCTGAGCCGTGCCCAGCGCAACAAGATGACGGTCATCAAGGATGGCGTGGCCGTCACCGACATGATCGTGCAGGAAGGCGTGCCGACCTTCGAGTCGATCAACGACGCCGTGGCCGAGCCGGTGGTGTACATGATCGACCGCTACGTCGTGGGCGGCTTCTACCGCGTGCACGCCGAGCGCGGCATCGACCAGAACCTGAACGCGCCCGGTTCGCAGTACGTGCCGCTGGCCTTCGCCCAGCAGCACGCGGTGCCGGACCTCAAGGCCAAGCCGGGCACGGCGGCGCCGAACCGCTTCTACGTCTACGGCGTGGTGGCGCGCCTGGGCCTGCTGGCGGCCTCGCTCGAGCTCGAGCGCACCGATCCGAACCCGGAAGTGTATTAATTTAGCGTAGGGCGGGCGGCTCAACCGTTCGGACTGTCCAGCCAGGGACATCACCGCCGCCCACGCGTCCAACACGCGTTCGAACAGCGGAACGCATGTTCCGGCGCTGGTTGAACGCGTGTGCGGCGCACAGGCCGCAGGCCGGCGCATTCCCGGGTAGAACCGCACACCCTACGTGCGGCAGGCGTTCAGCCGCCTTTCTGCACCATATACACGAAATGCGAACGCAGCGGCGGCGCCAGTGCCGCCAGCAGGTCGGAGGCCATCCAGGGTGCGCGCGCCAGCAGCCGGTGGATGGGCGGCGCCAGCAGCAAGGTGCGGTAGCGGCTGCGCTCGCCCGGCCACCAGGACGCCAGCTCGGCCCGCGTCACTTTGCGCACGTTGCGGTTGCGCGGATTGTCGTAGCGGAAATCGAACACCAGCACCCAGCCGCCCGGGCGCAGGGCGCGCCACATCTGGCCGGCCAGCTCGCGCCGCATGGCGGGGTCGAGCACCGAGGAAAACACCGTCTGCGCCGTGACCAGGTCGACCCCGCGCAGCCCCATCGTGTCGAGGGTGCCGAGGCGCCAAGCGACCCCCGGTGCGGTGCAGCGCTGCGCATGGTCGAGCCGGTCCTGCTGGAGTTCGGTGCCGGTGAGGCGGGTCGGGTCGGCGCCCCAGTCGATCAGCTGGCGCAGGAAGCCGCCGGTGCCGCAACCGACGTCGATCACGCGCAGGCTGGACAGGTCGCCGCCCACGGTCTCGGAGAGCAGGGCGGCGAAGATGCGCGCGCGGGCCGCGACCTGCTGCAGGATTTCGGGGCGGTGCCAGGCATAGCGCTCGAGCGCCGCGCCGCCGTGCCAGCGGCGGTAGACCTCGCGGATGCGGTCCTGCTCCGCCTGTTTGTGAGTGGGGGCGTCCATGGGGCCATGGTCGCGCAGGGAAGTGACAGCTAGCTTGCGCTGGCTCATGCGGGTTGGTCGCGTTCGCGCAAGTTGCATTCAAGAACTGTCGCTCCCGCCATGCCGGTGTGCGGCGGCAATCCCGCCACCGCAGGGCCCGTCCGCGAACATTCCCGTTTCCGGCTAAAATCAAGGCATTGCCTGCATTGGACGTCCCATGAAAATCGCCTTCCTCGCCGACCCGCTCTCCACGTTCAAGATTTACAAGGATTCGACCTTCGCCATGATGCGCGAAGCCGCCCGGCGCGGCCACGCCGTGTATGCGTTCGAGCAGCGCGACATGGTGCTTGAAGAGGGCGTGGTGACGGCCGTCGTCACCCGCATCCATCTCACCGGCGAGGCCGAGCAGTGGTACCGCGCCGACCGGCCCGAAAGCGTGCAACTGTCCTTCTTCGATGCCGTCATCGAGCGCAAGGACCCGCCCTTCGACATGGAATACGTGTACGGCACCTACCTGCTGGAACTGGCCGAGCGCCAGGGCGCGCGCGTGTTCAACCGTCCGGGCGCGATCCGCGACCACAACGAGAAGCTGACCATCGGCCAATTTAGCCAGTACACCTCGCCGACCCTGGTCAGCTCCGATCCGGCGCGCCTGCGCAGCTTCCACGAGAAGCACGGCGACGTGATCTTCAAGCCGCTGGACGGCATGGGCGGCGCCGGCATCTTCCGCGTCAAGGACGACGGCATGAACCTGGGGTCGGTGATCGAGTCGCTCACGGCCAACGGCAAGCACACGATCATGGCCCAGAAATACATCCCGGCGATCAAGCAGGGCGACAAGCGGGTGCTGGTCATCGACGGCCAGCCGGTGCCCTTTGCGCTGGCCCGCATCCCGCAAGGGAACGAAGTGCGCGGCAACCTGGCCGCCGGCGGCCTGGGCGTGGCCCAGCCGATCACCGCGCGCGAGCGCGAGATCGCCGAGGCCATCGGCCCGGAACTGGCGGCGCGCGGCCTGTTGCTGGTAGGATTGGATGTGATCGGCGATTTCCTGACCGAAGTGAACGTCACCAGCCCGACCTGCTTCCAGGAGATCGCCGACCAGACCGGATTCGACGTGGCCGCGATGTTCATCGACGCGGTCGAGCGCAACGCAAACGACAAGCACTGACATGGTAGGCATCCTGCTGATGACCCACGCTCCGCTGGGCCAGGCATTCATTTCCGCGGTGGCGCACGTGTTCCGCGGACCGACGGAGCGCTTCGAGGCGATCGACGTGACCGCCGATCAGGACCTGGCCCAGGTGAACTGCCTGGCCAAGGAGGCGATCGCGCGCCTGGACGAGGGCGACGGCGTCCTGGTCATCACCGACATCAAGGGCGGCACGCCGTCCAACTGCTGCAACTCGCTGCACGATGCGGGCCACGTGGAAGTCATCGCGGGCATCAGCCTGCCGATGCTGCTGCGGGCCATCACCTACCGCCGCGACACCCTCGACGTGGTCGTCGAGATGGCCCTGGCCGGCGCCCAGAACGGCGCCGTGCGGGTCGACAACCGGATCCGCGTCGGATCGAGCTGAATTCAACCATCACCTGGCTACGGGCATATAAGAAAACATGATTCAACAGGAACTGGAAATCATCAACAAGCTGGGCCTGCACGCCCGCGCCTCCGCCAAGTTCACCCAGCTGGCCGCCAAGTTCAAGAGCGACGTCTGGCTCACCCGTAACGGACGCCGCATCAATGCCAAGTCGATCATGGGCGTCATGATGCTCGCCGCCGGCAAGGGCGCGAAAGTCCTGCTCGAAGCCGATGGCGAGGACGAAGAGGCCTGCATCGCTGCCCTGGCCGGCCTGGTCAACGACAAGTTCGGCGAAGGCGAGTAATGCCGCGCGAAGCGGCAGCGCCCCGCCTCACGGGACATTCGATGGCATCGTTCACGCTCCACGGCATTCCGGTATCGCGCGGCATTTCGATCGGCCGCGCGCACCTGCTCACGCCCGCCGCGCTCGACGTCAAGCACTACCTGGTGCCGGAAGAGCAGGTCGAGGCCGAGGTCAAGCGCCTGCAGCACGCCATCGCCGAAGTGCACCGCGGCCTGCAGGCCCTGTGGACCGAACTGCCCAAGGATGCCCCGACCGAACTGGGCGCCTTCATCGATGTGCACGCGCTGATCCTGTCCGACCCGATGATCTCGGAGGCGCCGCTCGACATCATCCGGACCCGCCACTACAACGCCGAATGGGCGCTGGTGACCCAGATCGACGAGCTCTCCAGCCAGTTCGACGAGATCGAGGACGAGTACCTGCGCGAGCGCAAGCACGACATCCAGCAGGTGGCCGAGCGCGTGCTCAAGGTCCTGATGGGCACCGCGCTCGAGATGCCGCCGCCGCTCGACGGCGACGACCATGCGCCGCCGCAGATGATCGTGGTCGCCCACGACATCTCGCCGGCCGACATGCTGGCCTTCCGCGACCGCGACGGCGCGACGCGCTCGTTCATCGGCTTCGTCACCGACGTCGGCGGCCAGAATTCGCACACCGCGATCGTCGCGCGCTCGCTCGACATTCCGGCGGTGGTCGGCCTGAGCCAGGCATCGCGCCTGATCGAGCAGGACGACTGGGTCATCATCGACGGCGACGCCGGGGTGGTGATCTGCAATCCCAGCCAGCTGGTGCTGGAACAATACCGCGCGCGCCAAGCCACGCTCACCAAGGCGCGCAAGCGCCTGCTCAAGCTCAAGAAGACCCCGGCGGTTACGAAAGACGGCACCCCGGTCACCTTGTTGGCCAACATCGAGCTGCCCGACGACTGCCAGGCCGCGCTCGACGCCGGCGCCAACGGGGTCGGCCTGTTCCGCTCCGAATTCCTGTTCATGGGCCGCGGCGCCCACGTGCTCAAGGTGCCGGGCGAGGACGAACAGTTCGAGCAGTACCGCAAGGCGGTGGTGGCGATGAAGGGCCGCCCGGTCACCATCCGCACCCTGGATGTGGGCGCCGACAAGCCGCTCGACCCAACCGAGCACACGGCGCTGAACCCGGCGCTGGGCCTGCGCGCGATCCGCTACTGCCTGGCCGAGCCCCAGCTGTTCCTGACCCAGCTGCGCGCGATCCTGCGCGCCTCCGCCTTCGGCAAGGTGCGGATCCTGATCCCGATGCTGGCGCACGCTTTTGAAATCGACCAGACCCTCGGCATGATCGAGCAGGCCAAGCTTCAATTGCGCGACGAGGGCGTCAAGTACGACCCTGGCGTGGAAGTCGGCGCCATGATCGAGATTCCCGCCGCCGCGCTGGCGCTGCCGATGTTCGTCAAGCGCATGCAGTTCCTGTCGATCGGCACCAACGACCTGATCCAGTACCTGCTCGCGATCGACCGCGTCGACTACGAAGTGGCGCACCTGTACAATCCGCTGCACCCGGCGGTCCTGATGCTGATCGCCCAGACCATCGCGACCGGCCAGAAGGCCGGGCTGGACGTCGCCGTGTGCGGCGAGATGGCCGGCGACCCCAAGCTCACCCGCCTGCTGCTCGGCATGGGCCTGCGCGAATTCTCGATGCATCCGGCCCAGCTGCTGTCGGTGAAGCAGGAAATCCTGAACAGCGACCTGGCGGCGATCACGACGCGCACCCGCCGCATCCTGCGCTCGATCGAACCAAACGAGATCGCAAGCGCCGTCGAACAGCTGCAAACCCTCTGAAGCACAACCCTGCGGCCCTCTGGCCGCACACGAAGAACACCACGCACCATCCATGGGATCGATCGGAACAGTCACACCACAGGCGATGCACTTCGCCGAGCCGCTGCGCCTGCAAAGCGGCGCCAGCATCGGCGACTACACGCTGATGTATGAAACCTATGGCACCCTCAACGCCGACAAATCGAACGCGGTGCTGATCTGCCATGCCCTGAACGCCTCGCACCACGTGGCCGGCACCTATGCCGACCAGCCCAAGAGCCAGGGCTGGTGGGACAACATGGTCGGCCCCGGCAAGCCGGTCGACACCAACCGCTTCTTCGTCATCGGCGTGAACAACCTCGGCTCCTGTTTCGGCTCGACCGGACCAATGCACCTGAACCCCGCCACCGGCAAGCCCTACGGCGCCGCGTTTCCGCTGCTGACGGTGGAAGACTGGGTCGCGGCCCAGGCGCGCCTCGCCGACCGCCTCGGCATCGACCGGTTTGCCGCCGTGATGGGCGGTTCGCTGGGCGGCATGCAGGCGCTGTCCTGGAGCATCCTGTTCCCCGAGCGGCTGCGCCACTGCATCGTGATCGCCTCCACGCCCAAGCTGTCGGCCCAGAACATCGCCTTCAACGACGTCGCGCGCCAGGCCATCCTCACCGACCCGGACTACCGCGGCGGCGATTTCTACGAACACGGTGTGGTGCCGAAGAACGGCCTGAAGGTGGCGCGCATGGTCGGCCACATCACCTACCTGTCGAACGACGACATGGCGGAAAAATTCGGCCGCCGCCTGCGCAACGCGGCCGAAACCAACGACTACCAGTTCGACTTCGGCATCGACTTCGAGATCGAGTCCTACCTGCGCTACCAGGGCGACAAGTTCTCGGAATACTTCGACGCCAATACCTACCTGCTCATCACCAAGGCGCTGGATTACTTCGACCCGGCGGGCCTGCATGGCGGCGACCTGGCCAAGGCGCTCGAGGGAACCAAAGCCCAATTCCTGATCGCTTCCTTCACCACCGACTGGCGCTTTTCGCCCGAACGCAGCCGCGAGATCGTGGAGGCGCTGCTGTCGAACCGGCGCAAGGTGACCTATGCCGAGATCGACGCGCCGCACGGCCACGACGCCTTCCTGCTGGAAGACCCGCGCTACATGGCGGTGGTGCGCGCCTATTACGGCCGCATCGCCATCGAGCTGGCGGAGGAGGCGAAATGAACCTGAGCGTGAACGCAAATGAGTTGAACATCCTGCGCCCCGACCTGGCCTTCATCGCCGACTGGGTGCGCGACCGCGCCCATGTGCTCGACGTCGGCTGCGGCGACGGCACCATGCTGCGCTACCTGGAACTGAGCAAGGGCTGCACCGGCTACGGCGTCGAGATCGCCGACGACAAGGTCCTGGAGAGCACCCAGCGCGGCATCAGCGTGATCCAGCACGACATGGAGCAGGGCCTGGACCTGTTCCGCGACAACGCCTTCGACATGGTGCTGTGCCTGTCCTCGCTGCAGATGATGCAGCACGTCGAGGCGCGCCTGCGCGACATCGTGCGCGTCGGCCAAGAAGCCATCGTGTCCTTCCCGAACTTCGCCTACTGGCCGCACCGCGTTGCCCTGATCCGGGGCCGGATGCCGGTGTCGCGTTCGCTGCCTTACCAATGGTTCGACACGCCCAACGTCCGCTACGCAACCATCCACGACTTCAAGGACCTGGCCGAGAAGTGCGGCCTGGAAGTGCTGGAATTCGTGGCCCTGGCCGAAGGCAAGCCGGTGCGCTTCCTGCCCAATCTGCGCGGCAGCCTGGCGGTGTTTCGTTTGCGTAAGAAAGCGGGCGTCGTGACCTGAGCGCTATGTGCGGTGGCGGCTTGTCGAGCGGCCCATCATCCTCGATATTCATGGCTATATCGCGCTCATACCGGTTACTTTCTTTGGAGATAGCGCTGCTAAGAACAGCCTATCGGTGACAACATGACAAAACTCAAGCACCTTGCCGCGTGCCTATCCCTATTCGCAGCGGTCGGCACCGTGGGCCTGGACCAGGCCGTGGCGCAGGACAACCGCCAGACGACGGTCCAGGATGGCATCCAGGTCCGCCCCTTGTTCCGCTATCGCGGCTTGGTGTCGGAAGAACAGCTGAACGAAGCCTCGGCCCAGCAGTATGCCCAGCTCATGGGGCAAGCCCAGCAGAAGGGCGTGCTGTTGCCGCAATCGCATCCGGAAACCCAGCGCCTACGCAATATTGCCCGGCGCATCATTCCGCATACCACCCGCTGGAACGAGCTGGCCAGCCAATGGCAATGGCAGGTCAACCTGATCGACTCCAAAGACGTGAACGCCTTCTGCATGCCCGGGGGGCGCATCGGCTTCTTCACCGGCATCCTGACCTCGCTGAAGCTGACCGACGACGAGGTCGCGGCCGTGATGGGACACGAGATCGCTCACGCCCTGCGCGAGCATAGCCGCGAAAGAATGGTCAAGCAGGCGGGCACGAATGCCGCGGCCCGCATTGGCGGGGCCTTGATTTCCGGCATTTTCGGCATCGATCCCAACATCACCGGCACCGTCGCCGGCTATGGTGCCCAGATGCTCGGCCTGAAGTATTCGCGCGACGATGAGCGCGAGGCCGACCTGGTGGGCCTGGACATCGCCGCGCGCGCCGGCTACGACCCGCGCGCCGGCATCGCGCTGTGGCGCAAGATGGCGGCGCTGGACAAGCGCGCCCCGATCCAGCTGCTGTCGACCCACCCGGGCGGCGAGAACCGCATCGCCATCATGGAAGAGCACATGAACGTGCTGCTGCCGGTGTACGCGCGCAGCAAGGGGACCACCGTGGCAAAGCTGCCCCCCTACCGCACCAACGTCGCGCTGCGTTGATGGACCGGTGAGCCTGATGGCAAAGAGCAGGAAAGGCCACCAGGCCGCAGCCAACGCCCATGTGCCCTTGCCGACCCGGGACGGCGTCGCGCCCAGCTACCTGTGGCTGACCGAGACGCGTGCCGGCGGCATGCTGCGCTTTCTCGTGGCGCGATTTCCCGATGTATCCGAAGCCGCCTGGGCCCGGCGCCTGGCGCGCGGCGAGATCGTCGATGCGAAAGGCGTGCCGCTGGCCGCCGACAGCCCGGTGCGCCAGGGCATGCGCATCTGGTACTACCGCGAGCTGGAGCAGCCCGAGACCCCGATCCCGTTCCGCGAGGAGGTGCTCTACCAGGACGAACATCTGCTGGTGGCCGACAAGCCGCACTTCCTGCCGACCATCCCGACCGGGCGCTTCCTGCACGAGACCTTGCTGGTGCGCCTGAAGAAGCGCTTCGACCTTCCGCACCTGACCCCGATCCACCGGCTCGACCGCGAGACCGCCGGCGTGGTGATCTTCTCGCATAACCCCGATTCGCGCGGGGCCTACCAGTCGATGTTCCAGAAACGGGTGGTCAAGAAAATGTACGAGGCGCTGGCGCGCCCGCTCGAGGGGAGGGAATTCCCCTTCACCTACCGCAGCCGCATGGAAGATGCCGAGCAGTTCTTCGTCAGCAGGGAAGTGCCGGGCGAGCCGAATTCGGAGACCCTGGTCGAGCTGATCGAACGGCGCGGCGACGTCGCCCACTACCGGCTGCACCCGCACACCGGCCGCAAGCACCAGCTGCGCCTGCACCTATCCATGCTCGGCGCGCCGATCCTGAACGATACCTTCTATCCGGTCGCGCTGCCTTGCAAGGGCGACGACTTCAGCGCGCCACTGCAGCTGCTGGCGCGCTCGATCGCCTTCGAGGACCCCCTGAGCGGCCAGCCGCGCCGCTTCGAGAGCGGCTTCCGGCTGGACTGGCCGGCGCAGGCCGGCGAGTCAGTGGGGCAGGCGCAGGTCGACTGACCAGTCGGCCGTGCCGACGATCTGGGCGATGTTGCCGGCCAGGTCCTGCACGGCATCGTTATTCATGATCAGGTTGAACAGTCCGTCCATCGAAATCTTGAAGTTCAAGACCGAATCGGCGCCGCCGCTGCCGCTCGAGGTATACCAGTTGGCGCTGCTGCTGCCGCGGAAGTCCAGCAGCCTGGACTCCGATTCCAGCAGCGAGAATTCGCCGCTCGGGCGGAACACGATGGACTCGTCGAAACCCAGCTTGAACTCGCGCAGCGCGCGGGTGGCGCCGAACGAGGTGATCGCCGGCGGATCGGTGTCGATCACCACCATCCTGCCACCCGACTGGCTGCTGGCGTTGCCGGCCTTGTCGATCTGCTGCACCGAGAACGCGTAATTGCCGTCTGCAAGCGCATTCGCGTCCGGGAAGGTGTATTCCCAGTTGCCGCTGGGGTCGGCCACGACGCGCGTGATCTCGCTCGCTCCCGAGAACAGGACAATCGTGGCGCCGGCTTCCGCGCCGCTGCCGTACAGGGTAGGGGTGGTGTCGCTGGTGACGCCGTCGCTGTTCGAGGCGCCGGTGTCGCTCGCGGTCGCCAGCTGCGGCGCGCCGGGCGCCGCGGGCGCGCTGCCGTCGATGGTCAGGTCGAAGCCGTCAGAGAAGGCGCTCAGGTTGCCGGCCAGGTCGAACTGCTTCAGCCCGACGCTGTAGAAGCCGTCGTCCAGCGTGTTCTCGCCGTCCAGGGTGATGCTCCAGCTGCCGGAGGCATTCGTGCCGGCGCGGCCGACTTCGCGTTCGTTCACGTACAGCACCACCTCGGTATTGGCGTCGGCGGTACCGCGCAGGGTCGGCGTGCGGTCGTTGGTGAGGCCGTCGCCCAGCGTGCCGCCGTCGCTGCCGCTGTCGAGCACCGGCGTGTTCGGCGGGTTGGGACGGGTGGTGTCGACGGTGACGCTGAAGGCCGCCGATGCGGGGCCGGCGTTGCCGGCGCGGTCGAGCTGGAACACCGTGAAGGTGTGCGTGCCTTCGTCGAGCGGCGTGTCGAAATAGGCCTGCCAGACGCCGTTTTCGTCCGCCATGCCGTTGCCGACGCGCACGTCGCCGAGCATGATCTCGATGTTGGCATGGGCTTCGGCGCCGCTGCCGCGCAGGACCGGCGAAGTCTCCTTGGTGACGCGGTCGGTGGCCGACAGGCCGGTATCGTTGGCCAGGCCAGGGACTGCCAGGGCGGCGGGCGGCGTGGTGTCGATGGTCAGCGCCAGCGCGTTCGAGGCGGCGCTGGTGTTGCCGGCGCGGTCGGTCTGCTTCACCGTGAGGTTGTGCAAGCCGTCCGCGAGCGCCGTGCCCAGCGTGGCAAACCAGAGCCCCGAGCCGTTCGCGGTGGCGGTGGCGCGCAGGATGGCGCCTTCGTAGATCTCGATGCCGGCGCCGGCTTCCGCCATGCCCGACAGGGTCGGCGTGGTGTCGCTGGTGCGGCCGTCGCCGACCGCGCCGGAATCGCTGAGGGTCTCGAGCGTGGGCGCGTCCGGCGTGAGAGCGGTGGTGTCGATGGTGAGCGCCAGCACGTTGGAAGCGACGCTGCGGTTGCCGGGCGCGTCGAGCTGGCGGATGGTGAGATTGTGCACGCCTGCCGCCAGCGCATGGCCGGCGTCGACGGTCGCATTCCAGAGGCCGCCGCCGTCGGCATAGGTCCAGCCGAGCAGGGTATCGCCTTCGTAGATCTCGACCCTGGCGCCGGCCTCGGCGCCGATGCCGCCCAGGGTGGGGGTGCGGTCGGACGTGACCAGGTCGTCCTTGCTGCCGCTGTTGCTGTCCGGGTGGAGCGCCGGCAGGCCGGGCTTGGCCGGCGCCACGGTGTCGACGTCGACACGGCCTCCGTAGCCCTGGCCGTCATGCAGGTCGCCGAACACGACGTGGGTCGCGTCCAGCACGTTGCCGGACAGGTCGGCCAACTTGCCGGCCAGCGTGGAACTGGTGATCGTCACGTCGCTCTGGTCCTGGCCGGCGCCGACCGTGTAGGTGAAGATCGCTTCGGTATTGCCGGCGCCGCCGATGCTGGTGAAGATCGCGCGCGCGCCGTTGCTCAGGCCGAGCGAGAGCTCGTCGCTGCCGACGCGCTGGATGCTTTCGTTGAAGCGGACGCGGAAGGTGACGACATCGCCCGCGCGGTAGACGTGGTCGTTGATGTAGGTGCCGCCGTGGGTGCCGCTGACGATCGTCTCGGCGACGGCCGGGAGCAGGTCGTTCCCCGTGTGGAACTCGATTTCGTATTCGGCCATCGGGTTGCCGGCCAGGTCGGTCAGCGTGGACGGCAGCGTGACGCGGTATTCGGCGTTGGCCGCCATGTTGTGCTGGTCGGCGGCGACCGTCAATGTCTTCTTGTCGGCCGAGAAGGTGATGGCTTCGCGCGCGATGCGGATCAGGTTGCCGTCGCCGTCGCGCAGGATCAGCTTGCCGCTATCGCCTTCGGCTGCGGCGATATTGACCGCTTCGCTGAAGGTGATGACCAGGCTGCCTTCGGGATTGAGGTTGGCGGCGCCATCCGGGCTGGCGGCGACCGCCGGCCGGGTGCGGTCGACCGTGATCGACAGGGTCGGCGAGACCGGGCCGCTGGCGCCCTGGCGCACGCTGAAGCCGTGCACACCCTCGCCCAGTTCGGGCAGGGTGATCGACCAGACGCCGCCGGCGTCGGTGGTCACCTCGGTAAACGCCACGCCGTCGTGCAGCAGCTTGAGCGTGGTGTTGGCCGGACCGCTGCCGCGCAGTTCCGGGGTGTTGTCCGAGGTGATGCCGTCGCTGTTCGACACGCCGGTATCGCTCGTCACCGGCAGGTGGGGCACGCCCAGGCCGGAATCCGGTGCGGCGCTGATGGTCAGCACCAGCGCGTCGGACACGGGGCTGACGTTGCCTGCCGGGTCTTTCTGGACCACGACGAGCGAGTGGGCGCCGCTTGCCAGCGGCGTTGCGACCGTGATTTCCCAGTGACCCTCGCTGTCAGCCGTGGTGCTGCCCACCACGAGCTCGCCCGCGTAGAGCGTGACCGTGGCGTAGGCTTCGGCGCCGGTGCCGGTCAGGTGGGGCGTAGCGTCGGCGGTGATGTGGTCGCCGACTTCGCCCGTATCGCTGTCCGCGTGCAGGCGGGGCGCGCCGGGCTTGGCGATGTAGGTGTCGATCGACACGCCATAGCCGTTCTCGGTGCTCAAGTACTCGTATTCGATATGGACGTCGTCCATGACGTTGCCGACCTGGTCGCGCACATGGCCGGACAGGTCCCAGCGGTTGCCGATGTCGACCCAGTCATGGTCTTCGCCGGCGCGGACGGTGTAGCTGAAGATGATTTCCTTGCCGTCGGCGGACATGCCGCTGTAGGTGGCTTCGCCGCCGTTGGTCAGTTCGAGCACCAGGCCGGCCATCGACTCCGCGTCCAGCGTGACCTTTTCGCTGAAGCGCAGGTGCAGCGCGAGCGTGTCGCCTTTGGCGTAGAGCTCGCGGTCGGTTTCGACGTAGGCCTGCACCAGGCGCGGCGGCGCCTTGTCCTGGTAGGGACCCGAAGTGTCGATCCGGATCGGCTCACCCTCGTATTCGTTGCCGGCCAGGTCGGTGAAGTTGTACGGCAGGTGGAAGGTGTAGCTGTTGCCGGTCGCGAGCTTGTGTTCGGCCGCCGTCAGGGTCAGCGTCTTGCCGTCGGCCGACAGGTTGCCGTTGTCCACCTCGATCCAGAAGGTATTGCCGAAGCTGTCCACCGCCCTGAGGTATTCGGTGCCTTCGGAGTAGGCGAAGCCCATCTTCTCGTCGAAGGTGATGCTGATCGACCCGCTGGCGTCGACCGGGCCGGTGGGGGCGCTGGCGATGCCGGGCGCGTCGGTGTCGATGACGACGGTCTTGCTGGTGCCTGAGCTGCTGTGCCCGCCGGCGCCGACGACGCGGACCTCGATCGTGTTGTTGCCGGAATTGAAGCGTTCGTCGTCGTTGCTGTAGTACCAGTACGAGAAGTTCGAGTCTTCCGGTCTGTAGAACTCGAGCTCTGCCGGCGGGATGGTGCGGCCGTTGATGACCAGTTCGATGTGCTCGCCCTCCTTGAGGGTGCCGAACAGCAGGCCGCCGACGCCCATGGTGTCGTCGTTGGTGATGCCATCCATCTCGTCCGGACCGAAGTCCTCGCTGATCCCGATCTCGTGGTACACCCAAGCCTCCACGATGGTATCGACCGCGTAGGCGGCCGAGCTGACGACGCCGGCGCCGCGGCTGCCGTCATGGGCGGTCAAGCTGTCCATGTTCAGGCGCAGCACGTTGCCGGCGACATCCTTACCGGGCTCGGCGACCAGCTTCGCCGTCCAGGTAAGGCCGTCGCCGACCTTGGTGAGTTCGCCGAGGGTTGCGTTGCCGATTGCAAAAGATGCCGGGTGGAGGCTGTCGACCGCCTTGTTGAAGGTGATCGTGACGCCGATCTGCTGGCCCGACTTCAGGCTGATGCCGTCCAGGGCAATGCTGGCGGTCAGGGGTGGCGGAGGCGGCGGCTCGACCACCACGTCCGGCGTGGTGAAGGCGGCGCTGCCGGGCACCGTGATGGCGGCGATGGGCTTGCCGCCGCCGAGCAGGACGCCGGCACCCATGTACACGTTCCAGCTGTGGCCCGCCGGCAGGCCGGCGACGTCGAACAGCACGTGGGTGCCGCTCACGTGCACTTGGTCGACCGCGATTTCCTTGGTAGAGGTGGCGCCGACCACGCGCAGCTTGGGCTGGCCGGTGACGCGGTCGATCACGGTCTGGACCGTCCCATCGGTGATGAAGATCGAGCCGGTTCCCTTGCTCATCGCCATCGCGAAGTTGAGGTCGATGTGGGTCACCCCGTTCGCCGTCGTGGCGGACGTGTTCGGGAAGGTGGGCGAGCTGGTGGGGATCGGAGTCGAAGGCATGACCGGGCGGCTTGATTGATGTTCTATCAATAGAACATTCTGGTTAGAAAGTTACCAGACGGATAGTATCAATAAAAAAGCATGCCAATTCGCCAAAGCCGCCGCGTGGTGCATTTATGCATCAGTTTTGCACCGAATCCCCCCGGGATGGGGGGAGGCTTTAGAAGCCGAATTTATAAATCCTGGCTGGCCTATCAGAGATCGTAATCGATGATGAGCGGGGCATGGTCGCTGAAGCGCTCGTCCTTGTAGACCGAGACGGTCTTGGCGCGCGCCGCGATGCCGGGGGTGGCGACGTGGTAGTCGATGCGCCAGCCCACGTTCTTGGCCCAGGACTGGCCGCGGTTGCTCCACCAGGTGTAATCGGCGGCCTCCGGCGCGACCACGCGGTGCACGTCCACCAGGCCCACCTCGTCGAAGATGCGGGTCATCCAGGCGCGTTCTTCCGGCAGGAAGCCCGAGTTCTTCTGGTTGCTCTTCCAGTTCTTGAGGTCGATTTCCTTGTGGGCGATGTTCCAGTCGCCGCAGATCACGACTTCGCGGCCTTCGGCCTTGAGTTCCTGCAGGTGCGGCAGGAACACTTCCATGAAGCGGAACTTGGCCAGCTGGCGCTCGGGCGAGGAGGAGCCCGAGGGGCAGTAGACCGAGATCACGGTCAGGTTGCCGAAGTCGCAGCGGGTGTAGCGGCCCTCGGCGTCGAACTCGAGGCAGCCGAAGCCGATGCGCTTGTTGTCGGGCGCGGTGCGGCTGTAGACGCCGGTGCCCGAATACCCCTTCTTCTCGGCGTAGTGGAAGTGGCCGTGGTAGCCGTGCGGCGACAGGAATTCTTCGGTCATGTCGGCTTCCTGGGCCTTCAGTTCCTGCACGCAGATGAAATCGGCGGATTGCAGGGCGAGCCAGTTGAAGAAGCCTTTTTTGTGGGCCGAACGGATGCCGTTCAGGTTGGCGGAAATAATACGTGGCATGGTCGTGGAAAAAATCGTGGAAGGCGCTTGCGGAGCGCAACAGTGTAGCGCGTTTTGGTGCCGCCAGGAACCAACACCCCCTGGCGGTAGGGCTCGCCTGTCGCGGAGGCTGCGCGTTACAATACGCGTTTTTCTGACATCCGGGAGAAGCCTGTGAGCGACCTGCGCCAGGACTTTATTGCATTTTCGGTGAAGGCCGAGGTATTGAAATTCGGTCAATTCACGACCAAGGCGGGGCGCCAGTCGCCGTACTTCTTCAACGCCGGCCTGTTCCACGACGGCGCGACCCTGGGCCGGCTGGCCGAGTTCTACGCCCAGACCCTGCTCGATTCCGGCGTGGCCTTCGACATGCTGTTCGGGCCGGCCTACAAGGGCATCACGCTGGCATCCGCTACTTCCGTGGCGCTGGCCGCCAAGGGCCGCAACACCTCTTTCGCCTACAACCGCAAGGAAGCCAAGGACCACGGCGAGGGCGGCACCATCGTCGGCGCCAAACTGGCGGGGAAGGTCGTGATCATCGACGACGTGATCTCGGCCGGCACCTCGGTGCGCGAATCGGTGGACATGATCCGCGCCGCGGGCGCCGAACCGGCGGCGGTGCTGATCGCGCTGGACCGCATGGAGCGCTCGGGCAAGGATGACGCGCTGTCGGCGCGCTCGGCGGTGCAGCAGGTATCGGACGAATTCGGCATCCCGGTGATCTCGATCGCCAACCTGGACGACCTGTTCACCTACCTGTCGAACGATGCGGGCGCCGAGCTGGGCGCCCACAAGGAGGCGGTCGCGGCCTATCGCGCACGCTATGGTGCATAAATAAAAAAGAAGAGAACGAGCATGACGATGTGGAAGATGACGCGCCTCGCGGGCGCCATGATGTTGATGACCGGCCTGGCGGCGTCCGGCGCCTGGGCTGTTGAAACCGACGCCGCGGGAATCGCGGCCAAGTGCCCGGGCGTGGCCACGTGGTACGCCGCGCACCCGAACGAAACCGACGACGCCTTGGCCAAGCGCGACGCCGCGCGCACCTTCACCGACCCGCAACTGCGCGCCGAGCTGGCCGCACGCGCCGCCCGCGACCAGGCGGCGCGCCTGGCGATGGTCAACGCCGCGCGCAAGGACTGGGGTCCGAAGCGCGAAGTCGCCGCGATCGACGAAGAGAACGTCAAGTGGCTGTTCGAACTGGTGCGCACCAAGGGCTTCCCGACCGCCGCCCAGGTGGGCGAACAGGGCGTACGTGATGCATGGCTGCTGGCCCTGCACGCCGACCGCGCGCCCAAGTTCCAGCAGGCGCTGGTGCCGGACCTGGACAAGCGCCGCGTGGACGGCGAGCTGGGCGGCAGCGAAATGGCGCGCTTCGTCGACCGCCTGCTGGTCGCCCAGGGCAAGCCCCAGCGCTTCGGCACCCAGGGCACCGACAACTGGTCCGGCAGCAACCTCGGCTTCCCCAGCGCCGAGATCCTGCGCGAGATCGAAGACAACCGCCGCCAGTTCGAGCTGATGCCCCTGGCGGACTACGTCTGCATCACCAAGGAAGAGCGCAAGAACCGCTGAACCGCGGGGTCAGAGTCGAATTACGGAGCAATTCCCCGGAATTGCCTGTAATGCGACTCCGACCCTAATTGCTTAGGGCACACTGCCTTTGGAACAAATTAGGGTCAGAGTCGAATTATTTGGAAACACTGCAAAGTTTCCCGATAATTCGACTCTGACCCTCATTGTTTTTGGGGCCTTGGCGGGCTTCGGGCGATGCGAATTGGCATATGTTTGCCTCCTGCCATTAACCGTCCAAGATTCGTGTAGTGCACGCTGCGAACTCGACAAAAATAAATAGGGTCAGAGTCGAATTATTCGGAAACGTTCGTTTGTTTCCCGATAATTCGACTCTGACCCTAATTGCTCAGGTGCTAAAGCTCGGCAAGAAAATTGGGGTCGGAGTCGGATTGCGGGAAATAGTTGAGAATTTCCCGGTAATTCGACTCTGACCCCGCGGGGTTCAGGCGGCGGCGGGGGTGTAGAGGGTAAGCTGGTCGGCCAGGGCCTTGCGGAAGGCAGGGCGGTCAGTGCAGCGGGCCTTGTAGGCGCTCAGCCTGTCGAAGCGCTCGATGAGGTCGTGGCCGTCCAGCAGGCGCAGCACGCTGACCATCAGGATGTCGGCGACGCTGAAGCGGCCGGCGAGCCAGTCGCGGCCTTCCAGCCACGCGTCCAGGCTGGCCAGGCGCTTCAGCGCCAGTTCTTCCACGGCGGGACGGCGCGCGCCGGCCCAGGGTTCGCCGGCATGGAACATGTCGAGCATGGCAAGGTCGGCCAGGTAGGGCTCCACCGAATTGAGCGCCGCGAACATCCACATCGTCACCCGTTCGCGTTCTTCCGGCGCCGCCGGCAGCAGGGTAGAAGAGCGCTCGCCCAAGTGCAGCAGGATGGCGCCGGTCTCGAACAGCACCCGGCCGCCGTCGTGCAGCACCGGCACCTGGCCGAAAGGCTGCTCCTGGCGGTAGGCAGGCATGGCCGCTTCCTCGAAGTCGATCAGCCGCAAGGTATAGGGAATCCCGGCTTCTTCCAGCGCCCAGCGCACGCGCAGGTCGCGCACGTAGCCGGCCGCGAACGGCGGCACGCTGCGGAAAGTGGTCAGGGTGGTCATCTCGTCTCCTCGTCGTTGTTGTGGACAAGGCGAGCATACGCAGGCGCATATTATGTTCAAGAACATAATATGGGTTGGCGGATAATGAGCGCCGGAGGAGAGAACATGCCCTACACAAGCGAACACAAGGCCCGCACGCGCGAACGCATCGTCAGCGCGGCGCGCCGGCTCTTCAACCGCCACGGCTTCGAGCGGGTCTCGATCGAGCACGTCATGCGGGAGGCGGGCCTGACGCGCGGCGGCTTCTATCACCACTTCGACAGCAAGGATGCGCTCTATGCGGCCGCCGTCGCCAGCTTCTCGAGCTGTAATCCCTTCCGTCCCGACCTCTCGGGCAGCCCCCCGCCGGCGCCGCGCCAGCTCGCGCGCATGCTGCTCGATGTCTACCTGAGCGACGAAGTCTTCGATGACGTCGACCATCACTGTCCGCTGTACGCGCTGCCCGGCGACGTGGCGCGTGCCGGGCTGTCGCCGCAGAAGGCCTACACGCAGCTGATCCGCAACCTGACCGCGGTATACGCGGCCGCCCTTAACGGCGAGGCGGATGGCGATCAGCGCGCCCAGGCCATCGTGGCGCTATGCGTGGGCGGCATGGTGCTGGCGCGTACCACCGACGATGCGGAACTGAGCCGGTCGCTGCGCAGCGCGGCGCGCAGCCAGGCGCTGGCCTTGCTGGGACACGCCGACGCCTGAGGCGTCGACAAACGAGGACAAAAAAACCGGGGCCAGGCCCCGGTTCGTTCACGTGCTGCCTGCCATTCAGCCGGCCAGCTTCTTCTTCAGCAGCTCGGTCACCTGGGCCGGATTGGCCTTGCCTTTCGAGGCCTTCATGGTCTGGCCGATCAGCGCGTTGATCGCCGCTTCCTTGCCGGCGCGGTACTGCTCGACCGACTTGGCATTCGCGGCCAGCACCTCGTCGACGATGGCTTCCAGCGCGCCCGTGTCGGAGATCTGCTTCAGGCCCTTCTGCTCGATCACTGTGTCGGCCAGATTGGCGTCATCCGATTTCGCTTCCCACATGGCCGCGAACACTTCTTTGCCGGCCTTGTTCGAAATCGTCCCGTCGGCGATGCGCTTCAGGAGCAGGGCCAGCTGGGCCGCGCTCACCGGCGACCCGTCCAGCTCCACGCCTTCGCGGTTCAGGGTCGAGGACACGTCGCCCATCATCCAGTTCGCGGCAGCTTTCGCATTTTCCTTGCCCGCTGCAGCGACCACGGCTTCGTAGTAGGTCGCCATCGCCTTGGACGAGGTCAGCACCAGGCTGTCGTATTCCGGCAGGCCGTACTCGCCCGTGAAGCGTGCGCGCAGGGCGCCCGGCAGTTCCGGCATGTCGGCTTGCACGCGCTCGATCCAGTCCTGGCCAATGACGAGCGGCGGCAGGTCCGGGTCCGGGAAGTAGCGGTAGTCCTGCGCGTCTTCCTTGGTGCGCATCGAGCGGGTCTCTTTCTTGTCCGGGTCCCACAGGCGGGTCGCCTGGATCACCTTGCCGCCGTCTTCGATCAGCTCGATCTGGCGCCGCACTTCGTAGTGGATCGCCTCTTCCATGAAGCGGAAGGAGTTCAGGTTCTTGATCTCGCAGCGGGTGCCGAATTCCATCTGGCCCATCGGGCGCACCGAGACGTTGACGTCGCAGCGGAAGCTACCTTCCTGCATGTTGCCGTCGCAGACGCCCAGCCACACGACCAGCGAGTGCAGGGCCTTGGCATAGGCCACCGCCTCGGCCGCGCTGCGCATCTCCGGCTCGGACACGATCTCGAGCAGCGGCGTGCCGGCGCGGTTCAGGTCGATGCCGCTCATGCCGGCATAGTCTTCGTGCAGCGATTTGCCGGCGTCTTCCTCGAGGTGGGCGCGGGTCAGGTTGACGGTTTTCGTTTCCAGCTTGCCGTCCTTCTCGTAGGCGAAGCTGATGGTGCCGCCCTGGACCACCGGATCTTCGAACTGGCTGATCTGGTAGCCCTTCGGCAGGTCGGGGTAGAAGTAGTTCTTGCGCGCGAACACCGACTGCGGCGCGATCTTCGCGCCCACGGCCAGGCCGAAGCGGATCGCGCGCTCGACGGCGCCGCGGTTCAGGACCGGCAGCACGCCCGGCAGCGCCAGGTCGACCGGGCTGGCCTGGGTGTTCGGCTCGGCGCCGAAGCGGATCGAGCTGCCGCTGAAGATTTTCGAGTTGGTCGTGAGCTGCACGTGGTTCTCAAGACCGATGACGACTTCCCATTGCATAGTGTTCTCTCTTTGTTCTGTAGCTGTGCCGGCACTGTTTGAACGCGTGGGCGGCACAGCCGCCCACCCTACGGGTTCGTGGGCCTCAGACGCCTTCGGGGGCGCGCTGGTGCCAGTCGGTGACCTGCTGGTACTGGTGCGCGATGTTCAGCAGCCTGGCTTCGGCAAAGTAGTTGCCGATGATTTGCAGGCCGACCGGGCGCCTGGCGTTCTTCTCGCCCTGTCCGAAACCGACCGGGATCGACATGCCGGGCAGGCCCGCCAGGCTGGTCGACAGCGTGTAGATGTCGGCCAGGTAGTTCGCCACCGGGTCGTTGGACTTGCTGCCCAGGTCCCAGGCGACCGTCGGGGCCACCGGGCCCATGATGACGTCGCACTTGCCGGCAAACGCCGCCTGGAAGTCGTCCGCGATCAGGCGGCGGATCTTCTGGGCCTGCACGTAGTAGGCGTCGTAGTAGCCGTGGCACAGCACATAGGTGCCGACCATGATGCGGCGCTGCACCTCGCGGCCGAAGCCTTCGGCGCGGGTTTTGCGGTACATGTCCTGCAGATCCTTGTACTCGCTGGCGCGGTGGCCGTAGCGCACGCCGTCGAAGCGCGACAGGTTGCTCGACGCTTCGGCCGGGGCGATGATGTAGTAGGTCGGGATCGACAGCGCCGTCTTCGGCAGCGAAATCTCCACCAGCGAGGCGCCCAGCTTCACGAATTCATCCAGCGCGGCGCGCACGGCGCTTTCCACGTCGCTCGCCAGGCCTTCCCCGAAGTATTCCTTCGGCACGCCGATGCGCAGGCCGGTCAGGGGCTTGTTCAGGTCGCGGGTATAGTCTTCCGCCACGTTGCCCTGTTCGACCGTCAGGCTGGTCGAATCGCGCTCGTCGAAGCCGATCATGTCGTTGAGCAGCAGGGCGCAGTCCTCGGCGGTCTGGGCGATCGGGCCGCCCTGGTCCAGCGAGGAGGCAAAGGCGATCATGCCGAAGCGCGAGACGCGGCCGTAGGTCGGCTTGATGCCGGTGACGCCGCAGAAGGCGGCCGGCTGGCGGATCGAGCCGCCGGTGTCGGTGGCGGTGGCTGCCGGCGCCAGGCGCGCGGCGACCGCCGCGGCCGAGCCGCCCGAGGAGCCGCCCGGCACCGCCAGCGGATCCCAGGGATTCTTCACCGCGCCGAAGGCCGAGTTCTCGTTGGCCGAGCCCATCGCGAACTCGTCGAGGTTGACCTTGCCCAGGGTGACCATGCCGGCGCCCTTGAGGCGGTCCACCACGGTGGCGTCGAAGGGGCTTTCGTAGTTGGCCAGCATCTTCGAGCCGGCCGTGGTGCGCCAGCCGCGGGTGACGAAGATGTCCTTGTGCGCGATCGGCACGCCGGTCAGCGGGCCGGCCGTGCCGGCGGCGATGCGGGCGTCGGCGGCGCCGGCCTGCGCCAGCGTGCGTTCGCGGTCCAGGTGCAGGAAGGCGTTATGGCCGCTCGCTTCGATGCGGTCGAGGTAGTGCGAGGTGAGTTCGACGCTCGAGACCTGCTTCGATTGCAGGAGCGCGGACAGCTCTTTGATGGTCTTGTTGTGCATGTGCGTTCTTCTGTTTTAGGCGGTGCGGGGCGCTGATTATTCAATGACCTTCGGGACCAGGTAGAGGCCGTCCTGCGCCTTCGGCGCCGGCGCCTGGTAGTCCTCGCGGCGGTTCTCTTCGGTCACCACGTCGTCGCGCAGGCGCAGCGGCAGGGCCATGATCGCGGCCAGCGGCTGTGACAGCGGCGCGACACCGCTCGTGTCCACCGCCTGCATCTGCTCGGCCAGGGCGAAGATGCCGTTCAGCTCGGCCAGCGCGGTTTCCGCATGGGCCTCATCCATCTCGAGCTGGGCCAGGTTGGCGATGCGTTTTACGTCTGAAAGTGTCAGGGACATGGCTAGGGGCGCGGCGCGGGCCGCGTGCAAAAGTGTGGTTGGGCTAATAATGAAAGTTGGCAAGAGGTCAGCCAACGGCTTGCTATGGCCGATAAAACCTTGGTAACACCGTCGATCTTGCCTCGGAAATGGGGGGTAAACCCCCCCGTTTTCAGCATGTAATCGACAAATTATAAGGTAGAATGGCGGGCTAATGCGCTGTCGGGCTGAAAGCTTGCCCGCCGCAGGAAAGACCGCGATGCATGATTCAGGGCAGCAGCAGGCGCGGCGAAGACAACCCGATCAATTTTCACGCGCACACGGTGCGCAATCAGGACACCCATGTTTGGTTTTTTACGCAGTTATTTCTCGAATGACCTGGCGATCGACCTCGGCACCGCCAACACCCTGATTTACGTGCGCGGCCTGGGCATCGTGCTGGACGAACCCTCGGTGGTGGCGATCCGCCAGGAAGGCGGCCCGAACGGCAAGAAGACCATCCAGGCAGTCGGCAAGGAAGCCAAGCAGATGCTGGGCAAGGTGCCGGGCAATATAGAGGCCATCCGCCCGATGAAGGACGGCGTCATCGCCGACTTCACCGTCACCGAGCAGATGCTCAAGCAGTTCATCCGCATGGTGCACGACTCGAAATTCTTCCGTCCCTCGCCGCGCATCATCATCTGCGTGCCCTGCGGTTCGACCCAGGTCGAACGCCGCGCGATCCGCGAATCGGCCCTCGGCGCCGGCGCCTCCCAGGTCTACCTGATCGAAGAGCCGATGGCGGCCGCGATCGGCGCCGGCCTGCCGGTCTCGGAAGCGACCGGCTCGATGGTGGTCGACATCGGCGGCGGCACCACCGAAGTCGGCATCATCTCGCTGGGCGGCATGGTCTACAAGGGCTCGGTGCGCGTGGGCGGCGACAAGTTCGACGAAGCCATCGTCAACTACATCCGCCGCAACTACGGCATGCTGATCGGCGAACAGACCGCCGAAGCGATCAAGAAGGCCATCGGTTCGGCCTTCCCGGGTTCGGAAGTCAAGGAAATGGAAGTCAAGGGCCGCAACCTGTCCGAAGGCAT
>Ga0209023_10001197_pt1 | contig 35770 bp, 31 predicted proteins | sample LakOneMetagenome_FD_187468 | JGI IMG/M metagenome (GOLD analysis project Ga0209023, IMG submission 187468) | Freshwater and sediment microbial communities from Lake Erie, Canada (SPAdes) (version 2) | ecosystem: Environmental > Aquatic > Freshwater > Lentic | place: Lake Erie, Canada...
CTCGCCAAGCACCTTGGCGTCAAACCACTTTCGAACGGAACCGCACTGCTATGACCCAGCCCCTGGATTTCAAACGTAACACCGCCGTCGGCCTCGACCTCGGCCTGGTCAAGCACGTCAAGGTGAACCGCAACGCGGCCGACCGCCGCGCCGCCAGCCTGGCGAACCGCCGCACCGTCAAGAAGGAATACCAGGCCGCCTGGCTGGTCCGCGCCGTCGAGTGCATGGACCTGACCACCCTGGGCGGCGACGATACCCCGGGCCGCGTCGAGCGCCTGTGCATGAAGGCGATGCGCCCGCTGCGTTCCGACCTGATGCAGGCCCTCGGCCTGGAATCGCTTACCACCGGCGCCGTCTGCGTCTACCACGAGATGATCGGGCCGGCAGTGAAAGTCCTGCAGGGCCGCCTGCCGATCGCCGCGGTGTCGACCGCCTTCCCGGCCGGCCTGTCGAGCCTGGAGACCAAGCTGCGCGAGATCGAACTGTCGGTCGCCGCCGGCGCGACCGAGATCGACATCGTGATCACCCGCCAGCATGTCCTGCTAGGTGACTGGCAGGCCCTGTACGACGAGATGGTCGCCTACCGCCAGGCCTGCGGCGAAGCGCACGTGAAGGCGATCCTCGCCACCGGCGACATCGTCACCCTGGACAACGTGGCCAAGGCCTCGATGGTCTGCATGATGGCCGGCGCCGACTTCATCAAGACCTCGACCGGTAAAGAGGGCGTCAACGCCACCATCCCAGTGTCCCTGGTCATGACCCGCGCGATCCGCGAGTACTACGAGCAGACCGGCTTCCAGGTCGGCTACAAGCCGGCCGGCGGCGTCTCGACCGCCAAGGCCGCGCTGCAGTACCTCACCGTGATGAAGGAAGAACTCGGCAACGACTGGCTGCAGCCGCACCTGTTCCGCATCGGCGCCTCGAGCCTGATGACCGACATCGAACGCCAGCTCGAACACTACGTGACCGGTAACTACTCGGCCGCCCATCGCCACGCGCAACCATAAAACAGCAACGGATTCGTCATGCCCACTATTAAAGAGATTCTTCAGACTATGGATTACGGCCCCGCACCAGAAAGCACCAAGGAAGCGAATGCGTGGCTGGACCAGCATGGACGCCGTTTCGGCCTGTTCATCGACGGCGCGTGGACCGAGGCAGCCGAGACCTTCGCCACCAGCAACCCGGCCGACGCCAGCGAACTGGCCCAGGTAACGCAAGCGACGCTTGATGACGTCGAGCGTGCCGTGCAGGCCGCACGCCGCGCCCAGCCAGGCTGGGTGGCGCTGGGCGGCCACGGCCGCGCGCGTGTCATGTACGCGCTGGCGCGCCTGCTGCAGAAGCACTCGCGCCTGTTCGCCGTGCTCGAGACCCTGGACAACGGCAAGACCATCCGCGAAACCCGCGACGCCGACCTGCCACTGGCCGCACGCCACTTCTACCACCACGCCGGCTGGGCCCAGCTGCAGTCGGAAGAATTCGCCGACTACCGCGCCGTGGGCGTGGTCGGCCAGATCGTGCCGTGGAACTTCCCGCTGCTCATGCTGGCATGGAAGATCGCTCCCGCGCTGGCCGCCGGTAACACCATCGTGTTCAAGCCGGCCGAGTTCACCCCGCTGACCGCACTGCTGTTTGCCGAGATCTGCCAGCAGGCCGGCGTGCCCGCTGGTGTCGTCAACATCGTCACCGGCGACGGGGCCGTGGGCGAAGCCATCGTGAATCACCCGGGCATCGACAAGCTGGCCTTTACCGGTTCGACCGAAGTGGGCCGCATCATCCGCAAGGCCACCGCCGGCACGGGTAAAAAGCTGTCGCTGGAACTGGGCGGCAAGTCGCCCTTCATCGTGTTCGACGACGCCGACCTCGATGCGGCCGTCGAAGGCCTGGTCGACTCGATCTGGTTCAACCAGGGCCAGGTCTGCTGCGCCGGCTCGCGCCTCCTGGTGCAGGAATCGGTCTACGACCGCTTCATCGCCAAGGTCAAGGCACGCATGCAGAACCTGCGCGTGGGTTCGCCGCTCGATAAATCGAACGACATCGGCGCGCTGGTCGATCCGATCCAGCAGCAACGCATCCACGGCCTGGTGGAGTCGGCTAGGGCCGAAGGTTGCGAAATATGGCAACCAAGCTGCGAAGCGCCGACTGCAGGTTCGTGGTACCTGCCGACCCTGATCACCGGCGCCTCGACCTCGGCCGCCGTGGCGCAAGCCGAGATCTTCGGTCCGGTGCTGGTGGCGATGAGCTTCCGCACTCCGTCGGAAGCCGTGCAGCTGGCGAACAACACCGTGTACGGCCTGGCCGCTTGCGTGTGGTCGGAATCGATCTCGCTGGCGCTGGACGTGGCGCCGCAGATCAAGGCCGGCGTGGTGTGGATCAACACCGCCAACCAGTTCGACGCAGCCTGCGGCTTCGGCGGCTACAAGGAATCGGGCTTCGGCCGCGAAGGCGGCAAGGAAGGCATGTACGAGTACCTGACGCCGCTGTCGGAAGACGCGCGTCCTGCGGCACCGGTGGTGGCTGAAAAAGGCCGCGTCAAGCCGTCGGAAGAGGGCAGCCCGTTCGCCGTGGACCGCACCGCCAAGCTCTACATCGGCGGCAAACAGGCACGCCCGGACGGCGCCTACAGCCGCGCGATCCTGGGTGCGAATGGTTCGTTCCTGGCCGACGTCGGCGAAGGCAACCGCAAGGACATCCGCAACGCCGTGGAAGCGGCGCACAAGGCGTCCGGCTGGTCCAAGGCCACCGCGCACAACCGCGCGCAAGTGCTGTACTACATCGCCGAGAACCTGGCGATCCGCGCCGACGAATTCGCCCAGCGCATTGCCGCGCAGACCGGTGCGAAAGACGCTGCTCGTGAAGTCCAGGCGTCGATCGAGCGCCTGTTCTACTGGGCCGCATGGTGCGACAAGTACGACGGCCAGGCCCACCAGCCGCCGATGCACGGCATCACCGTGGCGCTGAACGAACCGGTCGGCGTGATCGGCATCATCTGCCCGAACGAGAACCCGCTGCTGGGCTTCATCTCGCTGGTCGCGCCGGCGCTCGCGCTGGGCAACCGCGTGGTGGCGGTGCCGTCGGAAGCCGCGCCGCTGTCGGCGACCGACCTGTACCAGGTGCTGGATACCTCGGACCTGCCGGGCGGGGCGCTGAACATCGTCACCGGCTCGGCCTCCGAGCTGGCCCGTACGCTGGCGTCGCACTCGGACGTGGATGCCGTGTGGCGTCACGACGGTTCTGCCGAGGGCTGCGCGGAAGTCGAGCGTCTGTCGGCGGAGTCGCTGAAGCGTACCTGGGTCGGCGGCGCGAAGGGCCGTGACTGGTTCGATGCGAAGCAGGCGTGCGGTCGCACCGTGCTGCAGCATGCGAGCCAGGTCAAGAACGTCTGGATTCCGTACGGCGTCTAAAGTTTGTTAGCGTCTGAGTGACGCATTTGTAGGGTGGGCGGCTTTGCCGCCCGCGCGTTCAACGAACGACATCGAGCCACGGAGCGGGCCAGGATACGTGATTTGAACGCGCGGGCGGGAGACCCGCCCACCCTACGTTATAGAAAGGTATTCGTATGTTCCTACCCCAAGAAATCGTCCGCAAAAAGCGTGACGGCGGCATCCTGAGCGCCGAAGAGATCCAGTTCTTCGTGCGCGGCATCCCGGACGGCAGCACCACCGAAGGCCAGATCGCCGCCCTGGCGATGGCCGTCTACTTCAACGACATGACCATGGACGAACGTGTCGCCTTTACCCTGGCGATGCGCGATTCCGGCCTGGTGATGGAATGGAAATCGCTGGACCTGCCGGGCCCCGTGGTCGACAAGCACTCGACCGGCGGCGTCGGCGACGTGGTCTCCCTCATGCTGGGCCCGATGATCGCCGCCTGCGGCGGCTTCGTGCCGATGATCTCGGGCCGCGGCCTGGGCCACACCGGCGGCACCCTGGACAAATTCGACTCGATCCCCGGCTACAGCACCGTGCCGGATCCGGAAAAATTCCGTCAGGTCGTGAAGGACGTCGGCGTGGCCATCATCGGCCAGACCGCCCAGCTGGCGCCGGCCGACAAGCGCTTCTACAGCATCCGCGACACCACGGCGACCGTGGAATCGGTGGCCATGATCACCGGCTCGATCCTGTCCAAGAAGCTGGCCGCGGGCCTTGACGCCCTCGTCATGGACGTGAAGGTCGGCAGCGGCGCCTTCATGCCGACGTATGACAAATCGGTGGAGCTGGCGGAGAGCATCGTCACGGTCGGCAATGGCGCCGGCACCCGCACCTCGGCGATCCTGACCGGCATGAACGAATCGCTCTGCCACGCGGCCGGTAACGCCGTCGAAGTGCGCGTTGCGATCGACTACCTGACCGGCAAGTCGCGCCCCGCGCGCCTGCACGAAGTCACCATGGCGCTGTGCGCCGAGATGCTGGTCATCTCCGGCATCGCCGCGAATGACAGCGAGGCCCGCGCCAAGCTGCAGGCCGCGCTGGACTCGGGCGAAGCGGCCGAGCGTTTCGCGCGCATGGTCACGGCCCTCGGCGGTCCGGCCGATTTGATGGACAAGCCGGATGCGCACCTGGAAACCGCACCGGTCATCGTGCCGGTTCCGAGCCTGCAAGCCGGCTACGCGACCTCGGTCGACACCCGCGGCCTGGGCCTGGCCGTGGTCGCGCTGGGCGGCGGCCGCGTGCGTCCGCAGGATGCGATCGACTTCGCCGTCGGCCTCACCAACCTGGTGGAACTGGGCGACAGCATCGCCGTCGGCCAGCCGCTGGCCATGGTGCACGCACGGTCGCAAGAAGCCGCCGAGCAGGCGGTGCGCCAGGTGCAGGCCGCTTACCGGATCGGCGCCGAAAAGTCGGCTGCCGAACCGATGATCTACAAGACCATCCGTCCATAAAGCCAGACATGAAATACGCAAAACTGATCGACGAAGCCCGCGCCGCGCGCGAGCTGGCTTATACCCCGTACTCGAAGTTCCAGGTCGGGGCCGCACTGGAATGCAAGGACGGCCGCGTCTTCCGCGGCTGTAACGTGGAGAACGCCTCCTACGGCCTGTGCAACTGCGCCGAGCGCACCGCCTTCTTCAGCGCCATCGCGCACGGCTACAAGCCGGGCGACTTCACGGCCCTGGCCGTGATCGGCCAGACCGACGGCCCGATCGCCCCCTGCGGCGCCTGCCGCCAGGTGATCCTGGAGCTGGGCGGCAGAGCGCTGCCGGTGGTGCTGACCAACCTGAACGGCGACGTGTTCGAGACCACGGCCGGCGAACAGCTGCCGAACGCTTTTGTAGGCGGCGACCTGAACGCCTGATCCCGCCCGAGCGTCAAGGAAAAGCGCTGCACGCGACATACGCGGCAGCGCTTTTGTTTTGCCTGAGCTTGCTCAAGGGCAAACTGCGATTGCGCGGGTGTAATCGCAAGACGCCTGTCCTAGCGGGCACGAGCGGCATCAAGCTGGCCAGCCGCGATGCGCCCGGCCCGTGTCCATGCGAGACCGGCAAGCAGGGCCAGCGCATCGCGCTCAACCAGGCGCAGGCCTGCGAGGCGGCGCGCCAGGTGCATGGGTGAACCTGAGGACCCCTATGCAATCGGGGGACGGCAGATGGCGAGCGCGTGGCTGTATAGCCAGAGCCCGGCCTTGCAGCTGGTGTGCGGCTTGTCTCATCTTGACGGCATTCAATATGTGCTTCGGCTAGCCATGCGGCCTCCTCGCGCCTTGCCCCCGCCTGCCATGCATCGCGGCCAGCTTCCTCCTCCTGTCGGGACAGGTTCCTGACGGGTCTTGAAATCACCAATAGCTCCACAACATGCAGAAGTGACCACGTTTTCGATGAGGAGCACCAGCATGACCCCATCCGACACCCAAAAACTGCATGACTTCCTCGGCCAGCTCGTCCAGGCCCGAGGCATCCAGAAAGACCTGGACGCCGACGCGCTCATCCAGCGCGCGGTTGCGCAACAACCCGATGCCGCCTATCTGCTGGTCCAGCGTGCCCTGCTGATGGAGCAGGCCCTGGACAGCGCACGCGCCCAGATCGCCGCGCTGGAAAACCAGCTCCAGCAACAGCAGGGACAGCGCAGCAGCGGCGGCTTCCTCGACCCCTACTCGTGGGGCAACCGCCGCCAGGTCAGCCATGCGCCGTCCCATCACATGCACTACCAGCACGCCATGCCCGGCTCGATGGGCGGCGGCTTCCTGCGCGGTGGCGGGGGCGGCCTGCTCGGTTCGATCGCGGCCACCGCAGCGGGCGTCGCGGCCGGCAGCTTCCTGTTCCACGGCCTCGACAACCTGTTCCATGACCACGATGGCCATGGTGGCAGCGCGCACCTGCTGGGCGGCGAAAACCTGGGCGGCGGCGACCTGTCTGGCAGCTCGCTGGCCGAGCAGGCCGGCCTTGGGGACATCGGCAGCGGCGACAACCTGCTCGGCGCCGAGGGCGGGATCGAAAGCAGCGGCGGCTTCTTCGACGGCGACGGATCGGACGAAGGCCTGTTCGGCTGACGCCCGACCGGCAACATCACATCTGCTGGAACAGGTGGCCGTGATTGCGGCTCACCTCCAGCTCGCCCGGGAAGTCGCGCAGCCTGAGCATCTGGCGGCCGCGCAGGTCGCGGTAGACCTCGGCGATGGCATCCACCCGCACCAGGGTCGAGCGGTGGATGCGCCAGAACTCGTCCGGGTCCAGCTCGTCCGCCAGCTCCTTGAGCGTCTTGCGGATCAGGAGCTCGGTGGTGGCCGTCTGCACACAGGTGTACTTGTCGTCGGCCTGGAAGTACAGGATCTCGCGCGTGCTCACCATGCGCAGGCTGCCGCCGACCTGGGCCTGGATCCAGCGCAGGTAGTTTGGCTTCGGCGCCACGTCGCCTTTGAGCAGCTTGCCCAGTTCGGCCAGTTGCGCGCCGATGTCCTGGGGTGCGCGGTTCAGGCGCGCACGCAGGCGCTCGCAGGTGGTCTGCAGCCGCGCCGGCGTCACGGGTTTCAGCAGGTAGTCGATCGCGCCCTGCTCGAACGCGTCGAGTGCGTACTGGTCGTAGGCGGTGGCGAACACGATGTGGCAGCGGTTGTACAGCTGGCGCGCCGCGTCGATGCCGCCCATGCCGGGCATGCGGATGTCGAGGAAGGCGATGTCCGGCTTGTGCCGGGCCGCCAGCTCCAGCGCCTCGGCGCCGTTGGCGGCTTCGGCCACGATACGCAGCTCCGGCCAGGCCTCCCCCAGGCGCGCGCGCAGCTGGTCGCGCAGTGGGGCTTCGTCGTCGGCGATGAGGGCGGTGACCGGCATCAGTCGAACTCCGTCATGCGGTAGGGCAGGCGGATCGAGGCGCAGGCGCCGCCGCTAGGTGGCATTTCGATCACCAGCTCGGCATTCTTCCCGTACAGCAGGGCCAGGCGCTCGCGGATGTTGGCCAGGCCCACGCCCTCGTCGGCGTGCACGTCGATGCCGACGCCGTCGTCGCACACGTCCACATGCAGGGTGGCGCCCTCGACGTGGGCGCGCACGGTGATGGTGCCGCCGGCCACCTTCGGCTCCAGGCCGTGCTTGATCGAGTTCTCGATCAGGGTCTGCAGCATCATCGGCGGGAACGGAGAACTGCCGAGAAAGTCGGGCACCTCGAAGCGCACCGCCAGGCGTTCCTTCATGCGGGCCTGCATGATGGCGAGGTAGGCGCGCGACAGCTCGACCTGCTTGCCGAGGGTGCCGCCGCCACCCGAGCGCATCTGCGGCAGCGAGGAGCGCAGGTACTCGATCAGGTGCGCATGCACGCGCGCCGCTTCCTTCGGATCGGTCTCGATCAGCTGGCCGATCAGGGCCAGGGTGTTGAACAGGAAGTGCGGCTCGACCTGGGCCTGCAGCGCGGCCATCTGCGCTTCCATCAGGCGGCGCTCGAGGGTGGCGACGTTGGCCTTGTCCGAGGCCTCCATCGCGGTCAGCTCGGCGCGGCGCTTGCCGCCGGCCAGCACCTTCACGCCGAAGGAGAGCAGGATGAACCAGACGGCCGGTTCGGTCAGCTGGAAGGAAATGCCGAAGACGAAAGCCAGGAACCAGGTCACATACAGCTTGCGCCACTCGACCAGGGCCAGCCAGTCGAAGAAGCTCCACCACAGGGCGCTCGCTTCGCTGACGGCTTCGCGCACGAAGTCGAGCGCGCGGTTGATCGGGGCGGCGACCATCGCTTACTCCACGATCTGGGCCGGACGACGGCCGAATACGGCCGCGGCGACGAGCTTGAGCAGCAGGAAGCCGACGAACAGCGTGAGCGCGAGCGGCACGATGGTGAGCAGGCAGGCCAGCACGATGGCGCACACCAGCAGGGCCGGCCAGGGCATGGCGGCCAGGGTGCGCGCGCCGGTGCGCAGTGCGCGGTGGGTCTTGCGGGTAACGTCCTGCATGTCGGCGATGAACGAATCGAAGCGGGAGGGTTTCATGAGTGTCTTTCGGTGAGTTGATGGTGCTACTGTAGGCCCTGGACGCACGACGCGCCATGCCGATCCGACGAACGGTCGAATTCCCGGTTTTGACGGTAGCGTAGGGCGATAAGCGGGTGCGCCCTGTTACCTTTGAGGGAGTTTCGCCGCTTCCCGCTGCATCATGGCGAACAGCTTTTCGCGCGGCTGGCTTGCACAAGCGGCAATCGCCGCGGCCGCCACGGCGTCCTTGGCGCGCGCGTACGGCATGTGCTGCGGGCCGGGCAGGGTGAACTGCACGTTGTCGCGCGCGATCTGCACCACTTCCATGTCGGTGGCCTTGCGCTCGGGGAAGGTGGCCGTGAACCAGGCCTTGTCGATGTTGAAATCGGCGCAGGTCTTGTCCGGGATGGTGCCCGGGCTGTCCTTGCTGAAGCGGATCCCGACCAGCACCTCGGCCGGCGCGCCGCCCTTGCCGGCCGGCGCATACGGCCACGCACGCACCATCGCCAGCGCGGCCCGGTCCAGTGCCAAGGAGCGCGAGGACTCGCTCACGGCCACGCCCGCCGCCTTGCCGGCGGCGTCGACCGTCACCCGCACCACTACCCGGCCCTGGATGCCGCGTTCCGCCAGGGCGGCCGGATAGGCGGGCACGCCGGGATGGACGATGGTGTCGCCGACCATCATCTGCGCTCCGGACTGGGCGGCCGCGCAGGGCAGGGCAAGCGCGAGCAAGGCTGCGGCGAAGCGTTTCATGGTGGTCCCGTCCGTCAGGCGCGCCGGCGCGCGTTCCAGTAGCTGCGCAGCAGCCCGTAGTTGACCGTGTCGGCCATCTCGCCGTGCACGAACCAGCGTTCCGGCATGTAGCCTTCCTTGCGAAAGCCCATCCGCTCCAGCACGCCGGCCGAGGCGGCGTTGCGCGGGTCGATGTCGGCTTCGATGCGGTTCAGGCGCAGCTCGTGGAAGCCGTAGTCGATGGCCGCTTCCAGCGCTTCGGTGGCGTAGCCCTTGCCCCAATGGGAACTGCCGAGCGCATAGCCGATCTCGCAGCGGCGGTTCTTCGGGAAGAAGTGGTGCAGGTTGACGGTGCCGATCATCACCCCGGTGGCGGCCAGCTCGATGCCGAAGCGGACTTCGGATTGGTCCCGGTAGCTGTCGAGCGCGCGTGCGATGCTGTCTTCCGCGAACGACACCGAAGTCCACGGCTCGGCGCTCCAGTAGCGCACCACGGCCGGGTCGGAAAAGACGGCGAACAGGTCGGCGGCGTCGCGCATCGTCATGGGACGCAGCGTGAGCCGCTTGGTCGTCAGGATGGGAGTCGGGTAGCTGGACATGGAAGGAATCATATCACTGCCGGGTTGCCTCAACCGGCGGCGCTGACTGCCCGCACGACCATGTCGCCGATCAGCCGTTCGGCATCCTCGAAGTCGCCCCCGGTGAGTTCGGGCTTGCCCAGCACCAGCGTCATCTGGGCGGCGAAGTCGGCGTAGGACTGGGTCATGGCCCACAGCGCGAACAGCAGGTGGGTGGCGTCCACGCGGGCGATGCGGCCGTCGGCCATCCAGCGTTCGAACACCTCGATGTCGCGGCGCAGGAGCGGCACCACGCGGGCGCGGATCTGCTCGCCGTAGAACTTGGCGCCGCCGATGACCTCCATCGCGTACACGCGCGAGGCCCAGGGCTGCTCGCGCGAGAAGCGCAGCTTGGCGCGCACGTAGGCGCGCAGCACGTCGCCGGGTGCGGCATCGGGATCGGCCAGGTTGGCCATGCGCTCGAGCCAGTCGTCCAGCACGTCGTCCAGCACGCGTGCGTACAGGCTGGGTTTGGTCGGGAAGTAGTACAGCAGGTTCTGCTTCGAGATGCCGGCGCGCTCGGCGACCGTGGCGATGCTGGTGCCCTCGTAGCCGCACTCGGCGAACAGCCGGGTGGCGGCCGCCAGGATCGTGCCTTCCAGCCGGTCGCGCCGGGTGGGGCCGGCAGCCTGTTCCTTGACAGGGATGTCCATGGTGTCCTCAGCCTCCCTGGCCGTGCTGGCGCAGGAAGTCCAGCAGTTGCGGGTTGGCCGCATAGGCGGCATTGAAGCGGAACCAGACGCCCTGCGGTTCGCGCTGGGTGAAGAACTCGCCCGGCGCCAGCAGGATGCCGGCGCGCAGGGCGGCGTCGGCGATGCTGCGTCCGCTCACGCCGGGCGCTGGAGCCTCGTCCCAGCCGGCGCTGACGAACATGCCGCCGCGCGGGCGGGCCAGCGGGCTCAGTCCGACCCCGCGCAGCGCCTCCAGCGTGCGTTCGCGCGCATCATCGAGCTGGATTGCCAGCCGCTCGACCATGCGCCGGTAGCCGCGCGTGCTGGTGGCGTGGAACACGGCGCGCTCGTTGATCTCGGAGGTCGTCAGGCCGGCGACCATCTTCACGCGCAGCAGTTCGGGTATCAGCGAGCTGGAGGCGCACAGCGAGCCCACGCGCAGCACCGGCGACAGGGTCTTGGAAAAGCTGCCGACCCGGATCACGCGGCGCAGCCCGTCCATCGCCGCCAGCGACGCTTCCCCAGGCTGGGCCAGCTCGCGGTAGATATCGTCTTCCACCAGCCAGAAATCGTACTGCTCGGCCAGCGCCAGCAGCCGGTGCGCCTGCGCCTGCGACAACGACGTGCCGAGGGGATTCTGCAGCACCGTGTTGACGAACATGAGCTTGGGATGCAGCAGCGCGGCCTGGCGCCCCAGCTCCTCCATGTCCAGGCCTGCTTCGGTGCGGTTGACGCCGACCGGGATGCAGCCGTGGTGGCGCACCAGCGCCAGCAGGTTGCTGTAGCCCGGGTCTTCCACCAGCACCACGTCGCCCGGGCGGGTGAGCGTGCGCAGCACCAGGTCGAAGGCGTGGGTGGCGCCGTTGGTAAGCAGGACCTGGTCCGGCTCGACCGCGAACAGCTCGGCCGACAGGGTGGCGGCCAGGTGCTGGCGCAGCGCGGGAAAGCCGAGCGGGTGGCCGTAGCCGCGCAGGCGACCGGCCGGGATCTTCATCGCATGGCGCACGGCGTCGAGGATGGTGGTTTCGCCATACCACTCGGGCGGCAGCCAGCCGGCGCCCACCGGCAGGGCTTCGGCCTGGCCGCTGTACAAGTCCGGGGCGAGGACGTCGATCTCGGACTGCAGGCCGGGCAGCGAGGCGGGCGCGCTCGACTGGGGCGCCTGCGGCAGGCTGCGCGCCACGAAAAAGCCCGATCCGCGCCGCGAGGAGAGCAGCCCCAGCTGGTGCAGGCGCTCGTAGGCTTCGACCACGGTGAAAGTGCTGACGCCATTGCACTTTGCGAATTGTCTAACCGAGGGCATTTTCGTACCTGCACTCAGCTGGCGCTCGTTTACCATCGCCGAGATCGTCCCGACGATCTGGTCGACCAGGCTGCCGCGCCGGTGCCGCTCGATGGCGAGCAGGGGCCAGGTAGGCTCAGGCGCCATACTGCTTGCCGGTCGCACGTATTCAGGAGGAACCACCTCTGTCAAAACAGCCTCTTCCATCGTCGCCGCTCCACTGCTGGGTTGCAACTGTACAGGTCGCGCTGCCTGTACGGTTGGTCGGTTTTGCCCTTGGTGTATCTGTGCCGGTGTTGCCTTGCTGACTATTATTCATCAATATTTTGCCAACTGGTAAAAAATTTACGCCAATGTGGCGGGGAGACACGCATGAACGAATCCATGCCCAAATCGATGTCCTCGTTTTGGATGCCCTTCACCAATAACCGCGACTTCAAGGCCAGTCCGCGCCTGCTGGTGTCGGCGGAAGGGATGTATTACCGGGACGTGGACGGCAACCGGGTGCTGGACGGCACCGCCGGCCTCTGGTGCGTCCCCTGCGGCCATGCCCAGCCGCGCATCACCCGCGCCGTGAGCGAGATGGTCGGCCAGCTCGACTTCGCGCCGACCTTCCAGATGGGCCACCCGGCCGCGTTCGACCTGGCCGAGCAGCTCATGGACTACACCGGCCACAAGTTCGGCCACGTGTTCTATACGAACTCCGGTTCCGAAGCCGTCGACACCGCGCTCAAGATGGCGCTGGCCTACCACAAGGCGCGCGGCGAGGGCGGGCGCACCCGCCTGATCGGCCGCGAGCGCGGCTACCACGGCGTCGGCTTCGGCGGCCTGTCGGTGGGCGGCATCGGCAACAACCGCAAGAGCTTCGGCCCGCTGCTGCCGGGCGTGGACCACCTGCCGCATACCCACAATCTGCTCAAGAACGCCTTCTCGCGCGGCGAGCCGGATTTCGGCGCCGAATTGGCCGACGAGCTGGAACGCCTGGTCACCCTGCACGACGCCTCCACCATCGCGGCGGTGATCATCGAACCCGTGTCCGGTTCCACCGGCGTGCTGGTGCCGCCCAAGGGCTACCTGAAGCGCCTGCGCGAGATCTGCGACAAATACGGCATCCTCCTGATCTTCGACGAAGTCATCACGGGTTTCGGCCGCCTGTGCACGCCCTTTGCCAGCGATTATTTTGGCGCCGAGCCGGACATGATGACCACCGCCAAGGGACTGACCAACGGCGTGGTGCCGATGGGCGCGGTGTTCTCCAAGCGCTTCATCCACGACGCCTTCATGGACGCGCCGGCCGGCATCGAGCTGTTCCACGGCTACACTTATTCCGGCCACCCGCTGGCCTGCGCGGCGGCGATCGCCACGCTGGAGGTCTTCCGCGAAGACGGCATCGTCGAGAACGCGGCCGCGCTGCAGCCGTATTTCGAGGACGCGCTGCATGCGCTGCGCGGCCTGCCGCACGTAATCGACATCCGCTCGATCGGCCTGGTGGCCGGCATCGAGCTCCAACCCATCGCCGGTAAACCAGGCGCACGCGCCTACAGCGCCTTCAAGAAGGCCTTCGCCGACGGCATCCTGATCCGCGTGACGGGCGACATCATCGCGCTGTCGCCGCCGCTTGTGCTGGACAAGGCGCATATCGACGAACTATTCGGCAAGCTGGCCAACGTACTCAAGAACCTGGACTGATCTCATGGAACTCATCTCCCACTTCATCGACGGCCAGCTGGCGCATGCGGAAGGCACGCGCCAGGCCGATGTCTACAACCCCGCCCGCGGCGAACCCTGCGCCCGGGTGGCGCTGGCCGAGCCGCGCGACATCGACGCGGCGGTCGCCGCGGCCCTGAAGGCCTTCCCGGCCTGGGCCACCACGCCGCCGCTGGCGCGCGCGCGCGTCCTGTTCAAGTACCTGCAGCTGTGTCAGCAGCACACCGACGAGTTTGCGCGCATGGTGGTGCGCGAGCATGGCAAGACCTTTGCCGACGCGCAGGGCGAAGTCGCGCGCGGCATCGAGGTGGTCGAGTTCGCGGTCGGCATCCCGCAGATGCTCAAGGGCGAGTTCACCGACCAGATCGCGCGCGGCATCGACGCCTGGTCGATGCGCCAGCCGCTCGGCGTGGTGGCCGGCATTACCCCGTTCAACTTCCCGGTGATGGTGCCGATGTGGATGTTCCCTGTCGCGATCGCGTGCGGGAACACCTTCGTGCTGAAACCCTCCGAACGCGATCCGTCGGCTTCGCTGCTGCATGCGCGCCTTTTGAAGGAAGCCGGCCTGCCGGACGGCGTGTTCAACGTGGTGCAAGGCGACAAGGTGGCGGTCGATGCGCTGCTCGACCACCCGGACGTGCAGGCCATCAGCTTCGTCGGTTCCACCCCGATCGCGGAATACATCTACGCCCGCGGTTCCGCCGCCGGCAAGCGCGTGCAGGCCCTGGGCGGGGCCAAGAACCACATGGTGGTGATGCCGGACGCCGACATGGAGATGGCGGTCGACGCATTGATCGGCGCGGCCTACGGCTCGGCGGGCGAGCGCTGCATGGCGATCTCGGTAGCGGTGGCGATCGGCGACGCCGGCGACCGCCTGGTGGCCGCCCTCGGCGAGCGCACCGCCAAATTAAAAATCAACGACGGCATGCAGGACGGCGCCGAAATGGGCCCGGTCGTGACCAGCGCCGCCAAGGAACGCATCGAGCGCCTGATCGGCCAGGGCGTGGAGCAGGGCGCCACCCTGGTGGTCGACGGCCGCGGCTACCGGGTGGACGGCTGCCCCAACGGTTTCTTCGTGGGCGGCACCCTGTTCGACCACGTCACGCCCGACATGACGATCTACCAGGAAGAGATCTTCGGCCCGGTGCTGTGCGTGGTGCGCCTGCCCGACGTGGGCCGGGCGGTGGAACTCATCAACGCCAACGAATACGGCAACGGCGTGGCCATCTTCACCCGCGACGGCGGCGTGGCGCGCGAGTTCGTGCGCCAGATCGAGGTCGGCATGGTGGGCGTGAACGTGCCGCTGCCGGTGCCGATGGCCTTCAACAGTTTCGGCGGCTGGAAGCGCAGCCTGTTCGGCGACCACCACGCCTACGGTCCCGAAGGCGTGCGCTTCTACACCCGCCACAAGGCCGTCATGGAGCGCTGGCCCAACACAGCCAGCAGCGGCCCGCAGTTCGCTTTCCCGCAGATGAAGTAGTCACCCTGTCGTCGCGCCAACAAGAAGAAGGGATGCACATGATCGAGTCACTCCAGCACCTGCCGCCGGCGGCAGGCTCGAACGGCGAGCTCGCCGCGCAGTTCACCGACCTGGCCCCGCCATTGACGGCGCGCCAGGCGGCGGTCGAGGCGGCGCGCTGCCTGTACTGCTACGACGCCCCCTGCATGAACGCCTGCCCGACCGGCATCGACGTCGCCAGCTTCATCAAGAACATCCATGACGGGAACGTCGATGGTGCCGCCCACGGCATCCTGAAGGCCAACATCTTCGGCGGCAGCTGCGCCCGGGTGTGCCCGACCGAGATCCTGTGCGAAGACGCCTGCGTGCGCAACAACCCGGCCGAGCGCGAGCCGGTGAAGATCGGCCTGCTGCAGCGCTACGCGATCGACAACGCGGCATTCAAAGACCATCCGTTCCGGCGCTCGGCCCCCTCCGGCAAGGTGATCGCCGTGGTCGGCGCCGGCCCCGCCGGCCTGTCCTGCGCCCACCGCCTGGCCATGCTCGGCAACGAGGTCGTGGTCTACGAGGCGCGCGAAAAGGCGGGCGGCCTGAACGAATACGGCATCGCCAAGTACAAGCTGCCGGGCGACTTCGCGAAGCAGGAGGTGGACTTCCTGCTGGCGATCGGCGGCATCCGCATCGAATATGGCCGCCGCCTGGGCGAGAACCTCAGCCTGGCCGAACTGCACACCCGCTACGACGCCGTGTTCCTCGGCCTGGGCCTGGCCGCCAGCCGCGCGCTCGGCCTCACCGGCGAAGATGCGCCCGGCCTGATGGCCGCGATCGAGTACATCGCCGCGCTGCGCCAGGCCAGCGACCTGTCGACCTTGCCGGTGCCGCGCCGCGCCATCGTGATCGGCGCCGGCAACACGGCGATCGACATGGCGGTGCAGATCAAGCGCCTGGGCGCTGAGGACGTGACCCTGGTCTACCGCCGCGGCCTGGAATCGATGAGCGCAACCGGCCACGAGATCGAGATCGCCAAGGCCAACTTCGTGCGCATCCGCACCTGGGCCGCGCCGCTGGAAGTGCTGCTGGACGAGGCGGGGCGGGTGGCCGGCATGCGCTTCGAGCAGACCCGCATGGAAGAGGGACGCCTGGTGGCTACCTCCGGCTTCCTCGAGATCGCGGCCGACGCCGTGTTCAAGGCCATCGGCCAGGGCATGAACGAGGAGAGCTTCGTCGAGCCGCTGGCCAGGGAACTTGCGCGCGAGGGCGACCGCATCCGGGTCGACGAGCGCTTCCGCACCGCGCTGCCCGGCATCTACGCCGGCGGCGACTGCGTCGCGCCCGGGCAGGACCTGACGGTGCAGGCGGTCCAGCACGGCAAGCTGGCCGCTTTGGCCATTCACCAAGACATCCAGGCGCGTACCGGCACAAACACCGGCACCAACGCCGGCGCCACAACGGAGGCAGCATGGCAGATCTGAGCATCGACTTTTGCGGCATCAAGAGCCCGAACCCGTTCTGGCTCGCGTCCGCGCCGCCGACCGACAAGGCCTACAACGTGGTGCGCGCTTTCGAGGCGGGGTGGGGCGGCGTCGTCTGGAAGACCCTGGGCGAAGATCCGCCGGCGGTGAACGTGTCCTCGCGCTATTCGGCCCTGTACGGCAAGAACCGCGAGGTCATCGGCTTCAACAACATCGAGCTGATCACCGACCGCAGTCTGGAAATCAACCTCCGTGAAATCACCCAGGTCAAGAAGGACTGGCCCGACCGCGCCCTGATCGTGTCGCTGATGCTGCCTTGCGAAGAGGCGCCGTGGGCCGCGATCCTGCCGCTGGTGGAAGCCACCGGCGCCGACGGCATCGAGCTGAACTTCGGCTGCCCGCACGGCATGCCCGAGCGCGGCATGGGAGCGGCGGTGGGCCAGGTGCCGGACTATGTACAGATGGTCACCGCCTGGTGCAAGAAGCACACCCGGCTGCCCGTCATCGTCAAGCTCACGCCCAACATCACCGACGTGCGGCACCCGGCGCGCGCTGCGCTGGCCGGCGGGGCTGACGCGGTGTCCCTGATCAATACCGTGAACTCGATCACCCACCTGGACCTCGACCGCATGGTGGCCTATCCGATCGTCGGCGGGGCCAGCACCCACGGCGGCTATTGCGGCGCGGCGGTCAAGCCGATCGCGCTCAACATGGTGGCCGAGATCGCGCGCGACCCGCAAACCCGCCACCTGCCGATCTCCGGCATCGGCGGCGTCCAGAGCTGGCGCGACGCGGCCGAGTTCATCGCCCTCGGCGCCGGCAGCGTGCAGGTGTGCACGGCCGCGATGCTGCACGGCTTCCGCATCGTCGAAGAGATGCAGGACGGCCTGTCGCGCTGGATGGACAGCCAGGGCTACGCCAACATCGCGGCCTTCTCGCGCAAGGCGGTGCGGAACACCACCGACTGGAAGTACCTGGACATGAACTACCAGGTGATCGCCCGGATCGACCAGGACAAGTGCATCAAGTGCGGCAAGTGCTACGTGGCCTGCGAGGACACCTCGCACCAGGCGATCGCGCGTGCCATCGAGGAAAACGGCGCCCGCCGCTACGAAGTGATCAAGGCCGAGTGCGTGGGCTGCAACCTGTGCGAGATCACCTGTCCGGTCGAGTCCTGCATCACCATGGTGCCGCAGGAGACGGGCAAGCCGTACATGAACTGGACTCAGGATCCGCGTAATCCCAGAGCGGAGCCTGTCGTCGTGTGATCCGTCGCGTATCGTAGGGTGGGCGGGGTGAATCAGGCCGGTGGCCTGATTTACGAACGCCCGCGCGTTCAAATCACGATTGCACTCACGCGGGCGTATGTTGAACGCGCGGTCGGCACAGCCGGCCACCCTACGAAAAACAACCGTACATACCGATTGCGCTACACTCGGTTGCACCATCCGCAACCGACGAGAAGGGTCCGACATGCACGACAACGCATCACGCACCGCAAGCTCCGAGCTCTGGAACGACGACCTGGCCCCGACCGGCCCCGCGCAGCGCACCTGGCGCTGGTACCACTTCGCCGCGCTGTGGGTCGGCATGGTGATGTGCATCCCGGCGTACACCCTCTCGGCCAGCCTGATCGAGTCCGGCATGTCGGCCTGGCAGGCGGTGTGGACGGTCTTCCTGGCCAACGCCATCGTGCTGGTGCCGATGCTCCTGATCGGCCACGCCGGCACCAAGTACGGCATTCCTTACGCCGTGCTGGCGCGCACCTCCTTCGGCACCCGCGGCGCGCGCCTGCCGGCCCTGATGCGCGCCATCGTCGCCTGCGGCTGGTACGGCATCCAGACCTGGTTCGGCGGCAGCATGATCTACACCTTGCTGGGCGTGATGAACGGCGCCCCCATCGGCGGCGCGCCGCTGGGAGGACTGGGCATCAACCTCGCCCAGTTGCTGTGTTTCCTGGCGTTCTGGGCGATCCAGCTTTACTTCATCGTGCACGGCATCGATGCGATCCGCAAGCTGGAGACCTGGACCGCGCCGCTCAAGATCGCGATCTGCTTCGTGCTGCTGTGGTGGGTCTACGAGCGCGCCGGCGGCTTCGGCCCGCTGCTCGACCGTCCTTCCGCTTTCGTGGCCGGCGGCCCGAAGGAGGGCCAGTTCTGGCAGGTGTTCTGGCCCTCGCTCACCGCCATGATCGGTTTCTGGGCGACGCTGGCGCTGAACATCCCCGACTTCACGCGCTTTGCCAAGACCCAGCGCGACCAGGTGGTCGGCCAGACTGTCGGCCTGCCGGTGCCGATGGGGCTGCTGGCGGCGCTGGCGGTGATCGTGACCTCGGCCACCGTGGTCCTGTACGGAAAAGCGCTGTGGGACCCGGTCGACCTGGCCAGCCGCATGGAAGGCACCGCCGTGCTGGTGGCCCTGATCGTGCTGCTGATCGACACCGTGAGCGTCAACCTGGCCGCCAACCTGGTCGGCCCCGCCTACGACTTTTCCGCCTTGGCGCCGCGCGCGATCAGCTATCGCATGGGCGGCTATATCACGGCCGGCCTGGCCCTGGTCATGATGCCCTGGAAGATCCTGGAATCGACCCAGAACTACATCTTTACCTGGCTGGTCGGCTATTCCGCCCTGCTCGGGCCGATCGCCGGCATCCTGATCGTCGACTACTACCTGGTGCGCCGCACCCGCCTCGACGTCGACCAGATGTACCGCGACGACGGAATTTACTCCTACCGCAACGGCTGGAACATGGCGGCGGTGCTCGCCTTCGTGCTGGGCGTGCTGCCCAATATCCCGGGCTTCCTGAACGCGGCCTTCCCGTCCGCCTTCCCGGACGTGGGCGAAGGCTTCAAGACCATCTATACCTATGCATGGTTCGTCGGCGTGGCGATTGCCGCCATCGTCTACGGCGCCATGATGAAAGGCCACCGCGTCCCGGCTTTGGCGGCGCACCAATCCTGACAAGAGGGAGAACCTGATGACGATCCTGATCCGTGGCGGTACCGTGGTCAATGCCGACCGCGCCTTCCGCGCCGATGTGCTGTGCGTGGGCGACAAAATAGCGGCGGTGGGCGAGAACCTGGAGGCGCCGAGCGGGGCCACGGTCGTGGACGCCGGCGGCCAGTACGTGATGCCGGGCGGGATCGACCCCCATACCCACATGCAGCTGCCCTTCATGGGCACGGTCACGGCCGATGACTTCTACACCGGCACCGCGGCCGGGCTGGCGGGCGGCACCACCACCATCATCGACTTCGTCATTCCCGACCCCAAGCAGTCGCTGCTGGAAGCCTTCCACACCTGGCGCGGCTGGGCCGAGAAGTCGGCAGGCGACTACACCTTCCACGTGGCCGTCACCTGGTGGGACCAGTCCGTGCACGAGGAGATGGGCGTGCTGGTGCGCGAGCATGGCGTGAACAGCTTCAAGCACTTCATGGCCTACAAGAACGCGATCATGGCGGACGACGAGACCCTGGTGAAGAGCTTTCGCCGCGCGCTGGAACTGGGCGCGATCCCGACCGTCCACGCCGAGAACGGCGAGTTGGTCTACCAATTGCAGCAGGAACTGCTGGCCAAGGGCATCCGCGGCGCCGAAGCCCATCCGCTCTCGCGCCCGCCGGAAGTCGAGGCCGAGGCGGCCAATCGCGCCATCGCGATTGCCAATGTACTGGGCACCCCGATCTACATCGTGCATGTGTCCTGCGCCGAGTCGCTGGAAGCCATTACGCGCGCCCGCGCCAGGGGACAGCGGGTGTACGGCGAAGCACTGGCCGGCCACCTGGTCATCGACGACAGCGTCTACCGCCACCCGGACCCGGACTTCGCGCGCGGCCACGTCATGAGCCCGCCGTTTCGCAGCCGCCACCACCAGCAGGCGCTGTGGCAGGGCCTGCAAGGCGGGAACCTGCACACCACGGCCACCGACCACTGCACCTTCTGCGCCGAGCAGAAGGCGGCCGGCAAGGACGATTTCACACGGATTCCGAACGGCTGCGGCGGCGTCGAGGAGCGCATGGCCGTGATCTGGGATGCGGGCGTGAACGCCGGCCTGCTGACTCCTTCGGAATTCGTGCGCGTGACCTCGACCAATGCGGCCCAGATCTTCAACATGTACCCGCGCAAGGGCCTGGTCGCGGCCGGGGCGGACGCCGACATCGTGGTCTGGGACCCGAACGGCAGCCGCACCATCTCGGCCGCGACCGGGTTCGCCAAGGGCGGCTTCAACGTGTTCGAGGGCCGCACCGTGCGCGGTATCCCGACCCGCACGGTGGCCGCCGGCAAGCTGGTGTTCGAACGGGGCGAGCTGCGCGCCGAGCGCGGCGCCGGCCGCTACGTGCCGCGCCCCGCCTTTACCGCAACCACCGCAGCCGCGGCCTGATCGGGAGACGAACATGGACGACTTACGCATCAATGGCGAGCGCCTGTGGCAATCGCTGATGGACCTGGCCGCCATCGGCGCCACCGAGAAGGGCGGCGTCAAGCGCCTGGCGCTGACGGATCTGGACCGCCAGGGCCGCGACCTGGTGGTGCGCTGGGGGGGTGACGCCGGACTGGAAGTCACGGTCGACCAGATCGGCAACGTCTTCATGCGGCGCGCCGGCAAGAACATGTCGCTGCCGCCGATCGTCACCGGCAGCCACGTCGACACCCAGCCCACCGGCGGCAAGTTCGACGGCAACTACGGCGTGCTGGCCGGGCTGGAAGTGGTGCGCACCCTGAACGAGCGCAACATTCAGACCGAGGCCCCGATCGAGGTCGCGTTCTGGACCAACGAAGAAGGCTCGCGCTTCGTGCCGGTGATGATGGGTTCCGGCGTGTTCTGCGGCGCCTTCAGCCTGGAGACCGCCTACGCGGCGCGCGACGTCGAGGGTCGTACTGTCCGCGAAGAGCTGGACCGCATCGGCTACCTGGGCGACGAGGTGCCGGGCCGCCATCCGATCGGCGCCTATTTCGAGACCCACATCGAGCAGGGCCCCGTGCTGGAAGACGCGAACAAGGTGATCGGCGTGGTGCCGGCCGTGATGGGCCTGTCCTGGTACGACTGCACGGTGACGGGCATGGAAGCGCACGCCGGCCCGACCCCGATGGGCCTGCGCCGCGACGCGCTGCAGGTAGCCACCGGCATCATGCAGGAGGTGGTCGCGATCGCGAACCGCTATCCGCCCTACGGACGCGGGACGGTCGGCATGGTGCAGGTGTTCCCGAACAGCCGCAACGTGATCCCGGGCCAGGTCAAGTTCAGCATCGACCTGCGCAACGTGAACGACGCGCTCCTGAACACCATGCACGAGGAGATGCTGGCGTTTATCGCGAAGACCCGCCAGGACAGCGGCCTGGGCGTCGAGATCGAGCGCGTCTCCTACTACCCGCCTTGCCCCTTCCACCCTGACTGCGTGAACGCAGTGCGCGCGGCAACCGAGAAGCTGGGCTACTCGAGCATGGACGTGGTGTCCGGCGCCGGCCACGACGCCATCTACGCGGCGCGGGTGGCGCCGGCCGGCATGATCTTCGTGCCCTGCAAGGACGGCATCAGCCACAACGAGATCGAGGACGCCCAGCCCGGCCATCTGGAAGCCGGCTGCAACGTGCTGCTGCATGCGATGCTGGAGCGGGCCGGCGTCTCTCCTTGAAGGGTGTCGAGAATCTTTACAACAGCATGCGGCGACCCCGAACTGGCAAAGATAAGTTATTGAATTGAATTAACTAATTTTTCCTGGCATTAATATTGCTTGGTATGTGGTATTACTTTTGCCAAGGAAAAATGTCATGTCGTTATACAAACTATTCGCGAGTCTTTCGCTGGTAGCCGCTAGCGGTAGCGCTTTCGCTCTTCCGATCCCGGCTTATGAGTTCAACTTCAGTGGCAGCGCCGTGACCGCCAACACGGGATCGCAAGCGATTACCATGAGCCGCTCCGGCCCCGGCACCGTCGTCGTGAACACGTCCAATCCGTCGGCATCGGAAGGCAAAGCGGCGGTGTTCAGCAACAGTGCTATCCGTTCGACCGCCCAGCCGAATGCCACCAAAGGTGACTTTACGGTGGCGTTCTGGATGAAGACTTCCTCCGTCGGCCCGACCGGCTCGCAATGGTGGTCTGGCAGCGGATTGGTTGACGCGGAAGCGGCTGGCGCGACCAGCGACTGGGGGATCAGCTACCTGAACAACCGTGTGGCATTCGGCATCGGTGGTCCGGATATCACCCTGCAATCGAGCAGGGCCGTCAACGATGACGCCTGGCATCTGGTCAGCGCAAGCTGGCAAATGAGCACCGGCACCATGTCCCTGTACCTGGACGGCCTGCTGAATGCGACCACCACGAATACTGGCGCCAAGAACCAGATGCGCAACGGCGAGAACATCCTGGCGATCGGTCGGCTGGCAACCGATGTGAACGCCTACTACAACGGCTCGCTGGCGCACATCCAGATTTTCGATTCGGTCTTGAGCGCAGCCCAGATCACCGAAATCGCCAATGGCAGTACAGTGCCGGAACCCTCATCGATCGCTCTGCTTGGGTTGGCAGGCATTGCCGGCCTGGTGGCGCGCCGCCGCCGCGCATGAGGAATGCGTCGCCCCGAACTCGAGGCGGGCGACACAAGCATTGCAAAACCGGCATGATACTCCAGGTCAACCTGGAGGTATCGCATGGAGTGGCTGGAGCGCAGCTGGCAAACCGTACTGCTTGAATTCTCCGACATCGGCGACGTCGAGAACATCACGCGCATCGTGCTGCGCCTGCTGGTCGCGGTGCTCCTGGGCGGCATGCTCGGTTACGAACGCGAGAGCGTGGGCGCGTCGGCCGGCCTGCGCACCCACATGCTGGTCTCGCTCGGCTCGGCCCTGTTCGTGCTGATCCCGCTGCAGGCGGGCATGGAGATCAGCGACATCTCGCGCGTGCTGCAGGGCGTCACCGCCGGTATCGGCTTCATCGGCGCCGGCGCCATCCTCAAGCATCACCAGAAGGACGACGTCAAGGGCGTCACCACGGCCGCCAGCGTGTGGCTGACCGCGGCCATCGGCATCGCCGCCGGCATGGGGCGCGAGGCGACGGCCGTGCTCAGCGCCCTGTTCGCGCTGGTGATCCTGGCGATTTTGCGGGTCACCCCGAAAAACGAGAATACGCGCGCGGAGAACTAGCCGCCTCAGGCCAGGCCGCGCAGGAAGCCGAGCAGCACCTCGCCCGCGATCTCGGCATCGTCCGCCGTCATGGTCTCGAGCGGATTGTGGCTGATGCCGCCGTTGCCGCAGCGCGTGAACAGCATCGCAACCTCCGTGATCTTCGCCATTTCCATGGCATCGTGCCCGGCCCCGGACAAGAGGTCGAAGCGCGGCAGCCCGGCCGCCTCGATGGCGCCTCCCAGCCGCTCCATCAGGCGCGGCGCGCACGGGGCGGCATCGGCCTCCACCAGCTTCCACAGCTTTTCCTCGATGCCGCGCCGTGCGCAGATGGCGCCAATGCCGGCCAGGATGTCGTCCACCGCCGCCAGGCGTTCCTCATCGCTGGCAGCGCGGATGTCGAGCGACAGGCGGCACTGGCCGGGAATGACGTTGACCGAGCCGCCCGGGACCTCGAGCTGGCCGACGGTGCCGACCAGCGAGCCGCGTCCGCTGCAGCGCCCTTCCACCAGCAGCACGATCTCGGCCGCCGCGGCGGCGGCGTCGCGCCGCATGCCCATTGGCGTCGTGCCGGCGTGGCTGGCCACGCCGCTCAATTCCACCAGGTAGCGCGAGCTGCCGGCAATCGCCGTCACCACCCCGAGCGGCAGGCCGCGCTCGAGCAGCACCGGCCCCTGCTCGATATGGACCTCGACGAAGCCGAGCAGCGTGGCCGGGTCGCGCGCGATGAGCGGGATGGCGGCCGGGTCGTGGCCGGCTTCGCGCAGCGCATCGCGCATGCTCATCCCCCCGCTGTCCTGCTGTTCCAGCAGCGCCGGATCGAACTGGCCGGTAATCGCGCTGCTGCCCAGGAAGGTGCTCCGGAAGCGCACCCCTTCCTCTTCCGCGAAGCCGATCACTTCCAGGTGGAAGGGCAGGCGTTCGCCGCGCGCCGCCAGGTGCCGCACCAGGGCGATCGGCAGCAGGATGCCGAGGCGCCCGTCGTACTTGCCGCCGCCGCGCACGGTGTCGTAGTGCGAGCCGGTGATGAGGGTCCTGGCGCCCGGGGCCGCGGCGGCGTAGCGCCCGACCACGTTGCCGACCGCGTCGATGTGCGCCTCCATGCCGGCCTCCAGCATCCAGTCGCGCAGCATGGCGGCCGTGCGGCGGTGCGCCGGCGTCAGGTAGGCGCAGGTGAGCTTGTCTTCGCAGTCGCTGATCGCACCGAGCTGCTCGGCCCAGTCCATCACCTGCGGGCCGAACACCTGCTGCACGCCGAGCAGGGCGTTGAGGCGGATCTCGGCGATGCGGTGCACCTGGCGCAGGGCCTCGGCCAGTTCGTCGGCGCGGCCGTTCGCAAGGCGGCGCCGGAAGGTGGCGATGATGGCGCTGCGCGTGAGCCCGCGGCCGGTCGGACCCTTCACCGCCAGGATGAAGGGAAAGCCGAAGCGGTCGTTGTACTGCGCGTTCAGCTCGTGCAGGGCCGCATATTCCTCCGGGCTGCACAGGTTCAGGCCGGAGGCCGCCTGTTCGCCGCTGGATTCCACAGTCAGCTCGCCGGCGATCGCCGCCTTGCCGGCCAGTTCCGGATGGGCGCGCAGCAGCGCCAGCTGCTCGTCCTGGCTGGCCCGGGCCACCACCGCCTGCAAGGCCTGCTTCAGGCCCGCCAGGCTGGCGAAGGGACGCTGAGGCGCGGCCCGCTCGGCGATCCAGGGGGAGTGCTCGTAGATGCCGTGCAGCGCCGCCACGAAAGCGGGGGCATCGAGGATGTTCAGGTCCGACAGGGTGGTCATGGTATGCATCGCCTCATTCAAGAGTCCATGATGATAAATCCTGCAAGCCCCCGGCTCATATGCCAGGCCAGATAGGTGCTATCTGGCCACCAGCGCCCGCGCCGCGGCGCTGATCTGGTCGCGCAGCCATTTATGCTCCGAGGACTGGTGCACCCGCTGGTGCCACAGCTGGTAGAAGCGCATCGGCGGGAACTTGACCGGCACGGTAAAGCTCTTGAGCGGCAGGGTGCGCTCGTAGAAGCGGATGAACTGGCGGCCCGTGGTCAGCACCAGGTCGCTCTGGGTCAGCATGTAGGGGATCACGCCGAAGTAGGGCGACTCGACCGCCACCTTGCGCCTCAGCCCCAGGCGGTCGAGGTGGGCGTCGATCACGCCGTGGTAGCCGGGCAGCATCTGCGAAGGCGCCACGTGCGGCAGCGCCAGGTAGTCCTCGACCGTCATCGCGTCGACGGCGGTGCGCCTGGCGTAGGGGCTGTCGGCGCGCATGGTGCAGATGATCGGGTCTTCGAACAGCTTCGATATGTGCAGGTGGGCGGGCGGCTCGTCCCAGTTGGCGATCACCAGGTCCATATCGCCGTCGGACAGCATGCGCAGGTAGTCCAGGCCCGGCCCCAGGCTGTGGATCACCACCTTGCTGTTGGGCGAGCCGCGCCGCAGGGACGCCACCACGCCCGGCAGGAACTGGGTGTCGAGGTAGTCCGGCGCCGCGATGTGGAAGGTGCGCGCAGCTTCTTCGGGCACGAAAGGCGCCTTGCGCACGAACAGGCTCTCGGCCTCGTCGAGGATGCGCTTGGCGGGTTTCAGCAGGCTCTCGCCGTGCTGGGTCGGCACCATGCCGCGCGCGCCGCGCACCAGCAGCGGGTCGCCGGTCAGCTCGCGCAGTTTACGGAGCGAAGCCGAGATCGAGGGCTGCGGCTGGTTCAGCTTGAGCGCGACGCGCGAGACGTTCTTCTCCAGCAGCAGCAGGTAGAGGATGCGGATCAGGTGCAGGTCGAGGTGCTGGGGCAGGCTGGCCATGATGGTCGCGCTCGCGCGTATATCAATACAGATATGTCGAATATACGCTAAATTTCATGTTGCAGAAATTGAAATCACGTTATCGTCGAGGGAACTACCTCAAGGAAGAAGCCCCCTATGGATGTCTTCGGTTATCTCGGACCCTATGCTCTGGAATGGTTCAACATGCTGGTGCGCTGGCTGCACATCATCACCGGCATCGCCTGGATCGGCGCCTCGTTCTACTTCGTCTGGCTCGACAACACCATCCGCCCCCCTAGCCCCGGCTCCGAACTGGCGAAGAAGGGCGTCTCCGGCGAGCTGTGGGCGGTGCACGGCGGCGGCTTCTACAACCCGCAAAAATATCTCGTCGCCCCCGCCGAGCTGCCCAAGGAACTCCACTGGTTCAAGTGGGAAGCCTATTCCACCTGGCTGTCCGGCTTCGCGCTGCTGGTCATCGTCTACTACCTGAACGCGCAGGCGATGATGGTCGACCGCAGCGTGGCCGACCTCTCGAGCTGGCAGGCGGTCGGCATCGGCCTGGGCAGCCTGGTGGTTGGCTGGATCGTCTACGACCTGCTGTGCCGCTCCCCACTCGGCAAGCACGACCTGGCCTTCGGCATCGTGATCTTCGCCTTCCTGGTGGGGGCGAGCTATGTGCTGACCCACCTGCTGAGCGGACGCGCCGCTTACCTGCACGTGGGCGCGATGATCGGCACCATGATGGTGGCGAACGTGGCGATGCTGATCATCCCGGGCCAGCGCAAGATGGTGAACGCCATGCTGGCGGGGCAACAGCCCGACCCCATCCACGGCATCAAGGCCAAGCAGCGCAGCGTCCACAACAACTACTTCACCCTGCCGGTGCTGTTCATCATGATCAGCAACCACTATGCGATGACCTACCGCCACGAATATTCCTGGGCGGTGCTGGGCACGATCATGGCGGCCGGCGTCCTGATCCGCCACTTCTTCAACCTGCGCCACAAGGGCCGGGTGGAGTGGAAGTATCCGGCGGGCGGCGTGGCGCTGCTTGCGGTAGTGGCGTTTGCCATCGCACCGAAGGCGCCCGTGCAAACGCAGGCGGCGTCCGGCCAGGACGAGGCGGCGCGCTTCGCCCAGGTCCGCACCATCATCGACCAGCGCTGCGTGGCCTGCCATGCGCAGCACCCGACCCAGCCCGGCTTTGCCACGGCGCCGGCCGGCGTGATGCTGCATACCCCCGAACTCGTGAGCCAGAACGCCCAGCGCATCTACCAGCAGACGGTGCAGCTCAAGGCGATGCCGCTGGCGAACCTCACCCACATGACCGATGCCGAACGGGCGCAGGTCGGCGCCTGGTTCGAAGCCGGCGCAAAAACTGGAGCACACTGAATGGACCAGCCAACCCGAGACAAGCTGCTCGCATGGATCGACGCGCATTTCGACGAACAGGTCGGCTTCCTGCAGGAGGTGATCCGCATCCCGACCGACACCCCGCCGGGGAACAACGCCCCGCATGCCGAGGCCGTGGCCGCCATGCTGGCGCAGTACGGCTGGAAGGCCGAACGGCACGCCGTGCCGGAGCAGGAAGTGCGCGACTACGGCATGGAAAGCATCACCAACCTGATCGTGCGCCGTCCCTATGGCGCGGGCGGGCCGACCCTTGCGCTGAACGCCCACGGCGACGTGGTGCCGCCGGGCGAGGGCTGGACCAAACCGCCTTACGGCGCCGAGATCATTGATGGCGCGATCTACGGCCGCGCCGCCGCGGTCTCGAAAAGCGACTTCGCCACCTATGTGTTCGCGGTGCGCGCGCTGGAAGCGCTCGGCCTGCCCTTGAAGGGCGGGCTCGAACTGCACTTCACCTACGACGAGGAATTCGGCGGCCTGCTCGGTCCCGGCTGGCTGCTGGAGAAAGCGCTGACCCGGCCCGACTACGTGATCGCGGCGGGCTTCGGCTACAACATCGTCACCGCCCACAACGCGTGTTTGCAGCTCGAGATCACGGTGCACGGCAAGGCCGGCCACGGCGCCATGCCGGAAACCGCGGTGGACGCGCTGCAGGCCGCGACCCGTATCCTCAACGCCATCTACGGCCAGCTGCCCGAGCTGAAGAAGATCAAGTCCACGGTACCGGGCATCGACTCGCCCACCATGCTGGTCGGCCACATCATTGGTGGCACCAATACCAACGTGGTGCCGGGCAAGGTCGTCATGAAGATGGACCGCCGCATGATTCCGGAAGAAGACCCGGTGGCGGTGGAGCGCCAGGTGCGCGCCCTGGTCGAGGACGCGGTGGCCGGCATGCCCGGCATCCGCCTCGAGATCCGGCGCCTGCTGCTGTCGCACGCGCTGCGTCCGCTGCCCGGTTCCGAGCGCCTGGTGGCCAGCCTGCAGGCGCACGGCCGCGCCGTGTTCGGCGAAGAGATCACGGCCCAGGGCACGCCGCTGTACGCGGATGCGCGCCTGTACGGCGAACGCGGCATCCCGGCGGTGCTGTACGGCGCCGGACCGCGCACGGTGCCGGAATCGAACGCCAAGAAGGCCGACGAGCGCCTGGTGCTGGAAGACCTGCGCAAGGCGACCAAGGTGGTGGCGCTCACGCTGTTTGACTTTCTGGCGGCCGAATGAACCGTAGGTGGTCGGCTTCGCCGACCGCGCGTTCATCTCCCGGAAAATCTGCCACAACGCATAGGAGAGTCGAACGCGTGCACGGCAAAGCCGTGCACCCTACGATCCTCTAACTGAACGGCATTGGCCCCGCAGGGCCCTTTGTCGATTACTGCTTGAGCGTACGCTCGAACAGCTGGTAGATGCGGCGGTACTGGTCGTACCAGGCTTCCGGCTGCACGTACGAGTGGCGTTCCAGCGGATAGCTGGCCAGCTCCCAGTTGTCCTTCTTCAGCTCGATCAGGCGCTGGGCCATGCGCACCGAATCCTGGTAGAACACGTTGTCGTCGATCATGCCGTGGGCGATCAGCAGATGGCCCTGCAGCTTGTCGGCGTACTCGATCGGCGAGGAGATGCGGTAGGCCTCGGGATCGATGTCCGGGGTGTTCAGGATGTTGGCGGTGTAGCCGTGGTTATAGGTCACCCAGTCGGTCACCGGACGCAGGGCGGCGCCGGCCTTGAAGGTTTCCGGTGCGCGCAGCAGGGCCATGAAGGTCATGAAGCCGCCGTAGCTGCCGCCGTAGACGCCGACGTTCTTCGGGTCGGCCTGGTGCTTGGCCACCATGTAGTTGACGCCGTCGATGTAGTCGACCAGTTCCGGATGGCCCATCTGGCGGTAGATCGCGGTGCGCCACTTGCTGCCGTAGCCCTTGGAGGCGCGGTAGTCCATGTCGAGCACCACGTAACCCTTTTGCACCAGCAGGTTGTGGAACATCTGCTCGCGGAAGTAGTTCGGGTAGCGGCGGCTGACGTTCTGCAGGTAGCCGGCGCCGTGCACGAACATCACGACCGGATACTTCTTGTTCGGGTCGAGCTGGGCCGGGCGGTACAGCTTGGCCCAGACCGGATCGCCGCCGGCGCTGGAAGGCACCGCGACATACTCCGGCTCGACCCACTGGCGCGCCTTGAATTCGGGCGTACGGGTATCGGTCAGCTTGGCGGCCGCGCCGCCGCTCACCGGCACCGTGGCGACCTGCACCGGGGTGTAGCTGCTAGACCAGTGCACCAGCAGCTTCTTCTCGTCCGGCGACAGGGTGAAGCGCTCCACGCCGTCCAGGCTGGTCACCTCGCGCACCGCGCCGTCCTTCGCATTCACGGCGCAGACTTCGTAGTCGCCCGGGGTGGCGCGGTTGCACATCACGTAGGCGACGCTGCCGTCGTGCGACCAGCGCACGTCCGAGGCTTCCCACTTGCCCGAGGTGAGGGCGCGCGCCGCGCCGCCTTCGGCCGGTTGGGTGTACAGGTGCGAGTAGCCGCTTTCCTCGGACAGGTACCACAGGGTGCGGTTGTCCGGCAGCCAGCCGAATTCGTTGTTGTCGTAGTTGACCCAGGCGTTGTCGGTAAGGCGGTGCAGCGGCTTGAGCTTGGCGGCAGCCAGGTCGACGGTGGCGATCCAGCGGTCCTTGTTGTCGACCGCGCGCAAGGCCACGGCGACGTTGGCGCCGTTGTTGCTCCATTCGATGGCGTCGGCGCCCTCGAGCACGCGCACCGCGCGATTGCCCTTGAGCGGCTCCTTCTTCGCGGCCGCGCGCAGCTCGGCCAGCGGGTCGACGTTGATGCCGGGGAGGACGTCGAAGGACAGGTCCTGCACCCGGTTGGTGCGCAGGTCGACCAGCTTCAGTGCGTGCGGCGCCGGCATGTTGCGGCCGACGCGGGTGCGCTGGTCGTCGAATTCCTCGTAGCCCGATTCGGTCACGTAGCGCGGCAGCTTGCCGACGCGGCCCTTGTCGGCGCTCTTCGGCGCGGTGACCACGACCAGCCAGCGGCCGTCGGGCGACAGCGAGCTGCCTTCGATCGACACCTTGTCGCCCAGGTAGATCGGGCTTGGGCCCAGGGTCGGGTCGTTGCGGCGCTGCTCGTTCATGCGCTCGCGCAGCGCGTCGCGCTCGTCCTTCTGGCGCTTGAGGGTGGCGATCAGGCGCAGCTGCTGGTCGCGCAGCGGATCGTCCTCGTTCACGGCCGGGTCCTTGGCGGCGCGCGGCAGCGCGACCGGGCCCACCAGCTTGGTGGCGCGGTCCCACACGTACCAGTCGGTGCCGATGCGGTACTGGACGCTGCGCTCGTCGGCGGAATACTGCATCCCTTCCACGCGGCTGGCGCCGCGCGTGATCTGCACCAGCGCGCCGCTTTTGAGGTCGCGCTCGAACAAATCGCCGTTACGCAGCATCAGGGCGCGGGTCTGGCCCGGGTTGTAGACCACGTCGGCGCCGTCGATCCTGGCGGCCTCGACGTCGCTCACGAGCTTCGGCTTGGCGCCCTGCGCCACCACCCAGGTGTCGCGGATCGGCGAACCGGTGCGCTTCTGCTTGTAATAGACCTGCTTGCCGTCCCAGCTGAACCAGGCGGTTTCCACCGGGGTGCCGATCCAGTCGGGGTGGGCCATGGCCTGGTCGAGGGTGATGGGCGTGGAGGCTGCCGCCGGCAGCGCAACAAGGGCGAGGTGCGCCGCGAAGATCGTGAGTGCAGGTAATCGCATCGGGTTCTCAGTGCTGGTGAAAGAAGATTGGCTTTCTTGCTAGAAATGCGTTTTGCATTCTAGCGCAGCATTTCGCACTGTGGGGGATGCGGAGAACGGGCCTGCTAAAAAAGACAGCGCCGGCGTATGTATGGTCGTACGGCCGGCGCATGCATATGATACGGCTGTTGCGTCGCAGCGGGTCAGGCCACCTGGCTGGAGCGCTTTGCGGGGCGCAGCGAGAAGACCAGGCGAACGACAAGCCCGGCGACGGCGCACAGGCTCAGGACGGTATCGAGTGCGGTCATGTTCAACCCCGGACGGCCGGCGCCCAGCCGCCGTGTGCGGCGTAGAGTTCGATCGAGAAGCTGCGCACTGCGGCGGCGGCGTTGCTGAAGAAGCGGCGGGTAATGGCCATGGTAAAACTCCTGTAAAGACTGCGATGTTGCGTTGCAGTATAAGGAAACACGAGCCATAAACAAACTTTAGATTTGTGATTCCGGCGATGCGTACCGTGAATAATTGTCCGCTTGGCTCGTCCGGTGATATTTACACCGCGAATGTCTCATTGTCGCACTGTGAATGGCTGAAGGAGAGACTGCCCTAGCGCAGCGTGCGCGCGAAGAAGGCCTCGGTGCGGCTGTTGGCCAGTTGTGCGGCGGCGTCGTCGTAATGATTGCCGCCGGGACGCGCGAACGCATGGTTGCATCCGGGGTAGCTGAACAACTCGATGTTGTCCTTGCCGGCAAAGGCGGCGCGGATGTTCGCCTGCGCGTCCGGGCCGATGAACTCGTCCGCTTCGGCCAGGTGGTAGAGCAGCGGGGCGCGGATGTTGGCCGCCTCGCCCAGGAAGGCGTCGGTGCCGCCGCCGTAATAGGCGGCAAAGGCGTCGGCATCAAGGCGCGCGGCGGCCAGGTAAGTCATCAGGCCGCCCAGGCAGTAGCCGGTCACGCCGACCTTGCCGTTGGCGTCCTGCAGCGTGCGCGCCTGCTGGATTACCAGGGCGATGTCTTGCACGCCCTTGTCCCGGTCATAGGCGTTGTAGAGCGCAAAGGCTTTTTCCCAGTCGCCCTCGACCGCTTCGGACAGGAAGACGTTCGGTTCGGTGCGCCAGAACAGGTCGGGACAGACGGCGATGTAGCCGCGCTCGGCATAGCCGGCGGCGATGCTGCGGATGCCTTCGTTCACGCCGAAGATTTCCTGGATGATGACGACCACGGGGTGCGGTCCCGGCGTGGCGGGGCGGGCGACGTGGCAGGCGAAACTGCCGTCGGTGGTTTGTACCTGGATCTGTCCGCTCATGGGCATCCTTTCGAAGTCTGGGGGCTGGCCCGCCATCATAGCGGGAGCACGCGCCGCGCGCGGCACGCTTCGCCGCCAGTGTGACGCTCGCTACTTCGTCTCGAATTTCCAGCGCAGGTCGACGTCGACCACCTGCTCGCCCGGCTGGCCCATGACCGACACCGGCAGGCGCAGGGTGGTGGTGCTGCTGCCGGCCCGCCCTAGCTTGCCGCGCAGCTGGTCGAAGGCCCAGGACAGGGCGTCGCGCTGCAGGGCGAGGCCTTCGCCGGAGGTGGTCTCGCGCCGGCGGCCGTGGATGCGCGTCACCTGGCCCCGGGGCGCGGGCGGCTGGATGGCGACCCACAGCCGGTCCGTCCTGGTGTCGAGCGTGACCATGCTCTGGCACACGAAGACGGCATCGCGTTCGCCGCCCCGGTAGTCGGCCTGCCGCCGTTCGCTGTAGGGCACCGGGCCGCCGGCGGCGTCGATGCTGCCGTCCACGCTGTCGTTGATCCTGGCCGTGTAGTCGAGCCTGCATTGCTCGGGCTGCAGGCCGGTGAAGTTCAGGTAGCGGCCTTCGCCCGCTTCCTGCGTGGCCGCAGCGGCGGGAGTGCCGCGCACGCGCTGCAGGCATGCCAGGTTGCTGCCGCAGGCCGCCGCCGCCTGCATCTGTCCGGCCATGCGCGGGGCGCCGGCATCGATCGGCATGTGCGGCACCCGCATCTCGACCGGGGTGGTGTGCTGCGCCAGGTCCGCCTGGTAGGCGGCCTGGTCGAGCCGGTTGACGGCTTCCAGGCCGGCCAGCGGATGCACGGTGAGGGCCAGGCGGGCCGACTGGGCGGTCTTGATGGTGGTCCGGCCCTGGACGCCGCGGGTGCTGCCGTTGCCTTCGATCCGGATGTCGAGCGTGAGCCGGCCCGCTGCCGGCACGGCCGAAGCGCGTGCGCCGGCGCAGGCGAACAGGGCGAGCGGAAGAAGGCAGGCGAGCGCGCGCAGGGTGGTCATGGCAAGGCGAAGGTATCGGGCATGGTGCCAGATTACGCATTTGTCGTGCTCGCGTGCCCCACCACGGGAGGGGGAAAGCACGGGACGAAAAAAAACAGCGAACCTGGGTTCGCTGTTTTTTCGAATTCGTGGTCGGGGTGAGAGGATTCGAACCTCCGGCCTCTACGTCCCGAACGTAGCGCTCTACCGGGCTAAGCTACACCCCGACTGTTCGAGACTTCGTTTCCAAAATCTCGGGAAGGCATTACTATAGTCGGCTCAATGGTTCCTGTCAACTGCGAAACTGCAGAGCTGGAGCAGGCTCGCCTTGTAGACGCTGTCCGGCAGGCCGGCAATTGCTTCGGCCGCGCGGCGGGCCGCCTGTTCCGCCTGCTGGCGGGTGTAGGCCAGCGCGCCGCTCGAGGTGACGGCGGCCAGCACCGCTTCGAACTGCGCTTCGTCGCCGTGCTCGATGCAGCTGCGCACCAGCTGGCGCTGTTCTTCGGTGCCATGTTCCATCAGCCAGATCAGCGGCAGGGTCGGTTTGCCTTCACGCAGGTCGTCGCCCAGGTTCTTGCCGATCTCGGTGGCGTCGCCCGCGTAGTCGAGCACGTCGTCGATGAGCTGGAAGGCGGTGCCCAGCGAGCGGCCGTATTCGCCCGCCGCCGCGATCTGCTCGTCGTTCGCGCCGCCCACCAGGGCGCCGAGTTCGGCCGCTGCTTCGAACAGCTTGGCGGTCTTGGAGCGGATCACCTTCAGGTAACTCTCGTGGGTGACGTCGGGGTCGTGCATGTTCAGCAGCTGCAGCACCTCGCCCTCGGCGATCACGTTGGTGGCGTCGGACAGGATGCGCATCACGCGCATGTCGTCGAGGCCGACCATCATCTGGAACGAGCGCGAATACAGGAAGTCGCCGACCAGCACCGAGGCGGCGTTGCCGAACAGGGCGTTGGCGGTCTGGCGTCCACGCCGCATCGAGGATTCGTCGACCACGTCGTCGTGCAGCAAGGTCGCGGTGTGGATGAATTCGACCACCGCGGCTAGTTCGTGGTGCGCCGTGCCCTTATAGCCGTAGGCATTCGCCAGCAGCAGCACCAGCACCGGACGGATCCGCTTGCCGCCGGCACTGATAATGTATTCGGCGATCTGGTTCACCAGGCTCACTTCCGAATGCAACCGCTGTCGGATCACCGCATTGACGGCCTCCATGTCGGTGGCGATCGATTGGGCGATGGTGTTCTGTGCGTGTTGGGTAGCGGCTGACAAGGCGAACCTGCAATAAACAGTGAGAATGTGGTGGATGTATTAAGTGGCGATTATACGACATGCAAGGGAAGGGCGTCCCACGGATGACCCTTTGCCCCAAATTGGCCCGACCGCATGCTCTGGTCCTCGACAAGGCAGCCACCGCCATGCAACAGGCGGGTCGGAAAAGTCCGCGGCCTTTTGACGCGCTGCAGCGATTTATGTATAATCCTCTGTTCCCCGGCTTCCGAACAATCCAGCGTCTCGACGCCGGCGGGAATCTTTTAAACATTTGATGAGGTTTCAATCATGTACGCGGTCATAAAAACCGGTGGCAAGCAATACAAAGTTGTCGCTGGCGAAAAACTCAAAGTAGAACAGATACCGGCTGACATTGGTTCCGAACTCACCATCGATCAAGTTCTCGCGCTCGGCGCGGGTGACAGCATCAAGTTTGGTGCTCCGCTGGTCGAAGGTGCCTCGGTCCTGGTGAAAGTTGTTTCCCATGGTCGCCACGACAAGGTCCGCATCTTCAAGATGCGCCGTCGTAAGCACTACCAGAAGCGTCAGGGCCATCGCCAGAACTTCACCGAAATCCAGGTGGTGTCGATCAACGGCTAATCGCCGTCCGGTCCACCAAGTTCACAGTCATCAAGGAGTAATACAATGGCACACAAAAAAGGCGGCGGTACTACCCGCAACGGCCGTGACTCAGAAAGCAAACGCCTCGGCGTGAAAGTCTACGGCGGCCAGGCAATCAATGCAGGCGGCATCATCATTCGTCAACGCGGCACCCCGGTGCGCGCTGGCGCCAACGTCGGCACCGGCAAGGATCACACCCTGTTCGCGCTGGTCGACGGTACCGTCAAGTTCGTCAAGCAAGGCGTGGGCTCGAAGCAGTTCGTGACCGTCGTTGCTAACGAAGCAGTCGCTGCTTA
>Ga0209023_10001198_pt1 | contig 35736 bp, 32 predicted proteins | sample LakOneMetagenome_FD_187468 | JGI IMG/M metagenome (GOLD analysis project Ga0209023, IMG submission 187468) | Freshwater and sediment microbial communities from Lake Erie, Canada (SPAdes) (version 2) | ecosystem: Environmental > Aquatic > Freshwater > Lentic | place: Lake Erie, Canada...
CGAAGCCGTTGTCGATCGGGATGTCGACCTTTTCGTCTTTCGGCGAGACCATGCGCGCAGCCGTGGCGCGAGCGACCAGCAGCGAATCGGGGATGGCGAAATCCTTGATCAGCCGGGGCGGTATCGCGCCGCCACACGGCTTGGTGCGGCCCGCGCGATCGAGCAGCAGCACCGAGCGCCCGGCACTCGCGAGATCGTGCGCCGCGGTTGCGCCGGCAGGGCCGCCGCCGATCACGACCACGTCATAGGTTGCGTCGTCGTGCATCGGATCACCTCGTGGAAGCGTCGACCAACGTCATCTCGGCACCGGAACCGCGGCGCGCACCGGTGTGCCGGGAGGGGGCCGGTGCGCCGAGTCGCCCGGCGAGCACGGCGGCGAGCGCGAACAGCAGCGCCTCGAAGGCGAACACCGTCGCATACGCGAGCACCGGCGTGCCGATCAACCAGCGCGCCAGATCGCTCGCGGCCGTGCCGACCAGTCCGCCCAGGCCGAACGCGACCGCCTGCGCCGCGCCCCACAGGCCCATGCGCACGCCTTCGCGCGCGTGGCGGCCTTCGCTCGCCAGGCGCATCATCGATGCGATCGCCGCGATCGAGAAGGCACCGTTGGCCGCGCCCAGCGCGAACACGGTCGCCTTGAACGGCCACGCCGGACCGACGAATCCCGCAGCGACCAGGCCGAGCAGCATCAACGCCGACAGCAGGCACCCGCCGATCTGCCACGCCCGCAACGACCCGAAGCGCCGGCCGCGACCCGCCAGCGCCGCGCACAACATGCCCAGCAGCACGCCACCGTGCTGCACGCCCGACAGGCTGGTCGACTCGCCGGGCGTGTAGCCGAACACGGTGCCGGCATAGGGCTCGAGGATCAGGTCCTGCGCGCTGTAGGCCAGCATCGAAATGAAGACGAAGATCGTGAAGCGGCGCGCAACCGGTTCGTCCCACACCTGCTGCAGCGCCTCGCGAAAGGACGTCTTGCCGGGATGGCCGGCATCGGGCGCATGGTGCTCCGACGTCGTCGCGCCCTCGAGCCGCCAGGTGGCGAGCAGGGTGAGCAGCACCGCGAGCAGCGAGACTCCGGCCGTCACGACGACGAGACGAAGCGGCGAGTAGGGGTCGAGCAACTTGCCGGCGCCGCCGGCCGTGACGGCAAATCCGACGATCATCATCAGCCAGACGGTCGTCGCAGCCGCGGCGCGCCGCGGCGCGTCGACCCGCTTGGCCAGCAGCACGAGCAGCGACGTGCCGCATGCGCTCACGCCGACGCCGATCAGGGCGAACGCGAGCACCGCCAGCGCGATCCCGGCGGCGCGGTCGCGACCCATCCACGCCGTCGCGATCGCAGCGAGCGCGCCGCCGCACGCGAGCACGACCATGCCGCCGACGATCCAGGGTGTGCGGCGCTGACCCATGTCCGATCCGTATCCCATGCGCGGCCGCGCAACCTGCACGAGGTAGTGCATCGCGACGAGCATGCCGGGCAAGAGCGCCGGCAGCGCGAGCTCGACGACCATCACGCGGTTCAGCGTCGACGTCGTCATCACGACGACAGCGCCCAGGCACGCTTGCACCAGACCGAGCCTCACGATGGCCATCCAGCCGAAGGAGGTGTTCATGCCGCCCCGCGCAGCGCAAACGCACTGACCATCATGCCGATCACGAACAGCGGGACGCCGAAGCCGCTGTACCAGACCGCGCGCTCGGTCGGCTGCTGCAGAAAGCGACGCATCAGCATCCCTTGCAGCGCAATCAGCGCAGTCACCGCGATCGCATGGATCGGCTGATGCCAGGCGATCAGCAAGCCCAGCACGCACAGCTGCGGCAGGATCATCACCCAGCAGGCCGCGCGCGCCGCGCCCTGGACGCCGAGTTGCACCGGCAGCGAGGCGATGCCCATCTGCCGGTCGCCCTCGACGGACTTGAAGTCGTTCAACGTCATGATGCCGTGCGCCGACACGCTGTACAGCAGCGCCAGCGCGAGCGAGCGCATCTGCGGCATCGACCCGCCCGCCATCACCGCCGCACCGGTCACCCAGGCCAGCCCTTCGTAGCACAGACCGCAGGCCGCGTTGCCGAGCCAGCCGTTCTGCTTCAGGCGCAACGGCGGCGCGCTGTAGGCCCATGCCAGCAACAGGCCGACGACGCCCGCCGCGAATCCCCACGGGCCCAGGAACGCTGCCACGAGCAGCGAGAGCAGCGTCCACACGACGGCGATGCCCAGGCCCCAGCGGCCCGGCATGCGGCCCGAGGGAATCGGACGCTGCGGTTCGTTGATCGCGTCGACCTCGCGATCGAACCAGTCGTTCACGGCCTGGCTGCTGGCGCAGACCATCGGCCCCGCGAGCAGCACGCCCACGACGATCAACGGCCAGCGCCCCTCGGTCGCGACACCGGAGGCGACCACGCCGCACCCGAACGCCCACATCGGCGGGAACCAGGTGATCGGCTTGAGCAGCTCCGCGACGGCGGACAGGGCGGGTCGGGCCATGCAGTCGATACTGCACGCCGAACGTCCGATCGTCAATCTCAATTTACACTATGAGTGTCAACTCATCGTGTCATTGGCCGGCTCATTCCTCGCCGGCGACGGACGTCAGATCCCCGATGTTGAAGCGGCGCAGCTTCACGTAAAGACTCTGCCGCGACAGACCCAGCATCTCGGCCGCCGACGCGCGGTTGTCGTGCGTCAGCTCGAGCGCCGCCTCGATGCACAGCTGCTCGATCAGGTCGGTGGTGTCGCGCACGATGTCCTTCAGCGGCACGCGTCCGACGAGCTCGGTCATCTGCCCGACCGAGCGCGGCATTTCCCTGCCGGCCCCCGTCGTGCGGACCTCCGCCACGAGGCGGCGGCTCACGTCCCGGATCGTGAAGCCCAGGCAAGGCAGTTCGCCCTCGGGCACCGCGGCACCGGAGATCTCGACCTCGGTCGACGCGCCGTATTCGCCGCGCATCACGGTCGCGAACAAGCGCACCGCGCCGCGCTGGCGCAGGTTCGTGATCAGCACGTTCAGGTCGACGCCGGTCCGCCCCAGCCAACGCTCGAGCGATTGCCCGCGCACCTGCGCCTCGGTGGCGAGTTGGGCAAGATCGATGAACGCGTGGTTGGCGGTCAGGATGCGCCCCTCGAGATCGGTGACGACAAAGGCATCCGGCGCGCTCTCGATCAGCTTGAGCATCGCGCTCTGGCCGTCGGGAACGGCGCGCACGCCGTCGAGCGGCGAGACGCGCACGAGCAGATGAGCCGTCTTCTCCTGGCGGAACAGCGACGCGGAGACGGACAACTCGCCGGGCCGGCCGCGAAGCCGCGCCGTCACGCTCTCGCCGTGGCCGGTGGCGCTGACGCGACCGAACATCGCCGGCACGCTCACCTTCGCCCCCGGGTCGGTCTCGAAGCTCTCGGAAAGCATCCAGCCCACTCGCGATGCTTCACCGCCGAACAGCGCGAGCGCGGCCGGGTTCGCTTCTTCGAGCTTGCCGGTCGCCGTGTCCAGGATCAGCACGGCTTCGGATGCGACCTGGAACAGCGACCGATAGCGCGTCTCCATGTGGCGCAGTCGCCAGTAGTCGCGCTCCATGGCCTGTTGCGCGCTGACCAGGCGCTGCTGCAACGCCGCGTTGGCCCGCAGGTCGCGCCCGAAAACGACGGATCGCACACCGAGCTTGCCGCGGCCACTTTGCTGCGGCAGCGCAATCGCCGAATACGACAACGGCAGATCGGCGCCGTCGATCGACGGATGGTTGATGTGCCGCCAACGCGGCGCAGCGCTGGAACGCGATTCGCGCAGCAACGCCTCGACCTTGGGCCGGCTCTCCACGGTGACGGTGTCGGCCCAGGGCTTGCCGACCCACTCGTAGTAGCCCTCGCGCAGAAGGTCTTCGCTGCCGAAGGCCAGATCGCGGATCACACCCTTGTCGTCGACGATCATCGCCACGTCGGCCGCCGCGGCGATCAACTTGCCTGCGATGTCGGCGCTGAGATCGCCCAGCGTGCGAGCCGGCGATTCGAACTCTCTCATGGCGCGGGCTTTCCGCAGGGCTGACGCATCACATCCTCATGGTGGTTCATCGTGACCGATGCCCTCGCACATGGCGGGCATCAGCCTGGCAGGCCGTGCTGCGGCAGGTTCTGCGAAATCAGCATCTCGGCCAGTGACGGGGCTTCTCGACCGTCTATTGTCATGCCATCGGCGCCGACCCGACCGACGAACTCGGGATGCAGCCCGAACAGCGGCCCGCCCACCAGCACGGTCAGGGTCCGATTGCAAGCCGCGCGCCGCACGGCGGCGATGCTGTCGGCCAGCGCCTGCAGATGAACCTCGGCACCGAGCGAGAAGCCGATCACATCGAACCACTCGGCAGTCACCAGTGCTGCCGCGTCAGCGCCCGCGGCCCACGCGCCGCCGGTCACGTCCCATCCTGCACGACGAAAGAACTCCGCGACCATCACCAGCCCGAACGTGTGCTGCTCGCCGGGGCTGGGCAGCAGCAGCACACGTCGTCCCTGCGATGGATGATCCACGCTGCGCCCGAGCGCGGGGCTCAGTTCGCGCAGCACGCGTTGCAGCCGGCCCAGCCCGACCGTCACGTCGGTGAAGTTGCACAGATCCTCTTCCCACAAGGTGCCGAGGTAGCGTGCTGTCGGCGCGAGCAGATCGAGGTAGATCTTCTCGACCGACACGCCGCGTGCGAGCAGGTTCTCGACGCAGGCGAAGGCCACGTCCTCTTCATGCGAGAGCACGACCTTGGCGAAATGCCGGACCTCCGTCTCGGCGATCGCAGGGCCGGCGCCGCCCGGGGTCGCCATCGGCTCGGTCGCGGTGCGATGCGCCAGCATCAGGCGCGGGATGATCTCTTCCTCGATCGCTCTCGCCAGCTGCGACATGCGGGTGTCGTTGGCCGCCGGCTCCGGACGGAACCCAGGTAACTCCGCCTCGCATTCGGGCGGTACGCCGCCTCTGGATATTCCCTCGCGCGCCGAACGGTCCTGCGGCAAGCTCTCCATCGACGGTCTCCTCGCGATGCTCCGCCATTGCGCCCCCGGAAGATGCCTGGGACGCCACCATCGCCGCGGATGCCGCCGCGATGGCCGGGAAAGCGACATCCGAAGCTGTCATCGCCTCGTGAGCCGCCAGCAGTTCTACTGCCGCGCCTGCGGGTCGTCAATCGGGATAGCGCCCTTGGCGCGCGCCGCGAAAGACGCCCCGGAGGTCCGGTCTGCGGCAAATCATAGTGTCACGATTAATTTACGTCTAGCCTGATTGACATCATCGGACCGCAGGTCTAGATTCGACCCAGCAGCAACCCCTGCCGAGGATGTCGATGCAAGCAGTTGGAGCAGGTGGAACGAGGGCTCGGAAGCCCCTGTACACCACCGAAGAACGACGCAGGCGCGACGCGTCGCCCTGGACGCTGGTGCAGGGCGTGCTCGCGCCGGTCCAGTTCCTCGTCTTCCTGGTCAGCCTCGGGCTCGTGCTGCGGTATCTGGCAACCGCCGAGGGGCACGACGCCGCGGCCGCCTCGGTCGTCGTCAAGACGCTCACGCTCTACGCGATCATGATCACCGGCTCCATCTGGGAGAAGGTGGTGTTCGGCCGCTACCTCTTCGCGCCGGCCTTCTACTGGGAAGACGTGTTCAGCATGCTGGTGCTGGCGCTGCACACCGCCTACCTTGTCGCGCTGTCCACCGGAGCGCTCGGCGCGCGGCAGCAGATGTACCTGGCACTGGCCGCCTACGCGGCCTATGCAATCAACGCGACGCAGTTCGTGCTGAAGCTGCGCGCGGCCCGGCTGGACCAGGCGCGCGACCCGGCCGCGCCCGGCGCGGCCGCGGAGGCCGCGGCATGAGCCCGGTGATTCCGATCCGAACCGAGGCCTCGGCGGGCTGCAGCGACGCGCCCGTCATGGCGAACGTCATCAGGGAGCGCGGTCAGCGCGAAGTGTTCTGCGGGCTGACCGGCATCATCTGGCTGCACCGCAAGATCCAGGACGCGTTCTTCCTGGTCGTGGGCTCGCGCACCTGCGCTCACCTGATCCAGTCCGCCGCGGGCGTGATGGTCTTCGCCGAGCCGCGCTTCGCCACCGCGATCATCGACGAGCGCGACCTCGCCGGACTGGCCGATGCCAACGCCGAACTCGACCGGGTCGTGACGCGGCTGCTGGAGCGGCGTCCCGAGATCAAGCTGCTGTTCCTGGTCGGATCGTGCCCGTCCGAGGTGATCAAGCTCGATCTGTCGCGCGCCGCATCGAGGCTGTCCGCCCGCCACGCGCCGCACGTGCGCGTGCTCAACTATTCCGGCAGCGGCATCGAGACCACCTTCACGCAAGGCGAGGACGCTTGCCTCGCGGCGCTCGTGCCGGACCTGCCTCGCACCGCCGCCGACGCGCCGCCCGCGCTGCTGGTCGTCGGCGCGCTGGCCGATGTCGTCGAGGATCAGTTCGCGCGAACATTCGCTCGGCTCGGCATCGGGCCGGTGCACTTCTTCCCGCCGCGACGCGCGGGTGCCATGCCTGCCATCGGGCCGAACACGCGCTTCCTGCTCGCGCAGCCGTTTCTCGCGGACACGTCACGCCTGCTGGAAGCCCGCGGCGCGACGCGCTTGGCTGCCCCCTTTCCGCTCGGCATCGAGGGCACGACGCTGTGGCTTCAGGCGGCCGCGCAGGCATGGGGAGTCGAAGCCGACGCGTTCGAGCGCGCCATCACGCCCGCACGCGAACGCGCGCGCTCGGCCCTGGCGCGTCAACGCAGCGTTCTCGTCGGCAAGCGCGTCTTCTTCTTCCCAGATTCGCAGCTGGAGATCCCGATCGCGCGCTTCCTCGCCCGGGAACTCGGCGTTCAGCTCGTCGAGGTCGGCTCGCCGTACCTGCATCGTCGGCATCTCGCCGAGGAGCTTGCACTGCTGCCTGCGGGCACGGTGCTGTCCGAAGGCCAGGACGTCGAGAGGCAGCTCGATCGGTGCCGCGCAGCGCAGCCCGACATCGTGGTCTGCGGGCTGGGCCTGGCCAATCCGCTCGAGGCCGAAGGCATGACCACCAAGTGGTCGATCGAACTCGTCTTCACGCCCATCCAGGGATTCGATCAAGCCGGCGACCTCGCCGAGTTGTTCACGCGCCCGGTGTTGCGCCGCCTGAAGCTGGTCGCCTGACATGCAACTCACCCTCTGGACGTACGAAGGCCCGCCGCACGTCGGCGCGATGCGCGTGGCCACCGCACTCCAGGATGTGCACTACGTGCTGCACGCGCCGCAGGGCGACACCTACGCCGACCTGCTCTTCACGATGATCGAGCGGCTCGGCCGGCGCCCGCCCGTGACCTACACCACCTTCCAGGCGCGTGATCTGGGCGGCGACACCGCGGAGCTGTTCAAGAACGCCGCCCGCGAGGCGTACGCGCGCTTCCAGCCGAAGGCGATGATGGTCGGCGCCTCCTGCACCGCCGAGCTGATCCAGGACGATCCCGGTGGCCTGGCGAAGGCGCTGGACCTGCCGGTGCCGGTGGTCGCCCTCGAGCTCCCGTCCTACCAACGTAAGGAAAACTGGGGCGCGTCCGAAACCTTCTATCAGATGGTGCGCGCACTCGCAGGCCCGCACGCGCTCCCGGCGGGCACCGTGCGCGCGCCGCGGGCCCCCGATGAACGACCGAGCTGCAACATCCTCGGCCCCACGGCATTGGGCTTCAGACACCGCGACGACGTCACCGAGATTCGACGCCTGCTGGAGCAGATCGGCGTGGACGTGCGCGTCGTGGCACCCCTCGGCGCCTCCGCCGGCGATCTCTCGCGGCTCGGCGAGGCGGACTTCAACGTCGTGCTCTACCCCGAGGTCGGCGCGCTCACGGCAAGCTGGCTCGCGCGCAGCTTCGGGCAGCCGTCGACGAAGACGATCCCGATCGGCGCGACCGCCACGCGCGAGTTCGTCGCGGAGGTCGCGTCCCTCGCCGGGCTCGACCCCGTCACGGCGCTGGCCGGGGTGAGCGCACGCTCGGATTGGTACGCGCGCTCGGTCGACTCGACGTACCTCACCGGCAAGCGCGTCTTCGTGTTCGGCGACGCGACCCATGCCGTCGCCGCGGCGCGCGTGGCTGCGACCGAGTTCGGCTTCACGGTGGTCGGCCTGGGGACCTACAGCCGCGAGTTCGCACGCGAGGTTCGCGAGGCCGCCAAGCGCTACGGTGTCGATGCGCTCATCACGGACGACTACCTCGACGTGGAGGCGCGAGTCGCCGAGCTGCAGCCCGAGCTGGTGCTGGGCACGCAGATGGAACGCCACATCGCCAAGCGCCTCGGCGTGCCGTGCGCGGTGATCTCCGCGCCGGTGCACGTGCAGGACTTTCCCGCGCGCTACTCGCCGCAAATGGGATTCGAAGGTGCGAGCGTGCTGTTCGACACCTGGGTCCATCCGCTGATGATGGGCCTGGAGGAGCATCTGATCGGCATGTTCCGCGGCGACTTCGAGTTCAACGAGGACTCGGCGCCGTCGCACCTCGGCGGCCACGGCGCGCGGCCCGCGCCCGAGGCGAACCTGGAGACGCCGGCACAGATCATCGTCGCGAACTGGGCGCCCGACGCGGAACAGGAGCTGCGCAAGATCCCCTTCTTCGTGCGCGGCAAGGCGCGCCGAAATACCGAGCGCTACGCGCAGGACCGCGGCGTGCCGCTGATCACCGTCGAGACCTTGTATGACGCCAAAGCGCACTACAGCCGCTAGCGTCGTGATCGCTCACCCCGCGATGCGCGTGGTGATCGTGACGATGGACAGCCACTTGGCCAGCGCCGCCGAGCGCGCCCATCGCACCCTCGCGCGCACGCTGCCCGGCCTCATGCTCACGGTGCACGCGGCGGCCGAATGGGGCGGAGACAGCGCCGCACTGGAGCGCTGCCGCAATGACATCGGGCGCGCCGACATCGTGATCGCCACGATGCTGTTCATGGAGGAGCACTTCCTACCGGTGTTGCACGCCCTGCGCGAGCGCCGTGACCACTGCGATGCGATGGTGTGTGCCATGTCGGCGGGCGAGGTCATGAAGCTCACCCGCATGGGCAAGTTCGACATGGCCGCCCCGGCCAGCGGGCCGATGGCGCTGCTCAAGCGCCTGCGCGGCAAACCCCAAGCGACCAGCGGCGAGGCCGGCGTCAAGGCCACCGCGGGCGCGCGCCAGATGCAGATGCTGCGCCGGCTGCCGAAGATCCTGCGTTTCATCCCCGGCGCGGCGCAGGATGTGCGGGCGTATTTCCTGACGCTGCAATACTGGCTCGCGGGCTCGGAGGCGAACATCGCTGCGATGGTGCAGCTCCTCGTCGATCGCTACGCCGACGGCCCGCGGCGCTCCCTGCGCGGCACGACCAAGGCGCCGGCGCCGATCGAGTATCCGGAGGTCGGCGTCTATCACCCGCGCATGGCGCGGCGGCTGTCGTCGCAGCTCGCCGATCTGCCGCGCGTTGCGACCAGCGGCAAGCGCGGCACGGTCGGCCTGTTGCTGATGCGCTCGTATCTGCTGGCAGGCAACGCCGAGCACTACGACGGCGTGATCACCGCGATGGAAGCGCGCGGCCTGCGCGTCGTGCCGGCGTTCGCGACCGGCCTCGATTCGCGCCCGGCGATCGACGCCTACTTCCTCGCCGACGGTCGGCCGACGATCGATGCGATGGTCTCGCTCACCGGCTTCTCGCTCGTCGGCGGACCGGCCTACAACGACGCCAAGGCGGCCGAGGAGATCCTCGCCGCGCTCGACGTGCCTTACCTGGCCGTGACGCCGGTCGAGTTCCAGACGCTGGACCAATGGGGCGCATCGCCGCGCGGGCTGTTGCCGGTCGAGGCCACGATGATGGTCGCGATCCCCGAACTTGACGGCGCGACCGGTTCGATGGTCTTCGGTGGCCGCGGGAGCCCCGAACTCGTCGCCTGCACCGGGTGCGCGCATGGCTGCAGGTTCAAGAACGTCGCCCGCCCTGCCGAGCAGGATCAGCACGACATGCACAGCTGCATCGAGCGCGCGGACCGGCTCGCGGCGCGCGTGGGCAAGCTGGTCGACTTGCGTCGCTCCGAGCGTGCGCAGCGCAAGGTCGCCGCGGTCGTCTTCAACTTCCCGCCGAACGCGGGCAACACCGGCACGGCGGCGTTCCTGTCGGTGTTCGAGTCGCTGTTCAACACGTTGGCGGCGATGCAGCGCGAGGGCTACGCGGTCGACATGCCCAAGAGCGTGGACGACCTGCGCGATCGCATCATCCACGGCAACGCCGCGCGCTTCGGCGCCGCCGCGAACGTGCATGTGCGCATCCCTGCCGACGACCACGTGCGGCGCGAGAAGCACCTGCAGGAGATCGAGGCGCAGTGGGGTCCGGCGCCAGGCCGCCAGCAAAGCGACGGCAGCCACCTGTTCGTGTATGGCGAGCGCTTCGGCAACGTGTTCGTCGGCGTGCAGCCTGCGTTCGGCTACGAAGGCGACCCGATGCGGCTGCTGTTCGAGAAGGGCTTCGCGCCCACGCATGCGTTCTCGGCCTTCTACCGCTGGCTGCGCGAGGACTTCGGCGCCCACGCGGTGCTCCACTTCGGCACCCATGGCGCGCTCGAGTTCATGCCGGGCAAGCAGAACGGCCTGACCGCCAAGTGCTGGCCGGATCGGCTGATCGGCGATCTGCCGAACTTCTATCTCTACGCCTCGAACAATCCGTCGGAAGGCACGATCGCCAAGCGCCGCGCCGCGGCGACGCTGATCAGCTACCTCACGCCGCCGGTCGCGCAAGCGGGCCTCTACAAGGGGCTCGTCGATCTCAAGGCATTGCTGGAACGCTATCGCGGCCTGGAGCCCGACGCGAAGACCGAGGCCGATGAACTCGCGGCGATGATCCAGGCCCAGGCTGCCGAACTCGAGCTGGCGCCGATCGAGCCCGCGTGGGATGGGGGCGCAGCGTCCAAGATCGCGGCGCTGAACGATGCGGTGCTCGAACTCGAGTACACGCTGATCCCGCACGGGCTGCATGTCGTCGGCACTGCGCCGACACCCGCACAGCGCGTCGATCTGCTGCTGTCGCTGGCCGAGGCGTCGCACGGTGCACGCCCCGCGCGCGTGGCCGTCGAGGCGCTGGTGGCTGGCCACGCACCGCGCGAAGCGCTCGCGATCGCCGGTGTCGATGCGGACGCGGCGAGCATCGATCTCCTCGACGAACTCCGCGCAGCCGACGCGCTCTTGGCGCAGGACCACGAGCTCGACGGCATCCTGCGCGCGCTCGACGGCCGCTTCCTGCGCCCGGCCCCCGGGGGCGACTTGCTGCGCACGCCCGCCATCCTGCCCACCGGCCGCAACCTGCACGGCTTCGATCCGTTCCGCATTCCCAGCGCGTACGCGGTGCAGGACGGCGCGCGCCAGGCCGAGCGCCTGTTGCAACGTCACACGAGCGACGGCCATGCATTTCCCGAAACGATCGCGCTGGTGCTTTGGGGCACCGACAACCTGAAGAGCGAAGGCGGTCCTATCGGCCAGGCGCTCGCGCTGATCGGCGCCCGACCGCGCTTCGACAGCTACGGGCGTCTCGCCGGCGCGCAGCTGATCGCGCTGGCCGAACTCGGCCGGCCGCGCGTGGACGTGATCATCACGCTGTCGGGCATCTTTCGCGATCTGCTGCCGCTGCAGATCAAGCTCCTCGCCGAGGCGGCGCTGATGGCGGCCAGCGCCGACGAGCCGGTCGAGCAGAACTTCATCCGCAAGCACGCGCTGGCCTATCAGGCCGAGCACGGCGGCGATCTCCAGACCGCTGCGCTGCGCGTCTTCGGCAACGCCGAGGGCGCCTACGGGTCCAACGTCAACAGCCTCATCGACAACAGCCGCTGGGACGATGCGGACGAACTGGCCGAAACGTACACGCGCCGCAAGGGCTTCGCCTACGGCGTGGCCGGTCGTCCCGTGCAGCAGGCTGCGTTGCTGGACAGCGTCCTCGCCGGCGTGCAGCTCGCCTATCAGAACCTCGATTCGGTCGAACTCGGCGTGACGACGATCGACACCTACTTCGACACGCTCGGCGGCATCAGCCGCGCGGTCAAGCGCGCGAAATCCCAGCGCGACGGCGCGAGCGCCGAGGTCGCGCCGGTCTACATCGGCGACCAGACCCGCGACGCGAGCGGCGGCGGCACGGTGCGCACGCTGACCGAGCAGGTCGCCCTCGAAACGCGCACGCGCATGCTGAACCCGAAGTGGTACGAGGGGATGCTCGAACACGGCTACGAAGGCGTGCGCCAGATCGAAGTGCACGTGACCAACACGATGGGCTGGTCGGCCACGACCGGGCAGGTGCAGCCCTGGGTCTACGAGCAGTTGAGCGAGACCTTCGTGCTCGACCCGCAGATGCGCGAGCGCCTGTCCCGGCTCAATCCCACCGCCTCGGCGCGCGTGGCCAACCGGCTGATCGAAGCATCGAACCGAAATTTCTGGAAGCCCGACGCGAGCATGCTCGAAGCGCTGCGCCGGGCGGGTGAGGAGCTTGAAGACCGGCTCGAAGGTGTGTTTGAAGGAGCTCCCGCATGAGCACGACCACGGTTCCGTTCCCGGACATCAAGAGTCCGGGCGTGCGCAAGAACCTGCGCCTGGACGGCGAGGGCAGCGTGCAGGTCGAGCTCGACCCCAACGTCAAGATCGGCAATGCCAAGGTGTTCGCGATCTACGGCAAGGGTGGCATCGGCAAGAGCACCACGTCGAGCAACCTCTCGGCGGCGTTCTCGAAGATGGGCAAGCGCGTGCTGCAGATCGGCTGCGATCCGAAGCACGATTCCACCTTCACGCTCACGAAGAAGATGCTCCCTACCGTGATCGACGTGCTCGAGACGGTGGACTTCCACGCCGAGGAACTGCGCGTGGAGGATTTCGTGTTCGAGGGCTACAACGGCGTCATGTGCGTCGAGGCCGGCGGCCCGCCCGCAGGCACCGGCTGCGGCGGCTACGTCGTCGGCCAGACCGTCAAGCTGCTCAAGGAGCATCACCTGCTCGAGGACACCGACGTGGTGATCTTCGACGTGCTCGGCGACGTCGTCTGCGGCGGCTTCGCCGCACCGCTCCAGCATGCCGACCGCGCGCTCATCGTCACCGCGAACGACTTCGATTCCATCTTCGCGATGAACCGAATCGTCCAGGCGATCGGTGCGAAGGCGAAGAACTACAACGTGCGCCTTGGCGGCGTGATCGCCAATCGCAGCGCGGCCACCGACCAGATCGACAAGTACAACGACCGCATCGGGCTGAAGCTGGCCGCCCACTTCCCCGATCTCGACGTGATCCGACGCAGCCGGCTGAAGAAGTCGACGCTGTTCGAGATGGAGCACTCGCCCGAACTGGAGCTGGTGCAGAAGGAATACATGCGGCTCGCGGCCTCGCTGTGGCTCGGCTCGCAGCCCCTCAGCGCGGTGCCGATGAAGGACCGCGACATCTTCGACCTGCTGGGCTTCGACTGATGAGCCAGCTCACCTACCAGGAACGGCGCGGTCAGATCGAGACCTACTTCGATCGCACCGCGGTGCAGGCATGGGCGCGGCTCACGTCGGATGCGCCCGTGGGCCGCGTGCGCGCATCGGTACGCGCCGGCCGCGAGCGCATGCGCGGCATGCTGCTGTCGTGGTTGCCCGACGATCTGCGCGGCCTGCGCGTGCTCGACGCCGGCTGCGGAACGGGCGCGCTGGCCGTCGAGGCGGCGCACCGTGGCGCCGACGTGCTGGCGATCGATCTCTCGCCGACCCTGGTGGGCCTGGCGCGCGAACGCCAGCCCTCGATCCGCAACGGCGGCTCGATCGACTTCCGCTCGGGCGACATGCTCGCGCCCGAGCTGGGCGCATTCGACTATGTGGTCGGCATGGATTCGGTCATCCACTACGAGACCGGTGACGCGGTCAGCGTGCTCGCGGGCCTGGCGCAGCGCACGCGCGTCGGCCTGATCTTCACCTACGTGCCGAGCAGCCCGGGCCTCGAGGCATTTCGTGCCCTCGGCAAGCTGTTCCCGCGCGGTGATCGCTCGCCGGCCGTCGTGCCGATGGCGCAGCGCTGGTTGCAGCGCCGCATCGACGACGACGTGCGCCTGCAGGGCTGGTCGCGAGGCCGCACCGATCGCGTCTCCAGCGGGTTCTACACCTCGCAGGCGCTGGAACTGGTGAAGCGATGAACCCGGCCAGAACCGTCCTGAGGCTGAACGCGACGCTCGCGGTCCAGTGGGCCCGGGTGGGCACGCGCTTCCTGCCGTTTGCCGATGTCGCCACGGCCGAACTTCCGCTCTCGCGCCTGCTGCGCCTGTCGCTCTTCCAGGTCACCGTGGGGATGGCGATGGTGCTGCTGGTCGGCACGCTGAATCGGGTGATGATCGTCGAGCTCGGCGTCTCGGCCTGGCTGGTCTCGGCGATGGTGTCGTTGCCGCTGGTGTTCGCACCGTTTCGCGCGCTGATCGGCTTTCGCTCCGACACGCACAAGTCGGTGCTCGGATGGAAACGCGTGCCCTACATCTGGATCGGCACGCTGCTGCAGTTCGGCGGGTTGGCGATCATGCCGTTCGCGCTGATCGTGCTCTCGGGAGACAGCCACGGCCCGGTGTGGATCGGGCATGCGGGCGGCGCGCTCGCGTTCCTGCTCGTCGGCGCAGGGCTGCAGACGACGCAGACCGCCGGGCTCGCGCTCGCGACCGATCTCGCGCCCGCCGAGTCGCGGCCCCGCGTGGTCGCGCTGATGTACGTGATGCTGCTGATCGGCATGGTCGTCAGCGGCTTGCTGTTCGGCCTGGCGCTGAGCAGGTTCAGTCAGGTGCGATTGATCCAGGTGGTGCAAGGTGCGGCACTGCTGACGATGGTGGTCAACCTCGTCGCCCTGTGGAAGCAGGAGGCTCGCGATCCGGCGAACCGATCGCGCGGCGAGCCGCGCCCGTCGTTCCGCGAGAACTGGGCGCGCTTCGCGGGGCGCAGCCAGTCGATCCGCTTTCTCGTCGCGGTGGGCCTGGGCACGGCCGCGTTCAACATGCAGGACATCATCCTCGAACCCTACGGCGGCGAGATCTTGCACCTGCCGGTCGGCGCGACGACCACCCTCACCGCGATGATGGCCTTCGGCGCACTCGCCGCGTTCACGCTGGCCGCACGCGCGCTCGGCCACGGTGTGTCGCCACACAAGCTCGCGGCGTGGGGCGTGCTCTGCGGCGTGCTGGCGTTCTCGATGGTGATCTTCGCCGAGCCGCTCGAATCGGCGCTGCTGTTCCGCCTCGGCGCCTCGCTCGTGGGCTTCGGCGCGGGGCTGTTCTCGGTCGGTACGCTCACGGCAGCGATGAACCTGGAGAACGACGGCCTCAACGGTCTGGCGCTCGGCGCCTGGGGCGCGGTGCAGGCCTCGTGCGCGGGCCTCGCGATCGCGGCCGGCGGGGCGCTGCGCGACATCGTCTCCAGCCTGGCGACGCAAGGTGCGCTGGGCCCGGCGCTGAGCAGCGCAGGCGTGGGCTACAGCGTCGTCTACCACGTCGAGATCTATCTGCTTTTCGCCACGCTGATCGCGATCGGACCGCTCGTCAGGGCGGCGCGCAGCGCACCCCCGCCAGCGTCCGGCGCGAGGTTCGGCCTGGCCGACTTCCCCGGCTGAAACGTACACGCCACAGGAGACCCTCATGGGAACCGGAGCCATCACTTCCTACATCGATGTGGCACAGATCGCGCTCTACGCGTTCTGGGTCTTCTTCGCCGGGTTGATCTACTACCTGCATCGCGAGGACAAGCGCGAGGGCTATCCGCTGGAGTCCGACCGCTCGCATCGATCGGGCGATCGCGTCAAGGTCCAGGGTTGGCCGCGCATCCCCAAGCCGAAGACCTTTCGGCTGCGCGACGGCCGCGTCGTGATGGCGCCGAACTTCAGGGTCTCCGGTCAGGCGCTCGGCGGCACGCCGGCGGCACGGCATCCGGGCGCGCCGCTGGAGCCGACCGGTGACGCGATGCTCGCCGCCGTCGGCCCGGGTTCGTACGCCGATCGCGCCGACATCGTCGACACGACGATCGATGGCGAGGCGCGCATCGTGCCGCTGCGCGCGGCGCCGATCTTCGAGGTCTCCGGCCACGACCCCGATCCGCGTGGCAAGCCGGTGATCGGTGCCGACGGTGCGATCGCGGGCACGGTGCGCGATCTGTGGGTCGACCGCGCCGAGGTGATCTTCCGCTACCTCGAGGTGGAGGTGCCAGTGCAGGGCGGCAGCCGCAGCGTGCTGCTGCCGGTCAACTTCTCGCGCATCGGGCGGCGCAGCGTGAAGGTGCGCTCGATCCTCGGATCGCAGTTCGCGCAGGTGCCCGGCACGAAGCATCCGGACGCCGTGACGCTGCTCGAGGAGGAAAAGATCATGGCCTACTACGGCGGCGGCACGCTCTACGCCACGCCGGCCCGCCAGGAGCCGCTGCTGTGATGGCGCACGACCAGGCGCCCGAGCACGAGTTCGAGGCCGCGCCGGGACTGCCGGAGCCGCTGCCGCGGGGCGAACGACTGTTGTGGCAGGGCGCTCCGGATTGGCGCGTGCTCGCGCGCGAGGCGATGCACACGCGGATGCTCTCGATCTACTTCGCGGTCTTGCTCGCGCTGCGCGGCGCGACGGTGCTTGCCCACGACGGCTCGCCGATCGAAGCGATCGAAGCGATCCTGTGGCTGCTGCCGCTGGCCGGGGTGGCGATCGCGATGCTCAGCCTGCTGGCCTGGCTCATCGCACGCACCAGCGTCTACACGATCACGGACAAGCGCGTCGTCATGCGCATCGGCGTGGTGCTCAGCATCACCTTCAACCTGCCGTACTCGAAGATCGACGCCGCCGGCATGCGCATGAACGCCGACGGCAGCGGCGACGTGACGCTGCTGCTCGACGACGCGGACCGCATCGCCTACGTGCACCTGTGGCCGCACGCGCGACCCTGGCACCTCAAGCGCACGCAACCGATGCTGCGGGCACTGCCGCAGGCGCGTACGGTCGCCGCGCTGCTGTCATCGGCCCTGGCCGATGCGCACGGGGTCGCGCGGATCGCGCTGCCCACGGCGATCGGAGCGGCGCACGTGCCGGCCGCCAATGCAGGCCAGCGCCCCTTGGCGGCGTGATGCGATGAATGCCGCCGCCCACGATCGTTCGCTGCCGCCGATGCGCTATCCGCGCGCGCCGCTGTTCGCGCTCGGCGGCCTCGTGCTGGCCAGCGTGATGGCGGTGGCCGCGGTGCGGCTGACCGGCGTCGGCGCGATGCACGTGCCGGATGCGCCGGCCGTCGCTGTTCGAGAGCTGCGCTTCGAGGATCGAGCGGACGGCAGCATCGTCGTGCTCGACGCGGCCGGCAAGCAGTTGATCGACACGGTCGCGCCGGGCAGCAATGGCTTTCTGCGCGGCACGATGCGCGGCCTCGCGCGCGAGCGCATGCGCCAGGGCGTGAGCCGCGAGCTGCCGTTCCGCATGATCGGGCGCGCCGACGGCAAGCTGACGCTGGAGGATCCCGGCACCGGCAGACGCGTCGACCTGGGCTCGTTCGGCCCGACCAACGCGGCCGCTTTCGCCCACATCATGGCCACCCCGATGCACTGAAGCAGAGGTCACCCGATGAACACCATCCGCTCCGAGATCAACACCTCGACCCACACCGCACTGCAGGACACGGTGCTCACGCCACGCTTCTACACCACCGACTTCGCGGCGATGGACCGCATCGACGTGAGCGCGATCCGGCCGCAGTGGGAGGCGCTGATGAACGAGTTCCGCGCCGACTCCAACACCGACCACTTCCAGCGTCCCGCCGACATGATGGCCGACTGCTCGAACCTGGCGCCGGCGCTGTACAAGGAGTTCTCGGACTTCCTGATCAGCTCGATCACGTCCGAGTTCTCCGGCTGCGTGCTGTACGCCGAGATCAAGAAGCGGGTGACGAACCCCGACATGAAGGAGCTGTTCGGCTACATGGCACGCGACGAGTCGCGCCATGCTGGCTTCATCAACCAATGGCTCAAGGATTTCGGCATCGGCGTGGACCTGGGCTTTCTCGCCCGTGCGAAGAAGGTCACGCACTTCCGGCCGAAGTTCATCTTCTACGCGACCTACCTGTCGGAGAAGATCGGCTACGCGCGCTACATCGCGATCTACCGCCAGGTCGAGCGGCACCCGGAGCTGTGCTTCCATCCGATCTTCAAGTGGTTCGAGCTGTGGTGCAACGACGAGTTCAGGCACGGCGAAGCGTTCGCGCTGCTCTTGCGCGCGAACCCGGCCTTGCTGCGTGGCGTCAACACGCTGTGGATCCGCTTCTTCGTGCTCGCGGTCTTCGCGACCATGTACGTGCGCGATCACCAGCGCCCCGAGATGCACGAGGCGCTCGGCCTGAACGCGACCGACTACGACTTCGATGTCTTTCGCATCACCTCCGAAATCACCAAGCAGGTGTTCCCGCTGACGCTGAACCTGGAGGACCCGCGCTTCCTCGCCGGTCTGGAGCGTCTGCGCCGCATCTCGATCGCGACCGAGGCCGCCAAGGCGCGCGGCGGCATCGTCGGTGGCGCGAAGCGGGTGGCCCTGGGCGTGTCGGCCGGCATCGCGTTCGCGAAGTTGTACTGCCTGCCGGCGCTGCGCAATGAATTGCCGCAGAACGCGCGCCTCGCGCCGAGTTGGTAGCGCGCGATGTCGCTCTACCTGCTGCCGATCGCCTACACGCTCTTCGTGTGGTGGCTCAGCACGGGCGTGATCATGTACCTGAACGGCCTGCCGCGATGGACGCATCCGTGGTCGATGCTGGCCGCGACCGTGCTGCTCGGCATCGCACTCGTCGGCCTCGGCGCGACGCGCGACGACACGCGCGTGACCGGCGCCTATCTCGCGTTCACCTGCACGCTGTTGGTCTGGGCGTGGCAGGAGGTGGCGTTCCTGCTCGGCTACGTGACGGGGCCGCGCCGCACCCCCTGCCCCGAAGGCTCCACCGGTTGGCAGCGTGCCGGCCTGGCACTGCAGACGCTGCTGCACCACGAGCTCGCACTGATCGTGCTGGGCATCGCGGTCTTCGCCATCACGTGGGGCGGCGCCAATCCCACCGGCATCGCCACGTTCGCGATCTTCTGGGTGATGCGCCAGAGCGCGAAGCTCAACGTCTTCCTCGGTGTGCGCAACCTCGGGGAGAACTTCCTCCCGGCGCACCTGCGCTACCTGCAGACCTACTTCCGTCGCGCGCCGATGAACGCGCTGTTCCCGGTCTCGGTCGTCGTGGCGAGCTGGCTTGCGGCCTTGCTGTGGCAGGCCGCCGCGGCGCACGGCGTGAGCCCGTTCGAGGCGACCGCGCTGACGCTGTCGGGAACGCTCTTGAGCCTGGCGATTCTGGAGCACTGGTTCATGGTGCTGCCGCTGCCCTCGCAGCGCCTGTGGAACTGGGGCCTGCGCTCACGAGCTGCCGAACCCCCGGCATAGAATCGCGCCATGAACACCCCGATCCGTCGGCTCGAACGCGCCACGCTCGAAGGACGGATCGCGTGAGCCCCACGTCCGGCAAGCCGCCCGACCTCGCGGCCCTGTCCGAATGGGCGCCCGAGCTGGCGAAGACGTTCGTCTCGCTGGCCAGCGACATCGCACTCGTGATCGACGACCACGGCGTGATCCGCAACGTTGCGCAGGGTGCCTCAGAACCGATCGCACCCAGCGCCTACCAATGGGTCGGCCGGGCCTGGGTCGATACCGTCAGCGGCGAGACGCGGCCGAAGATCGAGAACCTGCTGAAGGAAGTGACGGCCACCGGCATCGCGCGCCGCCGCGAGGTCAACCACACGGTCGGCGAGCAGACCAGCATCCCGGTCGCCTACACCGCGATCCGCCTCGGCCACAACGGTCCGGTGCTCGCGGTGGGACGCGACCTGCGGGCGATCGCGGCGATCCAGCAACGCTTCGTCGAATCTCAGCAGGACTTGGAGCGCGGTTATTGGCAGGCACGCCAGGCCGAAGCGCGCTACCAGCTGCTGTTCCAGGTCGCGACCGACGCGGTGATCGTCGTCGATGGCGAAACACTGCAGATCATCGAGGCCAATCAGGCTGCGGCCACGCTGCTGGGTGCGCCGGCCGATCAATTGCCGGGACGCCACGCCAGCGCCGGGTTCGAGCATCACTCCCGCGGTCCGGTCAACGAGTTGCTCGGGAATGCACGCACCACCGGCCAAAGCGGCGAGATCCGGGCGCGACTCCAAGGCACCCAGACGAGCACGAGCGTGGTCGCCACGCCGTTCCGGGCGGACGACTCGATGAGGCTGCTGGTGCGCATGCGCACCATCGATCCGGCAGGAACGTCCGCCACGCTGACGCAGACGCTGTCGCGCCTGGTCGACGGCGCGAGCGACGGCGTCGTCGTCACCGACTCCAGCGGCCGCATCCAGATCGCCAACCCGGCGTTCCTCGACCTCGTGCATCTGAGCGGCGAGTCGCACGCCAGGGGTCAGCCGCTGATGAACTGGCTGAGCCTGGCCGACCAGCCTCTGGCGGCACTCGTCGCCAAGGTCAGGCGCGACGGCATCGCCAGGCACATCGAGTCCTGGGTCAAGCCCCGAGGCATGTCCGCGCGCGCGGTCGAGGTCTCTGCGGCGTTGCTGACCGAAGGCGACCAGGAATGCATCGGCTTCACGATCCATCCGGCCGCCGGCGCCGCGCCGCGTCCTGCGCTGGACGACGACGCCAGCGACGCCCTGTCTCGCGTGCTGCATGCCGGCATCGAAGCACTGAGCCTGCAGCTCGACGCGCGTGAACTCGCGACGGTCGTGAATGCCGCCGCGGCGTTGCTGCGCGTGAGCCCGGAGCTGCTGTCGCGACGGGCGCGGACGGCCGTCGCATCGACCGATCACGATGCCGGTTCCGGCGCGCCATAGTGGGTGCCATCAGCCCAGCATTCGGCCAGGCGGATCTCACCAACTGCGAACGTGAGCTGATCCATCTCGCGGGTTCGGTGCAGCCGCACGGCCTGCTGCTCGCACTGCGCGAACCCGAGCTTCGCATCCTCCAGGCCAGCGCCAACGTGCAGACGCACCTCGGGGTGCACGCCGAGGCCCTGCTGAACCAGTCGGTCGCCGAACTCGGCGGCGACATCCACGCGCGCATCGAGCAGGCCTGCGCACAGAACGGCGACCTGAGGGAACCGTCGCCGCTGCGGTGTCAGCTGCCCGTGAGCGGCGAGCCGCGCGAGTTCGAAGGCACGCTGCACCGGATCGCCGCGGCCGGCGGCGCCGGCACCGTGCTGCTCGTCGAGATCGAACCCGTGGGCGCGGCGCACGTCCGGGTCGACACGGTCGACATCGTCGGCACGCCGCTGCGCGAGCTGCTCGGCGCCGCACTGCAGCGCTTCAGCGCGGCGTCGGCCATCGGAACGCTTGCCGACAGCGTGGTCCGCAGCTTCCGCGACATGCTGGGCTACGACCGCGTGATGGTCTACAAGTTCGACCCCGACGGCCACGGCAAGATCATCGCCGAGGCACGCGACCCGCGCCTGGATTCGCTGCTCGGGCACCACTACCCGGCGTCCGACATTCCGCAGCGCGCACGAGAGCTCTACCTGCGCAATCGGCTGCGCGTGCTGGTGGACGTGAACTACGAGCCCTCGCCGCTCGTTCCGCGGCAACTCCCCGGAGCGAACGAAGAGCTGGACATGTCGATGTGCCAGCTTCGCAGCATGTCGCCGCTGCACCTGCAGTACCTCAAGAACATGGGCGTCACGGCGACGCTGGTGGTCTCGCTGGTCCGGGAAGGCCGACTGTGGGGCCTGATTGCCTGCCACCATTACTCGCCGCGCAACCTGCGCTTCGCCGTCCGCGCGGCCGCCGACCTGCTGGCCGAAGTGGCGTCCACGCGCATCGCCGCGATCGAGAACTACGCGCACGCGCAAGTCGCGATCCAGGTCCGGCGGCTCGAGCAGCGACTCGTCGAGGCCACCTCGACCGAAGGCGACTGGCGCCTCGCGCTGTTCCGCAATCCGCGCACGCTGCTGCAGCCGCTCGAAGCCACCGGGGCCGCGCTGTTCCACGAGGGCGAGCTGCTGACCGCGGGCGAGGCGCCATCGACCGCGGAGCTGCGCGCGCTGATGCAGTGGATCGACGGCCAGGCGTTCGACGGACTCTTCAGCTGCTCGTCCGTGGCGCGCGCCAACGCCGCGCTCGATACGCTGACGCCGACCGCCAGCGGCGTGCTCGCGGTCAAGCTGTCGTCGACCAAGCCCGACTACCTGATGTGGTTCCGCAAGGAGCAGCTCCTCACGGTGACCTGGGCAGGCGATCCGTCCAAGCCGATGGTGGCGAACAACCCCCTGGAGCTCTCGCCACGCAGCTCCTTCGCCGCGTGGTCGGAGATCGTGCGTGGCACGGCCTTGCCGTGGTCGAACAGCGAGCTCGCGTTGGGCCGCGCGTTCGGTGCGTCGCTGATCGACATCATCGTGCAAATCAACGCGGTCCGATTGCTGATCGCGGAGCACCAGCTCGCGCAGGTGCGGGCCACGGTCGGCAGCGCGGGCGAGCCGGTCGTGATCGGCGACGCGAACGGACGCGTGCTGTTCGCGAACGACGCATTCGCCGCGCTCGTCGGCTCCGGGCCTGCCGGAGCGCTCGACGATCTTCCCAGCCTCTTCACGCAGCCTGGCTTGGTGGCCAAGGTGCTGACCGCGCTCGGCCAGGAGCGGCAACCGTGGCGCGGTGAACTCGCGCTGGTGCGCGTCGACGCCAAGCCGCGCCCGGTGGCCGTTCGCGCCGAGGTCGTGCCGGCACGCGACGGTTCGGTGCTCGGTTTCTTCATGATCTTCGTGGATTTGACGAGCAGCCAGCGCGCGACGGAAGCGCGTCGACATCTGGAGCAGTCGCTGTCGCAGACGGGCGCCCAGGTGCCCGCGCCCGGCGACGCGATGGCCGCACAGGAAGCCGACCCGCAGCGCGACGTGATGGGGGCGATCCTCGCCAACGCGAGTCTGGCGGCAATGGACATCGCCGACGGCAGCAGCGCGCCCACGGTCGCCCCGCTGCTCGAGGAACTCGAGGTGTCGACGCGTCGCGCGACGCAGTTGTACGCCCGGATCCGATGGTTCGACGCATGAGCGCGGCGTCGCTGCCCACCCGATGATGCGCGTCGACGCGATCGCCTTCGATCTGGATGGAACGCTGGTCCACAGTGCCCCTGGGATCGCGCATGCGCTCAACGTCGCGCTCGCCGCCGCCGGGCTCGCGCCCTTCGATCTGCGCAAGGTGCAAGCCTGGATCGGCGACGGCCCCGATGCGCTGATCGCGCGCGCGCTGGCCGCGAGCGGCCGCGAGAACGTCGACGCCCCCGATCTCCCCGCCCGATTGCGTCGCGACTTCGATGCCGCGACGCTGGCCGCGCCGATGGCAGGCTGTTCGGTGTTCGATGGTGTTGCACAAGCGGTCGAATCGCTGGCCGAGATGCTTCCGCTCGTGGTGGTGACCAACAAGCCCACGCTGCTGGCGCGCGCGGTGCTCGGCGAAGCCGGGCTGTTGGAGCGCTTCGCCTCGGTGCACGGCGCCGACACGACCGCGCAGCGCAAGCCGTCGCCGCTGTCGATCCGACAGGCCGCCGACGGGCTCGGTTGCACCACGGCGCGGATGCTGATGGTGGGCGATGCGGCCATCGACATCGAGGCCGCGCATGCCGCCGGCTGTCATGCCGCGTGGGCCGCGTGGGGCTACGGCCGCGCGCCCGAACAGACAACCCGCACGGTCTGGGCGATGAAGTCCCCGCGCGAGTTGCTCGACTGGGTTGGGGGGCACGTTGTATGAGCGGCATCGCGCGCTGGCGGCGACTCTTGAAGACGTTGCACGAGATCGCGGCCATCGGTGTCGGAGGCGCGCTGGCCGCATGCCTCGTCATCGCAGCGACGGCCAACGTCTCGTCGCCGGCAGACTTCGCCGCCTCGCGCCAGGCGATCGCGGCCGTCGCGCGCTACATGCTCGTGCCGTCACTCGCGGGCGTCCTCGTGACGGGGTTGCTCTCGATCGCCGTCACCCGCGCATTCCACGATGCCGGATGGGCGTGGCTCAAGGCGTTGCTGGGCCTGAGCGTGTTCGAAGCCACGCTCGTGAGTGCCGGCGCCACCGGCCGACTGGCCGAGCTCGCTGCGGCCGGCAGCGATCCGGGTGTGCTCGCGTCGCTGTTGAATTCCGAGCGCAACACGTTCCTGCTGCTGCTTGGCCTCAGCGTCGCCAACGTCGTGCTCGCCGTTTGGCGTCCGCGACTGACGATCAAGGTCCGCTAGCGCCGGACCGCCGCGTCCTACAGGGCGAGACCTTCGTCGATCACCACCCGCGTGAGCGCCTGCTCGAACAGACTGCGGGCGACGCCGGTCACCTCGTTGAGGTGCCGATGCAGTACAGCGTCCGCCGGGCTGCTCGACGTGCATTCGGCGCTGTAGCGCTCGAAGCTCACCAGCAGCGAGACGATCTCGGCCAGATGCCGAGGGCATTCACAGAGAACGGCCGAAGGCATCTCCGCCAAGGAGACCAACTCCGCATCGCTGTATCGGCGTGGACTGGCCGCAGGGACAGTCGTCGCCGTCGTCGCTGCCGTTGCCGGAGCCGGCGCCGCCTTCGAGGCAAGGATCAACCTCGCCAGCTCTCTGCCCGTGATCGGCTCGCGACGAACCGTCGCGCCGGCAGCGCGCAGGGCTTCGGCGAGTGCTTCAGCCCCGAACGAGTAGACGACCACCAGATCGGGGGCCGCCAAGCCGGCGCGAAGCGCAAGGATGCGCTCGATCACCGACGGCTGCAGGGTCAGCACATGAACGACGAGCACGTCGATCGGGCCGCATCGTGCGATGTCGCGCTCCGCATGGCTCACGTCCTCGAAGGCCTGCACCGGCTTCGGTCGCAGCCGGCCCTCGAGCTTGCGTGCCGCGCCTTGGCCGATGACGAGCACGCGCGGGGCCTCCATCGACGATGAAGTCTGGCTGCCCGATGACAGCAGAACGAGCTGGTCGATCCCGAGCGTGGCCACCATCCCGATGGCATGCCCGTCCAGCGTCAACCGCTTGATGAGACGCAGCCGCTGGATGTCCTCCATCGAATACGTGCGGTGGCCGGACGCCGACTTCGGCGGCGAGACCACGCCGTAGCGATGCTCCCAGACGCGCAGTGTCGAGGTGGAAACGCCGGCCAGGCGAGCGGCCGTTCCACTGCGCATCAGGCGCTTGGGATCGCGGGCTTCAGAGGTTGATGCTTTCATGATGACCCCACAGTCGCAACGTTTTTGAAACAGTATTATTGCCGATTGACCCTTCATTATCGACTCAATAACGTTGCACTGTCGATCCTCGCCTCTATCCTTTCAACGTCCAACCCACCTCGAAAGGAACGTCATGAAGAAGCTGTTCATTGCCAGCGCGATGGCTCTGGCCGCCTACGCCGCACAAGCCAAGGACATCGTCGACACTGCCGTCGCTGCCGGCAGTTTCAAGACGCTGGCGGCCGCACTGCAGGCCGCAGGCCTGGTCGATACGCTGAAGAGCAAAGGCCCGTTCACCGTGTTCGCACCGACGGACGAGGCCTTCGCCAAGATCCCGAAGGCGGACCTCGACGCGTTGCTCAAGGACAAGGCGAAATTGACGGCCGCGCTGACCTATCACGTCGTGCCCGGCAAGGCCGCTTCGACCGACATCAAGCCGGGCAAGGTCAAGACCGTTCAGGGTTCCGACGTGACGATCGGAACAGCCGGAGGCGTGACCGTCGACGACGCCAAGGTCATCACCGCCGACGTGCTGGCCGACAACGGCGTGATCCACGTGATCGACAAGGTGTTGATGCCCAAGTGAACGAGGCGGCCCCTCACGGGGTCCTCATCGGGGTGGCGGAGAGGGAGGGATTCGAACCCTCGGTGCGGGGATACCGCACGCCTGATTTCGAGTCAGGTACATTCGACCACTCTGCCACCTCTCCTGGTGTCGGCGGGGTCTGACGCCGAGCCGCGCATTCTAGCCGAATCGCTCGACGCTTCAGGATCGCGCGAGCACGGCGGCGCCGCCGAGGTAGGGCCGCAACGCCTCGGGCACGGTGATCGATCCGTCTTCGTTCTGCCCGTTCTCGAGCACCGCGACCAGCGTGCGGCCCACCGCCAGCCCGGATCCGTTCAGCGTGTGGACGAGGTCGTTCTTGCCTTGCTCGTTCTTGAACCGCGCCTGCATGCGGCGCGCCTGGAAGGCTTCCATGTTCGAACACGAACTGATCTCGCGATAGGTGTTCTGCGCCGGCAGCCAGACTTCGAGGTCGTAGGTCTTCGCCGAGCCGAAGCCCATGTCGCCGCTGCACAGCAGCATCACGCGGTACGGCAGGCCCAACTGGCGCAGGACGGCTTCTGCGTGGCCCACCATCTCTTCGAGCGCCGCGTTGCTCTGTTCCGGGCGGGTGATCTGCACCATTTCGACCTTGTCGAACTGATGCTGGCGAATCATGCCGCGCGTGTCGCGCCCGGCGCTGCCGGCCTCGCTGCGAAAGCACGGGCTGTGCGCGGTGAGCTTGATCGGCAGGTCCGCGGCCGCGAGCACCGTCTCGCGCACGGTGTTCGTGAGCGAGATCTCCGAGGTCGATATCAGGTACTGTTCGGTGGCGCTCTCGTCGCCGCCGCGGCTGACCCAGAACATGTCCTCCTTGAACTTCGGCAACTGCCCGGTGCCTTCGAGGATCTCGCGATTGACGATGTACGGCGTGTAGCACTCGGTGTAGCCGTGCTGCTGCGTCTGCACGTCGAGCATGAACTGGGCAAGCGCGCGATGCAGCCGCGCCACTTGCCCACGCATGAAGATGAAGCGCGCGCCGGACAGCTTGATCCCGGTGTCGAAATCGAGTCCCAGCGGCGCGCCGAGATCGACGTGATCCTTCGGCGCGAATCCGAGCGCTCGCGGCGTTCCCCAGCGGCGCACCTCCCGGTTGGCGCTCTCGTCCTGCCCGACCGGGACGTCGGGCTGCGGCAGGTTCGGCACGCCCATCAACAGCGCCGAGAGCTCACTTTGAACGGCGTCGAGCCGATCCGCCGAGGCCTTCAGTTCGTCACCGATACCGCCCACCGAGGCCATCACCTCCGCCCGATCCTTGCCCTGCGACTTGAGTTGCCCGATCTGCTTGGACAGGCTGTTGCGCCTGGCCTGCAATTCTTCGGTGCGGGTCTGGATCGTCTTGCGCTCGGCTTCGAGCGCACTGTAGCGCGCCACGTCGAGGTAAGGCTGGGGCGACTTGCGGGTTTCCAGGCGCTGGAGGACGTGCGCCAGATCCTTGCGCAGCAGGGTGATGTCAAGCATGGCGCGGATTGTAGGCAGCCGCGGGTGGCCGCCTCCCGCGACCCGCGCGCCTCTCAGGCGATCTGCGCTTGCACCGGGCGTGTCATGCCGACGGCGTGCGGCGGGTGACCCGCCCCCGCGCGCGCATCACAGAGCACCCGCGAGGCGCAATCGGCGCAGCGCCCGCATTGCGTGGCCACGCCGAGGTCGAATTGGAGGCACTCGAGGCTGTGCGCACCCTCGGCCGCGGCCTGGCGTATCTGGCTGTCCGACACCCTGCGACATACACAAACGATCATCTGCGCGGCTTTCGAGTTGCTCTTCCCGCGACTCGTCGAGCCGCAGGAGCCCTATTATGATTGCAAATCGTTCGCATTTGCAAGTTGCGCGTTGCGACCGCAAATGAGAGACAATCTCATTCGCAACCGTATCGCCTCCTCCGACCGCCCCCGACCATGCTGTTGAACGACTTGCCCAATGGTGCCCACGCGACGGTCGCGGGTGTCCGCGCATCCTCCAGCGAGGTCGACGAAGGAACCCTGCGCCGCCTCGGGGAGCTCGGCTTCATCCCGGGCGAGCCGGTGCAGTTGCTGCGCCGCGGCCCGGGCGGGCGCGAACCGCTCGCGGTGATGATCGGCGACACGCTGTTCGGCCTGCGGCTGCTCGAAGCGCAGTGCATCGAAGTGGTGGCGGCAGCATGAGCGCCGAGGCCGTCTGGAGCGTCGCGCTGGTCGGCAATCCGAACTGCGGCAAGACGGCGCTGTTCAACCTGCTGACCGGGGCGCGCCAGAAGGTCGCGAACTACGCCGGCGTCACGGTGGAGCGCAAGGTCGGCACGACGCGCTTGGCCAATGGCCTTCAGGTCTCGGTCATCGACCTGCCGGGCACCTACAGCCTCGCGCCGGCCACGCCCGACGAGCAGGTCACGCTGGACGTGATCGAAGGGCGGCGCAGCGGCGAGGACGCGCCGGACGCCATCGTCGCAGTCGTCGACGCGACGAACCTGCGCATGAACCTGCGCCTGGTGCTCGAACTGCGGCGCCTCGGCCGCCCGATGATGGTCGCACTCAACATGGCCGACGTGGCACGCGCCCAGGGCCTGACCATCGATGTCGCACGCCTCAGCCAGGAACTCGGCTGTCCGGTTGTCGAAACCGTCGCGGTGCGCAACGACGGCCACGCGCAGCTGCTCGCGTTGATGGAGCGCGAGGCGGTGGCCTTGCCGAGCGCCGCGGCCCCGTCGACACGCCCGCCGGCGCGCTCGGCCGCCGAATTGCAGCTCGAGGTGCGTCGCATCCTCGCGCTGGTCGAGCCGGCTTCGGCGGCCGGGACGATCCGCGACAAGCGCTTCCAGCATCGACTCGATGCGGTGGTGATGCATCCGGTCGGAGGCCTGGCGATCCTGGCGGTCGTGCTGTTCCTGATCTTCCAGGCCGTGTTCTCGTGGGCCAACGTGCCGATGGACGCCATCAAGGCGGTGATGGCCGCCGCGGGCCAGGCGGTCACTGCGCACATGGCCGAGGGTCCGTTGCGCAGCCTCTTGGTCGATGGCGTGATCGCCGGCGCGGGCAGCGTGATCGTGTTCCTGCCCCAGATCCTGATCCTGTTCTTCTTCATCCTGGTGCTGGAGGACTCGGGCTACCTGCCGCGCGCTGCGTTCCTGCTCGACACGCTGATGGGCAAGGTCGGTCTGTCGGGCCGTGCGTTCATTCCGCTGCTGTCCAGCTTCGCCTGCGCGATCCCGGGGATCATGGCGACGCGCACGATCGCCAACTGGAAGGATCGACTGGCCACGATCATGATCGCGCCGCTGATGACGTGTTCCGCGCGCCTGCCGGTCTATGCGCTGTTGATCGGCGCGTTCGTGCCCGAACGCAGCGTCGGCGGCTTCAGTCTGCGCGGCCTGACGTTGTTCGCGCTCTACCTGGCCGGCGTCGTGTCGGCGATGGCGGTGGCGTGGCTGTTCAAGCGAATCTGGATCAAGAGCCGCTACCAGCCGTTGATGCTCGAATTGCCACCCTACCGCATGCCCGGTCTGCGCAACCTGCTGATCGGTCTGTGGGAACGTGCGTTGATCTTTCTGTCGCGCGTGGGCACCATCATCTTCGCGCTGATGGTCGTGCTGTGGTTCCTCTCCAGCTACCCGGCGCCGCCCGACGGGGCCACCGGTCCGGCGATCCAGTACAGCCTCGCCGGCATGCTGGGCCAGGTGCTGCAGCATGTGTTCGCGCCGATCGGCTTCAACTGGCAGATCTCGATCGCGCTCGTGCCGGGGCTGGCCGCGCGCGAAGTCGCGGTCGGCGCGCTCGGCACGGTGTATTCGATGTCGGCGGCCGGCGAAGAAGTCGCCGATGCGCTGTCGCCGGTGATCGCCAAGGGCTGGACGCTCGCCACCGCCTACTCGCTGCTCGCCTGGTACGTATTCGCGCCGCAATGCATCTCGACGCTGGCCGTCGTCAAGCGCGAGACCAACTCCTGGCGCTATCCGCTGCTGATGGCCACGTACCTGTTCGCGCTCGCCTACCTGGCCGCGTTCGTCACCTACCGCATCTCGCTCGCACTCGGAGGAGGTTGATCGATCATGCAAGCACTCGTCGTTGCGTTCATCGTCGTCTTTTGCGCCGCGTATGCCGGCTGGGTGCTGATGCCCGGGTCGGCGCGCCGCGCGTTGGCCGGCGCGCTGCTGAAACTGCCGATGCCGTCACCGCTGAACGTGCGCCTGCGCAAGGCCGCCACGGCATCGAGCGGATGTGGTTGCGATGGTTGCGATGCGGCCACCCCGTCACAGGTCAGGACGGGCGCGCCGCAGCCCGTGACGTTTCACCCGCGCCCGCCGCGCTGAGCCGTCCTCAGGGGGCGTCGGGCTTCCAACCCATCGCCTTGTCGCCGAGCCCCTTCGGCAACGGGAAGTGCGTCGTCTCCTCGACCCCGGCAAGCTTGCGCACCGACACCGCACCGAGCGCACGCAGGCGCTCGATCACCTGCTGGACCAGGATGTCCGGCGCGGACGCACCGGCCGTCAGCCCGACGCGCGTGCGCCCGGCAAACCACTCGGGCCGCAGATCGTCGGGCCCGTCGATCATGTAGGCATCGGTCCCCAGGCGCTGCGCGAGTTCGCGCAGCCGATTGCTGTTCGAGCTCGTCGCACTGCCGACGACAATCACCACGTCCACCGTCGGCGCGAGCACCTTGACCGCATCCTGTCGGTTCTGCGTCGCGTAGCAGATGTCCTGCTGCTTCGGTTCGCGCACCTTCGGAAAGCGCCGCTTCACGGCAGCGAGGATCTCGGCCGCGTCATCGACCGACAACGTCGTCTGCGTGACGACCGCGAGCTTGTCGGCTTGCGCCACCTGCACGCGATCGACGTCGGCCACGTCCTCGACGAGGTAGATGCCCTCGTTCAACTGCCCCATCGTGCCTTCGACCTCGGGGTGCCCCTTGTGGCCGATCATGATGAAGTCATAGCCCTCGCGGTGCAGCTTCGCGACCTCCACGTGCACCTTGGTCACCAGCGGGCAGGTCGCATCGAAGACGCTGTAGCCGCGTTGCGCCGCCTCGCGCCGCACCGCCTGTGACACGCCGTGGGCGCTGAAGACCAACGTCGCACCGATCGGCACGTCGGCGAGATCCTCGATGAAGATCGCGCCTTTGGCTTTCAGGTCGTTGACGACGTAGGTGTTGTGCACGATTTCGTGGCGCACGTAGATCGGCGCGCCGAACTTCTGCAGCGCACGCTCGACGATCTCGATCGCCCGATCCACGCCGGCGCAGAAGCCGCGCGGCTCGGCGAGGACGATCTCCTGCAATTCGGAGTTCACTACAGGACTCCGATCAGTTGCACTTCGAACGTCACCGGCCGGCCCGCCAGCGGATGATTGAAGTCGAACACCAGCACGTCGCCATCGATCTCGCGCAGCACGCCCGCGTACGTTGCGCGCCCATCGGGCGTGGGGAACTGCACCACGTCGCCGACGTGGTACTCCTCGTCGGGATCGCCGAGTTCGTCGAGCAGCGTGCGCTTGACGCGTTGCAGCAGCTCCGGGTTGCGATCGCCGAAGGCCTCGCCCGGCGCGAGTTCGAACGATTGCCGCGTGCCTTCGGCCAGACCGAGCAGCCGCGCCTCCATCGCCGGCGCGAGTTCGCCGGTGCCGAGCGACAGCGTCGCCGGCTTGTCGGCAAATGTGTTGACCAGGTCGGCGCCGTCCGGCCCGCAGAGCCGGTAGTGCAGGGTCAGGAACGACCCGGGTTGGACAATAGGGTTCACGAAGATTCCGGTGAGGGCGCGCGCTGCGCTGCCGATAGACTGGTGGAGATTTTACGAGGCACGCCACCGGCCATGGTTTTGAAGGACGTTCCCGCCGACGCACGGCCGCGCGAGAAGCTGCTCGCGCGCGGGCCGGCGGCACTCGCCGACGCCGAGTTGATCGCCCTGTTGCTGCGCACCGGGCTGCGTGGACTGAGCGTGCTGCAGCTTGCGCAGCAGTTGCTCGATCGCTGCGGCGGACTGGCCGGCCTGCTGCGCGCCGACGCCGAGGACCTGCGTGCGATCAAGGGCCTCGGCCCGGCCAAGCGCGCGGAGATCGCGGCGGTGCTCGAACTGGCGCGCCGCGCGCACGCGCAGCAACTCGCCGATCGGCCGGTGTTCGAGAATCCGGCGCGCGTGAAGGAGTATCTGCAGTGGCAGCTCGGCGGCCGCATGCACGAGGTGTTCGCGGTGATGTTCCTCGACGCCCAGCAGCGGCTGCTGCGGTTCGAGGAAATGTTCCGCGGAACGCTCACGCAGACGTCGATCTATCCGCGCGAGATCGCGCGCCGCGCGCTCGATCTGCACGCGGCCGCGGTGATCGTGGTGCATTCTGTGGCGCGCCACAAAATGCGCCTTTTGTGTCCGGGATCGTTTTGTTCCCACAGAGAGGCGGTGCATTGATTCCTCCGTCAGATTCCGTCCCGATGTCCACATAACGAGGATGGGGGCCGGGTTGCTTCGTTCGTGCAGCGATCTCAGATGGATGGTTGCCCTACGGCCTGGCCGGTGTGGCCCGCGCTTGACGAGGCGACACCGGCGCTGGTGCTCATAGGGACGCCAGCCAATTCATGAGCGCGGTGTCGTCATGCCATGTGGGCTTGCGAGACCGACTGCCGGCCGAAGTCGGTGGCTCGCACAGCTTCAACGCTTCCTCCTTCATCCGTAGCGTGATCTCGGCATACCGGTTCGTGGTGTCGAGGCTCACGTGCCCCAGCCAGCCCCGGATCACGTTGACCTCGACTCCGGCCTCGAGCAAGTGGACCGCCGTCGTGTGCCTGAACACGTGCGGGGTGATCCGTCGTGGTTGCGGGACGGAAGGCGTCTTCTCGATACCGGCGGCATGTCGCCGAACCCGCTTGTAGATCCCAAAGCGAGTCAACGGCTCGCCGGTCGCTGCCACGAACACCGCTGTCTGCGGATCGCTGACGCCTCGCTCGGCAAGGAATTGACGCAGCGTTCTGGCCGTCTGCTCCCACAAGGGGCACGTTCGCCACTTGCCTCCCTTGCCCAGTAGACGGACCTGTGGCTGCGTGGTCAGGACGAGCTGCTCGACCCGGAGGTTCGCAACCTCCGTGACCCGCGCTCCGGTGTTGTAGAGGAAGAGCATCAGCGCGCGGTCACGCAATGCAAGCCTACCGCAATCCGGAAGTTGATCGAAGAGCGCTTGAACTTCTTCACGCCCCATGAACCTCGTCTCCGGCAAGGCCGTTCGCTTCATCGGGATCGCGGCGACCTGTCCACACACGTGAAGCATCTCGGGCACCCGTCGCCCAACGTACTCGTAGAACGAATGCAGCGCCGCCAGGCGTTGGTTGCGCGTCGAGATGCTGTTGCGGCGCCCCTGCTCGAGTTCGCGCAAGAACGCGAGCACGCGCTCGAAGTCGAGATCTTCGAAGCGCAACTGGCTCACTCCACGCTTGCTCTGTTCCGACGCGAACGCCAAGAACAGTCTCATCGTGTCGCGGTAGCTGCGTATCGAGCTCGGCCGCAGGCCCTTCTGTTGGGGCAGGTAGTCGAGGAAGAAGCTGTAGACGATTGAGCCAAACGTCGACGTCGTCATGACTTCACCTCCGGCATCTTCGGCGCGAACGGTTCGAAGCGCCGATTGGCTTCCTGGAACAGTTCGCTCGTGACGGTCAGGTAGACCGCCGTGCTCGTCGGATTGACATGGCCCAGGAATGTCGAGAGGTGATTGAGCTTCGTGGCTGGCGCCACCCCTTCACGGTACCAGCGCAACAGCGTCCGGACTGCGAAGGTATGCCTCAGCCCATGCACGCGCGGACCGAAGGTTCCGGCCGGCACGTCGAGCTCCAAGCGCGGCAGTAGGTCCTCTCGGAACGTGTTGCGGATCGAGTTCGTGCTTACAGGGCTTGTGCCGTTCCACGAGAACAGCGGGGCAGCGCCCACACAGGGCCAGCCCCCTCGCTCGCGGAGTTCCAGATAGGCTCGCAGCCGCGCGGCCAACCGCGGCCCGAAGGGCACCTGCCGGCTCTTGCCGAACTTGCTGTCGCGGATCTGCAGAACATCGCCATCGAGATCGATGTCGCCACATTGCAGACGCGAGACCTCACCAATGCGCAGGCCGAGGCCGGCCAGCAACGCGAAGATGGTCTCGTACGTCGTACCTCGCATGAGGCTGCGCGGGTTGTCTGGCAACTGCGCGGCCTCGGCCAACAGCTGCTTGATTGCACTGGGTTCGAACAGGAACGGCAAGCGTCGAGCGGTCTCGCGTCGCGGTCGCAGCTGCAGCGGCGACGCCGGCATCACCTGCTGGCTGACAAGCCAGTCGAATAGCCTGCGAACGACGCTCAGGAGATTGTTGTAGCTCCTGGCGTTGACGCGGCCGCGCGAGGCAAGGAATTGCTCCAAGCACTCGCCGCTGATGTCGCCCAGGCGGGCGACTCGCTGATCAACCAGGAACCGGTCGAGGAGGCGCAACGAGCGCTCCTCGGTCGCAAACTTGCAGCCCAGCGCACGCTTGGTGGCCAGGTACTGCTCGATGTGGCCTGCCAGGATGCTGCGGAACCCATCCCAAGCGGCTCTCATAGCGCCTCCTCTGCGTCGCCGATGGCGAGCTGGCGCAGCCGATGCAAGGCCACCTTCCCGTAGACGAGAGTCGACTCCTCGCGGCGATGGCCCACGTAGTCCCCGATGACCTTGAACGGAACATCGGACTCCACCAAGCGCTGGACGCAGGTGTGACGTAACGTGTGGGATCCGGCGCGTGGAACCTTGACGCCGGTGGCTCGCAGGTGCGTGGCCACGCGGCCGGAGACGGTCCAGTGGTCCATCGCCGAGAACGGCGTCTTCACCAGCAGGAACAGGTGTCGATCCTCCACCTGTGGCCGTCCGGCGCGCAGGTACTCGATGACGGCGTTCCCTACCGTTGCTGACAGCGGGTAGATCGTCGAGTGGCCGCCCTTGCGCGTTGGCACGCGCAGTTGCGCTTGCTTCCAGTCGAGGTCATCCAGTTGCATCGCAGCGATCTCGCGGGCGCGCAGACCGTAGCTCACGAGCATGAGCAGCAAGGCGTAGTCGCGCTTGCCTATGGCCGAACGTCGATCGACACCGTCCAGGACTCGTTGGACTTCGCTCCAAGCGAGCGCGCGGGGCACGGCGACCTGCTTGTACCCGCGCCCCCGGGACACCGCCCGGCTGAGATCGACGGCGAGAAGATCTTGCCGATGGCAATAGCGCAAGAACACCCGCAACGCGCCAGCGCAGCCTTGCATGCCAAGAACACTCAGGCGCTGCGCCCGTTCCGTCAGGAACGCGTTGATGAGCGTCGGCGAGATCGTCGACAGCTCGATGATGGCGTTGCCTCGAAGGAATGCCTCGAACACCCTGAGGTGGTGAACATAGTTGTGGATCGATGCCGGGCGCAAGCCACGTTCATCTCGCAGGTGACCGAAGAACCCCGGAGCGCTGCCGTGGAAAGGCAAGTCAAGGTCCCGAACGGTTCCAGCAAAGCCGGGCAGCGCGAGTCGGAGCATCTGTTCAACCGGCACGCGGGCGTTGGCGCGAACTGCCGCCCTGTCCTGTGGCGTGCGACACCACGTCCCACGCACACTCGTCCAGTGATCAACGAAGGCATCCAGGTGCGTGGGCAACTCATCCACGGCGGTCGCACCACGAGCGACGACGAAGTCGTTGAACTGGACCAGCGATTGAACGTGTCGCTTGACGGTGGCTGTGGCCGCTCGTCGCCCGTCGAGCCAACACACGTAACGGTCGATGAATGAACCGATCCAGAGCCCGCGAATGCGGTCGACCGTCCGCGGCAGCGCGAAATGCCGTTCGAGCATGACAATCTCCTGTCTGGGAAGTTGAAGGAGATCGGATGCTCTTCCTCGCCGCACCGTTATGTGCCCTCGAATTGCAGGCGCGCCCAGCGAGATCAATGCGCCAGGCCGCCGCGGCAACAAAACGATCTCCGGCACAAAAGGTGCATTCTGTGGCGCGCCACAAAATGAGCGAGGATGACG
>Ga0209023_10001199_pt1 | contig 35706 bp, 36 predicted proteins | sample LakOneMetagenome_FD_187468 | JGI IMG/M metagenome (GOLD analysis project Ga0209023, IMG submission 187468) | Freshwater and sediment microbial communities from Lake Erie, Canada (SPAdes) (version 2) | ecosystem: Environmental > Aquatic > Freshwater > Lentic | place: Lake Erie, Canada...
ACAGCATCGATTTGTGTTCGACAGGCTGCTGCGGTCGTCGCGCGGCGCGTTCGGCCTTTTCTTCGGCCTTGATCTGGTTCCACAATCCCTCGACGTGCGAAGGCGACAGCTTGCCGTTTTCGTCGGCGAACACATGCGGATGCCGCCGGATCATCTTGCGCGTGATGGATTCGACGACGTCACCGAAGGCAAAGGCGTTTTGCTCTTCCGCCATCCGGGCGTGATACACCACCTGCAGCAGGAGATCGCCGAGCTCGTCTTTGAGATCGTCGAGGTCGCCGCGCGCGATGGCATCGACCACCTCATAGGCTTCCTCGATGGTGTAGGGCGCGATGGTCGCAAAGCTCTGCTCGAGGTCCCACGGGCATCCGGTCACTGGCGTGCGCAGGGCCGCCATGATTTCGATCAGGCGTGAAATATCGCGGGAAGGGGTCATGGGTTTACCAGTGCCGGGAATGACGGACACGTTATGCCGCAAGCCGTGGGCCGATCCCAGCAAAACGAGCCGAACGGGATCGATTTCCACCGGTTGGCCCCACAGCCGGGGAATGCTATTGGGCGGCTCATGAACGACCCATCCACATCCGAAACCGCCCTGGTGCTGTTTTCCGGCGGCCAGGATTCCACGACCTGTCTTGCCTGGGCATTGCAGCGCTTTGCGCGCGTCGAGATGCTCGGCTTCAGCTACGGTCAGCGTCACGCCATCGAACTCGAATGCCGCGACCGGCTGCTGTCGGGCATTACAGCGCTGCGGCCGGAATGGGCGGCAAAGCTCGGCGAGAGTCACACGCTGGAAATACCGACGCTGGCTGAAATTTCCGACACCGCGCTGACTCGAAATGTCGCCATCGAGATGGGGGCGGACGGCCTGCCCAATACCTTCGTGCCCGGCCGCAACCTGGTGTTCCTGACGTTTGCTGCGGCGCTGGCCTACCGGCGCGGCATTCGTCACATCATCGGCGGCATGTGCGAGACCGATTACTCCGGCTATCCCGATTGTCGCGACGAAACCATCAAGGCGCTGCAGTCGGCGCTCAACCTCGGCATGGCCAAGAATTTTGAGTTGCACACGCCACTGATGTGGCTGGACAAGGCCTCGACCTGGAAACTCGCGCACGATCTCGGCGGGGCAGGGCTGGTCGACCTGATCCGCGAACACTCCCACACCTGCTATCTCGGCGAACGCGGCGCGCGGCACGACTGGGGTTACGGATGCGGCGAATGTCCGGCCTGCACGCTGCGCGCCAGGGGTTGGCGGGAATATGCGGCGCTGACCTAGGCGCGGAAATCGCCCGGTTTCAGTTCGATCGGGGCGCCGTGCGGCGTACGGTCGGCAGCGTGGTCCCAGGCATCGCGATAGCGATGCAGGCTGTCCGAGGTGGTGACGCCCTTGGCCGCGACAAGCGTTTCCAGCGTCGCCAGCCAGTGCCGGTAGTAGGTCTCGCCAGTGTCTGGATCGCCGGCGGCTTGCGCGCGCTTAATCTGGGCGCCGAGCGTTTCCGCCCATTCCTTCCAGGTGAACACACCGGCTTCGTGCAGCGCCAGCGCCATCGCAAATGCGCGCGCTTCCCAGGGCTCGCGAAACACCGGGCCGTCCTCGTCGCGCGGCACGCCGGGAACGGCGACAGCCGCCCGCATCGCCTGTTGCGGGTTCAACTTCATCAGGCCCGCTCCAGATAGGATTCCCAGGCGTCCACCGAAACGCTCAGCGTCGGGTCGCCGTCCTTGCCCCACAATTCCGGCCCGTCGAACCGCACGGTGTAGAGCCATTGCGGGTTCTCGCCGACACCGAGCGAGTTCAGGTCGGCAAAAACGTGCGCGCCGTGGATCAGCTCGATGGTGCCGAGGTGGCCGCGAACATATTGCGGCAAACGGGTATGGGTCGCTGGATGGATATTCTTCATCCGCACGCGATCGCCGAGCGCAAACAGCGCCGACGTCGTGGGAGTGCGTTCGGTCGAGCCGCCACGCCGGATGATGGCGACCACCTCCTGCGGCGCCATCGTGGTCACATTTGGCTTCGGCGGCGACAGCACTTTGCCGGCCTCGATTTCCTCGCGCGACACCAGTCCGCGCTCGACCATCAGCGTTTCCAGTCCAGCGAGCCAGATCTCGAAATAGCTCTTGCTGAGATAATCCGCCGGCGGGCGGTTCTCCCGCGCGAAACGCGACATGTCGATGTTCCAGCCGCCGGGCCGCGACATCGCCACCGTCAGCGCGAACGCGCGCCGCTCCCAGTCGCCGTGAAACACCGGCTCGTTCGGCTCAGGCACGACGGGACCAAAGCCCTTGGCGCCGCCCATGTCATGCGCGCCGTCCATCAGGCGGTCTTTCCGGGTTGCAGCGGCAGACCGGTGCCGATCATGCTGTCGCGGGTAACGAGTTCGGCGAGCTGTTCGGCGTTCCAGCCTTCGGTACCTTTGGGGCGCATCGGCAGCACCAGATAGCGAATCTCGGCGGTGGAATCCCAGACCCGGATCTTGGTATCGGCCGGCAGCGCCACGCCGAAGTCGTGCAGCACGCCACGCGGATCGGAGACGGCGCGCGAGCGGTAGGGCGCCGACTTGTACCAGACCGGCGGCAATCCCAGCACCGGGTGCGGATAACAGGAGCACAGCGTGCATACGACGATGTTGTGCTGATCGGGTGTGTTCTCGACCACCACCATATGCTCGCCCTGACGGCCGCTGTAGTCGAGCTCGGCGATAGCTGCGGTCGCGTCCTTCATCAGCCGGGCATGATAGTCCGGGTCGGACCACGCCTTGGCGACGACGCGGACGCCATTGCGCGGGCCGATTTTCTTCTCATAGAGATCGATCAGGAGATCCAGGGAGGCCGGGTCGACATAGCCTTTTTCGGTCAGAATGGATTCCAGCGCGCGAACGCGCAACTCGGTCTCCGACAGCTCGGAATGGTCGTGATCGTGGTGGTGATGGTCGTGATCATGCTCGCTCATGAGCGGAGGATAGTCGCAAATTCCGGGCTATGTCGAGGCACGGACTCTGCTAGGGTTTGCTCATGGGGCGTTGGGCGGCGCATATCAGAATTGCAATGGCGGCGGTCGTTTTGGCTGCGTTGCCGGCCGGCGCGGCACGCGCAGCCAACGGTGCCTATGCAGTCGATGCCGCGGACATTTCCGAGACCGGTTCCTGCAAGGTCGAAAGCTGGATGCAGGCTGCGACCAACACCGATTTCTCGATGGTCGCCAACCCGTCCTGCGTGGTCGATCCGTTCAAGCTCAAGCCGGTCGAGCTGAGCATGCTGAGCAACGAGGCGCGCAGCGGCGGTGACTGGAGCACGACATTTGCGCCGAAAGCCAAGATGAACCTGGAGCCGACCGGCGTAGGCAAGCTCGGCTTTTCGATTTCAGGCGGCGGTCAGTTCGATGCGCTGACCGGGCAGAACCAGACAGTGTTTGCGACTATCCCGGCGACGTTTCGCCTGTCCGAGGTCACCCGCATCAACTTCAACGGTGGCTGGCTGTGGGACCGCACCGTCGACAAGCACTATTTCACCTACGGGATCGGCTTCGACTGGAAATTCACCGAGACTCTGCAATGGACCATCGAAGCCTACGGGCAAGCCGGTCAATCGGACACGCCTAGCGTGGTGCGGCCGCGGTTCCAGACCGGCGTGCGCTACCGTCCCAACGAGATTTTCTCGGTCGACCTGATCTACGGCCATAACATTACCGGCGAGAACGCCAACTGGATCACGCTCGGCACCACCATCCGTTTTCCGGTGCCCGAAGGCCGGCCCGCGCGCGAGCGCACCGGCCACCTCTGAGCGCGACGCAAACAAGAACAACAAGGGCAGGGAGGCCCGCTTGACCCAATTTGTGACCATTGAGAAAGGACTTGGCCCCGAGGGCCGCATCGCGGTGGTGCGTTTCGACCGTGGCGACGGCATCAATGCCCTGTCACCCGCAGCCCTGCGCCAGCTCACCGATGCCGCCCGCAGTTTTGAGGATGACGCCGAAACCTCTGTGGTGGTGCTGACGGGCAGCGCCAAGACGTTCAGCGCCGGCTTCGATCTCAAGGACGCGGAAGGCAAGTCGCGTGCAACGATGGATCTCGGCACGCTGCGCCGGCATCTCAAGCTCGGACCGCGGCTGACGCGGGCGTGGCAGGAGATGGAGCAGATCACCATTGGTGCCATCGAGGGCTTTTGCGTCGGCGGCGGCGTAGCGCTCGCGGTGGCGCTGGACTTCCGCGTCATGGCGCGAGATGCGCATATCCGCGTGCCCGAGATCGGGCTCGGCATGAACATGAGCTGGCAGAGCGTGCCGCGCATGCTGCATTTGATGGGACCGGCCCGCACCAAACAGGCTGTGATCCTCGCCGACCAGCGCATCTCCTCGACTGAGGCTTATGAATGGGGGCTGGTGGAGGAGGTGGCCGATCCCGGCAAAGCGCTCGACGCTGCGATGATGCTCGCCGCCAAGGTCGCGGCACAGCCGCCGATGTCGGTCGCGATGACCAAGCTGACGGTCAATCGTCTCGCGCATGCGCTCGACGATCTCGCCAGCCATATGGACCTCGATCAGTTCGCGCTGGCGAGCCTGTCCGAGGACCACAAGGAAGGCGTCGGCGCATTCTTGCAACGCCGAAAGCCGCGGTTCAGGGGGCGGTAAGTGAGGTGCGGGCTGCACGGATCATGTGCGGCCCTGGACCGGTGCCGGGACCGCCGGCAGGTGCCCCAAGATACCGCACGGCCATTTCGGATATGCCGAGGTCTTCAATGTCCTCAAAACCGTATCCGCGCAGCTCCCGATCGATCTCGTCCGGATCGAAGTGGCTGAGCCAGGGCTCGCCGCTTTCCGCAGCGGCGGCTGCGAGTGCGAGCATCGGGCGTCGCCCCTCCGGAGGATAGTTCTCCAGCGGTTCGCTGTAATCGAACACCACGCCGGCGTTGGGGATGCCGGCGATGTAGCGCAACGTCGCTGCAATTGCCGGGCGTCCCAGATAGGGCACGACGCCAAGCCAGATGAAGAACGCAGGATGATCGGGGGTGAACCCGGCCTCACGCAATCCTCGACCGAGGTCGTCGGTCTCAAAATCGATGGCGGCGAAAGTCAACGATGGCGGGACGGCGAGGCCGGTCTCCGCGAGGCGCCTTTGTTTCCAGGCTTGCGTCGCGGGATGGTCGACCTCGAAGACACGCAGCCCCAGGTCCGCGTAGGGGTTGCGCAGCGCGAATGTGTCGAGCCCTGCGCCGAGCACCACGGCCTGCCGCACGCCGCGCGCAACCGCCGCGCCAAGGCAGTCTTCGGCAAAGCGGCTGCGCGCCGCCATGAAGATGCGCGCGCGTGGCGCGGCCGGATCGGCGGAAAGTCTCTCGATGAGAGTGTCAGCGCCGTCACCCAGAATGGTGCGGGCGAATGGATCGCAAAATACCTTGCCGCCCTCGAATAGCTGGTGCGCGGCGCGGTAGCCGGCTGCGCCGAGTGCGGTCCGGCTTGGCTGTCGTTCCTTCATGGAGTTACCTTTGCTTTGAGGACATGCGGACCCGTTGCAGCGCCGGCTCCGGGATCAAGCAGGATCCCAGCGCGACAACGTCACACTGCTGACAGGCGTTCGAATGGATGCGGGTATCGTTTGGTGTCGGGAAACTGGCGAAGCGGGCCCGAAAGAGCAACTCTTGTTCGAAACTAAGTTTTGTGTATATTACTTGAGCAAGAGCAGCGCTGTTCGGATAGCGCGCCTGCTCTCGTTTCAGCTCAAATCTTCGACTGCTCGAAAACGCGACAGATCAGTCTCGCGTGCCTGGAAGCATGCGGGTGAGGGTGCGGTCGCCGAACACCCAGTGATGGATCAGCGCGGCAATCGCGTGCAGGGCGGCGAGCGCCATCAGGCCGTGCGCCGCCAACTCGTGCACTTCCTTGACGCTGCGCGCGAAAGCCCGGTCAGCGGTCCATGGCGAAGCAATTTCGAACAGGCCGAACACGGGCAAACCCTTGCCGCGGGCAAATTGCACCGCGATGCCGAGGAGGGGGACCGCCAGCAGTAACAGGTACAGGCCGAGATGCGCCAGCTTGGCGCCGAGGCCGATCCAGCCCGCAAACGCCCATTCACCATACTCGGTCTTCTCGGCTTGCGGCGGCTTGTCCGCACCGCGCCAGAGCAGGCGGAATACCGTCAGAAAAATCACCAGCAGCCCGGCGGAAATATGCACGAACAAGGCTACCGCTTCGGCGGCACCCTTGGGAAGTTCGTCGCCGACAAGCCCGAGACCCCATGCCAACACGACCAGCACAACGACGCTCCAATGGAGCGACTGCGAAATTGCGCCGTAGCGCGTCGGTGAATTGAACAACTGCATCAGCGAAAGATACCAGCGTCGCCAAACCGTGCCGTTGATGGAAATCAAAGGCGCGATCGGAACTGACAAATCGTTTGTCACAATTGCGACTGATTCACATCAGCAATTTCTGTTGCGCGGCTGCGGTCGATGCCTAGATCAAAGACATAAGCCCGCGTGTGCGAGCCAACATGGAGGAAGTCCCCGATGAAGACGGTTCAAGCAATGCTGGCGGAAGCCGAAGCCCAGGTGCCGAGGATCAGCCCGGACGAGGCCAAGGGATTGCTGGGCAGGGCCGACGTCCTGTTCCTCGATGTCCGCGAGCCCGCAGAAGTCGCGACGTCAGGTAAGGTTCCAGGCGCGGTCGCCGTGCCGCGAGGACTTGTCGAGTTTCGGGCCGATCCGGCTTCGCCCATGCATGACGCAGCCTTCGACCGTGCCAAGACAGTGATCGCGTATTGTGCATCCGGTGGCCGCTCGGCGCTGGTGGGCAAGACCTTGAAGGAGATGGGCTACAGCAATGTGCGCAATCTCGGCGGATTCAAGGGCTGGCTGGATGCGGGTGGTGATGTCGAGAAGGGCTGATTGCTGCTGTCGCCGCCGATCTTGATATGGCGCAACCTGCAGAGCCGGGGCAGGTCTAGGGTCTAAAAAATGCCGCGTGCGGGGCAGGCGGCGGATCTGGGCCTTGCGATATCATGACATCGGAAAACGCGGACAATTTGATCGAAATCCGCGTTGATGAAGTTGCGCAGCTTTTTCACACCCTCGATCCGTTTCCATTCCGGGAAAAAGACCTCGATCAGGAAGCCGAGGAATACATCGTCAGCTGGGCGCGCGAGCTGTCGAGCAAGCAGCCGATAAGGATCGCCGTCCACGGCGCGATCTCTACCGGCGCCTTGCCGCCGCTGTCGTGGAACTGAAGCCCTATCAGGCCAGGAATTCGTGAAAGGTTCGAACATGAGCCGGCTGCATCGCGAAAATCATCTTGTGGAACGTATCGGCTGGCTGCGGGCAGCTGTACTCGGCGCCAATGACGGTATCATCTCAACCGCGAGCCTGATCCTTGGCGTTGCGTCCGCCGCGGCGTCCAGAAACGACATTCTCCTGACCGGCGTCGCCGGGCTGGTGGCCGGTGCCATGTCGATGGCGGCCGGTGAATACGTTTCGGTCAGTTCGCAGTCCGATACTGAGCATGCCGATCTTGCCCGCGAAAAACAGGAGCTGGCAGACAATCCGGATTTCGAGCGCGAAGAGCTGGCGCAGGTCTATGTGGCGAGGGGGGGTCGAAGCAGGTCTCGCGCGGCAGGTGGCCGACCAGTTGATGGCAAAAGACGCACTCGGTGCTCATGCGCGCGATGAACTCGGCATCTCCGAAGCCACGGCGGCGCGTCCGGTTCAGGCCGCGCTGGCGTCGGCGGCAACCTTCACGGCGGGCGCCGCCGCACCGCTGGCGCTGGTCTTGGTCTCACCGTCGCAGACGTTGATCCCGGTGGTTTCCGCAGGATCCTTGCTGTTCCTGTCGCTGCTCGGCGCCATCGGTGCCAAGGCCGGGGGCGCGGGCCTGCTCAGGCCGACGATCCGCGTGACGTTCTGGGGCGCCTTTGCGATGGCTCTTACAGCGGGAATCGGCGCGGTGTTCGGGAAGGTCGTCTGAGCCACGGCCCAGCGATGGCGGGGTGGATTGGGCCAAGAAGGCATCGGACTCCCCATATCCCGAATTCGCATAAGGTATATTATGGAATATTTATATCTACAATTAGATCAGATATTTAGCCGGATTTCCTTCCAGGCATCCTCAGGATCGCCGCTGGTTCGTCGGATTGACCGACGCCACGCTGGTACCCATCCACGGTGCTGAGCGCTCTACGGCTTGCCTGCGTCGGTTGGTCCGAAAGCCGATGTTGCCGCGACCGGAATCGGCTGCAATAAGCCCTCCCGAATACGAGATCGCTGATGACCTGATGGCGTCCGGTCCGTATAGAATTGCACCTCAAGAACAAGAACGCTCAAGGGAGTTACAGATGAGCTTTTCACGACGCACGCTTCTCAAGGCATCCGCTGCGTCAGCGGTTTTGGGCGGTATTGGCGCGCCGATGGTGGCGCGGGCCCAGACGGCCGAATTCACCTACAAGTACGCCAACAACCTGCCCGACGGCCATCCGATGAACGCCCGGGCCAAGGAAATGGCCGCGGCGATCAAGGCCGAGACCAACGGCAAGGTCGATCTGCAGATTTTCCCGAACAACCAGCTCGGTTCCGACACCGACATGCTGAGCCAGATCCGTTCCGGCGGCGTCGAATTCTTCACGTTGTCGGGCCTGATCCTGGCGACCCTGGTACCGGCGGCCTCGATCAGCGGCATCGGCTTCGCTTTCCCGGACTACGACACGGTCTGGAAGGCCATGGACGGCGGGCTGGGCGCCTATATCCGTGGCGAGATCTCCAAGGCCGGTCTCGTGGTGATGGACAAGATCTGGGACAACGGCTTCCGCCAGACCACGTCGTCGTCGAAGCCGATCAACGGCCCGGACGACTTCAAGGGCTTCAAGATCCGCGTGCCGGTGTCGCCGCTGTGGACTTCGATGTTCAAGGCGTTCGATGCAGCCCCCGCCTCGATCAATTTCAGCGAAGTCTATTCGGCGCTGCAGACCAAGATCGTCGAAGGCCAGGAAAACCCGCTGGCGATCATCTCGACCGCAAAGCTCTACGAAGTGCAGAAATACTGCTCGCTGACCAACCACATGTGGGACGGTTTCTGGTTCCTGGCCAACCGCCGGGCCTGGGAGAAGATGCCCGAGGACGTGCGTGCCATCGTCGCCAAGAACATCAACGCCGCCGGCGTCAAGGAGCGCGAAGACGTTGCCAAACTGAATGCCGGCTTGCAGCAGGAACTGGCTGGCAAGGGCCTCACGTTCAACCAGCCCACCGTGGCGCCGTTCCGCGACAAACTCCGTACCGCCGGCTTCTACGCGGAATGGAAGGGCAAGTACGGCGACCAGGCCTGGGAACTGCTCGAAAAGTCGGTCGGCAAGCTGTCCTAAGTGCCTGAGGGGCCGTCATGGCTCATGTAGAACTCGTCCAAGCGGCGGCCGGAGAGGTGGCTCAGCCCCCTCGCCGCCGCTCGCTTGCGGCGTCGTTCGAGCGCTGGCTCGGAATGCTGGTCGAGATTCCGGCCGCCATTCTGGTCGTCGCCGAAATCGTCATCCTGTTTGCCGGCGTGGTGGCGCGCTACGGGTTGCACCGGCCGCTGATCTGGTCGGACGAACTGGCCTCGATCCTGTTCCTGTGGCTGGCGATGCTGGGAGCTGCGGTTGCGTTCCGTCGCGCCGAGCACATGCGGATGACGGCGATCGTCGCCAGCGCCCGGCCGGCGATGCGCGCCTATCTCGATCTGGTGGCGACCTGTGCCGCGCTGGCGTTTTTGGTGATGATCGCCTGGCCGGCCTACGACTACGCCTATGAGGAAAGTTTTATCACCACGCCGGCGTTGCAGATTCCGAACTTCTGGCGCGCCGCGGCGTTGCCGGTCGGCATTGCGCTGATGGCGCTGTTTGCCTTCCTGCGGCTGGCACGTGCCGGTAACGTCCGCACCGTGCTCGGCGCCATCCTGTCGGTCGCTTTTGTCATTGCGGTGTTCTGGCTGCTCAAGGGCTCGCTCAAGCCGCTCGGAAATTTCAATCTCATCATCTTCTTTGTCGGCGTCGCCGGCTTCTGCGTGTTCGCCGGCGTGCCGATTGCGTTCGGGTTCGGGCTCGCGACCTACGGCTATCTGGCGCTGACGACCAGCACGCCGCTGATGGTGCTGGTCGGCCGCATGGACGAGGGCATGAGCCATCTCATCCTGCTGTCGGTGCCGCTGTTCGTATTCTTGGGCTTGCTGATCGAGATGACCGGCATGGCGCGTGCCATGGTGGCGTTTCTGGCAAGCCTGCTCGGCCATGTCCGCGGCGGACTGCATTACGTGCTGGTCGGCGCGATGTATCTGGTGTCGGGCATTTCGGGCTCGAAGGCTGCCGACATGGCCGCCGTGGCGCCGGTGCTGTTTCCGGAAATGAAGGCGCGGGGCGCCAAGCCGGGCGATCTGGTCGCCCTGCTCGCCGCCACCGGCGCCCAGACCGAAACCATTCCGCCCAGTCTGGTGCTGATCACGATCGGTTCGGTCACGGGGGTCTCGATCGCGGCGCTGTTCACCGGTGGCCTGCTGCCCGGTGTGGTGCTGGCGATCACGCTGTCGGCGCTGGTGTGGTGGCGTTATCGCGGCGAGAACCTCGAGCACGTCACCCGCGCCAGCGGCGGCGAGATCGCCCGCGCGTTCGTCATCGCCCTGCCCGCCATCGCCCTGCCGTTCGTGATCCGCTACGCGGTCGTCGAAGGCATCGCGACGGCGACCGAGGTCTCAACCATCGGCATCGTCTATGCCTTCATCGTCGGTTTCCTGATCTACGGGCTCTTGATCTACCGCAAGTTCGAGTGGCGGCGGATCGTGCCAATGTTGGTCGAGACCGCGTGCCTGTCCGGCGCGATCCTGCTGATCATCGGTTGCGCCACCGGAATGGCCTGGGGCCTGACCCAATCGGGCTTCTCGCGGGCGCTGGCGGCAGCCATGACCGGCCTGCCGGGCGGTTCGGCGACCTTCATCGCGGTGTCGATCGTGGCATTCACGATCCTCGGCAGCGTGCTGGAAGGCATTCCGGCGATCGTGCTGTTCGGGCCGCTGCTGTTTCCGATCGCGCGCGCGGTCGGCGTGCACGAGGTGCATTATGCGATGATCATCATCCTCGCGATGGGCATCGGATTGTTCGCGCCGCCCTTTGGCGTCGGCTATTATGCCGCCTGCGCCATCGGACGGGTCGATCCGGCGGAAGGGATCAAGCCGATCTGGGGTTATCTGCTGGCGCTGATGGTCGGTTTGATTATCGTGGCGGTGTTCCCGTGGATTTCGATCGGGTTCCTGTAAGTTCAATTCTGTCATAGGGACGAAGCCGATGAGCGTAGCCCACAACCAGTATGCACTCGGATTGGACAAGACGCCGGCGAACTACGTGCCGCTGTCGCCGCTGAGTTTTCTCGCCCGCAGTGCGGCGGTCTACCCCGATCACGTCAGTACCGTCTACGAAGGCCGCAGCTTCACCTGGGCAGAGACCTATGCGCGCTGCCGGCGCTTTGCGTCCTGGCTCGCCGGCCGCGGCGTCGGCCATGGCGATACGATTGCAGCGATGCTGCCGAATATCCCGGCGATGAACGAACTGCATTTCGCGGTGCCGATGGCGGGCGCGGTGCTGAACGCGCTCAACATCCGGCTCGATGCGTCCTCGATCGCGTTCCAGCTCGATCATGGCGGCGCCAGGATCATTCTGGTCGATCCGGAGTTTTCCGGCGTGATCGCGGAAGCGCTGACGTTGATGAAGGGCACGAAGCCCTTTGTCGTCGACGTCGACGATGCGGCTTTCGCCGGCGGCAAGCGGATCGGCGAACTCGAATATGAGACGGCCGTTGCCCAAGGCGATCCCGGCTTCGTCGCACGACCGCCTGCCGATGAATGGGACGCGATCGCGCTCAGCTATACGTCGGGCACCACGGGCAACCCGAAGGGCGTCGTGACCCATCACCGCGGCGCTTACCTGAACGCGGTCAGCAACATCCTGGCCGGCAATCTCGGTCAGCATCCGGTCTATCTCTGGACGCTGCCGATGTTCCATTGCAACGGCTGGTGCTTCCCGTGGACCATCGCGGCCTCCGCCGGCATCAATGTCTGCCTGCGCAAGGTCGATCCCGCAAAAATCTTCGAACTGATCCCGCAGCACGGCGTCACCCATATGTGCGGCGCGCCGATCGTCTTCAACACGCTGATCAATGCGCCCGGCGCGCCCAAAGGGAAAACCGCGCGTCCCGTGGTCGGCCTGATCGCGGGCGCGGCGCCGCCGGTAGCCGTGCTCGAAGGCGCCGAAAGCATCGGCATCAAGCTGACCCACGTCTACGGATTGACCGAGGTCTATGGCCCCGCGTCGGTCTGCGCCGAACAGCCCGGCTGGGACGATCTTCCGGCCGATCAACGTGCGCAACTCAAGCGGCGGCAGGGTGTGCCCTACCCGCTGCAGGAAGGCGTCACCGTGATCGATCCCGAGACCATGCGGGAAGTGCCGCGTGACGGCGAGACCATCGGCGAGGTGATGTTCCGCGGCAATATCGTGATGAAAGGCTACCTGAAGAACGAGAAGGCGACGCAGGAAGCCTTCGCCGGCGGCTGGTTTCACACCGGCGACCTCGGCGTGCTCGACGAGCACGGCTACGTCATTATCAAGGACCGCTCCAAGGACATCATTATCTCCGGCGGCGAGAACATCTCCTCCGTCGAGGTCGAGGACATCCTCTACAAGCACCCGGCCGTGTTGTTTGCCGCCGTGGTCGCCAAGCCCGACTCCAAATGGGGCGAAGTGCCCTGTGCCTTCGTCGAACTGAAGGATGGCGCCTCGGCCACCGAAGCCGACATCATCGCCTTCTGCCGCAGCCACATGTCGGGCTTCAAGACGCCGAAGACCGTGGTGTTCGGCGCGATCCCGAAGACGTCGACGGGCAAGATCCAGAAGTTCATGCTGCGCAACCAGGTGGACTCGGCAAAGGCGATTTCGGCGTAACCGTCATTCCGGGATGGTGCGCAAGCACCAGACCCGGAAGTTCGAGATTCTCCGATGTGCAATTGCACATCGGAGTTCGATGCTTCGCATCGCCCCGGAATGACGGCCAATACGCTTAGCGCCGCTCCACCGGCGGATAGTACTGCGGCGCTTCTTTCCGATCGAACATGCCGTAGTCGCGCATGACTTCGACAACGCGGAAGTATTCCGTGGTCGGGTCCGTCAGCAGAATCTGGCCCAGCTTCACGCCAGCTTGCTGATCCGGTACGTCGATCAGATGCGCAAAGATGCCGTCCCGATAGACGCTCTTGAAATCGTCGCGAGGCCAATCGGTCGTCACCGGAACCTCGGCCCGCTTCGATTCCGCGATCACCGCAAACGTCGATGGTCGCCGTGCCGGATCGTTGTATGGCGTGCGCCGTTCCGGCTGCCACGCGGTTTTTCCCGGCCGTTCCTCGTGGATCACATGCGCGATGCGGATGCGGTAGTCCGAAAACACCTGCTCGCGGCCCTTGGTCTGGACCTCGTGGTGATAGCCGTGGACCCGCCAGGCGGTCATGGCGCCCTCGTCCTGCCAGATCTGATAGGACAGCAGCAGGTCTGCGCGGGTGAGACTGCTGAAGCGATCGATGAAAAGGCACCCGCCCATCGCGTCAAGCGCGGGCCGCAGCGACGCGGCGAGGCTCAGATATTGATCGCGGTGGCCGGGTCTGGTCTGGACCTCAAAGAACAGCGCGATCATCGAAGCCTCCTCTGCCTGGCTAGGCTGACCGTTCCAGCGTCAGCCTCATGCCGTCATAGGCCGGGATCACGCCGGCCGGCAGGCTCTGGCGCATCACTTCGTAGTCGAGGTCGGAATGCATGTTGGTAATGACGGCGCGCTTCGGCTTGAAGCGATCGATCCAGGACAGCGCGTCGTTGACGCTGAAATGGGTTGGATGGCCGGCATAGCGCAGACCGTCGATAATCCAGAGCTCGAGATTTTCGAGGCTCGACCAGCTCTTGGGCGGGATGTCGTTGACGTCAGGCGTGTAGGCGGCATCGCCGATGCGATAGCCGAGCGCGGGGATGTTGCCATGGTCGACGATGAAGGCGGACATGGTGATCGTGCCGCCTTTGCCGTCGATGCTGCGGCTCTGTCCGGCTTCGATCGAGTGCTCATCCAGGATCGGCGGATAGCCGCTGCCCTCGGGCGAGATGAAGCAATAGGAGAACCGCGCCATGATATCCTTGGCGGTCGATTGATTGAGATAGACCGGAATCCGCCGGCGCTGGTGCATCACCACCGACCGCAGATCGTCGATGCCATGGGTCTGGTCGGCATGTTCGTGGGTCAGGAATACCGCGTCGATGTGATCGACGTTGGCGTCGATCAACTGCTCGCGCAGGTCCGGCGAGGTGTCGATCACGATCCGCGTGGTGCCCTGCTCCGAGGTGCGCTCGGCCAGCAGGGAGCAGCGGCGGCGGCGGTTTTTGGGATTGTTGGGATCGCAGGCGCCCCACCCCAATGCGGGACGCGGCACGCCGGCCGAGGATCCGCAGCCCAAAATGGTCAGCGTCAGGCTCATGCGGCCGCCTTCGGCGCCGGCACCTTGGAGAACAGGCGGAAGAAGTTCTCGGTCGTCTGCCGCGAGATTTCCTCCAGCGAGACGCCGCGCGTCTCCGCCAGCACCTTGGCGACCTCGACGACGTAGGACGGCTCGTTGCGCTTGCCACGAAACTTACCGGGCGCCAGATAGGGCGAGTCGGTCTCGACCATGATGCGGTCGGCCGGCAGTTCGGCCGCGAGTGAGCGCAGTTCCTCGGACTTCTTGAACGTCAGGATGCCCGTGAACGAGATCGACAATCCCAGCGCTATCGCCTTCATCGCGAGCTCACGCCCGCCGGTGTAGCAATGCAGCACGGCCTTGAACGGCCCTTTGGCAATCTCGTCTTCGAGGATGCGGCCGCAATCCAGATCGGCCTCGCGGGTGTGGATCACCAGCGGCAGGCCGGTGGCGCGGGCCGCTGCAATATGAGCGCGAAAACCGCGCTCCTGCGCGCCGCTGGAGCCGTGTTCGTAGAAATTATCGAGCCCGGCCTCGCCAAGCGCGACGACTTTCGGATGCCTGGCCAGTTCGATCAATTCGCTCGCCGGAATGCCGTCTTCCTCGTCGGCGTTGTGCGGGTGGGTGCCGACCGAGCAGTAGACGTTGGGAAACCGCTCGGCGATCGCGAGCAATCCGCCGAGCCGCTTCACCCGCGTCGAGATCGTGACCATGCGGCCGATGCCGGCGGCCTCGGCGCGCGCCACGATGGCGTCGAGGTCGTCGGCAAAGTCCGGAAAGTCGAGATGGCAGTGGCTGTCGACGAGCATGCGAAAGCTCAATCCGCTTTCGGCTCGACATAGCGCGGGAACACGCCGACCGGCGCCGGCAACGCGGTGCCAGCCTTGATCCGGGTGCCCAGCGCGTTGAAGCTGCGCGCGTCCTCGGCCACGCCGAGGCTGTCCAGCAGCTTTGCCATGGCGTCAGGCATCACCGGCTGAGCCAGGATCGCGATTTGCCGCACGACTTCGGCGGTGACATACAGCACCGTCTTCTGCCGCGCCGGATCGGTCTTGGCGAGTGCCCACGGCTGCTCGCCGGCGAAATAGCGGTCGCCCTCGGCCACCACGGCCCAGAGTGTATTGAGCCACTGATGGATCTGCTGGGTCGCCATCGCGGTCCGCGATGGCTCCAGCATGTCATCGGCCATCGCCAGGATAGCCTTGTCGGCGTCGGTGAACTCGCCGGGCTCCGGCAGCACGCCGCCGAGTTGTTTCGCGATCATCGACAGCGAGCGCTGCGCCAGGTTGCCGAGGCCGTTGGCGAGGTCGGCATTGATGCGCGCCACGATGGCTTCGTGGTTGTAGTTGCCGTCCTGTCCGAACGGCACCTCGCGCAGGAAGAAGTAGCGCACCTGGTCGACGCCATACTGGTCGGCCAGGTTGAACGGGTCGACGACATTGCCGACCGACTTCGACATCTTCTCGCCCCTGTTGAACAGGAAGCCGTGCGCAAAGACCCTCTTCTGCACGGGAATGCCGGCCGACATCAGGAACGCGGGCCAGTACACCGCGTGGAAGCGGATGATGTCCTTGCCGATGATGTGCACGTCGGCCGGCCAGTAGCGCCAGTTCGGATCGACTTCGTCGGGAAAGCCGACGCCGGTGATGTAGTTGGTCAGCGCGTCGACCCAGACATACATCACATGCTCGGGATCGTTGGGTACCTTGACGCCCCAGTCGAACGTGGTGCGCGAGATCGATAGATCCTTCAGTCCGCCCTTGACGAAGCTGATGACCTCGTTGCGGCGCGAGTCCGGTCCGATGAAATCGGGCTGGCTTTCGTATAGCGCCAGCAGCCGGTTCTGATAGGCCGAGAGCTTGAAGAAGTAGCTCTTCTCCTCGACCCACTCCACCGGCGTGCCCTGCGGCCCACGGCGCACGTTGTCCTCGCCGACGACAGTCTCTTCCTCGGCGTAATAGGCCTCGTCGCGCACCGAATACCAGCCGGAATAGGCGTCGATATAGATGTCGCCGTTCTTCTGCATCCGTTCCCACACCACTTGCACCGAATGGTGATGTGCGGGCTCGGTGGTGCGGATGAAGCGGTCAAAGGAGACATTGAGCCGCACGTCCATGTCGCGGAAGCGGCCGGCGTTACGGGTGGCAAGCTCCGACGCGGTCATGCCTTCGGCCGCCGCAGTCTGGATCATCTTCTGGCCGTGCTCGTCGGTGCCGGTCAGGAAGAACACGTCCTTGCCGTCGAGCCGCTGAAACCGCGCCAGCGCGTCGGTCGCGATCGCCTCATAGGCGTGACCGATATGCGGCTGTCCGTTCGGATAGGCGATCGCGGTGGTGATGAAATAGGTGTTGCGTTCGACCGCCGGAGCCGCAACCGGTTTCGGCGCGGGCGCAGGTTTGGCCGGACGCGCAGTCTTTGGCTTTTGCGTCTTGGGCTTCGGGGCCTTTTCCGTGACTGACGCCTGGTCGAAGGCCTTCTTCGGCGCGGCAACGGCCTTCTTTGTTACTGTTTTCTTCGCCTTCTTGGCTGCTTTCTTGGCTGGCTTCTTTGCGGTCTTCTTGACGACCTTTTTGGAAGCCTTCTTGGCAACGCGCTTCGCCGTCTTGCGGGCCTTCTTCACGCTACGCTTGGCTTTCGTGGCGCGCTTTTTCGCTGCCGCCTTCTTGCCGGCGCGCGGGCGCGCAGCCTTGCTGGCCTTGTCAGCTTTTTTCTTGGTCTTCTTCTTGGCCTTCTTCGCCACGGCGAATTCCTTCAAATGTCAGTCAAACAAAGATGATCTGGATGGATGTCGGGCGGAACGCTACCGCGTCGCTTCCGCGAGCATTCCGAACACCGAGAAAACCAGCGGTTTTCGTTCCAGATTGTACGATTCAGTGTCGCGCGCGGCGCGGACGATCTTTTCCCATACCTCCGCCAGCCGTGCAAGGCGCGGCAGATTGGCGTTGGCGTCGCCGGCGCGCAGCTTTTCGCCGATCCAGCGGTCGATGCCGTCGATGAAGGCGGCAAGCGCCACGCGGTCGCTGGTGCCGAGCGCATCGCCCAGCGCATGCAGCTCGCGCGGATCGACTTTCGGCAGGGTCGCCAGCAGCGCCGCGGTGCGCTGCTGCAGCTTCAGTGCGTCGCCGCCGAGCAGCGTCAGCGCACGCGATACGCTGCCTTCCGACGCCTCCGCGGCCTCGACCAGCGCCGGATCGTCGGCATTCCTGTCGGTCGCCAGGGCCGCAGCCTGGATCACGTCCGAGGTCGCGAGCGGTCGTAGCGGCAATTTGCGGCAGCGGGACAGGATCGTCGGCAGCGCCCGCGCCGGCGAATGGCTGACCAGCAGGAACAGCGAGCGCAGCGGCGGTTCTTCGAGGATCTTCAGGAGCGCGTTGGCCGCGTTCGGATTGAGTTCGTCGACGGTATCGACGATGCAGACCCGCCAGCCATCGACTGCCGCCGTCGAACCGAAGAACGAAATCGTCTCCCGGGTCTCGTCGACCGTGATCACCGTGCGCAGCGTGCCGCGGTCGTTGAGGCCGCGTTCAAGCACCAGCAACCCGCCATGCGCTTCGGCCGTGATTTGCCGCGCCACGTGATCGTTGGGATCGACGAAAAGCGTTTCAGCGCGCGCGACCTGCAGCGCCAGCGGATTGGCATTGGCGAGCACGAACCGCGCCATCCGATACGCCAGTGTCGCCTTGCCGATGCCCTGAGGACCGCCGATCAGCCAGGCATGCGGAATCCTTCCGCTGCGATAGGCGTTCAGCAACGCCGCTTCCGCCTCGCGATGACCGAACAGCGCAGACGTCTCGCGGGGATGGCGGACGGCGATCTCCTGCTCGACCTTGCGGGCGCTCATGCGGAACTCGCTTCCGTGGCGGGAAGCGTGAACAGATGGTCGCGCAACGCCTTCCAGACTTGCGCCGCGACCGCTTCCGCATCGGCATTTGCGTCGATCAACACGCAACGCTGCGGATCCTCCGCGGCAATCTGCTTGTAGGCCTCGCGCAGGTCCTGGTGGAATTTCACATCTTCGGCCTCGAAGCGATCCGGCGCGCCCTTGCCGCGCCGTGCCGCGGCGCGCTGCATGCCGACATCGACCGGAATATCCAGAATGATGGTGAGGTCCGGCTTGAGGTCGCCGATGGTGACGCGCTGCATGGCGTTGAGCACGCCCGGCGCCACCTGCCCGAGCCTGCCCTGATAGGCGCGGGTCGAATCGAAGAAGCGATCGCACAGCACCCAGGTGCCCTGATTGAGCGCAGGCTGGATCACGGTCTTGACATGGTCGTCGCGCGCAGCCGCGAACAGCAGCGTCTCTGCATCGGGCCCGAGCAACTTGCCCATGCCCGACAGCACCAGATGCCGGATGATCTCGGCGCCCGGCGATCCGCCGGGTTCACGGGTGACGATGGCGCGCAGCTTCGCCGTCGCCAGACGCTCCGCGAGCAACTTGATCTGCGTGGACTTGCCGGAGCCCTCGCCGCCCTCGAACGAAATGAATTTTCCGCGCCCGGACGGCCGGTTCGTCGCTGCTTCAGCCATGCTCAGAGCTTCTCCGCGCTCGCGCGGAACATGCCGATGACAAGTTCGCTGGCCCCGTCGATCGCCCGGCGCATGGTGGAGCCGGTGCCGACCGCTTCCATGGCATAGACCGGCTGTTCCATCGCGATGTTGGCACCGCGCCAGACCCTGACGACGCCGACCGGCTGCCCCGGCTGCACCGGCGCACGCACCGGACCGTTATAGACCACGCGGGCGATCAGTTTTTCGCTGCCGTTCTTCGGCACCATCACCTTGATCGGTTCGGGGCTGGAGAGTTGCACCGAACGGCTATCGCCGCCGAACACCTTGGCGTAACCGACCGGCTGGTTGGCCGCGAACAAGGTCCGGGTTTCAAAATTTCGGAATCCCCATTCCAGCATCTTCTTGGCTTCGGTGGCGCGATCGTCGGGATCGTCGAGGCCGTTGATGACGACGATCAGCCGGATGTCGTTCTGTACGGCGGAGCCGACCATGCCGTAGCCGCCCTCCTTGGTGTAGCCGGTCTTGAGGCCGTCAGCGCCGTTCAGCGAGTTCAACAGCGGATTGCGGTTCGGCTGGCGAATCTTGTTCCAGGTGAACTCCTTCTCCCCGAACAGCTTGTAAAACTCCGGATAGGTCTGGATCAGGTAACGCGCCAGCTTCGACAGTTCGCGCACCGTCATCTTGTTGGCCGGATCTGGCAGGCCGTTGGAATTGCCGAAGGTCGATTTGGTCAGGCCGAGCTCGCGGGCGCGCTTGGTCATGAAGTCGGCGGCGAAGGTGCGTTCGTTGCCGGCCATGCCTTCGGCGAGCGCAATGCAGGCATCGTTGCCGCTCTGGATGATCGCGCCATGCAGCAGGTCATCCACCGAGATCTTGCTGTTGAGGATGGCGAACATGGTCGAGCCACCCGCCGGCGCGCCGCCCCTGCGCCAGGCGTTCTCGCTGATCCGGTATTCGTCGGTCAGTTTGACGTCGCCCTTCTTGATGGCATTGAACACCACCTCGGCGGTCATCAGCTTCATCATGCTGGAGGGCGCACGCAGTTCGTCGGCATTCTTCTCGAACAGCACGCTGCCGCTGTTGGCCTCGATCAGGATCGCGGTCGGGGCGTCGCCGTCAAAGCCGTTTTCGACTTCCTTCTTGGCGCCCTGCACGCTGTTGTTGGCGGCGTAGACGATCCCGCCCCAGCCGATCGTCAGCGCCAGCGCAGCGGCAGCCAGACCGCGCCACGGGAACGCAGCCGCGGTTCTGAAATTGCGGAAAACGGAGGTCTCGACGGCCATTTAGGTGTCCTGAATCCGGGCGTTCTATCAGGTGGAAGTATCGCAAACAACGCAGCTTTTTGACGTTTGCCACCGTGCCGCTCCAACTGCAGCGCCGCGTGAACGACCGTATCGCGCCGTTGCTGCAATTTCCCGACAAAAAACCAAAAACAGGGCGGAAACGCGGTGCAATCCACACGCGGAAGCTCGACCGCAACTGGGACCTGATTGCCCCCTGGCAAGGCGCGCAGATCCCTCAGCCGCCGCCGTTCATCGCGGGGCAAATAATTCGGTCTTCACCGGCCCGACCGGCGCCAGGCGCGTCAACGAGGTGGAGCGGATCAAGAGTTAGTACAGCCCGCGCCCGCTGAGCACTTCGCTGGGGCCGCGCGGGTCGACCGGCAGATAGGCCGATCTGGGCGCCGCGTAATTCGCGTCGTTATCGTAGGAAACGGCGCGCGGATTTTCGAGTGGGCGGCCGCGCGAGCGGCTGGAGGCCGACATTTCCGAGGTGGCGTTGAGCGAGGCGTAATCGGCCGAGGTGTTGCCGAGGCTGTAGGGACGCCCCTCCGGCATCGGAACCTCGCCGCGGATCCGGCCCGCAGACGACGGGAGTTCGGGAACGAACGGCCGGGCGGAGGCAATCCGCACGGTCGACGGCGACGGCGCAGGAACGCCGGTGCGCAGGGTCGCCTCGAGCTGGCGGTCGTCGGAGCCCTCCAGGGGGGCCCTTCCGACATATTCAACCCGAACCTTGGCGACACCATTTCCTTTGAAATCAAGGAGTTCGGCCGCTTTGTTCGAGACATCGATGAGGCGATTGCCATGGTAGGGGCCACGGTCATTGACGCGAACGATCAGGGATTTGCCGTTCCGCAGGTTGGTCACCCGCGCGTAGCTCGGCATCGGCAGGGTCGGATGGGCCGCCGTCAGCGAGCCCATGTCGAACACTTCACCGTTGGCGGTCAGGCGGCCGTGGAAGTCATCGCCATACCAGGAGGCCATGCCCTCAGCGCGATAATCCGTGTCTTCTTCGGGGACGTAGACCCTGCCAGCGACCGTATAGGGCTTGCCGACGCGATAGGTGCCGCCGCCCTTTGGCACGGGATCCCCCATCGCCACCACGCGGGCGCTGGAGGAGACGCCGTATTTGGGATCGACGAGACTGGCGAATTTGTTCGACGAAGCGCAGTTGGCGAGCACGAGGCACGTTGCCACCGCCGCGGCGCTCCGCGCCAGCAACATCGGTTTTGACCGGTTAGTCCCCATTCGCCCCAATTACCATTCCAGCGGCCGGACGCCTGCGCCGAGGCATCTACCAGCCATGAATCACGATACGGCCCACCTCCGCATCATGTCGTGAAGATATCGCATCCGGAACGCGGCGGAAATGGGGTCCGCCACTGCGTGGTGAATGAATGGTTGCCGTACATGCCCGTCGAATTACGGAGACCGTCGCCGGCAAGACACACCCTGCCCTCCGCGCCTGTCCCGCTTTCAGACAAGCTGTTGCAGCAAATCATCACTCCGGCGCGATCTGAATTTTCCCCCGTGAATCTTTTTGACTGTGCAACGGCGCAGTCGTCTGGTGCGTGCAGGGGCGCAAAAGGACTTTTGCGATGATTGAGACAGTGACTGCGGTGATGGGCCTGGTGAGCGCCGGGATTTTTCTGGCCCACGCCTTTGAAGGTTTTCGTTCCAGGGCCTGATTTTGGAGGCTGCTTGAGGCCGGGTGGATCGCAAACGCGCGCGCCACCGGCCCCTTCGGGAGATTCGGAAAGCTTTAATCAATTCCGACGAGCATCGTGAGCGTGAGGTGACCCATGCGCAACCACGACTATGTCTCAGGCGGATTCCTCGCATTGACCACAGCGAGCCTGGTTCTGCTGTGCTCGAGCCTGCTGGCCTTCGCGTTCGGCTAGATCTGGCGCCGGCCTGCGATTGCTAGAATTTGACGAGTTCCGCGAACCGCCGAGCAACCCTGTGCGCCGATGTTCGACGGCGTTAAACCCGGCCTTTATCGAATGCGCCGCACCCTCTTTCGCAAAAAGGGGGGAGTTCGCGTTCAATGCCCATTTCCAGATATTTTACGGTGGTCGGATCGGCGCTGCTGGCGCTGCTGTTCGTCAGCGACGCCTATTTCAACGACGCTGACGGTTCCCGGTTCAACGGATCGCTGTTCGAAAGCGCCACTTACGCGCCGCGCGTGGACGAACTAGCAGCCAAGGAAGAGCAGCGCTTCACACGCGACGCTTCGGCGGCCGGCCGCGTCAAGGAAGTCTTCGCCCAATTCGTCCCGAACGAGGGCCGACGCGGCAAGCGCTACTCGTCGATCGGAACGGTCATCCGGTAGCCCGTCGGGCCGGCTTTCCCGGTCGGATTCGCCAGCTATCGGCGGGCTGACGAGGCCGTTCTTGATCTCTCACCCGTCAAGTGCTTGATGTCGCTGCAACGGAAGGGTGGCCGAGTGGTTTAAGGCACCGGTCTTGAAAACCGGCGTGCCTGCAAGGGTACCGTGGGTTCGAATCCCACCCCTTCCGCCAGCCCATTCCCGTCCCAATCCGCGCGCCCTCACGTCGTCCCGCCTGCGCCCGTTCGCATGATTGGCGAGACGGCGTCGGCGGTCTTGCGCGCCTTCGCGCGGTGCTGCGCGGACCCCGCGAATTGCTTAACGGCATTGCATACAATTAAAAAATGGCGCCTAAATTTTGATCTATGCACCCGCTGCTCAAACTTTGAACGGGCCGATGAAAGAACTTTTACTTCAATAGTATCAATAGCTTGAAAGACTATGCTCGCCAAACGTGCTCTGGCACGATGCTTGCGACATATGCCCCGAGCCCGCCGTATTGGCGCGGCCGCGAAATTGGGGGCGGATCAACCGCCAGAGGGAGCAGGCATATGGATTTCAGCAGGATTTCTCGACGGCATCTATTGCAGGGCGGCGCGGCGATGGCGTTGGGCGGCACGCTCGGCGCGCGCCCGGCTTTCGCCGCCGATACCACCATCGGCTTCATCTATGTCGGGTCGCGCGACGACTACGGCTACAACCAGGCGCATGCGGCGGGCGCGGCGGCGCTGAAGAAGCTGCCCGGCCTGAAAGTGGTCGAGGAAGAAAAGGTGCCGGAGACCGACGCGTGCGAGAAGACCATGGAGTCCATGATCAATCTCGACGGTGCCACGCTGCTGTTCCCGACCTCGTTCGGTTATTACAACCCGCACATGATCAAGATGGCCAACAAGTTTCCGAAGCTGCACTTCGAACATTGTGGCGGCCTCTGGAGCGAGAAGGATCCCAAGAACGCCGGCAGCTATTTCGGTTATATCGACGAGGCCCAGTATATTTCGGGAATCGTTGCCGGCTACACCTCCAAGAGCGGCAAGATCGGCTTCGTCGCGGCGAAACCGATCCCGCAGGTGCTGCGCAACATCAACGCCTTTGCGCTCGGCGCCAGACTGGCCAACCCGAAGACCACCTGCCAGGTCATCTTCACCGGCGACTGGTCGATGCCGGTCAAGGAAGCCGAAGCCACCAACAGCCTGATCGACCAGGGCGTTGACGTCCTCACTTGTCACGTCGACGGTCCGAAGACCATGGTCGAGAACGCGGCGCGCCGCGGCGCGATGGTTTGCGGTTACCACGTCAACCAGTCGCCGCTGGCGCCAAAGGCCTACCTCACCGGCGCCGAGTGGAACTGGGAAGCGCTGTATCCGAAGTTCGTCAAGATGATTGCGGCCGGTGAAGCGATCCCGAACTTCTATCGCGGCGGCCTCAAGGAAGAGATCGTGAAGTGCTCGCCTTATGGCGAAGCGGTCTCGGCCGAAGCGCGCAAGCACGCCGACGACATCAAGGCCAAGTTCCTTTCGGCCGAGGGTTACGCCGTGTTCAAGGGCGGCCTCGTCGACAACAAGGGCAAGACCGTGATCCCGGCCGGCACCGATCGCGGCCAGAAGGATCCCGAACTCGAGAAGATGGACTACCTGGTCGAAGGCGTGATCGGAGCGACTTCGTGACCACTGAGGCGGCGGATCAGGCGGAGGCGGTCGGCGTTGCGCCGGCCGCCGATGCCGGTTTTCTTCAACGTTACGGCGCCAGCATCGAATACATCCTGATCCCCGGCGCGGCGCTGGTCGGCGCGCTCGCAGTGTTCGGCGTATTCGTGGCGCTGTTCGGCAAGAACCCGCTCGATCTCTATTTCTACATGTACCAGGGCGCGTTCGGCACCTGGTTCTCCTGGCAGAACACGTTGACGCGCGCCGCTCCGCTGATCCTGACCGCGTTGTGCACGGCCCTCCCCGCGCAACTCGGCATGGTCATCATCGGCGGCGAAGGCGCGCTGCTGATCGGCGCCCTCTCCGCGACTTCGATCGCGCTGGTGATGCCGTGGGCGCCGCCGATTGTCGTGCAGGTCGCGATGGTCTGTGCCGGTGTCGCCGGTGGCGGGCTCTGGATCATGCTTTCGGGCGCGTTGCGGCAGTATCGCGGCGTCAACGAAACCATTTCGAGTTTGCTGCTGGTCTATATCGGGCTGGCAATTCTCAACCATCTGGTCGAGGGCGCGATGCGCGACCCGGCCAGCCTCAATAAGCCGTCGACCCGCGAGATCGGTGCCGCCAACATGATCGGCAGCATTCCCGGCACCGACGTGCACTGGGGACTTGTGTTCGGCCTCGTCGCGGCGATCGCGTCCTATATCCTGATCTATCACACGGTATTTGGCTTCGCTGCGCGGGTCGCCGGCGGAAATATCCGCGCCGCACGCATCGTCGGCCTCGGCGTCAGCAAGCTTATCCTGACGATCTGCTTCCTCGCCGGCGGCGCTGCGGGCCTGGCCGGCATGATCGAAGTCGCGGCCGTACAGGGCCGTACCAACGCCAATCTCGCGGCGGGTTACGGCTTCACCGGAATTCTCGTTGCCTTCCTCGCACGGCAGAATCCATTGGCGATCATTCCGGTCGCGATCCTGCTCGGCGGTATCAGCGCCAGCGGCGGCCTGTTGCAACGCCGGCTTGGGCTGCCTGACGCTTCGGTGCTGGTGCTGCAAGGCATCATCTTCGTGTTCGTGCTGGCGAGCGACGCGCTGTACGGAAGGATCGGCTTCCTGAAAGGAAAGTCCTGACATGGCGGATGCATCGATCGGGCTCTGGACCGTTCCACTTGCCGTGTTCGGCGGCGCCATCCGTGTTTCGACGCCGTTCCTGTTCGTCAGCTTGGGGGAATGTATCACCGAGCGTTCGGGCCGCATCAATCTCGGCCTCGAGGGTACGCTGGTGATGGGCGCCATGAGTGCCTACGGCATCTCCTATCTCACCGGCTCACCCTGGCTCGGCGTGCTCGCCGCCGGAATCACCGGCGCCGTCCTCGGCGCGCTGCATGCCGGCATCTGTTCGTTGCCAAGGGTCAACGACGTTGCGGTTGGCATCGCGCTGATGCTGTTCGGCACAGGTCTCGCGTTCTATCTCGGCAAGCCGCTGATAGAGCCGACGGCGCCACGGCTACCGGCGATCGACTTCGGCTGGTGGAGCGATGTCCCGCAAGTCCGCGCCGCCTTGCGCATCAACGTACTGTTTTTGATCGGGGTCGCGATCGCACCCCTTCTCTATTGGGCATTTCGCACCACGCGCTGGGGCCTTTTGATCCGCACCGCCGGCGAAAGCTCGGATGCTGCGCGCGCGATGGGCTATTCGGTGCTGTGGATCCGGCTGCGCGCCACCATGGTCGGCGGTTTCCTTGCCGGGATCGGCGGCTCGTTCCTGTCGCTGTTCTATCCCGGAAGCTGGAACGAAGGCCTCTCCAGCGGCCAGGGCATCACCGCGGTGGCGCTGGTGATCTTCGCGCGCTGGGATCCGATGCTGTGCCTGTGGGCTTCGCTCGCCTTCGGTGGTGCCGCGGCGCTCGGACCGGCACTGCAATCGGTCGGCGTCACCTCCGGCTATCACCTCTTCAACGCCGCACCCTACATCCTGACGCTGGCGATCATGATCATCACCTGTTCGCCGAAGCGCACGCTGACCGGCGCGCCGGCGGAACTGTCCATCACGCGATAGGCGAGCGAGAAAATAAGCGAGGAACTGCATGGCCGAGCGCTACATCAAGTCCGAACCTTACGCCTGGCCCTATAACGGCGACCTGCGGCCGCAAAATACCGCGCTGATCATCATCGACATGCAGACCGACTTCTGCGGCGTCGGCGGCTATGTCGACAAGATGGGCTACGATTTGTCGCTGACCCGCGCACCAATTGAGCCTATCAAGAAGCTGCTGGCGAAAATGCGCGAGCAAGGCTTTCACATCATCCATACCCGCGAAGGACACCGTCCCGATTTGACCGACCTGCCCGCCAACAAGCAGTGGCGCTCTCGGCAGATCGGCGCCGGGATCGGCGACCCCGGCCCCTGCGGCCGCGTGCTGGTGCGCGGCGAACCCGGCTGGGAGATCATTCCGGATCTGGCGCCGCTGCCGGGCGAACCCATCATCGACAAGCCCGGTAAAGGCTCGTTCTGTGCCACCGACCTAGAGCTGATGCTGCGGCTGCGCGGCATCGAAAATATTGTGCTGACCGGCATCACCACTGACGTCTGCGTCCACACCACCATGCGCGAGGCCAACGACCGCGGCTTCGAATGCGTGTTGATAGAGGATTGCTGCGCCGCCACTGACAAGAGCAACCACGATCACGCGCTGAAGATGATCAAGATGCAGGGCGGCGTGTTCGGCGCGGTCGCGACCTCCGCGGCCATGATCGGGGCGCTGTCATGATCATCGGCGAAACGCCGCTTCCCGCCGGTGCGCTCGGCGTTGACGCGTTGGCGATGACCATGCAGTTCGGCGACTTCAAGGCGCTCGATAACGTCGAACTGAAGGTCAAGCCCGGCACCTTCCACGCCCTGCTCGGCGAGAACGGCGCGGGAAAGAGCACGCTGGTCAAATGCATGATGGGCTATTACCGCGCGACGCAAGGCGACGTGCTGGTCGGCGGCCGCGAACAGGCGATTGCCAACCCGAAGGAAGCTCATGCGCTTGGGCTCGGCATGGTTTACCAGCATTTTACACTGGTGCCGGCGATGACGGTCGCCGAAAACCTGGTGCTGGCACGCGACGACGTGCCCGCCGTGGTCGACTGGAGCAAAGAGAAGAAGGAACTCGAGGCGTTCCTGGCGCGGATGCCGTTCAAGGTGCCGCTCAATTCAAGGGTTTCCGACATCTCCGCCGGCGAGCGGCAGAAATGCGAGATCCTCAAGCAGCTCTATCTGAAGCGCCGCTTTCTCATCCTCGACGAGCCGACCTCGGTGCTGACGCCGGGCGAAGCCGACGAGGTGCTGGGCATGCTGCGCGCCATGGTGGTGGCGGGCGACCTGACCATCCTGATGATCACCCACAAATTCCGCGAGGTGATGGCGTTCGCCGATGAGGTCACGATTTTGCGGCGCGGCAAGCTCGCGGGCGCCGGCAAGGTTTCCGAACTGACACCGGACGACATGGCCCGCACCATGATCGGCGCCGAACAGTTGACCGTTCAGCCCCCACGGGTCGGTGAAGTCGGCGGCGTCAGACTGGAATTGTCAAAACTCACCGCGCTCGACGATGCCGGCGGGGTCGCGGTCCATGACGTGTCGCTGTCGATCCGTGGCGGCGAAATCGTCGGCATCGCCGGTGTCTCCGGCAACGGCCAGCGGCAATTGGTCGAGGTGCTGGCTGGCCAGCGCGCTGCCGAAAGCGGCGAAGTCCGCGTTCGCGGCGATCTCTATTCGGCTAGCCGCGAAGAAATGCGGCGGCACAAGATGTCGTTGCTGCCCGAGGAGCCGCTGAAAAACGCGTGCGTGGGTGGCATGAGCGTCGCCGACAACATCGCCTTCCGCGAATTCGACCGCGCGCCGTTTGCCAGTGGCGGCTGGTGGCTTAACAGGCAGGCGTTCCGCAGGGCCGCCGAGCACAAGATCGGGCTCTACAAGATCAAGACCCGCACGCCGGATACGCCGATCTCGGCGCTGTCGGGCGGCAACGTGCAGCGCGCGGTGCTGGCGCGTGAGCTCGGCGGCGAAGTCGAGGTCCTGATTGCTGCCAATCCCTGCTTCGGACTGGACTTTGCCGCGGTCGCGCAAATTCATGCCGAGATCATGGCCGCGCGTAACCGCGGCGCGGCCGTGCTGCTGGTCAGCGAGGACCTCGACGAACTGCTGGAGTTGTCCGACCGGCTGGTGGTGATGTTCCACGGCGAGTTCGTTCACGAGGCGCGGGCATGCGAAGCAGACCTGACCGAAATCGGACGGCACATGGCCGGGCATTGATGGCCGACATATCGACGCTGAACCTCGATGAGCGCGACGCGCATTTCCTGCGCCGCTCGTTCGATGTCGCCCGCCGCGCCATGACCAACGGCAACCATCCGTTCGGCGCGTTGCTGGTCGATGCCGCCGGCAATGTCCTGCTCGAAGCCGAGAACGGTTACATGCCCGCTCATGACGGCACCGCGCATGCCGAGCGGCTGCTCGCGACCATGGCCTGCACCACGATTGCATCGAATGTGCTTGGTCATGCCACGCTCTATTCGTCCGCCGAGCCCTGCGCGATGTGCGCGGGCGCAATGTACTGGGCCGGGATCGGTCGGCTGGTCTACGGCCTCAGCGAACACCGGCTGCGCGCCATCACCGGCAACCACCCGGAAAACCCGACACTCAACCTGCCCTGTCGCGACGTGTTCGCCAGCGGGCAGCGGCAGACGGAGGTGGTCGGGCCGCTGCTGGAGGAGGAAGCCGCCGCGCTGCATGACGGAGTGTGGAAGTAGACCACCCATCCTGGGATTTCGATTACCTTTCCTCTCCGTAAAGAAAAATGGCGCCGCGGGAACATCGCGGCGCCATCGCTTCTCACCTGTGGAGATGATCAGGTGGTTAGAACTTCACGGTCACGCCGCCATAAACGGTCGACTCGGTGCAGGAGTTGGTCGAGGCACCGTTCGCCGCGAGAGTGCAGACGCCCGGCATCGCGTTGTGGTCGAGACCGAACTTGTTCTGCCAGTAGCGGTAGGCCACCCAGAGGTCGACGAAGTGGGAGTACTGCGGGCCGATGAAGGCCTTGGAGGCGTCGAAGGTCAGGCGGATCGGTTCGGAGTTGAACTCGGTCTTGGAGGCGGTGGAGAACCGGCCGAGACCCGAGAGAGCCGAAAGGCCGTTGGAGTCCCCCTTCGGTCCGTACCAGCCGGCGCGGCCGCTGACCGAGAAGAACTGCATGTTCTCGGGCAAGAAGCCGAGGTCCATGTAGTAGTTGAGTTCAAGCGCCCAGGTCGGCCGATAGCTGACGTTGCCGTCAGCGTTACAGCTGACGCCCGGGACCGGTCCGCCCGCAAAGGCCGAGCCGCACTGGGTGAAGGCGTTGTGGTTGAGGAACTCCCAGTACACCAACGGCGCGACGTTCAGGTAACCCTTGTAAGGCAGGTCAAAGGCGAACTGCAGGCCGGCGACCATGTCGCGCTTGGCCGGAGCCAGGAAGTTGTTCTCGGTGTTGGCGTCCATGCCGACTTCGAGCGAGACGTTGCGCAGCGGGCCCATGGTGAAGGCCTTGGTATTGAATATCTCGTTGAAGCCGAAGGTCGAGCGGAACAGACCGTAGATTTCGGTGGCGCCGGCGCACTGAACGTTGGGACCGGTCACGAAGTTGTCGAGCACGCCGGGTGCGATACAGGGCGAGGCCGGATCGTTGTGGCCCGACTTGAACATCGAGATGGTGAAGAAGTTGGTGCCGTAGGCCCATGCGTCGAAGTGGGTGAACGAGTAGACCTGCTTGGCGGTGGTGCCGTTGATCGAACCGTTCGGGTTCACCGTGAACATGCCGGGGTCGGTGCCCTTGGGCATCCAGGAAAACGATACGCGGTCGTCGATGACCAGGAAGAACGGGACCGGAGCGACCTTTTTCACGGCCTTGACCGGCAGGTCGGCCGCCGCGGCGTAGCCGGCCGGGACGAGTGTTGCGAGTGACAGCGCCGCTGCTGCCAATGTTCTGCGAAGAGTAGACATCCGAATTACCCCCAAGTTGAACGACCGAATGATCGAGGCCCTTGGATGAGACCCTTGCGCTGATCCCTAAAAGTGAGAAGCCTCAAGATTCCCCATGGCTTGCTGCAAGTTTCATCAAGGAAAATCGAGACATCCACGATCCGCACGGCGGAAAGCTAATTGGTCGAGGCCGCGGAGCAATCTCCGGTAGAAGCGGAGTTTTGCGTTTCACGCCTTGAATTAAAGGGCTTTATGCGACAATCGGGCGCAGCATGCCGGTTGGGAAAATGCACGTACGCGCCAATTCGCGCGACGCGTACACATCTGTGACAAACCTGCTCAACTTCACGTCAGCACTGATTAGCGCATCTGGAATTGTCCAGAGCGTCACAAATTTACAACACGGTATTGGGTGTTTCATCGCTCACGGACGCCGTGAGGAGGTCGAGCCACGATGCAGCAACGCGGCAGTGTCTGAAAACCCTGAGGGAATCACCCCACCCCTCGCCTGCCGAAGACTTGAGCAAGAGCTGGCGCTTTTTCCCTACTTACGCGCTCGCCCAAACTAGCACACTATCGAGGCATCCTTTCCTCGAGACGCGTGACCACGAATGCTGGATTCGACGCCTGCCGCGCTGCACACGGGAAGCACGCCGCTGCTTCAGACGGTCGGCCTGACCAAGCGCTACGGCACCTTCCTCGCCAATGACGCCATCGACATTGAGATCCGGCCGCGGGAAATCCATGCCCTGCTCGGCGAGAACGGCGCCGGCAAATCCACGCTGGTCAAAACCATCTACGGACTGGTGCAGCCGAGCGAAGGCGAGATGCTCTGGCAGGGCGAGAAAATGGTGCTCTCTGGCCCTTCCGAAGCGCGCGGCCGCGGCATAGGCATGGTGTTCCAGCACTTCTCGCTGTTCGACAATCTCACCGTTGCCGAGAACGTGGCGCTCGGGCTCGACGGCAAGGAATCCTTCAAGGACATGTCGGCGCGCCTTGAAGAAGTATCGAAGATTTACGGGCTTCCGCTCGATCCCAGGCGTCAGGTCTGGCAGTTGTCGGTCGGCGAGCGCCAGCGCATCGAGATCGTTCGCGCGCTGATGCAAAATCCAAAATTCCTGATCCTCGACGAGCCGACCGCGGTGCTGACGCCGCAGGAAGCCGACCAGCTCTTCGTCGTGCTCAATCGGCTGAAGGAGGAAGGGCGCGCGATCCTCTACATCAGCCACAAGCTGGATGAAGTGAAGCGGCTCTGCGACACCGCCACCATCCTGCGCGGCGGCAAGAAGATCTCGACCTGTAACCCCAAGGCGGAGACCGCCTCCTCCCTCGCCCGCATGATGGTCGGCGGCGAGATCAAGGAGGTGAAAGCCCCGGCCAACCGCCAGACCACGGTGCCGCGCCTCGTGGTCAACGACCTCAACCTCGAGCCCGACGATCCGCACGGCGTGCGGCTCCAGCACATCAACTTCGAGCTCAAGGGTGGTGAAATCTTGGGCATCGCCGGCGTCGCCGGTAACGGCCAGGACGAACTTTTCGCTGCCCTGTCGGGCGAGCGATTTTCCCAGGATCCCGGCACGGTCGTGATCGACGGACATGCCGCAGGGCATCTTTCGATTACCAAACGGCGCAAGCTGGGGGCTGCCTTCGTGCCGGAGGAAAGGCTCGGCCACGGCACCGCACCACGGATGAGATTGTCGGAAAACGCGCTGCTGACCGGCCATGCCGCCAGCGGCATGGTTCAGCATGGCTTCGTCAACACCGCAGCCACGCTCAGCACGGTCGACAAGGCGACCGAGACCTTCGACGTCCGCAAAGCCAAGCGCGATCCCGAAGCCGCAAGTCTCTCCGGCGGCAATTTGCAAAAGTTCATCGTCGGCCGCGAAATCCTGCGCAACCCGGTGGTGCTGGTGGTGAGCCAGCCGACCTGGGGCGTCGACGCGGGCGCCGCCGCCGTGATCCGGCAGGCGCTGCTCGATCTCGCGGCTGCCGGTGCCGCGGTGCTGGTGACGAGCCAGGACCTCGACGAGCTCGCCGAGATCACCGACCGCATCGCCGTGATGTTCCACGGCCACCTGTCGGCGCCGCTCGCCACCTCTGAGGCCAGTCGCGAGAAACTCGGCCTGCTGATGGGCGGCGCCAGTCTGGAGCAGAAGGAAGCGGCCCATGCAGTTGGTGCTTGAGAAACGCGCTGAGCGGTCGAACTCGATCGCGCTGGTTTCGCCGCTGATCGCGATCGGGCTGACGATCGTGACCATGAGCATTCTGTTTCTGATCCTCGGAAAAAATCCGATCTCGGCGCTCGGCGTCTACTTCATCGAGCCGCTCACCGACAGCTACTCACTGCAGGAAATCGCGGTGAAGGCCTCGCCTTTGGTGATGATCGCGATCGGGCTGTCGTTCTGCTACCTCGCCAATGCCTGGAACATCGGCGCCGAAGGCCAGTTCCTGGTCGGTGCGGTCGCCGGAAGCTGGCTCGCGGTCAAGACCAACGGCACCGATGCCGGCGCGTGGGTGATGCCGGCGATGCTGCTGCTGGGCGCCGCGGCCGGCGCGCTCTACGCGCTGATCCCGGCGATTTGCCGGGTCAAGTTCGGGGCCAGCGAAATCCTGACCAGCCTGATGCTGGTCTATGTCGCCGACCTCTTCCTCGATTATCTCGTGCGTGGCCCGTGGCGCGATCCCAAAGGCTTCAACTTTCCGACCACGGCCGAGTTCGACCCGGTCGCGACTGTCCCGGTGCTGCTGGACGGTGGCCGCCTGCATCTCGGCGCGGTGATCGCGCTGGTCGTGGTGGCCGCGGGCGCCGTGCTGCTGGGCCGGACCATCAAGGGCTTTGAGATCCGGGTGGTCGGCGCCGCGCCGCGCGCGGCCCGGTTCGGCGGCTTCAACTCCAACCAGTTGATCCTTCTGACCTTCGCAATCTCGGGCGCGCTGGCGGGCCTTGCCGGCATTATCGAGGTCGCCGGCCCGGTCGGCCATCTGCAACCCGGAATCTCGCCGGGTTACGGCTTCACCGCGATCATCGTCGCGTTCCTCGGGCGGCTGAACCCGGTTGGAATATTAATTGCAGGACTTTTCCTCGCATTGACCTTTATCGGCGGTGAGCAGGCCCAGATTGCAATGAAGATCCCGTTGGACGTCACCAAGGTGTTCCAGGGCATTTTGCTGTTCTACGTGCTCGCCTGCGATTCCCTGATCCTCTACCGCTTCAAGCTCATTCTCGCGCCAGCGAAGGCCGCCTGATGGAGATCGTCGAAGCCATCATCCTGTCGATCCTTGCGGCTTCCACGCCGCTGCTGCTGGCTGCCACCGGCGAACTGATCACCGAACGCGCCGGCGTCCTCAATCTCGGCGTCGAAGGCATGATGATCGTCGGCGCCGCCTGCGGCTTCGGCGGCGCCTGGATGTCCGGCTCGATCATTGTCGGCGCACTTTGCGGCATCCTCGCCGGCACGCTGCTGTCGCTGATCTTTGCACTGATGACCTTGGGCCTCGCGGTCAACCAGGTCGCCACCGGATTGGCGCTGACCATTCTCGGCATCGGCGTATCGGGACTGATCGGCGCCCGCTTCGTCGGCGAGAAGATCACGCCGGCGCCGCATCTTCACATTCCCGGCCTGACCGACATTCCGCTGATTGGACGCATCCTGTTCGGCGAGGACGGCTTCATCTACCTGTCGCTGGCGCTGGTCGTCGCGGTCTGGTGGTTCCTCTACAGGACCCGCGCCGGCCTGATCCTGCGCGCTGCCGGCGACAACCACGTTTCGGCGCATGCCCTCGGCTATCCGGTGCTGCGGATCCGGATGTATGCCGTGATGTTCGGCGGCGCCTGTGCCGGACTTGCCGGCGCCTACCTGCCCCTCGCCTATACGCCGTTCTTCATTCCCGGCATGACCGCCGGCCGCGGCTGGATCGCGCTGGCGCTGGTGGTGTTCGCATCCTGGCTTCCGGGGCGGCTGGTGATCGGCGCCTACCTGTTCGGCGCGGTGACGATCCTGCAATTGCACGCGCAGGGCTGGGGCGTCGGCATCCCCTCGCAATTCATGTCGGCGCTGCCGTATCTCGCCACCGTGATCGTTCTCGTTCTGATTTCGCGCGCGCGCAGCGGCGGCTCGACCGCGCCGGCGGCGCTCGGGACCGTGTTCGTGCCCGATCGATAGACAAACCCGGAGCGCGCACGATGGGGCGCGTGCGCTTCGGCACTGACAGTCCACCCCTTTGGTAACCGGAGAAATTACATGAGAAAGACTCTCATCGCGACGGCGGCAGCGCTGATCGCTGTCGGAGCAAGCCTGGCCGGCGCTTCCGCCGCCGACAAGCTCAAGGTCGGCTTCATCTATCTCGGCCCGGTCGGCGATCTCGGCTGGACCTATCAGCACGATGTCGCCCGCCAGGCGATGATCAAGGAATTCGGCGACAAGGTCGAGACCACGTTCCTCGAGAACGTCAGCGAAGGCCCGGACTCCGAACGCTCGATCGAGCAGCTCGCCCGCGCCGGCAACAAGCTGATCTTCACCACTTCGTTCGGCTACATGGAGCCGACGCTGAAGGTGGCGAAAAAGTATCCGAAAATCCATTTCGAGCACGCCACCGGCTACAAGCGCGCCGAGAATGTCTCGACCTATTCCGGCCGCTTCTACGAAGGCCGTTACATCCAGGGCATCATTGCCGCCAAGATGTCTAAGAGCGGCGTACTCGGTTACATCGGCTCGTTCCCGATCCCGGAAGTCATCTCCGGCATCAACGCCACGATACTCGGCGCGCAGACCATCAACCCCAACATCAAGGTCAAGATCATCTGGGCCAATTCGTGGTTCGACCCGGGTAAGGAAGCCGATGCGGCAAAAGCGCTGCTCGACCAGGGCGCCGACGTGATCATGCAGCACACGGATAGCCCCGCGGCGATGCAGATCGCCTCCGAGCGCGGCAAGCTGGCGTTCGGCCAGGACTCCGAAATGATCAAGTTCGGCCCGAAGTCGCAGCTCACCTCGATCATGGACAACTGGGGTCCCTACTACATCGAGCGCGTCAAGGCCGAACTCGACGGCACCTGGAAGTCGGAAGATTTCTGGGGCGGCCTCAAGACCAAGATCGTGATGATGGCGCCCTACACCAACATGCCTGACGACGTGAAGAAGCTCGCCATGGACACCGAAGCCGCCATCACCGCCGGCACGCTGCAACCGTTCAAATGTCCGGTGGTCGGACAGGACGGCAAGGAAGTCGAGTGCAAAGGCGGCACCCATCTCGACGACGGCCAGGTGCTCGGCATGAACTTCTACGTCAAAGGCATCGACGACAAAATCCCGGGCAAGTAACGGCCGGGGGACCAGCGCAACGAAGACGGTCCGGGCGGCAACGCCCGGACCTTTTTTATGAGCTGGGGATGCGTTCCCCGGATCCTGCGCTGCTGGTCCGGGGTCCATTGGTAGATGCGGTGGGTCTCGGCTCTGC